>JAABUN010000469.1_pt1 | contig 104473 bp, 89 predicted proteins | sample 5559311 | NCBI WGS metagenome assembly JAABUN01 (sample SAMN10711877, study PRJNA513370) | rock metagenome | isolation source: Antarctica rocks | place: Antarctica: Victoria Land, Siegfried Peak sud | reverse complement strand
GTCCCCGCCGGTGGGTGCGAGTGCCAGCCGATCAGGAGCGACCTCCGGTGCCGCCAACGATGCCAGTCCTGCCCGCCGCTGGGTGGGACGCTCCCGACGGATGAGCAAGGACTCTGACTCTGAGCAACTGCCGACCACCGCAGACGCCGGGATCTCCGCCGCCATGATCCAGCTCATGGTCCATCGACTCGCCCAATGACCCCTTTCAGACACCCTCTAGGTCATCGCCGGGTTCCGGACGACTTCCCAGAGATGCCCGTCGGGATCCTGGAAGTGCCCGGAATAGCCTCCCCAGAATCGATCCTTGGGGGTATCGACGATGAACGCACCAGCCAACTCAGCCTGCTTGATCACCGCGTCGACTTCCGCCTTCGACAGGAGGTTGTGACCAATCGTGAAATCGGTCGGATTGACTGGCGTTACCGGGATTCCCGTGTCGATCGATATCGAAGCTCGCGGGTAGAGCGCCAACTTCAATCCACGATCCAGGTCGAAGAACGCGACGGCACCGTGATCGAACTCCGTGCCGATGATTCCTTCCGTTGGCAATCCGAGACCGTCACGATAGAAGGCGAGCGATGTTTCGAGATTGGCAACCCCGATTGTTAGTACTGTGACGTGAGGATTCATATGCACTCCTTGATACCTCGCCTGATATTTACAAGCGCTGGAATGATTCTAGGGAGTCATTGGTGACATCTGGATGTCACTGTTTTCGTGGTGTTCCAACGTGACCATTAGTGTCGCCACACGTGCCATTCTGCAATCGCGAGCGGAATGTCGCGGTGGGATGTCGAGAACCCGCTCGCGGTTTCGTCCCCGGAGCGAACACGGCCACAATGGGCCGTACGCACCTGGGACGCTGGGCGGACCAGGAACATGACAACAGGAGGAATACCCGTGAAACCGAACGAGATTATTGAGGTTCTGAACCGACCGATCAGCCAGGAAATGTTGGCCCGCGACCTGACCCGCCTGGCCTACGTCGCCAAGGACGGCACACCCCGCAATGTCCCGATCGCGTTCACCTGGAACGGCTCGGAGATCGTCATGTGCACGTCGAAGAACGCTCCGAAGCTCCCCTCCCTGCGCAAGAACCCGATGGTTGCCCTGACGATCGACACCGAGGTACACCCTCCCAAGATCCTGCTCATCCGCGGTCGCGCCGAGTTGGACGTCGTCGATGGCATCCCGGACGAGTATCTGCAGATGAACGGCACCTACGAGATGACGCCCGAGCAACGGGTCCACTGGGAGGCGGAGGTGCGTTCGCTCTACGACGGCATGGTCCGGATCGTCGTTACTCCGCCATGGGTCAAGATGATCGACTTCAAGACGACTCTGCCCAGTGCGGTCGAGGAACTGATCCTGCAGTGGGACGGGCGTCAGCACGCCTGAGCGCTGGACTGAACACCGCTACAATGGGCCGTACCACAGTAAGGAGAACTTTATGGCCAAGTACCTGTTGCTCAAGCACTACCGGGGCGCACCGGCGCCGGTCAACGACGTGCCGATGGACCAGTGGACGCCGGAGGAGCTTTCGGCCCACGTCCAGTACATGCGAGACTTCGCCGCTCGGCTCGAGGCCACCGGTGAGTTCGTCGATAGTCAGCCTCTCTCCCCAGAGGGAACATTCGTCCGTTACGACGGTGAGGGGCGGCCGCCGGTCACCGACGGCCCGTTCGCCGCGACCAAGGATCTGATCGCCGGTTGGATGGTGATAGACGTCGAGACCTACGAGCGGGCGCTCGAGCTGGCAGGCGAATTGTCCGCGGCACCTGGTGCGGGTGGGAAGCCAATCCACGAGTGGCTCGAGCTGCGCCCATTCCTGGCTCCGCCTCCGACCATTACGGAGTGATGCACGGTGGATGAGGCCCTGCTGAGGACCCTTAGCCCCACCGTGATTGGCATCCTCGTCCGTCGCGGAGCCGACTTCGCGGCGGCCGAGGATGCCGTGCAGGACGCCTTGATCGAGGCCGTGCGGGTGTGGCCAGACGACGCGCCGCGGGACCCAAAGGGTTGGCTGATTTTCGTGGCCTGGCGTAAGTTCCTCGACGCCGCCCGTGCCGATACCTCCCGACGGAACCGCGAAGAACTCGCCGAGGGCGAGCCCATGCCTGACCCGATCGATGAGGTGGACGACACGCTCCAGCTGTACTTCCTGTGCGCGCACCCGTCCCTGACACCGGCTTCGGCTGTCGCGCTCACGCTGCGCGCGGTCGGCGGTCTGACCACGCGTCAGATCGCGCAGGCTTACCTCGTGCCGGAGGCGACCATGGCCCAGCGGATCAGCAGGGCCAAGCGGACCGTCTCGGGCGTCCGGTTCAACCAGCCCGGTCACGTCGCCACGGTGCTGCGCGTGCTCTACCTGGTCTTCAACGAGGGCTACTCCGGCGATGTCGACCTCGCCAACGAGGCGATCCGGCTCACTCGCCAGCTGGTGGCCAAGACCAAGCATGAGGAGGTCGCGGGCCTGCTCGCGCTCATGCTGCTCCACCACGCTCGGCAAGCGGCACGGACCGACCCCGACGGCAGGCTCGTGCCGCTTGCCGAGCAGGACCGCAGCCTGTGGAACACCCGCCTGATCGCCCAGGGCGTCGACGTGCTCCAGGCAGCCCTCGCTCGCGACCGCCTGGGCGAATTTCAGGCTCAAGCCGCCATCGCCGCGCTCCACGCCGACGCCCGAACGGCCGAGGAGACCGACTGGGTGCAGATCGTCGAGTGGTACGACGAACTGGTGCGCCTCACCGACAACCCGGTGGCCCGCCTCAACCGGGCCGTCGCGGTCGGCGTGGCCAATGGTCCGCGTGCCGGTCTGTCCGCCCTGGCGGAGCTCGGCTCCACCCTGCCCCGCTACGTCGCGGTCGCGGCGTACTTGCACGAGCGCGTCGGTGACCCCGTGACCGCAGCACGACTCTATGCCGAAGCAGCCCGATCGGCCCCCAGCCTCCCCGAACGCGACCACCTCACGCGACAGGCCGCACGGCTCAACGCGCAGTTGCGCGGTTGAGCCGCGGACGACCCGATGAGGACGATTTAGAGCGGCGATCGCAACTTGTACCTGCCGCCGCTCCTGTAGGGATCGTACCAAGCTCGACGGTGAGGCTCGGCAAGTGTCATTACGACGCTCATCTTCCTCACCGTCGGGCGCGTGTCGATCCGCTTACGGACCTGTTCACGGGCACAATCTCTGACAACCGCTGTAATTCTTGCGAGCAGATGCAGTCAACCATGCATGAGGGCGAGGAGGATTCACTCAGCGTCTGGCGATCAGGGATTCGTCCTGTCGAGGCGAGTTTCGCCTATGTCACCGTTTGCACTGGCACATTCGAACGTGTGACACCGGAGAAAGTGGCACTCCCTCTCGTTGAATTCGGTCCATTGTCTAGGGCCCTCGAGCAATGAGGTTTTCGTCTACAACTGATGTTGCTATGTTTGTCAATGAGCGTCAGATATGCACGACGCTCATTCGCAGACAATATAATGGCGTCGAATCTATCGCTGAGCGTTTTCTGAACTATGGTCGACAACTTCCGGCAAGGATCTCGCAGCACGGTTCGTTGACACATTCGACCTGCCCGCCTCTCGTCGCCTTCAACAGTCATCACGATTCCGTTGGCACCTGCGAGGCAGGCAGGCAATGCCGAATCATGGAATCAGTGTGCTGTCAGCCTTTCTCTGAGACTTGGACGCGTTCGAGTCTTCGAGAACGATCTTGGCTATATCATTGCCGAGGCGAACGCTGTAATTCGTCCCGCGATCCTCTGGATAAATCTGGGTCGTATTGGCCAGATAGAGGTTTTTCATCGGCGTTCGATGATCCGGGATCTTCGAGGAATAATGTAGCGGGATGATCGGCTGCGCGGCTCGCTCACGGAAGACCCAGGAATTTTTTACCCAGGTATCTTCGAACTGCGGATTGACGCGCTTGAGGTACGGCAGGTACGTCTTGATGATCTCGTCGGATTCCATCGTGAAATAGGGATGATCGGGTTCCATGTATTTGCTGAGATAGACAAATCGACGCCCGCCATATAAGGATGGATCGATGAAATTGGTATGCTCGATGATTCCTGTGAAAGGTAAATCATCATCGGCGACATTGAGCCAGTAGATATCCGTCAGGGGGCGGTCGAGTTCGAGAATCGCGACCACGGCCGCTTCGTATTCGAGCACACTCAGTTTCTTTTGATAATCTGCGGGGAGATCGGGAACCATTCGCTGGAAGATATTGGAAGGCACAGTAGCGATGATGGTATCGAACTGCTCGTCCTCGATCCCGCCTTCGGTAGTCACGGACCACCGATCGTCAGAATTCTGGCTCAGCTCGGAGATGCCGGCGCGTCGCAGATCGACGCCCGCATTTTCGCATCCAGCGACGAGAGCGTCCACGATCGTCTGGAAACTTCCGCGGAAGTATCCCAATTTCTCCTGGTCGAGCGGCGACCGCCGAGAGGTGGTCCGAAGCCAGATCTTGCCCCAGAACCAGACCATCGCGACTTGGTCGTAGTAGGAGCCAAACTTGGCTCGCAATTGGGCACCTAGTGTTTTGTCGTATGCACGCTTGCCAAGTGCCCGCTCCAGCCAGGCATGAGCCGTGACGTTTTCGTATTTCTTCCAGGACTTGACGCGCTGAAGATATGCGGTGACCAGGCCCACCCGAATACGATCGTGAAACGGAATGCACCCCAGCTTCAGGAGATCGACAGCGCCGTTCAGTGGATAGATCTTTCCATCTGCAAAATACCCCACATTGGAAGGATGCCACTGGAGATCGTCGCCGACCCCCAGTTCCTCGGCGAGCGCGGCAATCGATGTATCACTCTGAAACAGGTGATGGTAAAAAACCTCGAGACGTGTGTCCGCGACTTCGAAGGTCGCCGCTTGTCCTCCAAAGCGTCCCTTCTCCCATACGGTGATACGATGACCCGCCTGCGCCAATCTTAGAGCGGCAGTGAGGCCCGCGAAGCCACCGCCGATGATTCCGATCTGTCGTGAGCTGTCGGTCTTCAACGATATGTGCCTTCCGATAAAGGAGAGGGAGCCAGACGAGAATTGCGATGTCTATACTGCCGTTCGTTGCTGCGAGCTCTGCTTGCGGCGAAAGATTCGGTTGAACGCATTTTGGATCTCATGGTTTTCCCATGCGACGAGGACTTGACTAGCGTTGAAAATTGAGGAATATGTGCCTGCAACGATGCCGATCATCAACGCGAGAACGAAGTTTCGCGTCGAAGCACCACCGAAAAGATAGAGAGCCAGCAACGTGATTACGACCGTAAGAGAGGTGTTGAGCGAGCGGACGAGCGTCTGCGCGATCGAGTAGTTGACGACATCTTCGAAACGCGTCGAAACCTTGTTCGCCAGATTCTCTCTGATCCGGTCGAACACCACGATGGTGTCATGGACCGAGAAGCCGATAATCGTCAGCAACGCGGTGATGAAGAGCGCGTCCACCTCCACATTGAACAGCCACCCGAGAATCGAAAAGATGCCAAGCACGATCAGGGCGTCGTGCAACATTGCCACGATCGCCGCCGTTGCGTAGAGGAAAGGGCTCTGTGTATTGCGAAACGCGTAGGCGATGTAGAGGAGAATGCCAACCGAGGCGGCAACAACCGCGAGCACGGCGCGATTTCGAAGAGAGTTGCCTACGGACGCGCCGACAGTGTTGAGGCTCTCACCCGCCGGGTTGAGTTTCCCCAATGATCCCAGAGCTGCCTCCAGTTCGAGCTTCTTGGGGGACCCCTCTCGAATCTCGCTCGTGCGAATCATGTACCGATGCAGATTTGTATCGCCGACTTGCTGCACCTTGACGTCCGAGAATCCGTGATCATTGATGACCCTCGCGATCGATTCGGTGTCGACCGGATGGTCGAACTGGATCTCCCACGCCGAGCCACCAGTGAAATCGATCCCGAAGTTCAGCCCGAAAAAGAGCAGGGAAAGGATGCAGGGCACGAGCAGCGCGCCCGAGATTGTGAACCAGAGATGTCGTTTGCCAGCGAGATGATCCATGTTTGCCTAACTCCAGGATGCCATGACGTGAGGCGCTAATCGCCTGAAACGGCCTGTATTTCCGCGTGATCGAGTCCCAGCCACCAGCCACTTCTGATCATTCCGGACTCGACCATGATGCGAAGAAAGGTTCTGGTGACAGTGATCGCTGTGAACAGGCTTACTGCGACGCCTACGAACAGCGTCAAGGCGAACCCGCTGATGATCGTCGCGCCGGTGAATTGACCGAACCAGTACAGGATTGCGCACGTGATCATCGTGGAGATATTCGAGTCTCGAATCGACGGCCACGCATGGTCGAAGCCGGCTTCGATCGCGTGAGAAAGCGCCTTCCCCGTCCGTAATTCTTCCTTGAGGCGCGCAAAGATCAGCACGTTCGCATCGACCGCCATCCCGATCGAAAGAATGAACCCGGCGATTCCTGGAAGCGTCAACGTCACGGGTATGAGCTTGTAGAGGGAGAACGTCAATGCCGTGTAGATCAACAGTGCGACGACGGAAAGTACGCCCGGAATCCGGTAATACAGAATCATGAAGATGCCGACCGCTGCCAGTCCGATGATGCCAGCGATGAAACTGTGGTCGATGGAATCCTGACCGAGGGACGGGCCGACTGTTTGACTGGAAACTACTTCCAGCGGGACGCCAAGAGCCCCTGCTTTTAGTTGCAGCGCGAGGTCGTTCGCTTGTTGGGCGGTCATGCCGTCGATTTGGCCCTGGCCGGAAATCGCTCCACGAAGAACGGGCGCGGAGATCACCTGACCGTCGAGCACGAAGCCAATCGTCTGACCGATGTGCTGACTGGTGTAGTCGTAGAACTTGGACGCGGCATCGCTGTTCAGTTCGAACGCCACAACCCATTGGCCATTCTGACCGGTGGTTGCATATGCGTCCTTGAGCTGTGAGCCGCTGATGATCGTCTGATAGACGGGCCCATCTGCCGAAGGCGTCGGTGTTTCTGCTGCAATAACGGCGACATTGTCGAGCGTTCCGCCCGGCGTGGACGCAGGGGTAGCGGCAGGACTGGCGCCCGGAGACGCGGAAGGAGTCGCGGCAGAGGCGGCTCGCTGTTCGCTGAGGGTCGTCTTCACGGGCATCCCGGCAAACAGTCGGGCGCCATTGGGATCGATGATCTCGAGCTGTGCGGTCTGCTGAAGCACCGCCACTGCCTGTTCCGGATTTGCGACGCCCGGGAGTTCGACGACGATCTGGTTCGATCCTCGTGTCTGAATCAGCGGTTCGCTGACGCCGAGTGCGTTGACTCGGCGCTCGAGCGTATCGCGTGTCCCATCCAACGTTCCCTTGTCGACCGAACTGCCTGATGGCGGACGCGCTTCGAGCAGAACCTGAAGGCCGCCCTGGAGGTCGAGGCCCTGACGAATAGGATGGTTTTCCTTGAACCCCCCAATGTCAATATCATGACTGGGAAGAATCACCCACACGGACGCGAGCGTCAGCAGGGCGATGAAGACAAGCATGGGCCAATGGCGAAGACGCACTGAATATGCTCCATGATGCGAGAGTCAGGACGATCGAGAACCCTCAAAAGGTCATTCCTTGCCGCCACCGCAAATCGAATGGGCTGCAAACCATTGAGTATAGGGAGTTGCACGAAGGCAGGTCAATCAAACGCGGGGATCAGTCGGATCCGGGTGTGTGGATTTTGCGTCGATCCCTTCATACAAACGCCTGGTTTGAATGTACTCATGAATCGCCGTCGGAACGAGGTACCTTATCGATTTCCCCTCCGAAACGCGTTGACGCAGCGCCGTCGAGGATACCTCGAGCAGCGGCGCCGCGAACCGGACCACTCGTTCTCTCAGGCCGGGCACTTTTGCGTAGATATCATCGCTCACCACTACGCCAGGTCTGGCCGCTACCGCCAGTTTTGTCAGGTAGAGGATGTGATCGTATTGATGCCACGTGCCGAAATCTCGGAGGGAATCCTCTCCGATGATGAAGAAGAGTTCGGCATTCGGGTACTGTCGCCCTACACGTTCGAGCATCAGCGCGGTGAAGGATGGTTCGTCTGGTCGCATGTCGACATCGCTCCACAGGAAGCGGTCGTTGCCACCAATAGCCAGCTTGAGCATGCAGAGTCGATCTTCGATTGGGCTGATGTGGCGATACGGTTTGTGCGGAGGTCGCAAGGCGGGAACGAATACGACCTTGAGCAGACCAAGCTCATCACATGCCCGCTCTGCCACCGCAAGGTGCCCTATGTGAATCGGGTCGAAGGTGCCACCGAAAATGCCGATACGAGGTCGAGACACTATGTTCTGATGACCTCCAGCTTGGCGTCCCCCAGGGTATCGATCAGGTGTTGCAACACGGTTTGCTCCGCTTCAGGTGTGGATTCGATAAGCACGGAAAGATTCATGACCATTTCCTCCGGCGTTGATGATCTCACAGTTGGAGTGGGAATCGGGTTTCTTACTCCAATTACTCCCGAAAGACCCTCGCGGATCCGGCGATCGACGTCGACGATGTTTTTGCGGTCGGTAGTAATCAGAAGATCCAGCCGACGGGTTCGGTAATGCGAGCGATTGACGAGGATTTCGGTGAAGATGGTCGCATTCGGAATCATGACGAGAGCGCCCTCGGAATTGCGGATCATCGTCGTCCTGATGTCCACGCCCTGCACTTCGCCCATGACATCCTTGATCTTTATTCTGTCACCTACACGGAATGGTCGCTCAAGCAGGAGAAAGATGCCCGCCACGAAGTTCTTCATGATGTCCTGGAGGGACAGTGTGATTGCCACGGTGCTGGCGCCCAGGATGGTGACGAGCTTGGTGGTATCTGCACCAAGCGACGACAGTGTCCATGACAACCAGATGATCCAGACGACGATGATGGACAGTTTGCCGAAGAGGAGTGCGCCGTTGAATCCGAGCGAACGCTTCGTCATCGTGCGCTCAACAAAACGGCTCACGTATCGGCCGATGAAAAACGCGACAATGCCAGATCCCATGACCTTGGCAAGGACCGAGAGCAGCCCGAGTAGCCCACTTCCCAGGCTCCGCGAGATGTCTTCAAACGTTTGTGCCATGGATTTGCTGCTCTCGCTCCTGTCTGTCGTGTCGGATCAGCTTGGATAAACGATTCCAGGAAGTTCTCGTCAGGTGCTTTCTGTGCCGGTCTGGGACACCTCGAGCGCCATTCGGTCACGAGAATCGGACTTATCCCCTGTTTGGAAGCATTCTACGTGTTGGGTAGTGACTATTGGGCGCACGTACATCTGTTGCAGAGATTCCGGCACGGGGTACACTCGATGCTCGGAGGAGGGCTGCATGACTCAATTCGAAAACCCAAAAAGACGGTCGATTGCTCACGGTCCTACCTTGGGTCCTCCGTATCGTGTTGCGATTTCACCAGCTGTCGGTGTCGCCGTTACACCGATCGAAGTCGAACGCCTGCAAGCAGATATCTATCTGGACCGTCTGGAAACTTTGCGTGCTCACTCAGCGTTGGAACACGGTTCGAGGTCAGATCAGTTCGGGGAAGCCTCTTCTGCCATGGGAGCGTATGGGGTGGTCAACGCGTTGCTGTTGGTACGGTTCCAGCCCTGTCAGAACGTGCGCCCCGACGAAATTCCTTCTTTCCCAAACGGACGACTGAACTCTCCACGGAGACGCTTCAGCGCGTCGGGGCGAAGCCGTCCACTCCCATTCCCATCATCCGTCGTTTGTACTGACCCCTCGGCAGGAACAGAACATTCCGCGCCGGGTTCACGTCTTGGGTGATCTCGACGACCGCATACGTTGACGCGGATGGTTCTCGCTGACAGGGCTTGGACAAAAGCACGCTTCAGGGGTATCGATCTCATCAGCTTGCGACAGCATCCGCTGAACATGACCGGACAACGAGCAAAGTTTTGGAGACGAGTGTTGGGGAAAGTCCGAGACACCGAAGGGACCGATGAGTCGATGGGTTCAAAAATTGTCGGATCGGTCGAGCGATTTGCTCCACATCTCGATCCGTCTGAACGCGCTTGAGCAGGGCAGATCTTCTGGCCAGCAACCAAGGAGCCTAGTTTCTACCTTATGGAATCTCGAAACCATTCGCAAGGCAGCGAATCTCCGGCGCTTCCGGACCTCCCAATGGACATTGCTTCCGAGGGATATTTCCCTGTGCAACGTCCAGCCGGGCGCATCCGTTCCTCTCAGCCGTTGGCCGATGATGCGATAGAGATGATCTCACACGTCCTCGACAGTCCCGTTCCAATGCCTTCGGAGCGAACTTCGAACAAGGAGGTCCGACGTCCGCGGGTTCCGGCATCCCGCAACGAGGATGTGGTGATGTCGCTCCGGCAAATGACTGCTCCTGCCGATATCGAAGAGCGGGTGGAGCGGGTCCACGTGCCATTCGTGCTGCCTCCTTTGCGAGAGATGGCCAGTCAGACGGTTCCGTCTGCTGTGATGGCGATAACGCTGGCGGCGATCGCCTTGCTTGGAGATGTTTCGGTCATCGGGATTCCGGTATGGGCATTCGCGCAGACGGTACCGACATTGCTCGTGATTGTGTTCTCAAACAGTGTGTTGCACCCACTTTGGAAGAAGGCAGCGGTTATCAATCTGATTGCCGTACTTGCGGTATTTCCCGCGTTGGTCGTACGCCAGAGCGTCACCAAAATCCCGTTCTCCGATTCATCGAACGGAACACTTCTCGCGCCGATGGCGACCACGATGTTTGTGCTCGTGATGCTTGTTGGCGCTGCAATTCTGAGTTCGGTGTTGTGCCGGGAGGACCCTGAATATGCAGGCGTTGTTTTTCTCCCTGCGGCCATGCTGGTGCCGTTTTTCGCGGGAGCCGGCGATATCACTAATCTCCGAACCGCAATGCTGATGTCGGTCGCCATCTTTGTCACGGCTGCTGTGCTGACAGTCGTCACGACGATCGTCCCCTCCCACGTTGCGGTCGCCATCGCCCCTGCCGCGATCATGGTCGAGTTCCTGCTGCTCGCGGCCGTACGCGGTTCTGATGTATTTCCATTGGGCGCGGGTACCGCATCCAAAGTGCTCTTCTTTTCCCTGGTGGCATTCACTGTCGCCATGACCATTATTGTGCCGATGTTGGGCTTCTGGTTTCAGCAGGTGATGCTTATCATGCGCTCGAGTCAAAAGCGGTCCATGGGAATAGCCGGCGCATCCCACTAGCCGATGTCCTGGTTCGATGACCATCAGGGTCGGCATGGATCGGCCCATGTCCGTCCCTGGTGCGGTGGCAAACAGGATCCGGCATCGAAGAACGTGGTCTGGCTGAGGTATACGGCAGAGAACCCCGGATGACTATCATCCGGGGTTCTCTGTATTGATATCGCGCTTGACAAGTTTGGCTAGTCGCCGCTTGCCAGATCGTCCTCTGACTCTTCAAGACTATTCAGGCGTGCAACGCTAGCAGGATCCTTTGGTGCAATGATCGTCATCGACACCACTTCCTCCTTCTTGCCGATACGCATGAGCGTCACACCCTGGGTCGTCCGCCCGATGAGCGAAATCTGATCTGCAGCGATCCTGATGGCGATGCCCTTGGTATTCATGAGCATGATTGCGTCATCCGGATGCGCCATGCCAGCAGCCACGATTTTGCCGGTCCGATCAGTCAGGCGCATCGCCTGAATGCCCTTGCCACCTCGGCTTTGAGCTCGATACTGATCCAGCGCGGTCCGCTTGCCAAGACCCTTGGCAGAAACCACGAGCAGGTCCTTGTCCGGGGCAATCACGTCGGAGGCGATTACCTTGTCCCCCAGTTCGAGTCGGATGCCGATGACGCCGGCCGCGGTCCGACCCATCGGCCGAACGTCCTGCTCCGGGAAGCGGATCGCCTGTCCGCCAGTAGTGACAAGAACCATCTCGTCATCTCCTTCGGTCATGCGGACCCATGCCAACTCGTCATCTGTGTCGAGACCGATCGCGATCATGCCTGTCGAGCGAACCGATTTGAACTGGTCGAGCGTGACCCGCTTGACACGTCCCAAACGGGTCGTGAAGAAGAGGTATTTCGCGAGCGAGTAATCTCGAACCTTCATCAGGGTCGTGACGGATTCATCAGGTTGCATGTTGATGACATTGACAATCGGAATGCCCTTGGCCGTGCGGCTGGCGTCTGGAAGTTCATGGACCTTGATCTGATAGACCCTGCCCCGATTGGTGAACACCAGCAACCAGTCCATCGTATTGGCGGACAGAATCTCGCTTATCGCGTCTTCATCACGCATCGTCACGCCTGTGACACCGCGTCCACCTCGTCGCTGCAACCGATAGACCTCGTCTGCAATGCGCTTGACGTAGCCCTTGGTCGTTACGGTCACGAGGACGTCGACCTCTGGGATCAGGTCCTCTTCACTCAGAATGCCGGAGACATCCTGGATGCGGGTGCGACGAGCATCTCCGTACTTCTCCTTGAGTTCCTTCAAGTCGTTTCGAATGAGATCGAGCACGAGTTGAGGGTCGGCAAGGATCGCTTCGAGGCGCGTGATCTCAAGGAGAAGTTCCTGGAATTCCTGCTCGATCTTCTGTCGTTCCAAAGCGGCCAAACGCGCGAGACGCATGTCCAGAATGGCGTTTGCCTGAAGCTCCGAGAGTGTGAAATCGCTCATGAGGTTCCGGCGGGCGGATTCTGTGGAATCCGATCGACGGATGGTGGCGATCACGGCGTCGATGTTATCAAGCGCGATCTTGAGACCTTCGAGGATGTGAGCGCGACGCTGTGCACGGTCCAACTCGAACTGCGTGCGTCGTGTGATGACTTCCTGACGGTGATGGAGGTATTCCTGCAAGGCGCGCTTGAGCGTCAGAACCCGGGGCTGTGTCCCGCGTTCGATCAGGGCGACCATGTTGACGCCGAATGACTGTTGCAATGCGGTGTGCTTGAACAGGTTGTTCAAGACCTTCATTGGCTGCGCATCGCGCTTGAGCTCGATCACCATCCGCATGCCGGTCCGGTCGGACTCGTCGCGGAGGTTACTGATGCCGTCCATCTTGCCGTCGCGGACGAGTTCTGCCATGCGCTCCATCAGGAGCGCCTTGTTTACCTGGTAGGGCAACTCGCTGACGACAATCTGGTACCGACCAGCACGATCGGACTCTTCCACGAACGCCTTGGCGCGGATGACCACGCGACCACGACCGGTTGCGAATGCTGCTTGCGGTCCCTCTCGACCGAGAATCGTTCCTCCGGTCGGGAAATCCGGTCCAGGAATGACTTCCATCAGTTGTTCGAGCGTTACTTCTGGATTGTCGATCAGGAGATTGATGGCGTCACAGACCTCGCCCAGATTATGGGGAGGAATATTTGTCGCCATGCCAACTGCGATCCCTGAACTCCCGTTGATCAGGAGATTTGGAAGGCGGGCAGGAAGCACGGTGGGTTGCATCATTGAGGCGTCGTAGTTAGGGTATTCATCGACGGTGTTCTTGTCGATGTCGGCGAGCATTTCGTCTGCTATTGCAGACAATCGTGCCTCGGTGTACCGCATCGCGGCCGCGCTGTCGCCATCGACAGATCCGAAGTTTCCCTGGCCATCTACCAGCGGGTATCGGAGGCTGAAGTCCTGAGCCATGCGTACGAGGGTGTCGTACGCTGCGGTATCGGAATGAGGATGCCAGTTCTTGATAACCTCACCGACGATACCGGCGCTCTTGCGATAACGAGTATTCGAGCGCATTCCCATCTCATGCATGGCGAAGAGCACGCGGCGATGGACTGGCTTGAGTCCGTCTCGGGCGTCTGGGAGCGCACGCTGCACGATGACACTCATCGCATAATCGAGGTACGACTGCCGCATCTCGGATTCGATGCTGGCGATTCTGACGTTTCCTATTTCCATGTATTGGGCTCCTGAAGGTTGACAAGTCGGCGTGAGCCTAACCGCCCAATTATACCCGATTTAATACCGTTTCGCCGTCATTTAGGGCGTACGTACATAGTATTTGAAGAGCAGAGCCACGACCTGGACAGTGTTCTCGATTCCAGATCGCGACTCTGCATGAACCGTGGGCCATGTGGAGCATGAAGACTAGGAACCGAGCAGCTTTTTCTTGGCGGCGAGGAACACGTCGTCCGACAGCGCGCCGCCGTCCTTGAGTTTTATCAGTCGCTCCAGCTGGGACGTAATGTCTCCACCTGCTGTTGCGTTGCCCTGGTTCGTTTGCGCGTTTCCCGACGAACCTGTAATGGCTCCGGCCATTGCCTGCCCCATTCCAAGACCCGCCCCTAACCCGACACCAGTTGCTGCGGCTTCGCCGGCACCACCGGTGTTCTTTGCGGCATCACCGATCGCCTGGGCGGTTCGGAACTTGGTGTAGTCGTCGAGATTGCCGAGGACCGACATTCCGGACCGCTCGTCGATTCGAGCCTGCACTTCTTCCGGCGGAGTGATTGCGCTGATTTGGAAACTCGTGAGTTCAAGGCCGATTCGAGCGAAATCGTCGGCAAGTGCTGCCCGCGATCCGTCCGATACGTGCTTCGTCATGCCTTGGATGTCGAGGATCGACGTCTGAACAGCACCGAGGATCTCGTTGAACTCCGAGAGAATGATGCTGCGTAGAAAATCTTCGACGGCAGTGGTGGTATACGAACCGCGATTTCCGACGAACTGGTTTACCAAGACCTGCGGATCCCTGACTCGAAGGCTGTAGGTGCCAAATGCTCGCAAGCGAACCATTCCGAGTTCGGTATCGCGGTAGACGAGTGGTTGCGCAGATCCCCACTTGAGGTCGGTGAATTCTCGCATCGAAACGAAATAGACTTCGGCGGTGAATGGTGATTTTCCGCCAAAGGGTATGCCGATAAGGGAGGTCAGGAACGGGACGTTGTTGGTGGAGATCGTGTGTCGACCCGCACCGAACACGTCGAGCGCCTTTCCGTCTCGGTAGAAGACCGCCTGCTGGCTTTCCCTCACCACCAGTTGGGATCCCAGCCGGAATTCACCAGAACCGCCTTCCGGGATACGGTGGACCAGTTCGTTGGATGCCTCGTTTGGATATTCAATAAGATCGAGCACGGCCATCGGGACTCTCCGTTCTTCATGAAAACAACCGGCCCCGACGCACGTCGGGGCCGGTTGCCATCTGCATTTCTGACGTTATTGTCGACCATCGCGAATTCGACATTCTGGATCCGTCGAGTTGGAGCCTACCAACGACTCGCAACTCGACCGGATCGCTACGAAGAACGACATGTCATCTCGTGGCGTCCCAAGCGGAGCCACCTTCCAGCTTCCAGCGCTGCCGGTCACCGGCCGTTAATTCCCGGAATCGATCTTGGTCACCTGATAGGTGGACGACGCTGCCTTGCTGGAATCGGAATCGTCGGATTCACTTTCGGCAGCAAGAGACCCGGCAACCTGGCCCGATCCACCCTTGAGGGCTTCGAGTTCCTTCTCGATGTCCACATCGTAGTCGAGGTCACGGAACTGGGCGTCGAGAGAGGTGTCCTCAAGCTCATTGAACGCGGCGGCCTGGGATTCGTTGCTACGGATCTTGCGCTCCATGCGATCGAGTTCCGACGACGCATCGAGTGGTGAAAGGGATTGAACCGCTTGTGACGCCTGCTTGGTGATCTCCATCGAAACCTTCGCGCGCTTCTGGCGGGCGATCAGCGCGTCTCGCTGGCTTGACGTCGACTGGTACTTGGACTCGAGCATCTGCAACTGTTGCTTCAGCTTGGTGACCGTTGTCTCTTGGATATCAAGCTGCTGCTGGTAGACGCTCCCATTCTGATCAGCGTCTTTCTTGCGCTTCAGTGCCTCACGAGCAAGATCGTCCTTGCCCGCAGCGACTGCGCGCTTGGCCTTCTCCGCCCATTCTGAAGAGAGCTCAGTGCTCTCCTTGACTTCGGCTTCGAGTTCTTTTTCTTGAGCGATCATCTGTGCGACCTGATTTCTGGCCGTCACGGCATTGGTCTGCATGTCTCGAAGGATCTGATCCAGCATTTTTTCCGGATCTTCGGCCTGATCGAGGAGATCATTGATGTTCGCGCGGACAAGATTCGAGATTCGATCCAGAATTGCCATGGGATGTGCTTCCTTCTACTTTGTTCCAGAACCGTAGATCTCGACATCGAGATCATGAACGAGTGTTCCTGAAAAACTGCGCTGATTGCCACCAATTGTAAGCAGAAAAACAACGGTATCGCTACTCCCGCTGGAGGCGACTGAATAATCGGCGGAAACCCGATCCTGATTACCGCGATTGCTGACAACGGTTGCAATCGCTGATCGCATTGGCTGCTCGAACGACGCGCTTCCACTGCCTGTCTCTTTGAGACGGGCAGATGGGACTTCCGGTGACGAAGCGCCCACGAACCAGATCGAGTTCTCGCCATCGGTATCGCCCACTCGAATCAGGTTGATCGAGAGCTCGCCGTCCTTGAGCGTTACCGTCGCTGTAGCCTGAAAGTCATCGCCAAGAACGGAGAATGCGTCACCTATCGCAACTTGAAGGAGAGGGCTGGGAGTCGGAGGTTCTGTTGTATCGAGCAGATCGAGGACGGCTTTCTCGCGGGTCGGCTGCGCGGATTCGATGACCGTACCCCGTGCATCGAATAGCGTCGAGATGGCGTCGATCTCGGAGGAAATCGATGTCACGGCACTTGTCGAGGAAATCGATGAGCCGGAATTGGATGCGAGTTTACTCACCCGCTTTTGGATCGATTGGTCGAACTTGCGCAATTGGTCCAGAGCCGGCCCATCGATCGGACGATCGCTGAAGAGTCCGGCGTAGCCGTATGACGCAGTTCGGATTCTGTCCGAAAGCAGTCTGGTTTTGGAAACCACATTCTCAACAGCAGACACGGTCGAAAAATCTCGTTTGGCAACGTTTTCGGCATTGAAGGTCGTGAGACGATCGACGATCTGCGTCATCTGATCGGCAGTTGCAGTTCGCAACCGTTTGTCCTCGTCTCGCCGGCTTTCCTTGTCCTGATATCCGTTATAACCCGGGATGCGTTGCAGCAGATTTGTCACGCGTTCCGTCATGTCAACTCCTTGCCATTTTGTTCGACGCATGGACTAGAGGAAGATTTCTGCTCCGCAATACGGACATTTTATCAGACCTTTCCCCGCCATCTCGAGTTGACCGCCACAATTAGGACATGTTTGTCGGCCTGAAAGCTCTTTCGCTTCTACAGAATATAGCATCCCCTTATCCCAATCGACATAACCGGAGAACAGCCCGCGTCCTACCAGTTGGTGAAGATCTTGCTGAACCTTGTCAGTGCTCGACTTGAGTTCGAGCACGAGATCCGAAATGGCAACCTGTCCCCGCGTCTTGACGATATCGATCAGCGCGCGTTGCTCTCTGATGTTCGCCATGTCCTTGGCCTCCGCATTACCCTTGACCAACATGAAGATTCCACCCCCCACAAGCGGGAGAACGATCACGCCGAACAGAAGCACGAAACCGAGCGCAGCCCCACTGCCTCGAAGGTTTCCCTCTCGTACCCCGAAGAGAATCCAGGCGGTAATCGCGGCGCCAATGACCGCACCCACAGCGATCAGAATGAATCCAACTGTTCGACCTGATGACGTCAAGAGAGTTCTCCCTGAGCAGTGCTTGCCGCTCCAAACGAGGCGAAGTTCCGTGTCAAGACATGACGATCGTGCATTTGATTTCCACACAGGCTCGCGGGACGCGGGATGAAAAGCGGTTTGGCCAGAGTCACGGTCGAACGAGCAAACCGACAGTTAGTATGCAGGTTTCCTCGGGACGACATCATCGACCGCGACGATTGCCGGATCCATATCCCGGAATTACAGATCCGGCGTCATCGCGAACATGAATTCGCCCTTGCAGGCCACGACACCGTTCACGGTGGCGATCCCGGTTCCCGTTCCGATATTGCGACGCAACTTGCCAAGTTCCACTTCCAGGCGCAATGTGTCGCCCGGCTTTACTTGGCGCTTGAATCGCACGTTGTCGATTCCGGCGAATAGGGCGATCTGTCCGAGATACTCGTAGAGACTCAGAATAGTGACGGCACCTACCTGAGCGATCGCTTCGACGATCAGCACTCCTGGCATCACCGGGTAATCAGGGAAGTGTCCCTGAAAAAAGGGCTCGTTGGCCGTGACATTCTTGATACCGACGGCACGTTTGCCAGGTTCGAGTTCGAGAATCTGATCAACGAGCAGGAACGGATAGCGATGGGGAATAATGCGCCGGATCGCCACGGAATCTAACGGCAGTTCCAATGTCATGATTGTCCTCCGGACAGGCAGAAAGGAAATCAGGTGATTGTGAGTGATTCGGGACTAACATGTCTTCCGAAAACTACCCCGCGTATGGAGAAGAGCATACCAATGTTTCGGCGAAGGAGACGTGAGGCATGAGTGAACGACCGAACAAGCCGCGGTCCGTGGCCGTTCTTGGCGGTGGCGCCTGGGGAACGACCGTTGCCCTGGTCGCCATGCGAGCCGGATGTGTAGTAACACTGTACGTTCGGGATGAGACCATGGCGGCAACCATGAGAGAATGCCGGTTCCATCCGCACTCACTCGAAGGAGTCCGTCTGCCCGAGACTTTGGAGATTACCGCTCATCTCGATGAAGCGCTAGACTGCGTCGGAACGGCCGTGCTGGCCGTTCCGACGCAGGCCATGCGGGCGTTCGCTTCGCAGCATCAGCGCCTCTTCGGCGAGAGGACGCTGGTCTCGGCAGCGAAAGGTTTGGAACTCGGTACGCTCGAGCGGCCTTCCGAAATACTTGTCGATGTACTCGGGCCGTGGGCCACGGATCGTATCGCCGTCTTGTCGGGTCCCAACCTCGCCGTCGAGATAGCGATCGGGAAGCCCGCCGCCTCGGTCATTGCGTCGTCGAATGTGAGAACTGCACGTGACGTGCAGCATCTCCTGCAATCCTCCACATTTCGTACCTATGTCAGTGCAGATGTGATCGGGGTCGAACTCGGCGGAGCTCTGAAAAACATCATTGCGATCGGTGCTGGAATCGCGGACGGCCTGGACGTGGGGGCCAACGCCAAGGCCTCGCTCCTGACCCGGGGTATTGCCGAAATCACACGTTTGGGAGTCGCAAGCGGAGCGGAGGCCTCGACGTTTGGCGGTCTTTCAGGCATGGGCGACCTGATGGCAACATGCTACAGCGCACTCTCCCGGAATTATCGCGTTGGAGTCGGCATCGCGGCGGGACGTACGCTCGTCGAAATTCTTGAGGAACAGAAGGAAACTGCTGAAGGTATTACGACGATTCAAGCAGCGCTCGAATTGGCGAAACTGCTGCAGGTCCACCTTCCCATCGCGGAGCAGCTCGCTCACGTACTCTTCGAAAACGGTTCGCCGAGAAAGGCGATCAACGATCTCATGACACGCCAGGCGACGGACGAGTAGCGATCGATGCCTACTCGGCGTCTCGATCGATCAGTTGTTCGCGTCCTGGACCAACCCCAACGAAACGAACTCGTGAGTCCAGGATGGTCTCCAGCTCGAACAGATAGCCTTTGAGCGTGCTCGGAAGCTCCGCGAAGGTGCGCATCTCTGTCGTCTCGGTTTGCCAACCTGGGAGGGTCGTCCAGTTGGGACGGGCATCGACCAGATCATCAACCAGTGCGGGCAGGTGAGACTGTGGCTTGCCTCCGATATTGTACGATGCGCAATACCGGATCTCCTCGAACACATCCAGGACGTCGATGAGCGTTACCGCCACATCCGTCACACCGTTGAGGCGACTCGTGTGTCGAGCGGCGACAGCATCGAACCACCCGGTTCTCCTGGGACGACCTGTCGTGGTTCCATACTCCTTGCCACGCTCACGAATCAGTTGACCTGTATCGTCGTGCAACTCGGCAGGCATCGGGCCGCCGCCAACGCGCGTGCTGTATGCCTTGTAGACTGCCACCACTCGCTCGACCTGGTTGGGCGCGATTCCTGCTCCTTGGCAAGCGCCAGCTGCGGTTGGAGACGAGGACGTGACATACGGATACGATCCGTAGTCGATGTCCAGCATCGCTCCCTGAGCACATTCGATAAGGATCGACTTGTCAGCGACCAGAGAATCCTGGACAAGGACTTCTGTCGCGGTGACAAAGGGGCGCAGTTCGTCGGCCCAGCCAATCAGCGATTGATAGATCTCGTTGAAATCGAGTTCAGGTTCTCCGTAGAGCTGCGACAGCTGCTGATTCTTGCTGTCGAGTTCGATCGAAAGCTTGCGGCGCAGGATGTCGGGTCGCATCAAGTCACAGATGCGCAGACCGTGGCGAGCGACCTTGTCTGAATAAGCTGGTCCATTACCCCGAAGCGTCGTTCCGATCTCGTCCTGCTCGCGTCGCGTCTCTTCGAGCCGGTCCAGTTCCGGGTGATAGGGGAGGACGAGGTGCGCTCGATCCGAGATCCGCAGGTTCGAGACGTCGATACCCCGGTTACGGAGCCCGGCAAGCTCGCTGATAAGCGTTCCCGGTTCGATCACAACCCCTGCACCGATAACGCAGATGCAGGCCGGATTCAGGATTCCAGAGGGTACGAGGTGGAGTTTGAAGACACCTTGAGATGTCTTAACGGTGTGACCGGCGTTACTGCCACCGTTTGCCCGGACGACCATCTGCGCGGTTCCGGCCAATGCATCTGTCAGCTTGCCCTTGCCTTCGTCTCCCCACTGGCCGCCAAGAATGATCGTCGCTGGCATCTGTACGTGCTTCTCCAGATTCGTATCGTTTGAGGACAAGATTGCGCGACGTGAGCTGGACATGGAAATGGCCGGGAACATTCCGGCCGATGTCAACGTGCTATCGCCTTATTGTCGCAGATTCTTGAGCCGCGTGAAGATTTCCCGCTCCTGTTCGGTCAGCTCTTGCGGGATATCGACCCTGATTTCCACGAGGATGTCCCCCACTTTTCCATCTTTCGGGTTCAGTGGAGGAAGTCCCTTTCCTCGCAGACGAAATATCCGTCCATTCTGGGTTCCTTCTGGAACCGTCATCGCCACGCGACCTTCAAGCGTCGGCACAACGATCTCGCCACCGAGTACCGCAGTGGAGATCGGTACCGTGAGCGTATGCCGGAGGTCGTTTCCCAACCGCTCGAATGTTGGATCTGCAGGTACCTCGATGATCAGGAAGACGTCCCCGTTCGTACCGCCGCCGATTCCAGGGGTCCCCTGCGAAGCGATTTTCACGCGCGATCCGGTTCGGACTCCTTTGGGAATGCTCACCTCCAGAGTTTTTTGCGTGCGCATCTGTCCGGTTCCGTCACAGCGAGGACACATTGCTCCTCTCGCGAGGCCGGTTCCCTTGCACAGCGTGCAGGTCGTTGGCATCTGCAACTGGAGATTGCGGATCGTTCCTGTTGCAGCTTCTCGCAGCGAGATTTCGACTGCCACGTCCGTATCCTCACCTCGCTGAGGAGTGTCCCTGCGAGGTCGCTGGCTGCTCGACGATGTGCGAGATCCACCGTTCTGACTGCCGAACAGCATGTTGAAGAAGTCCGAAAAGCGCCTGCCGCTGGGGGGTGTTTCGGTATACGTCCATGAGTCGCCGTTCTGGGACGCTGTCCCGGAGAACCAGGTCTCGAAATCGTCGGGAGGTGCCTTGGCGCGAGGTGGAGGTTGTCCTCTCGAAGGACGATCGGAATTTACGCCGGCATCGCGATAGCGCTGCCAGTTCTCTCCAAAGCGATCGTAAAGTGCACGTTTCGAAGGATCGGAAAGGACCTCGTACGCCTCGTTGACGTCCTTGAAGCGATCCTCGGCGCTCGGATCATCCCTGTTGACGTCTGGATGGAACTTCCTGGCCTTGTCCCGGAAGGCACGCTTGATCTCGGCGTCGTCGGCCTTGGATCCGACTCCCAGCACTCGATAGTAATCCTTGAAATCTGTTGGCATCGGACACCCCCAGAACACCTCTCCGGGAACAGATCGGTCGCTGTAACACCATTCGGACCCATCATGCCGATCGGGCTGGACCCATCAGGCCACCGAGACGAACTTCTCCGCTTCGAAACCTGACATATGTCCAGTAGATAATCCATCCACAGAGAGGCAGGATCACAAGGGCGGCATATGGAACGAGAAGGGATACGACAGTACAGACGATAACGAGGAAGTCTTCGGCCATGCTCACGATTGGGTTGCCGGCACCGCGAGTTGCCTTCGTGACCAGAGGCCGATTGACGAACTTGAACCAGTGAACGGCTCCGGCCGAGATCAAACCCAGAATCGAACTGACGACGATGTTGATGCGATCGTTCTGGCTGCATACCGCCATCATGATGAACGCCCCTGACGCAGGTCGAAAGACCGAGTGAAGGAGGTCGTTGGCATGATCGATTCGAGGGATTTTATCGGCAATGAGTTCTATCGGAAGAACGACAAGCAGAATGACAAGACCCCAGCCTGAGGAGATCAGGCTATAGGAATGCTGGAGCGCGACAGCGCCAGTAAATCGATCGACGAGCGCGAGAATGAGCAGGGGAAGCGTTGCGTTGAGACCAGCGGGAGCTGCTGACCCAATTCCCGATAGAAGGAGAGCAATCAAAAAACACCTCGGGTTACCAATCAACGACGGATCTTCAAGCGATCATCACAATCGTTGGAGTATACGTCGTGCTCGGAACCCGAGGTGGAAGAGTCTGAAGATCGCTCCTTGGCCCTAAACGATGGAACGCACAACCGTCACAAGCTTGCCCATGATGGCGACATTGGCTGATGCTGTATAGATCGGGTCCATCGTCACATTTGCTGGTTGCAGTCGAACACGGTCGCCTTCGAGATAGAACTTCTTGAGGGTCGTTTCCTTCTCGTCTTCGAGCCAGACTGCTACCGTTTCGCCGTTTTCGCATGTTTCCTGCTGACGCAGAATGACGATATCACCGTCGTTGATCAACGCATCGACCATGGAATGCCCCTTGACGCGCAGTGCAAACAGATTGCGACCTGCGTCTGGAGCAAGCTCGGGGCTAAGTTCGATCACGTCGACCGAAGCCGAATCTTCCAACTGTCCGGGAACCGGAATTGGGAGACCTGCAGCAATGTTACCCAAAACGGGGATCGATATAACCCCACGCCGGTAAGGAACCCGACCGACGAGCTCGATGCCGCGTGAGATATTACGATTCCGGCGAATGACGTTCCGCTCTTCCAGGACCTTGAGGTTGTAGTCAACAACGCTCGTGGAGGAGATGTCCAGTTCTCGCTGGATGTCCCGGATCGTCGGTGGATAATCGTTTGCATCGAGAAATGACCCGATGAATTCGAGGATGGATTGCTGGCGGCGTGACAATTCCTTCATCTCGGAGTCCTCTGTGTGGCGGGGCTGCGGCGTGCGGGCGTTCGCTCCGGGTATGATTACTTGTGTGATTATAAGGTCGAACAATTGTTCGTGTCAATGCTTGCCGTTCGCTGAATACGTTCCAGTCGTGCGGACCATACGATCTCAATGGCCATCGTCCGTTTCTGACACGTATGTAGATGGAAGAGTTCTGTGTCACTTGAATATGTCGTCGAAAAACTGGAGTTCGGAGAGATCCAACGTCGTCTCTCTACGCATTGTCAATTCAGCCTTGCCGCAACGCGTGCGCGAGAGATCGGACCCAGCGGTGACCGACGTATCGTTCGTTACCTGCTTGATGTGACGACGGAGGCAGTCGAGCTTGTCAACGGCTTTCCCGAGCTGACGGTTGGTGGGGCTCGGGATATTCGTGAACAGTTGGACAAGGCCGCAAAGGGTGGTCGGCTCATGCCCGACGAATTCCTGCGGATTATGGACAGCATCAAGTCGGGTCGTGATCTTCGCCAGTTCTTTATCCGACTGCCTGAATCGAGAGAGCGCTTTCCGAACCTCTCCGAGTTTGCCGAGAGTATCGATAACTTCTCGCCCCTGGAGACCGATCTTGGCCGTTCGATCGGACCTCGCGGAGACGTTCTCGACGCCGCCAGCCCGGAGCTCGGTCGTATCCGTCGTGCCGTCCGGGTAGCCCACAGCCGTCTGATGGATCGACTGAAAAGTTTTCTGGCAGGAGGTCGCTATAGCTCTGCGCTGCAGGAAAATATCATCACGATCCGGGATGGGCGGTACGTTCTGCCCGTTCGATCGGATGCTCGGGGTGTCGTCCGCGGCATCGTACATGACACCTCGTCGAGCGGTCAGACGCTCTTCATGGAGCCTTTCGATGTGGTTGAACTCAACAACCGCTGGCGGGAGGAGCAATTGGCTGAGCAACATGAGGTCGAGAGAATTCTTGACGTCCTCAGTCAAAAAGTCGGTGCGGATGAACCTGGCCTGAACCGCATGATCGAGGCGATCGCCGCGATCGATCTGGCGATGGCCAAGGCTCGCCTTGCAGCGGCGATGCTCGCTGTCAGGCCAGAACTCCACGAACCAGCTGTGGGCGCCGGGCGTCAGGACGTTCCGGGTCACCCGACCCATTTCATTCGTCTCATCAACGCACGACACCCGCTTCTCGATCAGGAGAAAGTGGTTCCGACCTCGATCGAGATCGGAGAGCAGTTCCGCGTTCTCCTCATCACCGGACCAAATACCGGCGGCAAAACCGTGGCACTGAAGACGGTTGGCCTCCTTACCCTCATGGCGCAGACAGGGCTCTTTCTGCCAGTCGACGAAGGTTCGGTTGTCAGCGTCTTTCCCGCCGTATTCGTCGATATCGGAGATGAACAGAGTATCGAGCAGAGTCTCTCGACCTTCTCGTCCCATATCCGAAATATCATTCGAATGTTGCGCGGAGTGGGCTCGGACAGCCTTGTCTTGCTGGACGAAGTAGGTGCTGGTACAGATCCTGTAGAAGGGTCCGCGCTGGCCCGGGCGCTGATGTCGGCTCTCCTCCGAAAGAAGGCGGTGGTGATCGCCACCACCCATTACTCTGAGGTAAAGGCTTACGCCTATGCCACGAGAGGGGTCGAAAACGCGAGCGTCGAATTCGACGTGCAAACCCTCTCGCCAACCTATCGGCTCACGATTGGCGTTCCCGGTCGTTCGAATGCTCTCGCGATCGCCACACGCTTGGGGATGCCAGGAGATATCGTGGCCGAGGCTGAGGGCTATCTGGATCCTGGCGAGGGCCGAACCGAGGAGCTGATCGACGATATCCGCGAACGCCGGGACGAAATCAGTCGAGAACTCGAACGGACACGCACCGCGGAGGAGGAAGCTCGCTTGCTGCGCCGTCGTGCTGCGCAATCACTCCGTGAAGCTGAAGAAATTCGGCGCGATGCGCGCGACACGGCGGTGGCGGAGATAGAGGCGGAGATCGCGGCGATTCGCACGTTACTGCGTGAAACCGAACGTGCCCGTCTCGTCGCTCCCAAGAGCACAGCACCATCCCCTGCCGTCGCCAACCAAACGTTGCGTGACGTTGAGCTACAGCTTCGCTCCGTTGAAAAGAAGACATCACGGCCCTCCAACCCAGTTCCACAACCGCGGCTTCAAGCTCCGCGAGCACTTCGGAAGGGCGATCGGGCCCGCATTATCTCGCTCGATCAGGAGGGCGATGTTCTTTCGGTCGATGTTGGTAGTGCCCAGATTCAGATGGGATCGCTCAAGATCAGGCAGCCGCTCTCGAATCTAGAACGGGTCGGACGATCCCGGGATGATCGCGAGGAGGATCGGGCGCGCGTCTTCATTCCCGATCAGGAATCGGTGCCCTTCGAAATCGACTTGCGCGGGCGCCGTGCCGAGGAAATCTCACCCCTCGTGGAGCGATATGTACAGGACGCCTATTTGATGGGGCTGCCCTTCGTCCGGATTATCCACGGCAAGGGAACTGGCGCTCTGCGGCAGGTCGTCCGCGAGGAACTTCGTCGCAATCCAGTCGTCGCGCGCAGCGAGTCTGCCGGTTCGACCGAAGGAGGCGAGGGCGCGACCGTCGCTCACCTCCGGCAAGCTTAGTCGGCGACGGATGCCAGGTGCAGCGACTGTACGCGCTCGACCTCACTCAACACGAGATCGAGCGCGTCCTGCCACGGCATCTTCAGATCGAGCAATCGGATTCGAAGCGAATTGGTCGTGATCTTGATCGAATCTCCCAGCACCCGAGTCAGGCGTCGCTTGTCCAGTGGCTCGGTCAGGATCGGTCGCACAACGATTTCTCGCTCCCGTTCGACGACCGAGTCGATCCCGAGCGCAAGCGAGCGAATGCGGAGGCGAATCAGCGCCAGCAGGTGTTCGATCTCCTCCGGATATTCCCCGAACCTGTCCTTGAGTTCTTCTGCGAAATCGTCGACCGCATCCAGGGTCGTGACCGCCGCAATCTGTCGGTAGAGTCCCAAGCGCAGCTCGGCGTCCGGCGCGTAGCTCTCTGGAATGAGGGCGGTCATCGGCAGGTCGAGGGTAACGGGACCCTCTTCGAGCGCGGGCGATCCGGCTCGAACCTCCTCGATCGCCTGCCTCAGCAATCTCATATACAGATCGTAGCCCACCGTCGCAATGTGACCGCTTTGCTCGCCACCAAGGATGTTGCCTGCGCCCCGGATTTCGAGGTCGCGCATGGCTACCCGTAAACCGGCCCCGAGTTCCGTCGCTTCCTGGATCGTTTCCAGTCGTTCCTGCGCTTCGTCACGAATCGTCTTGTTGGACTGATAAAGGAGATATGCGTAGGCGCGGTGGTTGCTGCGCCCGACTCGCCCTCGCAGTTGGTAGAGCTGGGTGAGACCAAGTGCGTCGGCATTGTCGATGATGATCGTGTTGACGTTGGGAATGTCGACACCGGATTCGATGATCGTGGTAGAGACGAGGACATCGAACTCACGACGGATGAACCCGAGCATCACTTCCTCAAGAACATGCTCGTCCATCTGTCCATGCCCTACGCCGAAGCGTGCTTCCGGCACGAGCTTGCGCAGCCTGTTTGCCAGTCGATCGATGTCGTGCACCCTGTTATGGACAACGTAGATCTGGCCCCCGCGTTCGATCTCCCGCAGGATGATTTCCCGGGCAAGGCGATCGGTAAAAGGTGTCACGAAGGTCCGGATCGGCAGACGCTCGCGCGGTGCCGTCTCGATCATACTGATGTCACGCAGACCCGACATCGAGAGATTGAGCGTTCGTGGTATCGGTGTGGCAGACATCGAAAGAACGTCGACCTCAGTCCGCCGCTGCTTCAGGAATTCCTTCTGACGGACCCCGAATCGTTGCTCTTCATCGACGATGACGAGCCCGATGTCCTTGAATACGACATCCTTCTGAACCAGACGGTGAGTACCGATCACGATATCTACCGTGCCCTTGCGGAGACCTTCGAGAATATCGTCCTGCTGCTTTTTGGAGCGCAATCGGGAAAGCATCTCGATCCGAACGGGAAACGATCCGAGACGCTCCCGGAATGTGTTGAAATGCTGGAGGGCGAGAACGGTGGTTGGTACGAGGATGGCCACCTGTTTGCCACCGTTGACGGCCTTGAACGCTGCCCGAATCGCGACTTCGGTCTTTCCGAAACCAACGTCACCGCATACGAGTCTGTCCATGGGGCGAATCGACTCCATGTCGGCTTTCACCGCGTCGATCGCTTTCGCCTGATCGACGGTTTCTTCGTACGGGAACGATTCACCGAGTTCGAAGTCCCATTTGCTGTCGGGTGGAAATTGAAACCCGCGACCCGCTTCACGATAGGCATAGAGCTGGATCAGTTCGAACGCCATCTCGCGCACGGCACGGCGGACTCGCCGTTTTGTCTTGATCCATTCACCAGACCCGAGTTTATTTAGGGATGGTGAAACACCACCAGTGCCGTAGCGTGAGACCCTGTCGCTTTGGTCGACTGGAACATAGAGCTTGTCTCCCTTCTCGTATTCGAGCAGAAGATATTCCCGCTCCACGCCCGCCGTGGTCATCCTCACCAGTCCTGTGAATTTGGACACCCCATGATCGACATGAACAACGAACTCGCCCGGCTCCAGACTCTGTGCGAATGACCGGCTCTCGGTGGCAGTGCGACGACCCGCCCGTCTCGGCTGCTTGCGGAAGCCGAAAATCTCGAAATCGGTCCAGACCGCGATCTTGCCGTCGTTCCATGACCAGCCGGACGTGAGGTCGGAGGAGCGAATCTCGACCGATCCCGGAACCAGGGGCAACGAATCGCCGATCTGCTCCAGCTTGTCTCGGCGGAGTCGGATCTCCCCCTCTCCCAGCAAATCGGTCAGGCGATCGACCTGATCGGTGGCGATCGAGATCGTCCACCCATCGTCGATTCGCTCCTGAAGATCACTGGCCATGGTGTCGATTCGGCCGGCGAAATGCGGTGGCTCGGTGAGCGCCACGGCCGATGCCGAATCGTTCTCGCCTTCGACACTGCCAAAACTCAACGACGTTCGATTGAACAGATGCTTCCTGAGGTCGTCGGTCCCAAGAAAGGGATTGACCAGTTTTGGTGGCAGTTCGCCGCTTTCCAGAAAGGTCGTTGCTAATTCGAAGGCATGATGTTCTCGTTGCGTCGCTGCGAGAAGGATGGCGTCGGGTTGGTCGAGTACAAGGAACGTGTTGTCTGGAAAATAATCCAGTGCGGTAGTCTTCTCGGGCACGAGGTACCCCGCGAGCACGTCGAGCGAGGCTGGAACGGTGCCGACCTCGAGTTGGACCATCATTCGCGACCATTCATCGGCTACTTCTGGGCGAAGCGATGTTGTCTTGAGCTGCCTGATAGTGTTCGCGATCTGCTTGAGCCGCCAGATAGGGAGCTCGAGCGGCGGCAGAAGCAACAGCTTCTTCAGGCGAGCGATGGACCGCTGGTTGTGAGGGTCGAAGTGCCGGATGCTGTCGATCTCGTCACCGAAGAAGTCAACTCTGATCGGTTGTTCGGAACCGGGGGGGAAGAGGTCGACGATCCCTCCACGCCGGGCGATCGTTCCGGGCTCCTGTACCAGCGGATTTACCTGATATCCAACGTCGAGCGCCCACGCCAGCAGATCGTCGATCTGCATGCGACCCCCCACCTGCAACGTCACGGAATGCGCCACCATTTCTGCCCGGGGCGTCACGAACTGCATGAGGCCGCTGACGGGAGTGACCCAGACTCGAGTTTCTTCGCTTTGCCGCCGCAGGAGCGCGAGTTGCTGCACTCGACGCACGCTGGCATCCATGTCGAGCGGAAGTTGCTCGAACGGCATCGCATCGGTCGCAGGCCATAGAGCAACCTCTGATCCGGCTGGCAGATACTCCGCGATCGCTGACGCGAGGTGTTCTGCTCGGTCTCGCCTCGAAGTCACCACGACCGTTGGCTGCTTGAGTTCGAGCGCAGCCGCCGCGATCAGGGGAGCCTTCGCTGCATCCGCCAGGTCATCCATGGCCTGACTCGTGCCCGCTCTCAAGCCAGTGATCGCTTTCTCCAGCGGCGAGTAGGTGTTCAGATGAGAAAGCATGTGTACGAGAGTCACGGTATGGATGCCTCGCAAGAAGAATTCGAAAAGCTGTCGGACCGACGGGAGCACGCAAAGTACCGGCGCAACCCATCAGGCCGCCCGTTCATACCGTCACGAGCCAATTCTACACGCGCTTCAGAGAAGGTGCGAAAATGAATGAGAGCTCGATCGGAAGCTGGCGGGAGCGGTCGAAAGGCGACCGCCCGTCAGGGAAAACAGGAATAAAACGGATGACTGACGTTGCACATCAGAAGCTTTCAAACTTGCGTTCCACACTTCAATCGATGGGATCGGTGGTAGTCGCGTTTTCCGGTGGAGTCGATAGCACGCTGCTCTTGAAGGTTGCCCATGACGAACTTGGAAAGCGCTGCGTCGCGGCGAGTGGTCTGTCCGAGACGTATGCACCGGAAGAGATGCAGGAAGCGCGCCAACTCGCCGCCGCGATCGGGGCCGAGTATGTTGTCATGCAGACCATGGAGCTCACAGATCCGCGATACGCCGACAATACGCATCAGCGTTGCTTCTTCTGCAAGCATGAGCTCTATGACAAATTGACCGATCTCGCGACCCGTCGAAATCTCGCCATGGTGGTCGATGGGTCGAACGCGGATGATCTCGATGACTTTCGACCCGGACTGCGAGCTGCCCGCGACCTCGGCGTGCGATCTCCTTTGCAAGAGGTTGGGCTGACGAAGTCGGAGATCCGCGAGTTATCTGCGGAGTTCGGATTGAGGACGGCGGACAAGCCGGCAGTGGCATGCCTCTCATCGCGTTTCACCTATGGGGATCCGATCACGACTGAGAAGCTGCAGCGCGTCTCGCGAGCCGAGTCAGGGGTGAGAGCGCTCGGATTTCGAGGATTCCGATTGCGCCATCACGATCAGGTCGCGCGCCTGGAATTCCTCGAGCGGGATATCGACCGGGCCTTCTCGCTGCGACTGGAAATAACTCGCGCGGTCAAGGCTGCAGGCTACGGATTTGTTGCCATCGATCTTGAAGGGTACAAGGCCGGGAACATGAACCAGGGACTCTCGCCAAAATTGCTGGTGGCTCCCGGCTTTCGACTCAACCCGGTCGAGGACTGATCGGGATGGGCATCCAGCTCCATCCCGATCCCGCAATGTTCAGAGCTGCTTCTCGACCGCATCGATCTGAGCGCGCTGGAGCTTGTTGCTGAAGTCGATATACACGCTCTGCCACTCGGTATAGAACTCGATCGCGGCGGTGCCTGCCTCGCGGTGCCCGTTCCCGGTCGCTTTGGTGCCGCCGAACGGGAGATGGATCTCGGCGCCGGTTGTGCCTGCATTGAAATAGAGGATGCCGGTGTTGATATCTCTCATCGCGCGAAACGCATTGTTGACGCCCTGAGAAAAGATGGACGCCGACAGTCCGTAATCGACGCTGTTGGCGATGTCGATCGCTTCGTCGAGCGTGTCGACCGGGATCAGCGAAAGAACAGGGCCAAAGATTTCTTCGTTGGCGATCCTCATGGACCGCGTGACATTGTCGAAGATCGTGGGTTCATGGAAGAAACCGTTGGCGAGATCGCCATCGGATTTGATGCTTCCTCCAGCGATGAGCGTCGCGCCTTCATCCTGGCCGATCTGAACGTATCTGTGCACGCTGTCCAGTTGCCCTTGACTGACGACCGGCCCGACATCGACGGACTCGTCGATACCGTCACTAAGGGTCATCGCCTTGGCTCGGGCGGCGAGCTTGGACGCGAGTTCATTCTGGACAGCTCGATGAACGATCACTCGACTTGTGGCGGTGCATCGCTGACCGGATGTCCCGAATGCACCCCGCAGAATGCCCTCCACCGCCAGGTCGACGTTTGCATCGTCCATCACGATGACCGCGTTTTTGCCGCCCATCTCGAGCGTCAGGCGCTTGTTGTGTTCGGCCGCCGAAAGCGCGACCGATTTGCCGGTTTCGGTCGAACCCGTGAAGGAAATGACCGGGACGTCCGGGTGGTTGAGCAGCGGCTCGCCCACTGCCGTCCCCGATCCAAGCACGAGATTGACGACCCCGGCCGGAATCCCGGCTTCGGCGAGGACCTCAACGAGTCTGAGCGTCAGCTTCGGGGTGAATGTCGCTGGCTTGATCACGACAGTATTGCCGGCAACGAGCGCCGGAAACATCTTCCAGGACGGTATGGCCATGGGGAAGTTCCACGGCGTTATGAATCCGCAGACGCCAATCGGCTTGCGCACGGACATGTTGAACTTGTTTCGCAATTCCGACGGAGTTGTCTGGCCGAACATGCGGCATCCCTCGCCCGCCATGTAGTAGGCCATGTCGATGGCCTCCTGCACGTCGCCGCGCGCCTCGTTGATGACCTTGCCCATCTCGGCCGTCATCTCCTGAGCGAGCGATTCCTTGCGATCTTCGAGGATTCGCGCAGCCGTGAAGAGAATCTCACCGCGCTTGGGAGCGGGATACAACCTCCAGGATGCGAATGCTTCCTTGGCCGCCGCAACGGCCTCGTCGACATCCGAGAAATCGCTGTCGGTGTAAACCCCGTCAAGTTTGCCTGTCGCCGGATTTCGTCGCTCGAACGTTGATCCAGTGTGTGAGGGTTTCCATGTACCGCCAATGTAATTGAGGAAAATGTCTGACATGCGTGATTGGTGCCTCTCCGTGACGAAGATCGAAAATGACCCGATTCAGCCATCAGATTTCCACCATTGAGTCTAGCATTCACGACGATGGGCGCCGTCACGATAGCGGGCGCCCGCACTTGCTAGGCAAAATCCGCCATACCGGTCAATCGTCATACCGGTCAATCGTCGTCGACCTTCGTCGGGTCGGCGGCGGTCGATCCCATCATGCCGCTCTCCATGTCACCCATCATCATCGCAGCGTATTCGCTTTCCTGCTTGCGCTCCTCAGGGGAGAGCAGTGCCGCGCATGAAGTACCGAACCGTGGTTTGGCGAACGGCAAATGAGTATCACCTCGTGCGAGGATATGGAGCATGTTGGATCCGAGCGTGACCGGATCAACATCGTCCTTGTCCCCATCGTTCCACTGCGTGAATGAACGAGCATTGCAGTAGTGACCTACAAACGATCGTCGGAACCGATCGGTCGTCCAGTTTTTCTTGCTCCGATGAAGGACATGGCCTCCGAAGAAGACAACGTCCCCTGGCTGTGCCGCAACCAGCAGTTGCGGATAGCGATCCGCAATCTTCGATAGATCATTTTGCTTGTCGTCGGGGTTGCTTACACCGGTAACGCCATGAACACCGGTCAGCTGGTGGTCGCCGAATCCATACCCTGATTCTGGGGGATAGACTGGTTCGATTTGACTCCCGGCGGCATACCAGAGTGCGCCATTGAGTTCGTCGCAGTCGTCGATTGCAATCCATGCACCGCACAGTGAATCAGGATGCGTCGGAATGTAATAGGAATCCTGGTGCCAACCTTGGCCGGGCTTGCCAGGACCCTTCAGGAACAGCATCGTTTGCAGCGCCAGCAGGTCGGGGCCAATCAGGGCCTGAAGCACATCGAGAACCCGTGGATGAAGCAGGTATCGCTCGTGTAGCTCGAGCTGGCGATGAAGCATATGCAACCTGAGAAAATAATCACCCTTCTCTTCAGGGGTAAGATGCGCCGGTGGTGCCTTGAGCGCTTGCACCACTGTTCCACTTGCCTTGTCCGATGTGGATTCCAGGGTCGTTCCGAGTTGCTCGGGAAGCGTTCCCATCATCAGGTCGTGCGTGTGCTCCGTCAGTTCCTGTATCTCAGCCGGCGAAACCAGGTTTCGGACGACCAGAAATCCCTGACGTCGAAACGTCATGTATTCGTCTACGGAGACCGAATATGCGTCGTGTTCCAGAAGGGATTTCGCTTCTGCAACGGTGGTGAGTGCACTCATGGTGCCTTGCTCCTCCGACTCGAGTGGAAACGACAGAGAGGAGTGAATTCTACCGGAAGAACTGCCGAACGGATACATGCGAACGTAGGCATGAAAAAGGCGGTGTCCGATTGGACACCGCCATAGTTGCTCCCCGACCAGGATTCGAACCTGGAACCTACCGGTTAACAGCCGGTCGCTCTACCGTTGAGCTATCGAGGAATATGTTCCCTCGAGCGGTATGCATTGTAACAATCGGGGATGCTCCCTGCAAGGGTGGACTTCCGTCGGTTTGCACTTTTTTGGACCGCCGGCTGGTCAGAAGGTAGAAGCATGACGTGTTGCATCCTCGGCACGTCGTTCGGGGCTTTTCTGGTTGTCGGAGTCGAGTTTGCGGGTCAGGAAGAATGCAAGCACTGCGAATCCGCTTCCAACGAGGAACGGGATCTGATAGCCGACATAGTTGAGAACGAACCCTGTGACGACGGGTACGATAATCGCCGCCGCATGCTGCATGGTGAGTCCCATCGCAAGCGAAGGCGGCAGATCTGCACGTGTGGATATCTTGCGCAGATACACCGTCGCACCCATCGCGGATAAGGGGCGATGAATGCATAGATGACATAACGAACGATCGCCGTCTGGACGGTATCGGCGCCTGTATATCCCACCAGGGCGACAACGAAACCTGCATTCACAAAGCCAAGCACTGCTCTTTCGCCGTAAAGGTCTATGAGTTTGCCGATTTTCGGTCCTGCAACGATGGCAAGTGCCGAAACCACGATCAGCACGGCGGAGATCGTCGGCACCTCCAGGTGAAACGTGTTGACCAGCACCCACAAGCCAAATGAGAAGAAAATATGCTGGCGCGCACCATCGAGGAAACTGATGAGATAGTGGAGCCGGTATTCGCGCTTGAGGACCATGCGTGGACGAGCCATCGCGACTGCCTGTTTCTCTCCATTATGAAGATGGGGGAAGCGGAAGATCGCAATCGCGCCGACCAACGCGGCCAGACCGCAGATGATGAACGTTCCCATGTAGGACAACACGTCGAACTGGAACAACGCGAAAACGGCCGTCATCGCGATCAGCGCACCCGCCTGGTTGATCGCGCTGATTCTCCCGAGTATGAATCCGGATCGTTGTTCGGTTGTCAGCGTCATTCCAAACGCGGACTGCGTCTGCAACCAGGTGTGGTATCCAGCACTGCTCACTATCACCCATGGAGTAAACGACCAGAATGACAATGAGAGTCCAAAGCCGCCATAGCCAATGCGAGTACCAGCAACGCCAGAAACGTCAGCCGAGCCAACGAAAGGCAATAGGATGCTGCCGACACAAAGATGAGCGGGAATCCCGGATTGCGAGCAAGATGCTTCCCGCTCCGACCGGAGTGCGAATGAACTCCGCAACGCGACCGGTCGGCAACCCGGCAGTCTTGAGATTCACGTGTATTGTTCCCCGTTCTTCCGAGTCAGCTGAGTGATGGCGTCGTCCAGGTGCTCGTCCGAAGATGGCAGGGAGCGTCCGAAGGTACTATTGATCTGAAGGTTCCGGAGATCAGTTTCGACGGGATTGATAGCCGACGCAAGGGTGGGTGAATATGACGCGAAGGGAAGAGCACTGTGTGGGACCCGCGTTCGTTCCAGGACACTGACTACGGTCTTGAAGATGGCGAATCGTTCGAACCGGAGGAAGATGACGACTCTAACGTCATTGACATCTCGCAGCCGCATGTGATGACGGTGCTGGGTCCGATTGCGCCAAGCGAGTTGGGTGTCTGCCTGCATCGCGAGCACATCCTCTGCAACCCGGTCGCGATGCCCGAATCGGAACCTGACTACCGGCTCGACAACCCGACGAATGCCCAAATCGATATCGAGGCCTATCTGACGGTCGGCGGGCGCGGGATCGTCGATTGCTCCCCGGTCGATTACGGTCGTGATATGGATGGTCTCGTCTCCATCGCGCAGCGGGTTCCGGCGCACATTCTGGCTGTAACCGGGCGCCACACGGATCTCCATGCTCGACGTATGCTAAATAGACTGGATATCGATGCGCTCAGCGATGAGTTTGTTTCGGAGATCACGAGCGGTACTGGGTGGTTTCGGGCGAAACCTGGCCTGGTGACATTCGGCACCAGTGTAGACAGCATCACCGAGGTCGAAGAGGTTGCGGTGCGCGCCGTCGCGCGAGCGGCCGTCGCGACCGGCGTATCGGTCACGACCCACACCGAGGCCGGCACCCAGGCAATCGAGCAACTGGAGATTCTCGCCAGCGAGGGCATGCCACTCGATCGTGTGATCATCGGTCATTTGGATCGAAGGATGGATTGGGAATATCTCGTCGAGGTGGCGCAGGCAGGAGCGTTTCTTTCCTTCGATCAGATCGGCAAGCCGCATTTCGGCGCTGACCAGCCAAAGGCTCGCACGATCGTTCGCTTGGCAGAAGCGGGTTATGCAGACCAGCTGCTCATTTCTCAGGATGTCGCACGCCGCTCGGAACTGATGTCCTATGGCGGTATGCCCGGCTTGACCTACCTTATGGAACAATTCACGCTTATGTTGATGGAGGAGGGCGCGGGCGCACCTATGGTCCATCAGCTTCTGATCGAAAATGTAGCTCGGGCGCTAACGATCCGTCCTGTTTTGTCATCCTGAAATCTGGCGAAACTCTGGTGTCCAACTCGGATCACCACTCGCTTGGAATCTATGTACTATACATGGAGAGTGTCTCAGGCTTTGTTCTGGAGGGTGACCAATGACGACCCGCGTGTACCTTACGGCACCGATATTCGCAGACGGAAATGCCGATCCGACTGATCTTCCCGCCGAAAGAATATTTGTCAACGCGTCCGAGGTCCCTGAAATTTGGGTTGAAACGGAAAGTGCTGCAGTGGCCGACGTTGGGAAGGTCGCCTCGTTCTACATCGGGCGGTCGTTGGCAATCGGCTTCAACCGAATCTCCGGGACAGTCGAACGCAAGATCCAGAAGTAGGGAGCCTCATGACCGCCGCAGGCGGTTCGCTGACCAACCCAACACCGCACCGAACGCGATATGCCTCAATACGCCCTGCAAAAACGCAGTTTTGGTCCAGTACGAAACCAGTCGGCCATTCTTGATAGCGGGATGGAAACGCTCGAGTTTCATGAGAGCGTAGAGTCCCAGGTTCTCAGAACTGGCGAATGCCACACCTCTCATCCAACCCGGTCCTCGAAGTCGCTCTTGCACGAATGTTTCGTAGATCATTCCGACTGCAACACTGTTTGCCAGATGGATGATTGTTCCGGCCGCCTTTGCCGTCGCTGGATCCTTGACGACCACACCAGCTAGAAGGATTCGATCGTCGGCGTCGTATCGGAACGCACGGAGATCTGCATTCATTTCCAGAAGATATGCAAAACCGCCCGCCAGCCCTGATAACGCACCGATAGTGAACCTCTTGCGAGGAGAAGAAAAGGGAGCCACGGTAGCTTTTAGACGAGTGTTCAGTATCCTGGCGCCCCTTTCGTGATCCGAGCCGAGTGAACAGACATGAGCATCTGTTCACTCAGGAGCGAGTCTAAATGTGGATCGCATGGCCTAATGCGTCGTGTGCTGCCTCGCCGATCACTTCGGACACCGTCGGATGCGGGTGGATGGTCGTCGCAAGTTCCTGCACGCTTGCGTTCAGGAAACGCGCCAGACCTGCTTCCGCGATGAGCTCGGTGGCATGGGGACCGATGATATGCACGCCGAGTACATCGTCGGTCTCAGCGTCGACTATCAGCTTTGTGAACCCGTCGGCGTGACCTTCAATCGTCGCCTTGGCATTCGGCTTCATTGGGAATTTGCCCAGTTTTACCTCGTAACCCAGTTCCTTGGCTTGTGCTTCTGTCAATCCCACCGAACCGATCTCCGGCTCGCAATATGTGCAGCTCGCTGAGTTCAGGATGTCGAGCGGCCACGGATTCAATCCCGAGATATGCTCGACAGCGATGATGCCCTGGCGCATCGCCGTATGGGCAAGCATCTGCTGACCGTTCACATCGCCGATCGCGTAGATGTGCTCGACATTCGTTCGCATCATCGAGTCGACCGGGATGATGTCGCCTTCAGCCTTCACACCCACAGCTTCGAGACCGATATTCTCGACGTTCCCCTGGCGACCGATCGCGACGAACAACGATTCGGCCTGGAGGACTTGCTCCTTGCCTTTCGACGTCTTGATGCGAACCGTCACGCCCTCGTCCGTAAGGTCGATGTCTTCGGCTGTTGGACGAGCGTCAGGGATCACGTCCATCTTCTTGCGCTGCAACGCTCGTGTCAGATGCTGGGACACTTCCTGGTCTTCCTGTGGCACGACACGACCGACGAGCGTCACCTTGGCACCGTACCGATGGTAGATGTCCGCCCACTCGACGCCGGTGGCGCCGCCGCCGCGAACGATGACACTCTTCGGCATGTTTTCGAGCACGACGGCATGATCACTGTTGAACACCCGTTTGCCATCGAACTCGATCCCCTTGATCCCACGAGGGCGAGATCCAGTGTTGATGATGATGTCCTTGGCCGTGAGCCTGAACGTGCCACCGCCGTCGTTGGGCGTCACCTCGACCGTAGTGGTGTCCAGAATCGTGCCACGTCCCATGAACACTGGTATCTTGTGCTTCTTGTCGAACAGATATCGAAGGCCCTTGTACTGGCTCTCAACGACCTTGAGCGATCGATCGAGTGCTGTGACGTACTCGAAACCGATATCACCGCTGATGGTGACTCCGAATTCCGCCGCTTCCTTCACCTGATCCAGCACACTGGCGGATTTAAGCATTGCCTTTGTTGGGATACAACCACGGTGGAGGCAGGTGCCTCCCAATTTCACGGCCTCAACAACAGCCACGTTGAGACCGAGTTGCTTCGCGCGGATCGCCGCGACGTAGCCACCGGTGCCTCCTCCGAGCAGGACGAGGTCAAACTGGTGGTTCTGGTTTTGTCCTGATTCCGCCATGAAACAGCCTTCTCCAGTCGCTTGGAACAAGTGTTGGCTGAGTCCTCCGTTGGACTCTCGCGCTACTATCTCCTTATTATCCAACATGAGACAAGGAGCCGGGCGGGAACTGTTTCACGAATCGGAATTCCTCAAGACGAGATTTCCCCGAGCCACCCCGCGTACGCATGTATCAGGGTGCTTCTCACGCAAACGGGCCGAGATTGACGCATCCAGAGGTCCGATTCAACACTGAAAATTCCCGATGTAGGAACGAAAGGGCCAGTCAGCCACAGATGTGGCTTGTGCCACTGCGCACGTCGCCACTCAGGATCAGGTACATCCTGCCGGGGGAACGTCGTTTAATTCGACAGTAGATAGTCGATTCCATCTTCAAGCGCTACTGGCTCTCGTCCCAGCAATTCTCGAGTTGCGGAGTGCGCGGTGCTGTTGTCAAGCGAGAGCATCTTGAGCTGTTCACTGGTGACTGGAGGACGTAGCGCCCTGGGAAGCGGTTCTGAAAACCGGACAACCAGCTTCATCAATGGCAGCGGGACGTGCACCTTCGGCTTTTTCTTTCCGAGTTTCGCCGCGATCGTGTCGATCATCTCCTCATAGGTATAAGGCCGGGCACCGCCCAACTCGAACGTCTTGTTGCTCGTGCCCTCGGGATCATTGACCGCCTTCGCAAAGCTGTCTGCGACATCATCGATTTGTACAGGTTGAAACAGTGCCTTCCCACTGCCCACGATCGGGATGAGCGGAAAGTTTTTGACTACGCCTGCCAGAACCGTTATGAATCCGTCGCCTTTTCCAAAGATGACTGACGGTCTGAAGATCGTGAAATCGATACCCGAGTTCGTGACTGCTTCTTCGGACTCGAACTTGGCCGTGTGGTAGCCATAATCCGGATTCCTCTGGGCACCAAGCGCGCTCATGTGAACGAACCGGGTGACTCCTGAGTCCTTCGCCTCTGCGACCACATGTTGCGTGCCCTGGTTTATGACGGCGTCGAACGTCACCGAGCCATGTTCCTCGATGATCCCGACCAGGTGAACGACCGTATCGCACCCTTCCATTTGCCCTCGAAGACGCTCACGGTCAGTCACATCGCCTTCAACAACATCTACTCCGGCGAGAACTGGAGGACGAGAACCGGGTCGAACCAGCATCCGGACATGGTGATCGCGGCGAATCGCATCGACGATCTTGGATCCAACGAACCCGGTGCCACCAGTGATGAAGACTGCAGTGCGCGGCTTGTCCAACGGTTTTGAAGACATCGTAACGCCTCCTCTCATGCGGATAAAAGCTGGGGATCGAAGAGTAAAGATAGACATCTGCATGAATGTCGCACTCTCCATGCCGGGGGCTCCCTTTGCTGATGGAATCCAATTGGCACGTATTATGCGTAAATCACAGAGACGGCAAGAGCAAAGGTGCTTTGGCCTGGAATCGCCAGATGCGGACAGCGTTTGGCACATGGAGGACATATCATGAGCAACAGCAACGAAGATCGCATTGATGGCGCCGGCGACAAGGTTTCAGGCAACGTCAAGGAAGGCATTGGCAAGCTAACCAAAGATGAGCAGACCGAAACCGAAGGCACGGGCGACCAGGCAAAGGGCGACGTCAAGCAGGGCATTGCCGACATCAAGGACAAAGTCGGCGACGCCGTCAAGAAGGTCACCAACTAGTCCTTACTCTCGTATTTGTCTTACGAGATGGATGCATAAGAATGGCCGTTCCAGTCTGGAGCGGCCATTCTTCATGTCCGTGACACGTCCATGACGGTTGATCCGGCTAGCTTTCCAGTCGAAGCCGTGGCTGTGACGTTCAGGCCCGAGGGTTGTTGATTTCGGGCTTCGCCCTCTAAGCCTTTTTCTCATTCGTTCATGACGCCGGGCGGAGTGATTGCGCCACTAACTCTCGCAGTAGACCGGTCCGAATCCCGCTGGGAACCGCGATGAGATCGACGGTCGCCGTCATCTCGATCGCGGCGATCGCGATGGCAACGCACGCCGGCAAAACCCGGGCACGTTCCTGCGGAATATTCAGGAGTGCCGCTACCTCGCCAGAAGTCGCGCCCATGAGGTAGTCCAATACCCGGCGAACGACAGATGCATCCAAACTGTCGCCAAACCGCAGTGAAGCTCGTATCTGATCGATATATTGACCGTTTCCTCCCGATAGTCTGAGCGAAGAAACGCGCTGACGGTCGCTCTCGATCTCGCTCGCGAACGCAATCCGTGCAGCTTCGACGGCCTCGATGACGGCCGCTCGACCAGGTGGATCAGCTACGAGGTATCGATCGGCGAGACGCCCGGAACCCAATGCGAGCGACTTTGACCAGAGCATTGTTTGGTTTTCGACGCTGATCCATTCCGTACTTCCGCCTCCAATGTCGACGATGGCTGCCGGGCCAACCTCTGGCAGAAGATTTCTTAATCCAACGAACGTAAGTCGTGCTTCTTCGTCACCCGAGATGACTGAGATTTTCCACCTTGTCTCGCTTGCGATTCGCTCGAGGAGTTCTGCACCGTTGTCGGCAATCCTCAGGGCCTCGGTAGCGACTCCTACCCACGAGACGGCACCAAGGTTCGAACCGATTTCTTCGAATGCTTTCAGAGTGTCAATCGCGCGTCGTCCGCGTTCGTCGTCGATTCGACCGCTGGATTCGATGCCTGCACCAAGCCTGACGGTCTCCGCCCGGTCGGCCAGCACCGTGATCGTGTCCTCTTTCAGGCAGTTTGCGACGGTAAGTTTCAGGGTGTTTGTTCCGATGTCGACTGCTGCCAGAATGACGCCGGCACTACCGGTTCGGTCTGTCTCTGTGTAACCCATTTCCCACTCGCTTCTCTCAGTACGACGCTCTCTGCAGCTTGTCGATCAGCTTTTTGGGATTGGGGACATTGCTTGCCTTGATCTGGGCGATCGTTTCTTCGAGTGGATAGTCGACGTACCGCAATTCGGCGTTCCAACATCGCTGCGTCTCTTCCCAACTGAAGAGCCCCCATCTGCACCGCAGGTCACCGTCCTTGGGATTGCCTACAGCGGAAACATCGACCAGCAACTGCATACCAATCCACCGCATGTATGCGATGTGGATATGGCCAAACGCCAGCACTGCCGCTTGAGTATCGCCGAGGATTGATCCGATCTCCTGATCGCTCGCATCAGGTCGGAGAGCGACGTCTTGATCGAATGGATTGGCATGAAAGACGAGCAGATCATCTTCGGGCGATAGTCCTTGAGGCGGCGTCACACGTATCTCGAACGGCAATGCAGCGAGAAATTCGATTCCGGCGGTACCGATCGCGTCCAAGGTGAACCGCGCCGATTTTGAAGAACGGGACTCATCTGCCAGATCCCGGTCGGTGTTTCCCTGGAGGCAGTCCACGCCGGCGATCTCGAGCCGCTCGAGAACTCCTCGGGGGTCGGGACCGGATTCACAGAGGTCACCGGCCGCAATTCTTCTCTCGATGCCTTCCTCGGTTTCGATATCCGCCAACACGCGATCGAGCGCAATGCTGAAACCGTGAATGTCTGAGATTACCGCCACTTTCACGTTGTTCAGTCCTTGTCACGATTGCTGCATCCGTACCTGCCTCGGCCCGGTTCTGCCAGTCAGGCTCATTCACTCTGAGCCATCTGCCGCATGCTTCACCCGAGCGTGAATGATAGCGCGATGACACACACTGCTGGCATAAGGCGTCGGATCGGCAACTCGTGACAGTGTGCGGCGATCGTGTTGGGGTGCTGGGACCCCTCCCCTGCCAATAGAGATTAGGATTGAAGACGACGAGGGACGTAGCGTTGTCATTCGAACTCGATGTGGATGACGTAGTAACGCTCGATGGTCGACCCTGATGGCGCCGTGGTCAAGGGAACTTCGTTTTCTAACCGCCTGAATGACTATTTTTACGGAATCTCGCAAACAAGTCAGGACTAACGCCTCGTCCGCAAATCATGTCGTGGGCTCACCGTTCCGATGACAAGCTTTTACAGCGCCCATGGACTCTTCGCGGGCACCCGGGGCGAACCAGAGGCAGCATCTCAAACCAACACCCATCGAGTTGGAACAATCCCGTTTCAGCCAGTGGTGTAGAGGTCCTGGACGTCACAGTTCACGTTTGATCGCTAGCGAGTCTCTCTGATCCAGTCGTTATCGAGAACCACGACATGAAAGCGAGATCCCGCTGCAATCCGTACGTGCAGAATGCTACGCGACGTTTTTAGGCGATGGATACCGATTCGCGTGGGTGCGTAACGGTGTTGCCACGACGTTGAAGGCGTCGGTGAAGGCTCAGTGCCTGTGCAACGACCTGATCCATGTTGAAATATTTGTAGGTAGCGAGGCGTCCGGCGAAATGCACATGCGGGGTCGCTTCGGCCAGAGCCTGGTAAAGCTTGTATCGCTCTGCATTCTCGGCATTGGGAATTGGATAATAGGGGTCGCCGTCGTCGCAAGGGTACTCCCGGACGATGGAGGTTGATTCATGTTTCTGACCAGTCAAATATTTGAACTCGGTCACCCGCGTGAAATCGTAGTCGTTTGGATAGTTCACTGTACCCACGGACTGATACCTGTCCGTATCATGGGTTTCGAACGCGAATTTGAGCGAGCGGTAAGGTAGCTTGCCGAATCGATCGTCGAAAAACGTATCGATCGGACCGGTGTAGATCATTTCCCGATACGGGATGTATGGCATGACCTCGCGGTAGTCGGTGTTAAGCATGACGTGGATGTTCGGGTGATCGAGCATGCGCTCGAACATGCGAGTGTATCCATGGAGTGGCATCGCTTGAAAGGTGTCGGTGAAATACCGGTCATCGCGGTTGGTGCGAGTCGGGATTCGAGCGGTGACCGATGCGTCGAGTTCAGTCGGCTCAACGCCCCACTGCTTGCGGGTGTAGCCCCGGAAGAACTTGTGGTAGAGATCGCGACCGACCTTGCTGACGACTGCATCTTCGGCATTGACCACCCGATCCATCGGCTCCGCGACACCTGCGAAGAACCCCATCAATTCATCCGAGTTCAGGTTGAGATTGTAGAGTCGATTGATGGTATCAAGATTGATCGGAATCGGTACCAGTTGTCCCTCGACACTGGCGAGCACACGATGTTCGTACGGTCGCCACTGCGTGAACTGCGACAGATACGCATATATTTCGGGCGCGTTGCAGTGGAAGATATGGGGACCGTACTTGTGAACGAGGACGCCTGCATCGTCGTAGGTGTCGTATGCGTTGCCGGCGATGTGGGAACGCTTTTCAACTATCAGGATCTTGAGACCGTTTTGTGTCGCTAGCCGCTCTGCCAACACACTACCCGCGAATCCGGCACCAACAATCATGAAATCGAACACTATGAGATTCCCTTCCTGGACTTTCGCCACGCTGCATCGTCGCCTCGCCCCCTACTCCTCAGCAGAAACTGCCGAGCCTAGATGATTACCTCGAGCAGAAAGCGTTCCCGCCATCAGAGAGACCATCTCCGCGGCAATCACATCCCAATCGTGAGCAGCGAGGTGAGCACGTCCGGCTGCCTGTCGCCTCCGTTGATCGGATGGTGACTCGGCAAGCGCCGCATCTATCGCCGCAATAAACGAGGTCGCATCGTCTGCCACGCTCACTGCATCGCCGTAAAGACTGACTACATCGGCAATTTTTGTTGAGACGACCGGCTTTTGAGCAGCCAGATATTCGAGTGTCTTTGTAGGCGAGATCGACCTTGTCGCTTCATTGAGCGCGAACGGGAGAATCGCGACGTTGAACCCCGCCAGAAAGCTCGGAAGATCGGCATAGGCTTGCGGACCATGGTAGGAAATGTTTGGTCGTCGAGGAAGATCGGACTCCGCGATTTTGGCGAGCGGCCCGATCATCGCTATATTCCAATCCGGACGGGCATCTGCGACCGCCGCTATCAGCGGGAAGTCGATGCGTTCGTCGAGGACTCCGTAGAAGCCTATGACTGGACCTTCGAGTCTCGAAAGCTTGGCTGAAGCTGGGAGACCCTGGGCAGCCTGCGCAAAGTGCTCGGCCTCGACACCGGAGGGGAAACAGTGAACCGATGAATGTCGTGACTGCCGGGACCGGTAGAGCGTCGGTCCACCGGCGAAGATCAGATCAGCCGTCTGAAACATCAACGCTTCCTGATTGCGCAAGGACTCGGGTGCACTTCGGAAGCTGGCGAGATCATCCATCGCGTCGAACACGACGAGCGACGGAGCAATTTCGTCGGGAAGAGCTCCCAGTGCCATTGGGGTGTAGTACCAGACGATCGGTCTGCCGGCGATATTGGAAACGCCCGATGGGGTGATCAATCCGTGCTTCGCCAGAATCGGCGCTATCAGCCGCTTGATCGCGATCACATTCTGTGCGGTGAACCCGTAATCGAAGTGGGAAGAGCGGGGCAAGATTGGAGTGAGGATGGTTACCGCTTTATTGACCGACACTTTCACATGGGCTCGAACTGGGGCATCGGCGGAGAAAAGCGGCTCTTCGATGACGAAGACCGGGATTTCGACGGCAAAGCGAGTCAGGAGGTGTTGGGGCCGCTGGTACACGCCACTCCACCTCAGATGTGAGAACACAATCAGCGCCGACGCCCTGTTCTCCAAACGCTGCCTAATAGCTTCAGGGGGACCTGATGCTCGTTCACTGACCGTTATCAAAATGCCTTGTCCCTTCCCCCGTCGGCGGAATTCATTCCGGGCCTCCGGGTGACTAGTGTCGTCCCGAGTCGCCGTCTCTCGAGGACGGAAAGCCGGAGGCCACAAAGCCTTGGCCGATCTCTGGATATTGTCAACGATTAGTTGGTGGGTGAGCAGTAGCGACCCAGGATCGATCACCCAGGCTCAGGCGTTCGCGTCAGCCGAAAACACAGGTGCATGACTTATGCCAACTGCTCCGCCGCATCGCGTACCGCGTGGGCGAGCCTCGTTGGCGGGTCCATAGGTGGTCCCATTAGTGCATACTTCTGGGTCATTGGTGCCGTTGGCGCCCCAATCAGGTCCCATAACAGGGAGATCACAATGCCCGGGACCCTTGACCCGCTCCTTCCCCTGGAGATGTGGGGTGGTTTGGAGTGTACCCTAAACCGTGTCGGCGACCGCTTCCTCGACCAGCTTGAACTGAATGGCCACGCGCACCGGCTCGACGACCTCGACCGGTTCGCAGAGCTCGGCATCACCGCCATCCGCTATCCCGTGTTGTGGGAGCGCACCGCGCCAAGCGGTCTCGTTTCCGCCGATTGGTCCTGGCCAGACTGTCGGCTCGCGCGGCTGCGCGAACTTCATATCCGGCCAATCGTCGGGCTCGTTCATCACGGAAGCGGTCCGAAGGGGACCGATCTCTTGGATCCCGCATTCCCGTCCATGCTTGCCCAGTACGCCGGCGCGGTGGCGGAGCGCTATCCGTGGGTCGCAAACTACACGCCTGTCAACGAGCCCCTTACCACAGCCCGATTCAGTGCCCTCTACGGCTACTGGTATCCGCACCGTCGGGATGAAGGCGCGTTCTTTCGCGCGGTCCTGACACAATGCCAAGGCGTCGTTGCCGCGATGCAGGAGATTCGGAAGGTCAATCCCGCCGCCCGTCTGATCCAGACGGAGGACTTGGGCGAGGTCTTCGCCCGTCCCCAACTCGCCGCACAAGCCGTTTACGAGAACGAGCGACGTTGGTTATCGCTCGACTTCCTGATGGGACGCGTTGTTCCAGGCCACCGCCTTTGGGCGCAATTGCTGGCGACGGGGATCACAGAAGCGGAGTTGCGGCAACTGTCCGAGGAGCCATGCCCTCCCGACGTGATCGGAATAAACCACTATCTGACCAGCGAGCGCTTGCTTGATGAGCGGGTTGAACGCTATCCGTCGTCGATCCAGGGCGGAAACGGGAGGGAAACCTACGCCGATGTCGATGCGGTACGGGTCTGCGCCGATGGCCCAGGTGGATGGCGACGACTGCTCTACGCAGCCTGGGAGCGTTACGGCCTGCCGGTGGCCGCCACCGAAGTTCACCTCGGCTGCTCGAGGGAAGAGCAACTTCGATGGTTGGCCGAAGTCTGGTCCACTGCCCTAGAGCTACGTGCGGAGGGGGTCGACATCCCGGCCGTCACGGCTTGGTCATTGCTTGGTGCGTTCGGCTGGAACCACTTGGTGACTGAAGAGGGCGGCGACTACGAATCAGGGGTATTCGACCTTCGAGCACCGACTCCTCGCCCCACTGCTCTCGCCCGGCTCGTATCCGACCTGGCGGCAGGCAAGGAGCCTTCACATCCCGTGCTGGCGGTTCCAGGCTGGTGGCGCCGGCCGTCCCGCTTTCACTACCCTCCCGTGGACCGCTGGGGCACCGATGTTGCGCCACCAGAGGACCCGGAGCTGCCTGACGGCGCCCAAGCCATCCTCATCGTCGGTCCGGCTGCCCCGCTGACTGATATCTTCGTTGCGAGTGGTGTCGTCCGCGCGGTCCCCTGTTCGCGCCTCGACGTTTCGGTATCGTCTGGGTGGATGGCCACTATTTTGGAGGCAATTGTGTCCGCCCGCCCGTGGGCGGTGGTTCTGACGACGATACCAACAGAGATCCAACTGGAAGACGTTGAGTCCGTGGCTCGAACCTGTGCAAATTCGGGCATCGAGCTCCTCTACTGCTCGTTCGACCGCATTCACCCCGTCACCAAAAAACGGGCCGTGCCATACAGTGAGCACGACTCGACAGGACTGGTGGATGATCATGGTCAAACCGTGCGGAGCGTGGAGCAGGCTATCCTCAAGGCGCATCCGGGGGCGATGATCGTCCAGACCGGGATACTCAGCGATCTGGAAACTGACCTAGCACCCCAGCCGAGACAAGACATCCGCGAGCCCCAAGCGTTGCCCGCCTCCTGCGTCCCAGACCTCACCGAGGCGATCATTGACCTACTTATCGATGGGGAGCGTGGCATCTGGCATCTCGCGGACCGCGGCACGACGACTTGGGACTGTGTAGTCTCTCTAGACTTGGCCGCTATCGACCGTGGGGAAGGCCACTTGATCCTGGAACGCCAAACGGGGACTGCCATACCTGCGTAGGCGACATGTGATCCAACCCCAAAACCCGCGAGGAGCCGAGACTTCCTGTGAGTAGACTTTTTCGGTTTACGCTGCCCAGACAGAGCACACTTGGAATGCATCGACCGCGAAGTTCCGGATGGGTTTCCGGATCCCAACGGATATCCCGGCAAGTTGGCCACTTAGAGCTTGCGCAAATAGGCGTCGGATATGGCCCTGTTAGCCATAGGAACCCCCAGACCGTACTTCGACGCAATTTACCCTCGCAGCGCGGACGAGCGAAAGCCTGCCCTCACAGCGCGGTCAAGCGCAGCCGAACGGGCTTGTTCGCACGTGCAGCTTCGAGGGTTCTCAGAACACTTAGAGATTGCGCGGAGAGGGATGACAAACAGGCTTGCGTGGTGGATCAATAGACGGTGTTGACTCACCCGACGTGCCCGGCGAACGTCTGCCTGCGTTGCCATTGTCGCTCCTGCCATCCCGCTGGAAACAAGCCTCCGCGGTGCTGCCGCCACGACCGCCAGCGACGCATCCGTGGGGATGCCACCGGCCCCGCCTTGCCGACCGCCTCGTCTTCGAGCACCTGCTCCAGGTGCTCGTGCCCGGTTGCTCGATTGCGCGGATCGCCGATAACCGCTAGTCGGCGACCACCCTGCGCCTGCAGCGGAATGCGTGGATCGAGACGGGCCTCGTCGCCCCCCGGGAAACCCGTGCCCGGGCGGCGCATGACCGCACGATCGGGCTCGACCTGCCAGACGTGGCGGTCGATGGCGGTCTCGTGAAGGCTCCCAGCGGGGGGAAGCGCTCCGCCGATCAGAGCAACCAGGGACCAGGCGGTCGTTGCCCGGCGATCGGAACGGGATGCCGCGCGGGGTGATCGTCAGTTCCGCCACTCGTCATGATTCACCGTGGGTGCGCCCCACGCGGGAGCACCTCCCACGCTTCGCCCCGTTACCCGCCAATCTCACCGTGCGCCTGGATGCCGGCGACGCCGCCGCGGTCACGCGGGAGACGCTCGCCAAGCTTGGGGATCAGGGCGAGATCACGCTTACGGGCACGCGGATCGCGCGAAGGTGGGTGATCGCGCGCACCAACGCCTGGCACACCCGGGGCTGCGGCAAGCGCGCCGTCTGGACCGCACGCTGGGTCATCGTCGGCGAGGCGCCGAGTGCGTTCGCCACCACGATCAGTGTTCTCCGTCGCCGCGCCGCACAGACGTTCCCCAGTGCGCAGGCGATGGGGTGTCACCAATCGCCTATCCGCGTAAGCTCTTGGTACAAGCAAATAGATTCCGCGGGGTGTAGGCGATGGACGGACGTGGAGATGATCTGAAATCCGGTCGTTTACTCCCTATTGGCGCAAGCTTCTTGTCGCCGATCCAGTCCTGGGCGTGTTGCACACGCGCAATGCCGATCCTGCTACTGAGCATGTCTCATATCGACACGTCGAGGTCAAGTAGACGACCACCGGGCATGATGCCATGGTGCTGCTCACCTGAGAAGCACGGACCGGGCTTCGGTCGATACGGCTCGCCGAGATGAGCACTGACCGAATGGTCGACTTCACCAACGAGCCTGGCTGCATGCTTTTCGAACACGGGGTGCTGCGGGGAAGGGTGTTGTAGTGTGCGATCGCGTCGTTCGTGCGCTGCCTGCGATGAAATGACCGCACGACGTATTGGCTTGCGTTCGACGTTCCAAGATAGTACAAGGTTGAGTGGCTCACCTCGGCGTTTATTGGTCTGACTGCGCGGATGCCAATCGAAGAGATGAACCTGCTGCCGCTTTGATGGGGTTCCGGTGGCACTGAGCCGCGCGGCTGAGCACTTCTCCAATGCCTCAATAGGACGGCGAGTTATTGGACAGAAACGGTCTTGCTGCCATGATGAAGGCCTTTCAACCGCCTGATGTAGACTGGTGAACCTAATTGAACGTACGATTCCGTTCATACCTAACCGACCGAAAGAGAAAAAACCCGATACCGAAAAGAAAGGCCCGTTCTGCATGGAGAATCGTCAACATCATCCTCGTCCTCAAATGACTCGCGCCAAGTGGACGGATTTGGGCGGCTTATGGGGCTTCGCCTATGATGACGCGAACGTCGGGCTCGATGGGGGGTGGCAGAAACGTGTTGATGTCTTCGATCGTGAGATCATCGTGCCGTTCCCACCCGAATCCCAAGCAAGTAAGATCGCCGATCCCTCGTTCCATCCCTATGTCTGGTATCGTCGGACATTCGAGGTTTCAGAGGAGGACCGGTCCGGTCGCTTGCTGCTTCACTTCGGCGCGGTCGATTACCGGGCGCAGGTATGGGTCAATAATCAGTTGGTCGCCGTGCACGAGGGTGGGCACACGCCCTTCAGCGCCGATATCACGGTGGCCCTCGTCGAGGGCGAGCAGGTCGTCGTTGTCCGTGCTGAAGATCAGCCAAGGGATCTTTCGCAGCCACGCGGCAAGCAGGACTGGGAACCGGCGCCGCACAAGATCTGGTATCACCGGACTACCGGCATCTGGCAGCCTGTCTGGCTGGAATCGGTCCCGACGTTGTCGATTACCAGCGTCCGATGGACGCCCAATCTCGATCAGGGCTCGCTGGCACTCCAGATCAGAATCAGTAGTTCGCCACAACGCACGCTCCGGCTGCGCGTGCGGCTTTCTCTGCACGGCGTGGAGCTTGCCGACGATACGTCGATGCTTGCGCAACAGGAGGTTCGGCGTGAGTTCGTCCTGGAATCCGCTGGCGTGATCATGAGCAGAGATCGCACCTTATGGTCGCCACGCTTCCCGAACCTGATCGACGCTGAGCTGGACCTACTGGACGGTGACGAGGTAGTCGATACGGTGATGTCCTATGCCGGACTTCGTTCCTGTGGATTTGCTGATGGCCGATTCATGCTGAATGGCCGACCAACCTACCTCCGCATGGTGCTTGGCCAGAACTACTGGCCGGAATCGCATCTTGCGGCGCCGAGCGAGAATGCTCTGCGGCGGGAGGTAGAACTCATCAAGGAACTGGGCTTCAACGGGGTGCGCATCCATCAGAAGGTTGAAGATCCCCGCTTTCTTTACTGGTGCGACCGCCTTGGTCTCATGGTGTGGGGCGAGATGGCTAACGCCTATACGTTCTCGTCTGACGCGGTCGATCAGTTCACTCGCGAGTGGATGGAGGTACTCAAGCGTGACCACAACCATCCAAGCATCGTCGCCTGGGTGCCGTTCAATGAGAGTTGGGGTGTTCCAAATATGGAACGGGATGAGGCGCAACGCGACTATGTCCGGGCTCTCTACCATCTCACCAAAGCTGTCGACCCGTCGCGTCCCGCGATTGGCAATGACGGCTGGGAGCATATCGTCGGCGATGTCTGGGGCATCCACGATTACGCGCTGGACGGCGAGACGCTGTTTGAGCGCTATGGATCGTTCGAGGCGCTCGAACGGACGATTCGGGATGTGCGCCCGCACTATCGATCCATTGCCTTTCCGGAGAGCAAGCGAACGGCCGAGCCGGTCATGCTGACGGAGTTCGGCGGTATTTCATACACGCCGGCGGCTGGAGAGCATTGGCACGGCTACGGCACAGTGGCGTCTCCCGAAGCGTTCCTTGAGAAATACAAGGAGTTGATCACGGCTATTCTCGATTCACCCGCTATTGCCGGCTTCTGCTACACGCAACTCACTGATACGGAGCAGGAGACCAACGGCCTCCTGACCGAGGACCGGACCCCGAAACTTGATCCGGCTGCTATTTGCGCTATCAATCAGGGACCGTCAAAGGCCGTGCCAGGAGAAGTCATCAGCGCAATCCAATATGCCGCCGAGGTAAACCCATTCGGGGCAACCGGATAACTGCCACCTGTGGAGTGCCCGAGACCCGCATTGAACGTCGGCTCGCGTTTCCCGTCCTTCATCGAGTCCGACATTATCGTCGTCATGCGCGAATCCCCACGGCCCACCCAGGTCGAACCATCGTTCGCGCGTTACGCGTCATTTGAGGACGGAGATGTTGCAGGGGGGGTTCCATGGCACGGCAGTCCTTTCGATACGGATCATTCGTCTCTTCGAGCGCGCCGGTCATGGCGCAAGTGGTGCAGCAGGAATAATCGCGGCAACGAGGACATCGGGCAACCCCTGCTCGGCGACGAATGCCTGACCCGTCGATGTCGAAGCCTCCGGAATCTCAGACGCGCTCGAATGTGATGACAACGCTCGCCCGTATATCAATCGGATTGAACGACCTAACTGCGGCGAAAATCACCCTGCGTTCCGTTGTAGACATAAAAAGAGATGCTACTCGGACTTCGTGGAGCGTGATTGGCATCCCTTGAAAGGTTTTTGACCGAATACCCAGATTTCATTCTCCTGCGATCCGGCTTCGTCAAATGAGTCGATGGACAATCAACACTGACTTCATTCCTCGCGAAGCCTGTACGGCAATGGAATCCAGCGCGGAAATATTCACCGCATGATGAGCCGATGGGACCATTGTTCACAGACATCATCTGTGACATTATTCATGAACCCCGCAAACTGCCAGAACTCGATCGAATCGTTCGATCAGGAAGCCGCCTGCTCGTGCCGCAGGGGGAGTGGGGTACGCATGATCCAATCGAGAATTCGCAGTGGCTCACGCGTCGGCCGCACTGCATGACATTCCCAGTTTCGTCGATCCAGGTCAGCCGACAACCGCACCTGCCGCTCTTCAGCCAGGCGGGGGACCTGGAAAATGATCCCATTCGGGGGTTTGCCCATCCTGCCGAGCAGGAGGTCGGTCGACTTCTCACCTTCTTTGGTCTGAGATGGACGTATGAGCCGACCACGTTCGCATTGCGCCGGCATCCGAACGGCACGATCGCCGAGGCCTTCACACCAGACTTCTTCCTGCCCGACCTCGCCCTCTACATCGAGCTGACGACTATGCGGCAGAAACTCGTGACTCGCAAGAATCGCAAGGCTCGTCTGCTTCGTCAGCTCTACCCGAACGTCAATCTGCGGCTGATCTATCGACGTGACTATCTCCGCATGATGGAATGCTACCGGGGCGAGATGCGTCGCACGGACAGTTCCGATGTCTTCGATATCATTCGCACCGAGCAGGAGATAGAACGCGCAGTCGACAATACAGCATTGCGTCTTCTCGCCCGATATCTCCGAGGCGGCTACGATCCCACGCAACCGCTTGTACTATTGACCATCAACAAGGGTTCCCATCGATTTCAGCGAGAGTTGGCAAGTCGGCTTATTCACTCGGGTCTCCGGATTCAGGAACTCGATCTCGGGTTGTTGCGAGAAGAAGGGCCGCTCACGCAACCCCGGATTCGCGCCACCACCGCAACACTGAATCTGTTGCGTCGCACCCCGCTTGTTCTTGTTGAGACACTCGTGAGCACTGGCCTGACGCTCGGCCACGCCCAGCGCTGGTTGGCGGAACGCTCGGTCGATGCTTTCGAGACGGTCTCCTTGTTCGCCCGTCCAGGGTGTCGAATCGGGAACGCGCGAATCGATCACGTTGCCTTCGAGGCACCCAACGATGTCATCACTGGCTATGGCCTGCAACTCCGTGCCGCCTACGCTGATCTCTCCTATGTCGCGCGCCTCCGAGCCGCACCCGGATCTGCTCTCACATTGGTCGATTGTGTAATCGCTGCTCCCTGATCGAAATCGATAACTCCAACACCTGAGACGACGCTCAAGGTATCCGGCTCCGATCGATTCGATCTTAAACAGGGCATATGCGCCGTGGATCGAGGTTCCGATGGACAAACGCTCGGGAATTCATTCCGTCGAGATCATTTCTCCCACGACATATCCCTTTTTAGGCCCTCAAAACGACAACGACTCGGTATTGTTCCCCGAATCGCCATGCGGTGCTCGATCGTGATGCTGGAAGGCGAACATGGCAACTGGCGAAAACACGTCATGGTGGCAGAGGAGAAAGGCGAGAAAGAGGTAGGTTTCTGGGGAATAGATCCGCTGGCGTCTGGAGTCGGTACCGAAGTGCCTTGATTAACCGATTCTCGCCTGACGTGAATCAGCGATGCAACGTTGTCGCTTGCGAAAGCGGAACTGTTGTGCAAGATTCAGCGTAGGTCACCGTCAGTCGTGTGACTCCAAGTGAAGGGACCCCGCAATGACCGATCAGGAACGCACCCAACGTCTCGAAGCTCAATCTGCCCGCTTCTTCGATCGAGCCGGATTCTCGATGCCGGTGTACGTCGATGCCGAACACATCGCCATTCTTGACGACCGCAACGGCGTTCCCCAGATCAGCTTGCTAGATCTTGCCGATGGCTCGATTGGCGCTCTCACCTCGTTTGACGAGCGGATTCAAACGCTCCTCGCATCAACCGCGACGGGCAAGATCGTGTTTGGGATGGACGACGGTGGAAACGAGCGCCAACAGATCTGGTCGTTGGCGATTGGCGAACAACCTCGTCGTTTGACAAGCGACAACACCGCCATCCATGAACCAGGAACACTATCGAAAGATGGTCGGTTTATCGTCCTGCGCTCGAATGCGCGCACCGATAGCACATTCGACGTTGAACGCATCGATCTTGAAAGCGGCGACCGCACCATTCTGATCCGCGACGCCGGACAGCCAAGCGCATTCGACCTCAGCCTGAACGGTGAGAAGCTGATCGTCGTCAGCCTGAACGCGAATCTTGACGCCGATATCCTTCTCCTGGAAACGTCCTCCGGAGAGGTTCGGAATCTGACCGCACATCAGGGAGAAGCGGAGATTCACGGTGCCCGCTTTTCTGCCGATGGAACCTCGATCTGGTTGTCGTCAAACGAGAACCGCGAGTTCAACGCCGTGTTCGCGCTCGAACTTGATACCGGGGTTCGGACACTCGTTTTCGAGAGCCACTGGGATGTCGAGGCACTTTCGCCGTCACCTGATGGCCGATGGCTGGCCGTAAGTGTCAATGAGGACGGCGCTTCCCGACTGAAACTCATCGAGACAGCGGACCCTCAGCACGTAATCGCCCTGGATACTCCGTGGGGTACATTCGATCGGTTCGCCTGGTCGCCGGATTCTCTCGGCATTGCCTTTGGTTTCTCGACGGCGGAGCTCCCGTCTGTCGTGATGGTTGCCGGTTTGAACGGCGAGACAAGCACCATCGCGGCTGCCATCGAGGATGATCTTCCGACCACCGTGACCCCGAAAGTCATTCGTTTTACGTCCTTCGACGGACGAGAGATACCTGCATTCTGGTTCAAGCCGATAGGGGATGGCCCATGGCCGGTGATTGTCGACATCCACGGCGGACCCGAGTCTCAACGTCGACTCTCCTACCAGCCGATCGACCAGTACCTTGTATCGCTTGGATTCGCCGTTCTTGCGACCAACGTTCGTGGCAGTACCGGCTATGGAAAAGAGTACGTGCATCTCGATGACGTCGATCTGCGGCTTGATTCGGTGGCCGATGTGGCTGCTGGCTTTGCCTGGCTCAAGATTCGCGACGATGTTGCTGCGGATCAGATTATCGTCATGGGCCAAAGCTACGGCGGTTTCATGACGCTCGCATCGCTTTGCTTCTACCCTGACTTGTGGGCTGCAGGCTTCGACATCGTCGGTATCGCGAACTTCGTGACATTCCTCGAACGCACCGGGCCGTGGCGCAGGAAACACCGAGAGGCGGAATACGGGTCACTCGAACATGATCGCGAGGTGCTCGAACGCATCTCCCCCTTGACCCATGTCGACAATATCTCGGCTCCGCTCTTCCTCATACATGGCCGCAACGATCCACGTGTACCGCTTTTCGAGGCGGAACAGGTCCACGCCGCGCTGCAGGAGCGTGGACGCATTGCTGAGCTACGTGTCTTCGATGATGAGGGACATGGATTGTCGAAACGCAAGAATCGAATCGTCGGCTACGCCGCCGCTGCCGCATTTCTGCTCGATCACCTGCAGCTGTCGCGATCGATCTCCGAATAGCATAGCGTCGTTGGAGGCGAGCGCGAAGGCATAGCCCCCGACGATTGAACTCACCTTCAGTGTTCGAGCCGCCACGTTCTGAGCGGAATATTTCTTTGGTGTCGCTATGCATTACTCTCCCTGAATGGCTGGTTGCGATTTCAATCGCTTCGGATCAGACTTGACATGGACTCCCTCGCCGTTGGGGAGCAGTCTGCTCTTCAAGCGTCGCGTGCCCCCCTTCAGGTGGCTGGTGGTAATGGTTCCGTTCCTGCGGGAGCATCTTGCAGGCTGATCTGCACGTCCATTAGGAGTCAGTTCATCCCGATTCTTCCTGTCTGCGTCCTTCCAATCCGGTCACGACACGTGTCGGCTCTGCACGAAGACATGATCGCGACTCGTCCAAGGAATGCCCGATGACTATCTCACCTACGATTTCGACGCGTGGAGAGCTTCAGGCCTCCGGCTATGTTCCGCGCACCGTACGCGAAGAGATGCGCGACAACCTCGTTACCGCATTGCGCGGCGGCGGTCGGCTCTTCGACGGCATCCGCGGATATGAGGACACCGTTCTGCCTGCACTCGAAAACGCCATCTTTGCCGGGCAGGACATCATCCTTCTGGGAGAACGTGGTCAGGCCAAGACGCGGTTGGCTCGGAGCCTCGTCCAGCTACTCGACGATTGGACTCCCATCGTTGCTGGTTCCGAAGTCAATGATGATCCCATGCGACCGGTCAGTTCTTATGGGAAATTGACCGTAGCCGAGCAAGGGGATGCGACACCGATCACCTGGCTTCCGCGCGACCGGCGTTATGCGGAGAAGCTGGCTACCCCAGATACCACCGTCTCCGATCTGATCGGTGAGGTGGATCCAATCAAGGTCGCTGAGGGGAGATACCTGAGTAACGAGGAAATTCTATCGTTCGGCCTCATCCCACGAACGAATCGAGGCATCTTCAATCTCAACGAACTCCCGGATCTGGCGGAAAGAATCCAGGTCGGGTTGCTGAATATTCTCGAAGAGCAGGACATCCAGATCCGTGGATTCCAGGTCCGCCTCCCTGTCGATATCATCGTGATCGCCTCCGCCAATCCGGAGGATTACACGAACCGGGGGCGGATCATCACGCCGCTCAAGGACAGATTTGGCAGCCAAATTCGCACGCATTATCCCCGCACTACTGACCTGGAGATGGAGATCGCCGAACAGGAGCGGATCAAATCCGACCTTCCCGGTATCGAACTCTACATACCGGATTACATGAGAGAGATTATTGCGGAGATCTCGCACATCGCGCGCCGATCATCGGACATCTCACAGCGAAGTGGCGTTTCGGTGCGAATGACTGTTGCCAACCTCGAAGCGATTGTCGCCAACGCGCAGCGGCGGACGGTGCTCAACAGCGAGAAGCAGGCGGTTCCGCGCATGAGCGACCTCGCAGCGGTTTACCCGGCGAGTATGGGGAAGCTGGAATTCGAGACGTTCGGTGAGGCTCGCGACGAGCAGATTCTCGACCGAATCATCGGTGAAGCGGTTCGTGAGGTGTTCGCACGCACCGTCGATCCTGCCCGCCTCGATCTCCTCTTGCTCGCATTCGACAACGGTCTGACGATCTCGTCGTCAGAGCGGGCCGACGCGTTCAGCTATATCCATCAGATCAGTTCGGTCGATGGTGTCCGCGAGGTTACCTCATCGATCGAACCCAGTCAGGAACCCGCCCGCATCGCGGCTGCGGTGGAGTTCTTGCTCGAAGGCCTCTATCGTCTCCGAAAGATCAGCCGGTACTCCACCCGAGACGGCAGTCGCTACGCCCGCTAGTTCTCATTCTGTCGGAGGTCCACGCCATGCACTACTTCCCGGCCTCGTATACCTATCACCAGTGGGACGGAACCGACGAGGGATCGATCGCTCCCGACGATATCATGGACGCCCTTGCCGAGGATCTGTTGCATCACGGAGACATTGATCTCGCGTTGCAGCGGGCCTTCCGGTGGGGATTTCAGTCGCAGGATGGCCAGCATACTGACGGTCTCAGAGACATGCTCGAACGCCTGCGCAAGCAGCGCCAGGAGATGCTCGACAAGTGGGATTTCAATTCGATCGCCAAAGACTTGAAACAGCGCCTTGATGACATCATTGAACGGGAACGGAGCACGATCGAACAACGAAGCGAATCGCTGAGGCTACCGAAGGAGGAAGGGTCGGAACTCGATACTGATGCCGCCCGGGCCTTCCTCGACCGGAAACGGGAAACGCTCGATGCGTTACCCAGCGGAACAGCTGATCAGGAGCAGGAATTGCGGGAGTATGGGTTCGTCGATCAACAGGCTCAGGCAGACTTTGATGCCCTGATGCAGGATCTCCAGAAACAAATCGCAGACAGCCTGTTCAACAACATGAAGAATTCCCTCGACGGCAGCGATGGCGGCAGTTCGATGGAGGATATGAAGGAGTTCCTGTCCGATATCAACGATGCGTTTGAGCAGCAGCGGAAAGGGGAGCAGGTCGATCTCGACAAGCTCAACAACCGCTGGGCGCAGGAAATGGGCGGGAGGATCGAGAGCCTCGACGAGCTAGCCTCCAGAATGCGTTCCCGGATGGCTGCGAGTCAGGCCATGATGGGCATGCTCAGCCGGGAACAGCGTGCTGAGCTGCAGAAGCTGATGCAGCAGAGCATGGCGGATGCAGGCCTTGCTTCGGAGATGCAGCGACTTCAGCAGAATCTGGGGCCGATTCCTCCGAATGGGAAGATGCGCCAGTCGGATGCTCATGGTTCCCAACCGCTTTCGATCGACATGGCGACTGACATCCTCCAACAGCTCAATCAGATGGGCCAGCTCGAGGGGCAATTGCGAGGAGTCTCCAGGCTGTCGGATCTCGATGGTATGGATCAATCGCTTATAGACGATGTCCTCAACGATGAGGACAAGGCATGGCTCCATCGCTGGACGCATATCGAGAACGAGCTCGAAGATGCCGGGTACGTTTCGCAGGGTGATCGGGGACTTGAGTTGACTCCGAGGGCAGTTCGCAAAATCGGTGAGAAGGCGCTTACCGACATCTTTGGACAACTCAAGCAGACCGGCATCGGCGACCATGACACGCAGCATCGGGGACGCGCGGGCGAACTTTCGGATTCGACATCACCCTGGACCTTCGGTGATCCGTTTCAGCTCGACCTCGCGAAGACCGTCATGAATGCCGTGACGCGAGATGGTCCTGGCGCACCGGTTCGCCTCCGCCCGGACGATTTTGAAGTCGTCGATCACGAGGCGAGAACCTCGACTGCGACCGTGTTGCTGATTGACATGAGCCGGTCGATGATTCACAACGGATGCTGGGAAGCCGCGAAGCGTTCCGCACTTGCGCTCGATACGTTGATACGCGGCAAATATCCTCGGGACATGCTCGAATTGATCGGCTTTTCTTCCACCGCGCACCGCTTGAAGGTGACCGATCTGCCGACGCTCGAATGGAACGAATATACCTACGGGACCAACCTCCAGCACGCGTTGCAACTGGCACGCGAGTTGCTTTCGACGCAGCGGTCGAAGAACCGCCAGATCATCGTGATTACCGATGGCGAGCCGACCGCCCATCTCCTCGACGGCGAAGTGTTCTTCGACTATCCCCCAACGAGAGAAACGTTCGAGGCGACGCTCAAGGAGGTCGTCCGCTGCACTCGGGAGGACATCACGATCAATACCTTCCTTCTCGAGCACACGCCGTATATGGCGCGCTTCGTCGAGGACCTGATGCGAGTGAATCGTGGCCGTGTGATCAACGCGTCTCCGGACCATCTTGGCAGCTACGTTCTCCGCGACTTCGTGCGGCAGCGAACCGTCGAACGCTTCGGAACGTAGCGTTCGACGGCCAGCAGTGGCGTCATGATTTCGTGTTGTCCGGATGATTCCTGTCTGCTCGTGTGGAAGCGATGTGTGTGCTTCCGTCCCTGGTGAAGGGTTGAGGTGTAGAACGGCCTGATTCTCCGTGTCGCTTCACGCTGACTACCGCTAAGGAATGGTAAGATATTGGCATAGTGATCGGTGACTCGCCTCGACCGATCGGCCTGACGCGCCTCCCGCAGCATGTCCACAATCATCCGATTCCAACAGATGTTCGTACCTTCTTGTTCCGAAAAGGAGATCCCATTGTCCATCGCCGAAGGTCAGTGGCGTGAAGTTGCCTTGAGCGATAGCGAGTACGCGAAGATTCTTGGGTTGTTGGGACGCGAGCCCTCGTTCGTCGAACTCGGAATGTTCGGAGCGATGTGGAGCGAGCACTGCGGCTACAAGCATTCTCGGCCGCACGTGCGAAATCTCCTGAGTGACGCTCCCTGGGTCGTGCAGGGGCCGGGCGAGAACGCCGGAGCGGTGGACATCGGGAACGGTCTGGCCGCCGTTTTCAAGGTCGAATCCCACAATCATCCGAGCGCGGTCGAACCGTTTGAAGGTGCCGCAACGGGGGTTGGAGGAATCGTTCGCGACATCTTCACGATGGGAGCACGCCCGATCGCCATCCTCGACGGTCTGCGCTTCGGACCGCTTGAAGATGTGCGAAATCGTTACCTGTTCGATCGCGTCGTTGCCGGTATCGGCGGATACGGCAACTGTCTCGGAATTCCCACGGTGGGTGGTGAGGTATTTTTCGACGAAAGCTACAACGGCAACCCGCTTGTGAACGCCATGTGTGTCGGCATCGCGCCGATCGAGGGAATTGTTCGCGCGAAGGCGAGCGGCATCGGAAATCTCGTCATGCTGATCGGATCGGAAACCGGTCGCGATGGTCTCCACGGTGCAACATTTGCCTCGGTTGATGACCCTGAAGCCTCTCACCGGGGGGTCATTCAGGTCGGCAACCCATTCCTCGAGAAGCAACTGATGGAAGCCTGTCTCGAACTCCTGAAGGGTGATGCCGTAGTCGCCATGCAGGATTTGGGCGCGGCTGGGTTGACGAGCTCGATCGTCGAATGTGCGAGTCGCGGTGATGTGGGTGTCGACATCGATGTGCAGTTCGTACCTCGCCGAGAAACGGACATGACTGCGTATGAGATCATGCTCAGCGAAAGTCAGGAGCGAATGGTGCTCGTCGCACCGCCCGAACGAGTCGAAGAGATCACGGAGGTTCTCGATCGCTGGCTTCTTTCCTCTGCGGTGATCGGACGGATCACCGATGACGGATTGGTCCGAATACGGGACGGCGAGAACGTTGAGGTCGAAGTTCCGGTCGCGTTCTTTATCGATGAATGTCCGGTTTATCTTCCTGTCGATGCAGACGAGCCAATCGACTTCCTTTTGCGTCGCGAGACAGATGTGCTCGCATCTCCCGATATCGAAGAGTCAGAGATGATTCCGACTGTCCTGCAATTGCTCGGGTCAGCGAACATCGGCAGTCGCCGAGACATATGGGAACAATACGATCACACCATTCAAACCAATACGGTGGTAGGTCCCGGTCGCGGTGACGCAGCAGTTCTCCGCGTAAAGGGGACTACGACCGGTGTTGCGATCTCCCTCGATTGCAATTCCCGCTATTGCTATCTCGACCCCTATGAAGGAGCTCGCCTCGCCATCGCTGAGGCCGCTCGAAACGTGAGTTGCACCGGCGCCAAGCCGCTCGGTATCACGAACTGCCTCAACTTTGGCAATCCGGAACGGGTTCCCGGCAACTGGCAGCTCATGCGCGCCGTGCAGGGGATGGGAGATGCATGTCGTCAACTCGATATCCCCGTCGTGAGTGGCAACGTGAGTCTCTACAATGAGACTGCTGGCTGTCCCGTCTATCCGACCCCAACAGTAGGATGCGTTGGTGTGTTGGAGGACGTCACGCATTCCGTGGGCATGGCATGGCAAGCCGATGAGGCGATCGTGCTTCTCGACAACGCGATGCCGACCCTTGGCGGTTCCGAATACCTCGCGGTGGTCCGAGGAATGGTTGCCGGTTCGCCCCCGATGATCGATCTCGAACGCGAACTGGCAACGCAGACTCTGGTCCGGATACTGATCGTGAATAGCCAGATCACCGCAGCACATGACATCGGTCTCGGGGGGCTCGCTATCGCATTGGTCGAGATGGCCCTCGGTAACGATATCGGCGCGGATATCGACACCTCCGCATTCGACCGAGCCATCCGGACGGACCTGACCTGGTTCGGTGAGGCGCCGAGTCGAATCCTTGTCAGCGTCGACCGTGCGAAGGTGGATGCCGTTCTCGCCGAATCTCGCGAAGCGGGCGTCCAGGCGTCGGTCATCGGCATGTCAGGTGGCTCGGCGCTGACATTCGGTGACGTTGGCTCCCGCGAGCTGGCTGCATTTCGCGCGTCGAGCGACGCTGCGCTTCGCTCGAAAGATCTCGCTTGCACCGCTTGAATGAACCCGATCACCCTTGGAGTTACCGGATTATGACCGAGTCCGCCCAATCTGCTGCAACGTTCGACATGGTGGACTTTCTGGCGGATTACGATGATAAGCCACACGAAGAATGTGGTGTCTTCGGAATTTACGCTCCGGGTGAAGACGTTGCGCGTTTGACCTTCTTTGCCCTTTACGCCCTTCAGCATCGCGGGCAGGAAAGCGCGGGGATCGCCACGGCAAACGGAAGCGATGTTGCCGTCAGGACGAACATGGGGCTCGTCTCCAACGCATTCAACGAAGAAGATCTCAAGAACCTCCAAGGTCATATTGCGGTTGGGCATACCCGGTATTCGACGTCGGGTTCGAATCAGGTCTGTAACGCCGGTCCGATCCGGGTCGAATCCGATCTGGGATCGATCGTCTTCGCACACAACGGCAATGTGACGAATGCACTCGCTTTGCATCGCGAGTTGCAAGCGGAGGGAGTCGAGTTCGATTCCACCACCGACAGCGAAGTTCTCGCGAAGCTCGTCGCCCGCACCCCCGGCGGCACATTCGTCGAGAAAATGCGACGTGCGATGCCGAAATTGATCGGTGCCTACAGTCTGGCGGTCCTCGTCGGCGATCGCCTCTTTGCCGTTCGCGATCCGAAAGGCGTACGTCCACTTTGCATCGGTCGTCTGGCGGGACACTACGTTGTCGCGTCCGAATCGTGTGCCCTTATGACGATCGGCGCTGAATTCGAGCGCGAGGTCGAGGCTGGAGAAATCATCGAGTTCTACAATGGAGAGCTGATTTCGCATGGAGTGGGTCAGTCCCAGCAGGAATCACTCTGTCTTTTCGAGATGATCTACTTTGCGCGTCCCGATAGTGAGATCAAGGGGCGGCGACTTTATCTCAGCCGCCAGAAAATGGGTGTCGAACTAGCGCGTGAAGCTCCGGCGGACGCCGACGTTGTCATAAGCATGCCGGACTCCGCGACACCCGCCGCGATCGGCTATGCGCGGGAAGCCAACCTGCCTTATGCGGAAGCGCTCATCAAGAATCGATATATTGGCCGTACGTTTATCCAGCCCGATCAGCGACTGCGAGAAATAGGCGTCTCACTCAAATTCAATGTCCTGCCGGAGATCGTTGAAGGTAAACGCGTTGTCCTCGTGGATGATACGATCGTGCGCGGCACGACGAGCCGTCCGATCGTTCAGCTGCTGAGGCAGGCGGGGGCCAAGGAAATCCACATGCGGGTACACGCTCCGCCGATGATGTGGCCGTGTTATCTCGGGGTCGATCTCGCAAAGCGTGACGAGCTCATTGCCGCTCGGATGACAGTTCCCGAGATCGGAAAGTTTATCGGGGCCGACAGTATCGGCTATCTTTCGCTTGAGGGGCTTTTCAGGGCGATTGGCCGGGGCTCGACCGGGTTCTGTACCGGCTGCCTGACAGGGAATTATCCCGTTCCAGTATTTGCGAACAGCGACAAGCTCGCCCTTGAGACTGCCTGAAGCAGTGCCAAAGCTCGGATCGATGAGGCAAAGAGCCGCCATTGTTCCCACGGCCAGGTTCGCTCTGACTTTTCATGTGCATGGAGGATATCTGGTGGGTGATTCGGCCGAGACTTCTTTGAAACGAACAGCCTTGTTCGATCGGCACCAGGCCGCTGGCGCTCGCATCATCCCGTTCGCTGGATGGGAGATGCCCGTCCAGTATGAGGGTATCCTCGCAGAGCATCGCCGTGTTCGCTCCCAGGCAGGGCTGTTCGATTTGGGCCACATGGGCCAGGTCGACATCGAGGGCCCGGATGCACTCGCGTTCCTGCAATTCACCACGACGAACGACCTCGCGCATCTCCTGCCTGGCCAGGCCAACTATGGCATGCTCCCCAATGATGAAGGCGGGATTGTCGACGACATCATTGTTTACCGAAAACCTGAAGGTGAAGACGGCTTCATGGTGGTGATCAACGCCGCCAATATCGAGCGCGACCTCGCGTGGTGGACAGTGCTGCGAGATCGACGGCCGGACCTGAACGTAACCGTGAATCACATATCCCAAGGTTTGGGAATGGTCGCGATCCAGGGTCCTTTGGCCGAGTCCATAGTCCAGAAGGTGACGTCGATCGACTTGTCCAAGGTCGAGTACTTCACACTCTCCGAGGGTGAGATCGCCGGAGTTCGATGCCGCATCGCGCGAACAGGTTACACCGGTGAGGACGGATTCGAACTGTTCCCTGATAACGATCAGGCTCCACTTGTCTGGGATGCGCTCATGGAGGCGGGCCGGGCCGACGGTTTGGCGCCAATTGGGCTCGGTGCTCGTGATACGCTTCGTTTGGAGTCTCGAATGCCTCTGTATGGTCAGGAGCTCGGCGACGACATCAGCCCCTATGAGGCTGGTCTTGGCTGGGCAGTAAACCTTGACAAAGGCGATTTTGTCGGGCGGGAGCGAATGGCCGCTGTCAAGGCAGAGGGTCCCAGGCGTCGCACCGTGGGATTCAAGATGGTGGGCAAAACGGCCGTCCCACGATCGCACTACCCCGTGCAGGTCGATGGTGAAGAGGTCGGATACGTGACAAGTGGTGCGTATTCACCGACGTTGAACGAGAACATTGGTCTTGCACTCATTGCCAGGGATTATGCTGGAGTCGGAAAGCCGTTGCAGGTCGTGATTCGTGGCAAGGCCATCGATGCCATCCAGGTCAAGACCCCTTTTTACAAACGCGCAGGGAAGTGATCTTGAGCTTCCAATCAATCGACATCTGCAAACACCCCGCTTGGAGGAGAATATCAGTGGCAGCACCAGACAATCTTAAATATACGAAGACCCACGAATGGGTGTTGGTCGATGGCGATGTGATCACTGTGGGAGTGACGGATCATGCCCAACAGGAGCTCGGTGACATTACGTACCTGGAGCTTCCCGAGACAGGTGACACCATCTCCGCCGGTGAGACGTTTGGTGTCGTTGAATCGGTCAAGGCGGCATCCGATATCTACTCACCCGTTGACGGCGAGGTGGTCGATCGCAACGCCACGGCAATCGATACTCCGGAGGTCATCAACCAGTCACCATACGATCGGGCATGGTTGATCAAGGTCAGGATTTCCGATCCTGGACAGGTAGAGGCGCTCATGACTCCAGCCGAATACAATGAGTTCGCTGGCGACGACGAGCATTAGACACTCGCTTTAGGGTAGTGCGTCATTCGTCGATACGCACGCGCATCGAGATTTTCGCTTCGCAGGTAGCAGAGAGCATCATGACCTTTAATCCTCATACAGCCGAAGATAGAACCGAAATGCTTGAAGTCATCGGTATTGACTCACCGGATGATTTGTTTGCACCGGTCCCCGAATCCGTCCGGTTCCCCCGGCTCGATCTGCCTCGAGCGCTCACTGAAATGGAAGCGGCCCACCTGCTTCAGCAACTCGCGGATCGTAACGTGACCCCGCCCGCAGAAGACATCTACCTCGGTGCTGGGTCCTATCAGCATTACATCCCCGCGACCGTTGGTCAGGTCCTGTCTCGCGGTGAGTTCTATACCGCATACACTCCCTATCAACCTGAGGTAGCGCAAGGCACACTTCAGGTGATCTACGAGTTTCAATCCATGGTTGCCGAGTTGCTGGGCATGGAAGTAGCAAATGCGTCCATGTACGACGGCGCCACAGCAATGGCCGAAGGCGCGCTGATCGCGGTTTCTTCGTCGCGCAAACGCCAGAAAATCGTGGTCACTGGTACGGTTCATCCCGCATATCGGAATGTGCTGCGGACGTACGTGGAAAGTTCTGGGATCGAGGTCGTCGAAGTTACTCCAGCCGATGGCGGCTTCGTGATCGGCATCGACGATATCCGACCTCATCTCGGTGTCGATGTTGCGTGCGTGATCGTGCAGTATCCGAATTTCTTCGGCGCGATCGAGGACGTCGAGGCGATCGGCGAAGCGGTTCACGAAGTCGGTGCTCTATTGCTCGTGAATACCTCACCTGTTCCACTTGGGCTGTTGAAGTCGCCGGGCCAACTGGGAGCAGACGTTGTCTCCGCTGAAGGGCAGGCCTTGGGCGTCGCCCAAAGTTACGGTGGACCCTACGTCGGACTGCTCGCAACGCGGCAGAAGTTCGTTCGTCAGATGCCCGGACGTCTGGCAGGCATCACGTCCGATACGGAAGGCAAGCGTGGGTATGTGCTAACGTTGCAGACCCGCGAGCAGCACATCCGTCGCGAGAAGGCCACTAGTAACATCTGCACGAATCAGGGATTGATGGCGACAGCGGCGACCGTGTATATGGCGAGTCTCGGACCTGCAGGCTTCCGCGAGGTTGCACGATCGAGTTACCAGAATGCGCATTACCTTGCAGAACAGTTGACCTCGGACGGCACGTTCAATCTCGCCTATCAGGAGCCGTTCTTCCACGAGTTCGCTGTCGAGACGCCAGGTCCTGCGGCAGAAGTTAATGCTCGGCTGCTGGAATCAGGCATTCTTGGAGGTCTTGATCTCGGAAGGTTCGATCCTGGACAGAGCAACTTCCTTTTGCTTTGCACCACGGAATTGAATACGAAGGCCGGGATCGACCGGATGGTCGGAATCGCGCGCCGATAAATTCCATCGTCGTCGCAATCGGCATGCACGAGAGCGCATGCCGATTGGTATACTCTCTGCCATAATCGTGAGAAGGTACCGTATCTCTGGCCTTCGTCTCTTAAATGTGCTCGCCTTCACGCTCTGGCAGCACCAGCATGCTATCAAGGTGGGAAACGTGAGCAGACCAATCGTAGCCATCGTCGGACGACCAAACGTTGGCAAGTCGACCCTCTTCAATAGACTCGTGGGCGAACGCCGTGCGATTGTGCAGGATCAGCCGGGTACGACCCGGGATCGCGTCTACGGAACCGCCGAGTGGGTTGGTGTTGAATTCACCGTCATTGATACCGGCGGCCTTCAGGACGAGGATGAAGCAGAGCGCGATTTCAACGACCAGGAAACGATCATCGCGCAGCAGACGCGCGTGCAGGCTCAGAGTGCTATCTCGGAAGCCGACGTGATCGTATTCATGGTCGATGCAAAGAACGATCCAACGTCGAGCGATGCCGAGATTGCCGGCATCCTCCGTCGGGCCGACAAGCCAACGATTCTGGCCGTCAACAAGGCGGATAGTCTTGCCCGGCGTGAGATGGCATACGAGTATTTCGAATTGGGACTAGGAGAGCCAATCGCGATCTCGGCCTACCACGGCAACGGAACCGGCGACTTGCTCGACAAGATTGTCGAGAATCTTCCTGACGCCGAGCCAGAGGAAGATACCGAAGGACCACGGATCGCCATCGTCGGACGGCCGAACGTCGGCAAGAGCCGTTTGCTGAATGCCCTGCTCGGGCAGGAGCGAGCCATCGTCAGCGACGTTCCTGGCACGACTCGAGATAGCCTCGATACACAGATCGTGTGGGAGGGTCAGCCACTCACCCTGATCGACACGGCAGGGATCCGTCGTCGGGGACGCGTCGAGGTCGGGATCGAACGCTTCAGTGTGATGCGCTCCATGAGAGCAATCGACCGCGCCGACATCGTTCTCCTCGTTATCGATGCCACGGAAGACTTTACCGCGCAGGATCTGCACATTGCAGGCTATGTCGAGGAGCAGAAGAAGGGGCTCGTCGTAGTGGTCAACAAATGGGACCTTGTCGAGAAGGATTCCGGCACGATGGACGACTATCGTGAACGTGCGTCGCGGGAACTCGATTTCATGCCGTATGCGCCGCTCGTCTTCATCTCGGCCAAGCTTGGCCAGCGAGTGAGCCAGGTCCTCGAGGTCGGCCTTTCCATCATCGAGCAACGAGAGAAGCGCGTCAGCACCGCGTCGCTGAACAAGATGTTGCAGGAAGCTGTCGCGAAACATCAGCCGCCATCTCGACCGGGCAAGTGGCTAAAGTTCTACTACGCCACGCAGGCCGATGTCGCTCCGCCGACATTTATCATCTTCTGCAACGACCCCAAGCAAATCCATTTTGGGTATCGTCGGTATCTTGAGAACGAATTGCGCGAATCCTTCGGCTTCAAGGGCACGCCACTGAGGATTTCGTTCCGAAGCCGTCATGAGACGATCTGACATGTCGTCGGTATCGGGGACCATTCTCGTTGTAGTGGCCTATCTGGTCGGTGCAGTTCCTTGGGGAGTGGTACTCGGCCGGGCGTTCGCGGGCGTTGACGTTCGTGAGTACGGAAGCAAGTCGACTGGCGCAACCAACGCCCTTCGCGTGTTAGGCAAAAAGTTTTCGATCGCGGTGCTCGTTCTCGACATGAGCAAAGGCATTCTGCCCGTGGTCATCGGGCGAGCGCTGGGACTGCCGACGTGGGCGGTTGGGTTGGCGGCCGTTGCACCAGTCGTCGGTCACTGCTGGTCTCCCTATATCGGCTTCGCCGGGGGAAAGGGTGTTGCAACGGGAGGCGGAGCTGCGATTTCACTCTTTCCCTGGCTCATACTTTTGCTGCCCGTGGTCATCGCAATCGTTCTGGTCGCGCGATATGTGTCGCTGGCCTCCCTTGTCGCCGCGGTCATCGGTATCATCGCGGCGGTCACGGCCGGCCTGACGGGATACCTGCCGTGGTGGTGGGTCGCGGGGGTGGTCGCTATTGCATTCATCATTATCGAACGTCACCGCGGCAACATATCCCGATTGATGAACCATACTGAAAACAAGTTTGGTGGTCGGGTTGACCCGACCACCAAAGCCTCGAATCCATAATCAAGGACAGACGGTCCAAGCTGTGGAAGGCACTCGGCCCCCTTTGCGGCAATGATTGGTTAGACGTTCGCATCGCTCGCTAGGTTGAATAGCCGTTAGGGTTTCGTTGCATCCATTCCCACGCCGATGAAATCATGTCATCGAGATTGGACCTTTTTGGGTCCCAGTCGACGAGCCGTTGAGCCTTGGATGAATTGGCCACGAGTGCGGCGGGATCCCCCTCTCGCTTCGGACCATAGGCTACATTGAGGTCCTTGCCTGTCACGCGAGTGACGGCATCGGCGATTTGTTGAACGGAAAACCCCTCTTTTGTCCCGAGGTTGATTGCACCAAGCGAGGCGTCCAGTTTGTCGAGGGCGTTGACGTGTGCGTCAGCGAGGTCGAGCACATGGACATAATCTCTAACTGCTGTGCCGTCCGGGGTAGGGTAATCGGTTCCGAAAATGGTGAACGCGTTCCGCTTGCCTTGGAGGACCTGCAAGGCGACTGGGATAACATGTGTTTCAGGTGAATGGTCCTCGCCAAACCGATCGCCAGCTCCGGCCACATTGAAGTATCTGAACGCTGCGTGGTTGATCTCGTATTGCCGGGAAAAATCGGACAGAATCTGCTCCACCATCCATTTCGACCTGCCATAAGGGTTGATCGGTTGCTTGGGGGATTCTTCGACGATAGGCAAGCGCTCCGGCTCCCCGTAAACCGCCGCCGTCGAGGAGAAGATGAACTTGCCAATTCCCTCGGCCCGAGCTGCGTCCAGCAGGTTGAGCCCGCCGATCAGGTTGGTTCGATAGTATTCGCTCGGCTTGACCATGGATTCCGATACGAGATGAAGTGCCGCAAAATGCAGGATGGCATCGATCTTTCGATTCGCGAGCGCCGCAGCTGTCGCCGTGCCGTCTTTTAGATCGACTTCGACGATGTCCGCGTCGGGATGGACTGCGGCTCGATGCCCTCGTTCGAAACTGTCGAGGACAACCACATCGTGACCGTTGAGCAAAAGTCGCCCGGTAGCCACACTGCCGATATAACCGCCACCACCGGTCACGAGAACACGCATTTTATCACCTTGATCTTGTTCGGGATGGCGGTCAGACACCGTCTCGAAGCTCCGGAAAACGTCAGTCGTCATGGTACACTCAACGCCAGAAATCGCGTCGTCGTGACCGGGCCTGCCCCTCTTGCCAGCCCACGATTCTTGAAGGCACTCGGCTACGTTCCAGGAGACGAACCAGATGTTCACACCCGACCTTCTTGCAAAGGCCGACCCCGAAGTTGCTTCTGCAATAGCCCGGGAAGAGCGACGTCAGCGCGAGGGCATCGAGCTGATCGCATCTGAAAACTACGTGAGTCCGGCGATTTTGGCGGCGGTTGGCTCCGTCCTTACCAACAAGTACGCCGAAGGCCTTCCCGGCAAGCGTTACTACGGTGGATGTGAATTCGTTGATCTTGTCGAAGAAACGGCAAACAGAAGGGCACAGGAACTCTTCGGCGCGGAACACGTCAACTCGCAACCGCATTCCGGTGCCAACGCCAACCTCGCAGCGTTCTTCTCGCTGCTGAAGCCTGGTGACAAGATCCTTGGACTCAACCTGTCCGAGGGCGGACATCTCACTCATGGCAAGGACGTCAATTTCTCCGGGAGATTCTTCGACGCCCATTTTTACGGGGTGAACTCGGAAACCGGGCTGATCGACATGGATGACGTTCTGGCCAGGGCCAAGGAAGTTCGTCCGAATGCGATCATCAGCGGTGCAAGTGCCTATAGCCGGATCATCGATTTCAAGCGATTTCGCGAGATCGCCGACGAGGTCGGCGCGTATCTTTTCGCTGACATCGCCCACATCGCCGGGTTGGTCGCAACAGGCGAGCACCCGACGTCGATTGGCCATGCACATATCACGACCACCACGACTCACAAAACCCTGCGTGGGCCACGCGGCGGGCTGATCATGACGTCGGAAGAATTTGGAGCCAAGGTCGACAAGACGGTGTTTCCTGGCATGCAAGGCGGTCCGCTCATGCATGTCATTGCCGGGAAGGCGATCGCCTTCGGCGAGGCTCGGCAGCCACAGTTCAAGGGGTACATCACCCAGGTCATCGCCAATGCCTGGGCGATGGCTTCGGCTTTTACCGAGCGTGATGTCAAGGTGATCTCCGGTGGCACCGATAATCACCTCCTCCTTGTTGATGTCGGCTCGCTTGGCGTGAGTGGTCGAAAGGCCGAGCGTCTGCTCGACACAGTTGGTATATCTGCCAATCGAAACACGATTCCGGGGGAAACGCGATCTGCGATGTTGGCGAGCGGACTTCGCATTGGAACGCCCGCGATGACGACCCGCGGGTTTGGGACTGAAGAGAGTGAGAAGGTCGTCGATATGATCGTTCGAGCGTTGCGATCTCCTGAGGATCAGGCCATCCTCGATCAGATCTCGCTGGAGGTCAAGGAGCTTACACTGGGATTCCCGGTTCCCGGACTCGAAGAAGCTGTCGCGGTCTGACCCGAACGCGAGACGTGTGTAGGCTGCATCGCAGTTGCGAAGCGAACCTGGAAACGATCAACTGGAAAGGGACGGTGGAATTTGATCCACCGTCCCTTTCCAGTTGATGCTGAATTCGACTGATCCAAAGGCGAGCTACTGCAGGAGCCACTCGAACTTTGGCCGATCCTGGTCGTCCGCATTTCGCCGGGTGACCGTAGCCAGCAGAACCGTCGCCAAGGAGAAGACATACCGACCAAGAAGGGCACCGAGGACGAACCCGCCAATACTCCCGAAGACGACTCCAAACGAGAACGTCGCCTTCCCCCCTCTGTTTACCACCGTGGATGGCCTCCTGATGATGCCTTGCCAAGGAGCCGCAACATCGACGTTGCCGCTTCTGCAAACTCTGCGGGAGATAGCGGGATCATGATCTATTGAATCGAGAGCACGACAGGTGCATCCGACCAACGCTCCTCCAGATGATAAAATGCCCGCAGCTCCGCGTCGAATATGTGAACGATAACATCTGCGTAATCGACCAGAATCCAGCCCGAAGCAGGATCCCCTTCGATGTGCCGCGGACGAAGATCCCTCTCGGCGAGTTCGTCATTGAGCGTCCGCGTAATTGCCCGCAGTTGGCGCTCGTTTTCACCTGAGCAGATAACGAAGAAATCTGCAATCGGCGTAAGCTCGTGAATGTCAAAGACCTGCGTGTCAACTGCTGGCGTATCGGCGATGATGTCTGCGATGGAAACCGCCAGTTCGCGACTTCGAACTATTGGATCTGCAGAGGTGGGGGGAACGAGTTCGATTGGAAAGTCCTCTCATAAACGACGGCCGCGATCGCTCCGTCGGAAACACGCAGTCTGGGGGTCCCATAAGGTGGGCCCGGCAGGGTTCGAACCTGCGACCAAGAGGTTATGAGCCCCGTGCTCTACCGCTGAGCTACAGGCCCATAGCGTACCCTTTAGTGTAGCCGGACCAAACATGATCATCAACGTAGACAGGGAAATTAGTCGATCAGTCCAGCTACAGTTCCGATTGCTCGCCCGATATCCAGCCAGAATTGCCATCCGAGGATCCCGATGCCTATAAGCGTCGCGGCAATGATTACGGCGTCCACGCTCTCTCGCCCCTCCTGAGTCCAGTAGACGTCCTCGAGATGGAACCAGAGGGCGAACTCGTCGAGCGTAAGGGCCGCCCCAATCCCAAACAATACGGCCAGAGGTTCGCGTGCGATTGTTTGTGGAAGTGCAACTCCCAGATACCCGGAACCGAGGACAAGCAGAATGCCCGGCACCAGATGATGCAGATGCGTTCCGCTCGAACTCGCCATGCTCCTGAAAACATGCTTCCATCTTCCTGCCCTGATCGAATGCGTAATGATTCGTACCGTCGCGAAGGTCAGCAGAAAGGCAACCAGGAGCAGAAGCTGCGGTTGCTGATGTTCGTCGATGATATGGCGCTGATACCCTGAGGAGATGTCATCGCCAAATTGTCCCAAATCAAACATTTTCATCGCTCACAGGTGAATGCAATGTTTTGCTCGTCTCTCTGGTCATCGCCTCATGGTGATGGCGGCGTCGCGGTCTGGCACCTTCAGGGCACAGGCAGCACCGATCGATGCCAATAGCGCAGCGGTGAGAAATGCTACCCGATAGGCGGGCAGCACATCTCCATTTGAGGATCCTGTGCCAACCAGCGTCAGAACCGTACTCACCAGCGCGATTCCAAGCGCTCCACCGAGTTGACGTTGAACCGTAAAAAGCGTGGATGCCCTCCCTGTTTGTGCGGAGGTGATCGTTGCAAGACTTGCCGCCTGATTTGGAAGAAAGACGTACGCGATCCCGAAACCGAGCAGGAACATGAGAAGCCTTACCAGCCACAATGAACTGTCGAGATGAAGAAAGGTCATGGCGCCTACGACCAGGGCCACTCCCGTCAGTCCGGACGCCATGAGACGCCGGGGACCGATCTTCGGATACAACCGTGCAACGAATTGAGTTGAAACGACAACTCCGATCGCTTCGGGAAACGTCGCCAGACCAGATTGCAAAGGAGAAACTCCTCGTGCTTCCTGGAGAAACAGAGGCATCAGGAATAACGTTGCCATGAAGCCCGCTGCTGTGAAAAACGATACTGAAAGCGTCGTCCGAAACAATCTGTTCGTAAGGAGATGAAGGTTCACCATGGGCGATGGAGATCTCAGTTCCACCCTCACGAACAGAATGAGGAGCATGGCCCCGATGATTCCGAAAACTACGACGGCCGTGTCCGTCCATCCCTTGGATGGACCCTCACTCAAGGCATACATGAACGTTCCGAAACCAACCCCTGCCAGCGCAAATCCCGGGAGATCGAATCGCCCCGCCGCTGCCTCCCGATGTTCGTGGAGGAACAGAAATCCGAAGATCAACGCAGCGATACCGATCGGCACATTGACATAGAAGATCCATCGCCATGACAGTCGCTCGATCAGCACGCCACCCAGGATCGGGCCGAGCGCCGGTCCGAGTATCGTCGCGAACATCAGGATTCGTGAAACCCCCATTCGCTCCTGAGGCGGGAATGTGCGATAGAGCATTGCCATCCCGACCGGAGTCAGCAATCCGCCTCCGGCTCCCTGAAGAATCCGGAAGAAGACGAGTTGCTCCATGGTTTGGGCCAATCCGCACAGCGCAGATGCGATGGTGAACATCATGAGCGCCAGCAGGAACGTCCGCTTTGTGCCCCACTTGTCCCCGATCCATCCCGAGACCGGGATAAAGACGGCGAGACTCACGAGATACGCGATCACGACCGTTTCGATAGATGCGGGAGAGACCCCGAACTCTCGCCCAAGGGTGGCCAACGCCACGTTCACGATCGTGGAATCGAGCGAATTTAGCAGCATTCCACTGATATAGACGATTGCCACGACAACTTTTTGATTGGGACTGAATCTACGCAAACCGATTTCCCCACAGTCACCCCGCCGGCTCGGATTGATCGGCACGAACCTACGTATTCTGCTCTTTGCTGACGGTACCCTATTCCAGGGATTTTACCAGCCACAAACCGTGCAGCGTATGGATGGATCGAGTCCAGGCAAGCCGCGCCGGAATCTAGGGGGAGAGCGTTGTTCGCGGGCATCTGTAGGCGAAGCGTGGCTGGGGATTTTAGTCCGCATTGATCTGCGGGCCGCTCATCACCCAAGCGACAAACCTGTGTGAAAATTGATTTTGCGTCTGCCCTTCGGCCAAAGGCCAGGTACATGGACGTGACCTTGCCATTCATTCACTCCCTGAAGAGAGCAGCCGATGACCCGACTTCGCGATATTGGTTTGCGCAAAAAAACTCGTGGGTGCATGTGGCATCGTACTGGTCTTCAGTCTGCTGCTCTCTGGCACCGCGTACTATGCGGCGGTTCAGAATGAGAATACGGTGAATGCCCTGAATCAAAGCCATATCATTACCACTGAAATGTCCCAATTCGAAAATCTCCTGCTTGGAATGAACTCCGGGTATCGCGGCTTTTTGCTGACGGGTCGCTCGGACTATATTCAGTCGTATCTGGATGGCAAGGCCGACTATAAGCGCCAGCTGCAGAATCTTCGTGAGAAGACCTCGTCGACACCCGTACGGCGGGACGCTGGGACGCGATTGACGACGCCATCTCCGCCTGGCTCGAAACGACGACCGAACCGAACATAGCGCTTCGAAAATCTGTGGACGCTGGGACCGAACAGTTCGACACCGTTCTCACGTTTGTGAGTTCGGGTTCGGGCAAGGTTCAATTCGACAAGATCATCTCTCCGGTCTCGGACGCCATCAGTGCAGAGGTGGACACGCTGCAGATCCGAACCAACGATGCGTCATCGACGATGAGCGATCTGCAACGCGTGTTGGCTGCCGGCGCCCTTGTCGCCATCGCCCTGACTGCGGTGCTTGCAGCTTCGCTCGCTCGCGAGATAAGCGGCTCGATGAACCAGTTCGCGAGGATAGTTCGAGGAATTGCGTCCGGTAGGTATGGTGAGCGCATCGGGTTTACGCGTAAGGACGAGATTGGGCAGGCAGCTGAGGCGTTCGACCTTATGGCACATCACCTGAACCTCAGCATGACCGAGCTTAATCGGTCCATCGATTCCGCTCGTGGCGAAGCCAATCGTGTCTCGACCATTCTGAACAATCTCGCCGAGGGCATTGTCGTCTTCGATTCGGATGGATCCATCGAAGAAGCGAGTTCGGCCGTCGAAGCGATGTTTGCCAGATCTCCGGCGGAACTCAATCGAAGTTCGATTTCAGATTTTCTCTGGACCGATCCAGCGCTGAAGACCAACGTCGATATCCTCGACATACTTCCGGCGCGCTACGAAATCGCCGTTCACCACGACCAGTTCTTCAGCACTCGACATTGCAATGATTCGTTCCCTCTTGAAATCGCGATCAGCACATTGCCTCAGTGCTATGGACAAACGTTCCTCGCGATTATTCGCGACATAACCGAGCGTCGTGTCGGCGAAGAACAGGTAGCCCGTCAGTTGTCCTTGATCGAACGCGCGAACACGGTGTCCCGCGCCTCTCTCGAAGCGTCGAGCGAAGCGATCTCCCTTGTAACGCCCGCCGCAACAATCCTCACGATCAATCGCGCATACAGCCTAATGTTTGGCATTGCGCTTGAGGATATTGTGCTCATGAGTACTGCGGAGCTTATCGAGCACTTTACCAGCGTGTTGGAGGACGGCGAATTGGAGCGGATCCTACAGACCATCGCCGAGCGTCCAGACGAGGAGGTGAGGATGGTTGTTCGTCAAAAATTTCCGGCCGTCCGCGAATTACAGCTATTCGTTTCAATGGTACAAACGTTGAAAGGAGATGCTATCGGACGTCTCTATGCGTTCAGGGACGTCACGCACGAACGTGAGATCGATCGCTTGAAGAGCGAGTTCGTCTCCATGGTTTCACACGAACTGAGAACTCCGCTGACGTCGATCAAGGGATACGTCGATTTGCTCCTTGACGGCGACGTTGGCGAGCTTGAGCGCGATCAACATGAGTTCCTGGAGATCGTGGCGAACGATGCTGATCGTCTCGTCTCGCTTATCAACGACCTGCTGGACATCTCAATAATCGAAGCTGGCAAAGTGGACCTCAATAGGACGTCGATCGATCTCTACCCGATCGCGATGCAGCTCGTGAATTCGTTCCGCCTCCAGCTTGAGACCAAGCGGCAGCATCTTTCGGTCGATGTATCCGACGATCTTCCCCGCGTTTTTGCCGGTAGCGACCGTCTCAATCAGATCATGTCGAATCTCATCTCGAACGCGTCGAAATATACGCCAGCTGGCGGCACTATTTTCATTCCCGCGACGTCGAGCCCTGGAATGGTTTCCTTCAGCATCCGTGATACCGGTATAGGTCTGTCATCCGTCGAATTGGAACAGCTGTTCACCCGCTTCTATCGCGCGAGGAACCGGGCCACGCAGGAGGTCTCCGGCACCGGACTTGGTCTATCGATCACCAGATCGTTGATCGAACTGCATGGAGGATCGATCGCGGTCGCCAGTGAGGTTGGATCAGGTTCCACATTCACGGTATCGTTGCCCCAGGCTTTGGATGAAGAATGTAATCCTCCAGTCGGGCACGGCAACGTTCGACCCAATGGCAAGGTTCTGGTCGTCGAAGATGAGATCGACATCGCCAATCTCATCCGTCGCTATCTCGTTCGCGCCGGGTACGACGTCATGATTGCCTCGACCGCTTCGGAAGCATTCGAAAAGGCACGCTCGAATGATCTCGATTTGATCGCACTCGATATCATACTGCCCGATACGGACGGCTATACATTGCTGGAATGGTTGAAAGCAGACCCGTCGACCCAATCGATACCGGTGATCGTGGTCTCCATGATGCCGGACGGCGAGAAGAGTAAGCGTCTTGGTGCCCTGGATTACCTCACCAAACCTGTCGATGAACACACTCTCGTAAGCCATATCGATCGCCTCCTGAACCATCGCCGACAAGGCGCTATCCTCGTCGCTGACGACGAAGACGATGTCCGGCGCCTCATCGCCATCCATTTCGAAAACGCCGGCTATACAGTTTTTCAGGCCGCGGACGGATTGACAGCATTGGAAGTTGTCAAAGGCGGCGATGTGGACGCCGTGCTTCTCGATGTCCGCATGCCGGGGATGGACGGGATCGCCGTTCTGCGAAGCGTCAGACAGCAGGAAACGATTCGCCATTTGCCGATCATCATGATGACGGCAAGTCCAGGCGCTATGGAGGACGCATCCTCGGTTGCGACCGACCTCGGGGTGACTGACCTTCTGCGGAAGCCGCTTTCGGTAGAAGAACTCGCGGACACGATTCTGCGAAATCTGTAATCGCGGACCGATAGGTATCGTGGATAAGGATCACGCCATTCGTCCCATCATCGCTGATGATGAGCCCGATATTCTGCGGCTTGTCTCGTTGACGCTCGAGCGGCATGGATACCACGTCATCGAAGCCTCGAATGGTGAGGAGGCCGTGATGATGATTCAGGAGCATCGCCCGGATGTCGTGGTTCTCGACGTGATGATGCCCGGCATGACGGGACCGGAGGTTGGCGCCGCGATGGCAACCGAGACTCGGCTCGCGTCCATTCCGGTCCTGCTTCTCTCTGCCAAGGGTGAGGACCGCGACATCTCGATGGGCCTTGAAGCGGGTGCTGCAGCCTACCTGACCAGGCCATTCTTCACACGCCATCTCGTCGAAACACGCGCGGAATTGCTGGAGGATCGCTGAACGTCGGTCAGGCATCTCATGTTACAGGTCGCTTGAGAGATCTCGATCGTCCGATCCTTGGGCGAAGGTGAATGCGGTCCATACGACAGCCGCCACAGTAAGCACGACCATGATCTCGAGTTGCAAGAGAACCATCTCGCGAAGCGAATCGTGGAACGTCCACAGGAGCACCACCTGCGCGACGCCAGCCAGAAGCGCCATGATGCTGCCCAGGCCTTTTCCAAGCGCAAGCTGATAGCTGATGATCGCGTTGGCGGCGGTGTAGAGCGTCGTGGACGCCGCGTAGAGCCACAGGAGAGGCGCGACGGGCAGATATTTTGCGCCGAAAAGCAAACGGACGACGAACTCCGGTGCGATCGCGGTGGCGAGCGTAATCGATCCACCCATTGCTATCACCACGCCGAGTGACACGAACAGCAATGAACGGTGCGGTTCGTTTCGATGCGCTCGCTGCGTCACAAGGGGAAACACCACTGCGGCAATCGGCCATGAAGCGAAGAAGACCACGCGTCCGATCAGCGAAAGTGCCGCGTAGTGCCCGGCATCCTCAGAAGAGAAGAAGCGCTTCACGATGAGAATGTCACTGTGGTTGATGAGGATTTCCCCAGCCAGCGTCGCAAGGACGGGGAGCGCAAAGATCATCACCTCCTTGCGCGCCTCGGAAGACAGCCTACCCTCCACAGGGAGCCCGCTCGTCGACCGCCTCGCTACCAGCCAGGTTGCAACAAACGACGCAGCGATGGCCCCTACGGTACCAGAGACTCCGAATCCAAGGCCCACCAAGACAACAGCGAGGAGGAGACGTGTCCACATTTCCGCCTGATAGCTGAGGGAGAGTTGACCAAAAAGCGTTCGCCCCTGCAATACGCCCCGATCCACGCCCTGCACGAAATACAAGGTGATAGTGGATCCCAGGATCACGAATGGCCAGAATGATTCCGTATGAAAGAACGACTGCAACTGCTTGGAACCGAGTACCAACACGGCGGACACGGTGATCCCTGCACCCCAGCCGATCCGTCCAAGCCACGTCCGATACTGAACGATCGCGGCAAGATCGTCCGATGCTGCAGCCCGAGCCGAAAATCGCGACGAGATCATTCCAAGCGTCGACGTGGTAAATGACGTGAGCAATACGAGCGTGATGATCAGCGTCAGATCAGCGAATTTTTCGGGACCCAACCAGCGACCGAAGACGAGATTGAAGGCATAGTTTCCAACATTGACCAGCGCGCTGCTCAAAAAGAGAATTGCACCACCCGACAGCAGGCGGTTGCTGGTAAACCTGCCGATCGTCTTCGGATGCAGACGTTCGGGGCCGCGTGTGCTGCGTTCAGCCACCCAGGAGACCCGAAATCTTGGATCTGAGATCGCGCGAACCAAACGGTTTCGTGAGGAAAAGCGACACTTGTTGCTCCGTTGCGATCGCTTCGTCCTTGCCTTGCCCGCTCGCCGTGAGCATCACAATGGGAAGATCCGTGTAGGCTGGGTCGCCCCGAATCCAGCTCACGAGCACCGCCAAACCAGCACTGTCCAGAAACGAGGCTCCACTGAGATCGAATCCGATGTGCCTCACCCCGTCGTTGAGAAGCCCGTCGATCTTGTCACGTAATTGCGGCGCCTTGAACGCGTCGATGCTGCCGCTTGGAGTTACCACTGAAATGCGGACGACTTCCTCTTCCACCGAGATCTCCATTGCTGTCCAACCCCTCCCAGGTCTTCGATAACGTCCAGTGGTTCAGCTCATTTCGCCGCTCGTAACCCGGTTGATCGACCAACTGTTCGATCAGGTAGAGTCCGTACTCATGTACTTGTGGTACGTCGAGATCCGGCCTCATGATCATTGATGGGTCGAAATGGCATGCCGGACCGAGTTGACGCATGCCTCGTGCACGGCGAGTTCCAGTTCTTGCCAGATCCGTTCCGGGGCATGGTATTTTGACCGCTCCGCCAAGGCTTTGAATGCCGCACCGACCACATTGAGGTAGAGGTAGCGAGTACTCGACGGCAGGTCGATTCGTATCATCGCATCAACCTCGGAATTCTTGTCTTCCATCGGAACCTCGGTCATGCGTGTGTCCTCTTGATTACCAAAGAAGATCGTGCCGAAGATGCAGGTGAGATGGTGGGTGGCTGTCGTGGCGGCAAAAACGGCAAGCGCGATCGAAAGTGCCGAGACCGATGCATCGCGAAGCCAGCGGTCGAGATAGGGAAGGGCATTGAGAAGAAATCCGAGCGACAACATGGTGGGGAGCTGGCCGAAGACATGAACGGTCTCCGCGATCGATGTGGCGAACACCGAAACCAGCGCTGCGTAACCGCTATCTTCCACGCCTACCCACAACCTGGAAAATCGGTACACACCCACCACGACCAGCAGTATCGCCGCCAGCTGGACCAGCACAAATCCATTGAGCAATCCCACGGCGTGGGAAATCAGGGCGATCGACTGCTGTGAACCGCGCGGGTAGCTGACGACGGTGAAACCGGTGTACCACCGCTCGTCCCAGCTATCGAACCACATCCTGCGGTAGTGATCCGCGAAAGAGATGTGGACATACGCATCATAGGTACGTTTGAAACTGCCCGAGAACAAGAGGGACCCATGGAAGACCAACGCTAACTCGAGCGCGAGGAGAAGCATCGGCTGTTGCCATGTTCGCACGATCTGCTCGCTGCCATCGGAAGGGGAGGCTGTAGAGGTGATGTATGCGTCAAGTCAATCCTGCACGAGCGATCGGGTTTGCGGTTGCAGATAAATGACCTATCTGCAGACAATATTCTACCCGGCCCACGGATCGATGGAGTGGGATTGCGCGCCGAGAGTGCGATCTTCAAAACAGCTAGCCGCCGAGAGAGAATCCGTTCTCGGCGACAGCCACTGCGAACCATTCAGGATCGAGGTTGAGGCCGAATCCGGGAGCCTCTGGAACAATAAGCGCCCCGGATTCCACTCGATACCCCGAGGTATCGAAGCCTTCGGTGGTGACGAGATCCCACTCGACCAGTTCGAAGTGCTGGATTGCGGCCGAAAGGTGGGCGCACGCGAACGGGCCAAACATGCCGCCGTATACATGGGGAGCACTCTTCGCGCCCCATGTATCGAGCTGCTCACCTGTCCGCACCCAGCCGCTTAGGCCGCGGTCGATGATGTCGTATTGGACGATGTCGATTGCACCCGACTGCGCCCAGTCCATCAGGCGCGGCGATGCCAGCCCCTCGCCATCGGCGATCAGGCAACCGATCCCCTGATCTTTCAGCCATGCTTGCAGATCGAGATAGAGGACGTCGTCTTCGTGAAACGCTTCTTCGAACCAGTACAGGTTGCAGTCCCGGGTTTCGAACAATACGCGTTTGGTGAGATTCAGGTTATAGCCGTTGTTGGCATCGACCATGACGATCGCCTCGGTCCCGACCTGATTTCTCACCGCCCGAATGATCGCGATGTCTCGTCTGGTGCCGATCTCGAGCGGAAGATGACGTGCACCGCGACCGATCTTGATTTTGAACGCGCGGTGCCCACGCGCATATCCGTCCGCGGCTTCCTTCGCAATCAGTTCGGCAGCAGCGGTTTCTCCTTGGGCATGCAAGTCGTCGAAGTAAAGCGACGTGTCGTAGCATGGCGCCCGCAAGGGACCGCTGATCGTTTGGCCGTTTCGGTCAGAGAGCAGCGCATAGACAGGCTTTTTGACATAATGACCGTAGAGATCCCAGAGTGGAAGCTCTCCTGCGAGCCAGTCGTCTGCAATCAGGCGGTCATCCCCGAACGCCGATGCCAGCGAGTTGCCGATAAGCGCCTGGAGCTGTACGTTTGCAGCGCGAGTCTGACCGAATCCGGTGACTCCATCACTGGTGGTGAATTGCGCGAAAGTCGTCCGCACGTCGATCCCATGATCGTTCAAACGAGCATTGCTGCCCGCGAAACGCGAACGTTTCCCCGAAAGCGTTCCGACATCGATACGTGTAATCTTTGCCGCGCTGAATGCAGCATCCTGTGTAGTCACCCGATGTCCTTGTCACGACTGCCTGTGGCATTGCAGATTGTCAGGAAAATCGTATTGTCCCTGACCCGTACGTTGGAGTCTAGCAACGCCCCTCTGATAAGCTTCGACGATGAAGATTGGATACCCGTGCATCAACCGAACATTTGGTGTCTCCGCATCTCGCTCCTTCCGTCTTGCCTCGTACTCACCTGAACGGCTTCGTTCGACGGTGCGGGAGAATCTGGCTGGGCTGCAAGGTATCCTCGAATGGAATCGTGATCGAGGCGTACGCTTCTTCCGCATCTCTTCGGAAACGATCCCGTTCGCATCGCACCCGGTGATGGACGTTGACTGGCAGCGCGAGTTCCGTTCGGAATTCGCCGCGATCGGTGAATATATCCGCAGCCAGGACATGCGGGTAAACATGCATCCCGGACAATACACGTTGCTGAGTTCTCCGAGGCCGGATGTCCAGGCGCGCAGTGTCTCGGAGCTTGTCTATCACGCAGAGCTTCTCGATTTGCTCGAACTGGATCGTACGCATGTCATCCAGATCCACGTTGGAGGAGTGTATGGAGATCGCGCTGCAACGATCTCCACGGTCATCGCACGGATCGCCGGGCTGCCGGACGATGTCCGCAACCGTCTCGTGATCGAAAACGACGAGCATCATTACCCGCTGGTCGATTGTCTCTCGATATCCGGCGACACTGGCCTCCCCGTCCTGCTTGACGTTTTTCACCACTCCATCCTGAACTCCGGAGAATCGATCCCGGCGGCGGTTGATGCGGCCGGAAAAACGTGGTCCGAGCATGGTTTGCCCATGATCGATTTCAGTTCGCAGAACGGGTCGCTCCGCGTTGGCGCTCATGCTTCGGCGCTGAATGAAGAAGATTTCCGAACGTTTCTGGAGGTGCTTGGCAACCGCGACTTCGATATCATGCTGGAGATCAAGGACAAGGAGGCGAGCGCACTTCAGGCTCTTTCCATCCTTCGAGCGCGTGACGGCGGATGAGCCGAGCGATGAACTCTGATTGTATGGAGTGACAGTATTTTCTTGGACGACTATGATGTTTGAGTCACTATCAGGCAACGAGTTGCTACTGGCGCGGATCCTGCTGGATAGTCGCTCGCCTGTGAGTGAGGCAAGATCAGGGAACCATTCCTTCTCACCACGCAACAACAAGGGAACAGACTCACATGACAGATCACAACGTGATTCGACTTGGCATTATCGGAACCGGACTAGCGGTTGAAAAGCTTCACTGGCCGGCGCTCAAGCGCCTGTCTGACAAGTTTCAGGTCACGGCCTTTGCCAATCACACCAAACCGAAGGCGGACCACTTCGCGGAATACTCGCGGACGCCGGTCGAGGCCTATTCCGAGGACTACCATGATCTGCTGGCCCGGGACGATGTCGACGCTGTCCTGATTTCCTTGCCGATTGATCTCTTGCTGGCGGTTACAGCGGATTCTCTTGCAGCCGGTAAGCACGTGATCTGCGAGAAACCGTCAGGCGCGAACGAGCAGGAAGGTCGGGCCTTCGTCAAGCTGGTGTCCGAACATAGGGACAAGATTGTCCTCGTCGCCGAGAACTGGTTCTATCGAGATGATCTGCGCTTCGCCCGATCGCTCTTGGACGCCGAAGAGATTGGTGCGCTCCATCTCGTCTCATGGCGACTCGTAAATCAGCTCATTCCTCGCGAAGGTGAGTTTTCCAGCACCCCCTGGCGTCATCACGCACGCTACGATGGGGGACCGCATCTTGACGGTGGAGTCCACCACACCGCTCAGATTCGATTCCTCTGTGGCGATATCAACCGTTTGCATGGTGAGATCCAGAACTCGAATGACACCCACGAAGGGCCGTCCGACCTGGCGCTGAACTTTCGTCTCGTCAGCGGCGCCATCGGAGATTACACCGCCTCGTATCCAGACATCCCCGTTGTGGGAGAGACCAATGACATGCGTCTCTACGGCACGAAGGGCCAGATGACGATCGGTCAGAAGGGAATCACCGTCGCCCGCCCGGATGGCAGCAGCGACACATGGAAGGTGAAGCAGGCGGACGGTGGCTATTACAACGAATTCCTGAACTTCTACGATGCGGTTGTTCACGAAACTCCGATCGTCGGGACGGTCATTCAGAGTTTCCGTAACATGGAGATCGTGCTCAAGGGACTGGAATCGGCGCGCAAGGGGCAAGTCATATCGTTGAGCGAACTTCCCGCCTCGCTCTCCGCAAAAGCGGTTCCGCTTTGGATGCCGCGCGCCGCCACCGACCTCTTCGAGGGGCTCGACGTCCAGATTTCCAAGGAATCCACATCCGCCTAGCCCTCAACCATAGGTGCGGGACAGGCCGATTGTGCGGAGTGTCTCACCCGGCGTCAGTCCATCACGATACACACCTTGCCGGATTGCCCCTCGTCGGCGATCCGGTAGGCTTCCGCCGCGGCTTCGAGGCCGAACCGATGAGAGACGATCACCTCCGGATTCAATTTCCATCTCACCAGGTTCCGGGTTAGCTCCTCCATGTGACCGATACTTGTCACCCACGATCCCTGAAGTGAGATCTGCGGATGGATCAGGAGCTGACTGACGTCGAACCCGATCTGCCCTCCCTCGCCGACCATCACGCTCCGTCCGAAGCGGCGCGTGGATCTAAGGGCAAGCACTCTCGCCGCTGCGGAACCGGAGCAATCGACGGACACCTCGCATCCGAGTCCGTCTGTCTGCTGCATGATCGCCTCGTGTGCGGATTCGTCCGAGATGATCCCGTAATCGATCGATCCAGCGTTCCTCGCGAACTCGAGCCTGGTGGTTGAGATGTCGACCCCGATGACGCTGCTCGCCCCTAGGGCTTTCGCGATCGAACCAGCCGCCATGCCTACTGGCCCCATTCCGGTAATGAGCACCCGATCCCGTCCGGAGACGTTCACTCTCCTCAATGCCTCGTATGCTGTCCCAAACCCACACGCGACAAGCGCTCCATCGACGTAACTCAATTCGTTCGGCAAACGAATGCACGTGATTTCCTCTGCCAGCATGAAGTCGGCGTGACCGCCATCTCGCTGCCACCCGTAAGCCGCCCTCATATCCGAGGTGCAGCTGATCATATAGCCCTCACGGCAGTCGGCACACACACCGCATCCGGCGATGTGGTACAGAATCACCCGGTCTCCAACCTTGAACCGGCGACATCCCGGACCCGTTTCCACGATCTGACCGCATGGTTCATGCCCGCCTATGACGTTCTGATAGGCTTCGGGACCGTGCCCCAGGTGCTCCCTATAGATCGCCCTGATGTCGCTGCCACATATCGACGATGCCTTCATCCGCACCAGAACCTGCCCATGCCCTGGTGTTGGTACTGGGAAATCGTCGATCCTGACCTGCCTCCCGCCGGGAAGACGTACTCCTCGCATCACCTCGTCCATGAGATCTCCTCCTCGCTGGTTGTAGTCCATCGCCTCGCATCGCCTGGGCTGGAATCGGCGCAGTCCCAGCATGGTCCATGTGATTCGTCTGGCCCTGCCGATTCTCAAGCGATTGTATCGATATGCGGATGAAGTCGTCCTCTTCCCGGGTTCTTTGGCAATGGAGGGAGGGCCGACACAAAATCCACCGGCACTTTCTCTCCTCTTGGAATTGCTGATCGCGTTGCAACGGGCAGTCTGTTTCGTGCCTTCACAGTCTGGGTTGCTATTGGCTCGCGCGAAGACAGTCAGACGGATCATGCCCGTGCCGAGAAACTCCTGTCTTGTGTCTTCGTTTTATGACGTGCGGGAACCTCCAAATGCCTCGGTCTTGTGCACCGCCACACGTCGCAGGCGAATTCAGCGCTCGACGGGTGAGAAGTTCATTGCCAGATCAGGAAGCAGCCCGCCACCGCGTGGATATCGACCTGGCGTCGCTGCATACTTCACGTTTAGCATGCTGATGGTGCAGGGAATTGAACCTGAAAAAGTTGAACGTTGGAGCGCAGATCGCACCGTCCGGCACCCATTTCGAAAGAAGAAGTTTTCCAAGGCTTCATCTCTGGCTCCGAGAGTTCGAAATTGCGTGATCGATCGAACCTGCAGAAAGGCCATTGGCTGAGGCCGGAGCCGGGGCCACTGAATTGAGGAGAGCCAGTACGGCACTCATACCGGGTGCGATCGGCGTTGCGATGTGTCCCGTATCGTCGATTCGCACAGCCGCTGGCGTTCCGTGCGCCCCGACCATCCGACCCACTTCTGTCCCTTGATCGAGCACAACCGTGGAACTGAAGCCATGAGCGCGGGTCGACTCCTCGGTCCCAGCCGAGATCACGATCAGTCTGGGGGATTCCGCCGTCTGATTCGCTTCCCACAGCTTAAGATCTCCAACCATGCGCTGGCAATATCCGCACGTCGGATTCCAGAAAAGCAGGACGGACGCCTTCCCGCCGAGTTCGCCCGTGTCGAACCCCTCACCGTCGAGGGTCGGCATCGACATCGACGGCAGGGCATCACCCACCTGCAAAGGCCCCAAAGGCCCCACTAGTGCATGCGACGGATTCGACGATGCCTGAATCGAACCGGCCTGAGACGCGAGTCTACCGATGGCCCGTTCGACCAACCGTCTGATCTGGACATCGCCGTAGGCAGCCTGGCCGTCCCATTGACCGTTCGCCTGGATCACGATCGCGGCAGGCGCCTGTTCTATCCCATATGCGTTGACCAGTTCGAGTTCCTTCTGGAGCAGTACGTTCTTGATCCCGTGGGCTTCCGTCTTCTCTCGATTGACGTCGACATCACCGTTGGAGATCAAGACGGTGGTGATGGAATCACGGTGCCCCGTTTGCCACTCTCCAATCTCGGGCAGCAGCAGGTCGCATGGATCGCATCGAGCATCGGTGAAGAACAGGACCACCGGCAAACCGGCAGACCGTAAATCGGACAATGATGTTGTCTTGCCGTCGAGATCAGGCAAGCTGAACGCGGGGGCCGGCTGTGCCTGGATCGACGGCACGATCGGAGCAGGTGGAGTACCGGCCGGCGCGTTTCCGTGTGCGGTGACGGTCGCGACAAGCGCTCGGATCGACTCCACACCGCCAGCGACTGGCGTCCCGATCTTCCCGTCAGGCCGCACGATGACAGCGGCCGGTGTTCCATGCGCACCGTAAGCCTGGGCCACCTCTCGATCCTTCTGAAGCAGGATCTGCGCGATTCCATGCTCGGACGACTTGCCAAGATTCACTTCCCGGGACCCTCGGCTCACCACCACAACATGCAGCTGGGATGCCAACTCCCGCTGCCAGCGAGCGACCTCCGGTATCATTCGGTTGCACGGGCCGCAACCCGGATCGGTGAAGAGGAGCAGAGTGGGAGTAGCTGAAACTTGCACGCTGTTCAGGGATTGCGTGGCACCGGTGAGATCGGGCAGCTCGAATGCCGGCGCAACAGTACCGACCTCCAGTCCGAGCCGAGCCGCGGGCGTCGGCGCCGCAGGAGGACTGACCGGTAGCGGACTGCCGTTCACCAGCGATTGCTCGATCGCTTCTACACGGGAGAGCAGACGGCCATTCTGTTCCATCAGGTTGACCACAACCCATCCCGAGACCGCTAGCACGACAGCGAAGATCGAACCTCCAAGCAGAAGCGCGACATCGCTGCCGCTCAAACTCGTCAACCAGGCAAAAGCACTCGTGCCTGGATCGTTCCAGCCCCCTACGACAATGAATGCCGCCACCGCCGACAATGCGACGTTGCGGATGATCGTCGACCATCCAATCGGTTCGGAATGGAGCTGGCCGAAACAATGGCAATCGGGTGTTCGTCCACGAGCCAGATTGAAGCCAATGACTCCGATGAACAGGATGAGAAGTGCCAGTCCTCCCAATCCACCCCACCTTGCGGAAGCCGTGAACAGGAGCGCTGCCGCAACGATGAGTTCCGCAATTGGGAGCAACACTGCCGCCGTTGGCACGAGTCTCTCCGGCACCCCGAACCCGGCGGTCGCCTTTCGGGAGCCGGGCAGATCAGCGAGCTTCCCAACGCCAGAGACGATGAAGACGGCGGTGAGGACGAGACGAGCGAGCAGAAGGGCAATGTCCATTCGATGTAGCTCCCGATTGAGCGAGATTCATGTCCGTCATGTCACCGATTGCAGTCGTCATCTCGCCCGGTCCGCCCGGTCCGCCCTGCCGCCCGTATCTCGACCGTATGACGTCCTGCAACGAGTCTGTTGCGATCATCTTACCTGTTCACCCACCACCAATGGAGTCTCGCGCCGCTCAGTACTGGCAATTACTCGAAGCTGTAAAACCGAATGCGCAAATTAACGCCATGCATAGGATCTCCTTTTGGCGATGTGATCGGTTCAGATCGCAACCAGATCACCCCGCATGACATCGCCGGATGCAATCGCCACGACGGCTATTCCCTGCCCGTTCAAACACGCCATCCATCATAAGACACGGTCGAAGTCTTGGTTGCGCATCCCAAGTGCTCATTGCCGCGTGGATGCAGCGCGTCCTCGATGGGCCATCGACGCCGGTTCATCTGCCAAGAGTTCTTGTGCAGAGCGTGAGGATCCGAGCCTCATGACCTCAAACGACCCCTCCAGGATCGCGAGCGCGACGACTGATCACCAACGGCTTGAGCACGCCCTCACAACGAGGGAACGAGCTAACGCATGGTATGCGATCCGCTATGCCCGGCACCGCACGATCCGGAGATCGCACATCTCCACGATGGTCTCGAATCTTGCGAACCTGCCTTATATCCTCCCGAACTCATACGTAATGCCTGCGATTCACGAATAGGTAGAATTACCGATGTAGCTCCCCGTGACCGAGATCGATACTGTGTGAGGTCGGGAAACGTCCCGGTCAAGGCCACCAACACCGACCGGGGAGTTTATCGTGAACATCGTGAAGTCTTCTCTTATCACCGTCTTTGTGCTTGTGGGAGCACTCGGCATCAGTCAATCCGCATTCGCCGGTCCGTCTGCCGGCTCCTACGATCTCAATGTTACCTGCGGCAGTTTTGTGAACGACCAGAATGCCGCTCAGGACTACTTCGACACTCACGGGTTGCCGGTCAATCTCGACCAGAACGGTGACGGCCAGGCTTGTGCGGACCCGAGTGACCGCGATTTCACTTCCACTGGTCCGTCTGCCGGTCCGGAAGGTTTCAAAACCACCTGTGACAGCTTCAACAACGACCAAAAGGCTGCGCAGTCCTATTTCGATGCAAACGGCAGTCCGGCCAATCTCGATCAGGACGGTGACGGCATCGCCTGCAACGACACCGTTCTGGTGTACGAAACACCCGAAGCGGTAGCTCCAGTTTCAGAAAACAGGACACAGACATCGGCAGTCACCGTTGACACCCTGCCGAATACCGGCGTCGGGACCATCTCTTCAGCGACTATCACCATGCCTGCCATCATAGCGATAGGTCTGGCACTCATCACCTGTGCAGCCGCCTGGACAATTGCTGCACGCCGCTCGTAAGAAAACTCCGCCCATCACAATCTCGTGACCGGGCAATCGGCCCTCGGACGAGTCCGAGGGCCGATCTTCGTTTCTGAAAGCGCTATCGACCGTGAGCCGTCTGCCGTTGCCGCCAGACGGCACGTTCATTTTCGTCCGTGCGTCCGTCGTGGCCTCCTATGGCCCCCTATGACCGCGAACCAGTCGAACGCAGGATCATTGATGGCGTTTATTTAGCACCTCGTATCCATGTATCCGGTCTGTCACGGGTAATTCACTGGGGACGCTCATCGGCACGTGACAATTCCAGCCCGTCATTTCGAGCAAAAGCCTGCCCTCGCAACGCGGCTGAGCGGAGCCGAATGGGTCGAGAAATCTCTCTCATGTCGGTCCAGCAATTGATGCGTGACAGAGCACGAGGCCACGATTTCTACTACCACGCGCAAAAAACCCTATCGAATCCAATATGACCTTTCTCATGCATAACCAACATGTAAGGAATATTGGTAGCAGGTGCTTGGAAAGTCTGCAGTCCCATGCAAGGGGCAAATTAGGACAACAATGGCAGATGACTCAGCGCATTGTCGGGGAACGAATACCGCGGGGTTTCCATACTCGGTACGCACCCCCCGACAGTCAATGGTGTCAGTGGCATGCTACTTCTCGTCGTTCCGCGCTGCGCCCGGTGAGAAACATTACACGCCTTACTTCAGATCCACCCAGATAATTCTGGATCCTGAGTCCGAAATGAGCTCGATCTGAATCTTTCCGCGTTCATCCATTGTGAAAAGCCCCTCGCCGTCTCCATCGACGCCCTTGCCGTCGACACTGGCAAATCCACGGCCTATGTCTACCGAATCGCTCTGAGTCGATTGCGAATTCGCATACACGGCCACGCTCGTAGCGTCCGGGTTCCTTGCCAGCCCGTCCTGCACCGCTTGCGTGATTGCCCCGATCACAACGTCCGGGTCGTCGTTCGGATCGATGACGACATTCATGCGCCGTTGGGTTCGGCCCACGGAGGCGGCTTCATCCGTTTCCCTTGTGACCGAATAGGAGGCAGTGCGTCGTGAAGTGTGATTACCTGTCGGGTTCGATGGCTCGCGGATGGTTGGGACGAGGGTTGAAAAGGACCCTTGGTCGGAGTTCAGGTTAAACGTGGACAACCTGATCGAGTTTCCGAGAAGTGAAGGCAGGGCGAATACGAGCAAGAACCCGATAAATAAAAACCCGAAGCATCCTGTAAACCGTCGTGAGCACCCCATCGGCTTGACTTCCCCGTTCTGTCAGTGCGGCGGAACCAGACATTGCAGGGAGAAATAAAGCAAGTTACACGCCACTCGCAGTCTCCTTAGCGGCGCGTCCGCAATTCGCTTTCGTGAGGGCATCGATCTGGGGCTGAGGATCTGATCGCCAGCCGATACCTGAGCGTGGCCAAGATGCCTTACAAATCGTCTCAAAATGAGATGCTTGATACGCACATGGAAGCGGTGATCGTGAGACGACTCTACGCCGGGTATTGACGCACACCCGGAGTGTTGCCCCAGTGACCCTCGTTCCTGACCGGAGGATCGTGGAATTACCGATTCCCTCTGGACAATTCGGCGAGCGGAATGCCTTGGTACTATCGAAAGACTGGCATACCGTGTGTGGTTGATGGCACGATAACGTCAATACCACACTTGGCCGCTATCATGATCGGGCGCTCAGTCGCCTCGGATGACCTATCTTCTTCTGCAGACGCAGTGCCAATGGCTGAACCGAGCACCGCTGCAAGGCTTCTTTCGGCACCGGCTGGGTTCAGGATGACGAGGTGGTGGACGGTCTCCGATTCGATCGCCTAGCCATGATTGCTTTTCTTCGGCAGGAGGACATTCGCAACTATGCCCATGGACGAGAACCGTTGCATGCCCACCTGAGTCTTGTTGTGGTATCTCGGGACGCGAAGATGTACTGACACTCACCTCACACTACCCTCACAGTTTCAACGCGAGGGTTGGTGAGGATAGTTCCAGTTTGAGCATCCGTGCAATTTCGTTCGGGCTTTGTGCCTTCCAGGCTCGGGATCGGGAGCGGCAATCGTGAAGGCAGCAGAGCCGTCAGCATTCGGGGCGTGGCTTCGGAACCAGCGGAAGAAGGCCGGGCTAACCCAGGAAGAACTGGCTGCCCGGGCTGGGTTGACGGCGCGAGGAGTCGCCGCGATCGAGCGTGGCCGGCGCCAGCGACCCTACCCGCAAACGGTCCGAGCGCTCGTCGCGGCATTGGAACTCCCCAAGGATGGGCGGGCCGACCTGTTATCGATGAATTCTGTTGCTGGCACAGATTCCTCCCACGTCCAGTCAGATCCTTTGCGGGTCCTTCGCACGTCACCGGCCCCATTGATCGGTCGGGAGAAGGCGCTGGTGGAGGTAAGGGCTCTGCTTCATGGGCACCGCGCAAGGCTCGTCACCCTCACGGGGCCAGGTGGTGTAGGAAAGACCTCGCTGGCACTAGAGGCCTCCCACCAAACGACGGAGACGTTTCCCGATGGTGTGGTGGTCGTGCCATTGGAGTCACTGGTTGACCCATCGCTCCTCCTGTCCCGGATCGCCAGCAGACTCGGAATTACGGGACTGGCAAGGGGCAACGAGGCCGTCGCGCTAAGGGGATACTTTCAAGAGCGGCGGATGTTTCTGATCCTTGATAACTTCGAGCACCTGCTTTACGCCGCCCAGGAAGTCGTCGCCCTGATCGAATCAAATCCGGACCTCACGGTGCTGGTGACCAGTCGAGCACCGTTGCGCCTGCGCGGAGAGCGGGAGTATCCGGTTGGGCCACTGACTGTGCCCGAACTGACGCCTCTCCCAGATCTGGACGAGATCAGCCTGTCAAGCGCTGTCCAGCTTTTCGTTGAGCGCGCCCAGGCTTCCACTCCATCGTTCCACATCACCCTCGCCAACGTGACGGCAATTGCGGCGATCTGCCGCCGTCTCGACGGTTTACCCCTGGCCCTCGAACTTGCCGCGGCGCGGCTGCGGGTACTCAGTCCGTCGAACTGCTGGCCCGGCTCGATCGATCGCTTCCCCTGCTGACGGTCGGGGCGCGGGATCTTCCCGAGCGCCAGCGCACGATCCGCCAGACGATCGATTGGAGCTATCGCATCCTTCATTTGGACGAACAGGCGCTGTTCCGAAGAATGTCGATCTGTGTCGGCAGCTGGGATTCGGCTACGGCGGGGGCTATTGGGGAAGGAGCGGCAGCGGTCGGGACCCCGATCCTTGACCTCCTCTCCGGGCTGGTCGAGCAGTCCCTTGTCGTGGCTGACACGAATGGCGCTGACCCTGCGCAGTTCCGGATGCTGGAGACGATCCGTGAATTCGGTCGGGATCAACTCGATTCGAGCGGTGAAACAGAGGAGGTCGCCCGTGTCCATGCCCTGTGGTACCTGAAGCTGGTGGAACAGGCATCGGCGCACTATTACGGCCCAGATGAGGCTGTTTGGCTCGATCGCCTGGGGCGAGATCAACAGAATCTTCGCGCGGCGGTCGTCTACGCAACACAGGACGAGGACCATGCAATTCTGCTCCGCCTCGTTGCGGCCTTGGGGCGATTGTGGAATAAGCGGGAGAATTTCGGTGAAGGCGTGGATTGGATGGAGCGTACCCTCCGCCTCGTCCGTCAAACTGCTCCCTCGCCCGAGGGAGCATCAGTGCTCTTCAACGTCGGGCGTCTGACCTGGGACTGGGGTGATACCGCTATCGGGATTGCATTGCTCAGAGAGAGCCTTGTCGCTTTCAAAGCGTTTGATGATGGACGTGGCTTCTGCAGCGCGGCCGTCATTCTCGCGAATATGCTCAGGCTCGCAGGTGAGACGTCAGAGGCAGACGCCCTTCTCATCGAGTCAAGAGTACGCCTGGAGCAATTCGGGGACGAACCATTCTGGCTCTCAACGGACTTGCGACTGCTCGGCATCATGGCGCTGGAGAAAGGGGATTGGTCCAGGGCGGAACCGTTATTGGTCCAGGCGCTCGAGTCAGCCAGGGAAAGCAGGTACCCGTGGGCGATCGCCTCCACGCTGCACAACCTTGCGCACCTCCATCACCTTCGCAACGGTCATGAGCGCTCCCTTGCGCGATTCCTGGAGAGTCTCCAGATTTCGCTTGACCAGCGAGATTACTGGCCGCTTGCCGTAACCTTTCCTCCGGTGGCAGAGGTCCTGGTATCACTCGGTGAAATCGAGCAGACGGCCCGGCTCTTTGGCGCAGCCAGCAGCCTGGGCGAGTCTATGATGCTCCGGCTCTCGGCAACGATTCCGGTGGTCGAGAGCCAGGAACGGGCACGTGCCAAAGCGCGGGACGCGCTGGGCCTCGCGGAATTCGACCACCTTTGGAATGCCGGACGGTCTATAACTCCTGAACAGGCTGTGGATGACGTGCGGCGGACGTCTGAGCGTCGGCGCGAAACGTTCTCGTCGGTAGCTCTCGCGGGAGTATTCCCCTCCGGGCTTAGCATGCGAGAGGTCGAAGTCATCAGGCTCGTGTCGGTCGGAAAGACCAATGCCCAGGTTGCCGAACGGCTATTCCTGAGCCGCCGCACTGTGGATGCCCACCTCCGGCGCGTCTATGACAAGCTCGATCTCACCTCCCGCTCCCAGCTCGTCCACTTTGCCCACGACCACCACTTGCTCTGACTCCCCTCTTTTTCCACCCTTCACCCCCTGACCGGGGCCGGCCCGCCTGGCTCCCTGCTCATTGCGCATGCGGACGCACGTGCCAGCCGGATACCGCGGGAAATGGAGGGCGTGGAGGGGTTGGAAGTATTCGATTCAGGATGGTCGATCACGTTGGAGTGCTAGGTCTTTGAAGTTCGACTTATCTGGTTTCGAGGCGATATTGGCGTGTTGAAGGACGATCTGACGCAGTTCAGTAGCGTTCTTGGTCAGTTCAAAGGTCACCCACGCCGCGACAAAGGCAAGAGGCTCAGCCTTTGGCATAAGGCCGAACAGAAGCCTTTCGAGATTGCCCGCCGATACTGCATCGGTCCAGTCCGCATGAAGCTTCCCGATCCTTTCGCGAGACGTTTCAAGTGATCCCGACCAGCGGTAGGCCTCGGGTGGCAATGCACCCATTCCCCTCTCGCATCGGATCGTATTTCCCATCCACCACTCCATGTGCCAAAGAATCCACGCCGGCGAAGCCTGAGCCGATTCTTCCTGCTCTGGTGTCGGCCAATCCGAGATCCATTCGTTTGGCGATCGTTGCCGGACTGCGAGCGTATTCGCAGACGGCTCCCAATGGAGCATATCCTCACTCAATGAAGTAAATACAAACCTCTGAAGAAAAGACCATGGGATATCTCCCTGTCTGGCGAGCAGTTCCCGCATATCCATGTTCTATCCTTCCAAAGTCGGAAGTTTGATGCCGTAGCAACTCGCTTCATACAGCGAGTGGGAGTCTGACAAAGCAGCAGGTTGTCAGAACAACCTTGCCCGGCCCCGCGTTCCTCGCAGAAAGTCGACCAACGTGTCAGTCACGAGCATGGATGAACGTAGTGGAGGAGAAGCGACGGAAATGCTCCCCTCGCTTCGTTGATACCCACTTCTTCTGTGTGGCGCTGCCAGGTCGGTGCCCATCGTTAGTCGCCTGTCTGGCCATGGGGAGCGGCGACCGGTTTTGACTCCGGTGATCCCTTCTGGCGCAGGAAAATCGAAAGTACCACGATCGCGAACACCGCCAGGAATTCGCTTTGCCAGTTCTGGAGGGATTCGAACCAGAACTGCGAGGTGGTGAGGTAGTGCAGCGTCGTCACCGCCTTCCCCCCGTGCGCGAGCTGGTCCTGACTGTACTGCCCGGCACCGCCGATGTCATGCAGGGCGAAAGAAACCAGGAACAGCAGGACGAAGGCAAGGAACAGCGAGTTCTCGTACAGCTTGAGGACCAACCCACCCCTGCGAACCGGCCACGGAGCCTCGGGATTATGCCGATTAAGCCGGGGATCCTCGTCGGTGGCTTCCTCGCCAGCGGGATCCTTGGATTCGACCGACCCACGCTGGAACAAATAGGCCGTCAGGAGCACATAGGCAGCCATCTGCAGGAACTCGCTCTCCCAGTTCTCGAACGTCACCTCGAGGAACGAACGGGTCTCCAGGTAGGCCCGATAGGAGATCGCCGTCTCTCCGTGTTCAAGCTGATTCTGGTTGTAGACACGTTCGCCGACCACGCTCTGACCGATCAGCATGGCGAAGAAGATGCCAAAGACGGTCAGGGAAAGACCATTGGTTCGCAGGAATCGGCGCACGTCAGTTCTCCTCGATGATGGAGCGCGATCCGGCAGCCAGATCGTCCGGAATCCGGTCGAGTATACGAATCAGCGGGGTGTCCGGGGAGATGACGTGGGAGGTTCTGCCTGCTATGTGTCGATGTACGTGACAAAGTACGAGGAAAGGCGGCCGGGACAGAGCTGAATTCCCGGCCAGCAGATGAGCGAATACGGGGAGAGTTCCTCTGACCAACAAACAGCGAGTCGATCACGATCCACCTGAAGCAAAAACGACCGGCACCGAAGAAGTTCGGTGTCGGTCGTTTTGTGTTACAGAGTCTTCGACGACGGTCGAAACCTCGTCTGATCGTTCCAGCGCCCGGTCCGCCTGTGCACTTCACACGTCTGCTAGCACTTGTCGAGCAGATAATTTACCCGCAAATCGGCATTGTAGATAATGCCTTTTGCCAGGGCAATCTGCGCATCCGCCGATGAACCACCATTCAAGGCAGCGGATCCAGCCGAGAACGCTTCAACCAGGTCCCCGTTCAGTTTTACCGCCTGACTGGGAGGATTGCTGTTTGCCTGGTCCTGCGCGGCGCCATTCAGCGCCTGTGCGTCTCCCTGAAGCGAACCCGTTGATTGTGTTTGACGCTCACGCGGGTACAGCAGCTGCCGGCCGACTTCGATCCGGTCCAGGGTTTGATTCCCCCAGTCCTTGCAGTTCTGCGCGGCACTCGATTCCTGGGGGGTTGCGTACATGACGAATGCACCAACCATGATCAGCGCGATAGCAGACAGGAGTGACCATTTCTTCATCGAGGTGCCTCTCCTCTCACTGCTACACAGAACGGTTCGAACCGCTCTTGTCGCCACCGCCGCCGCCAAGCATTTCCTTCATGGCATAGGCTGCAATCCCCCCCAGCGCAACTTTGCCGATGTTCCCGCCGGGAAAGCCCCCACCACCACCGGAATTTCCGCTACCGCTGTTGTTCCCACCGCCGAGAAGACCACCCAGGGCATCACCGATACCGCCTCCACCGCCACCGAAAAGCGATGCCAGTCCACTGGGGTTCTGCTTCTGGATCTGCGAGACCATCCCGGCCATCTGGCGGGGATCATCGCTGACTCCTCCTGGCTGCTGCACCCCGCCTTGTTGCTGGAGCAACTGTGAAACCTGCGTCCGTTGATTCGGATCCATCCCGGCAAACGTCTGCTCGGCCGCTCGCTGCATGGTTGCCGGATCGGCGTTTTGCGCTACATTCTGAAAGTGCTGGAGCGCCTCGTCATGCGAGTACCCCTGATCGTTCGCGCCCTGCTGATACCGGGAGATGAAATCCTGAGCGTTCGCCGCGTGATCGTCGTCGTTACCACCGCCACCAAACAATCCTTTGAGCGCATCCATGGGTATATCTCTTCCTGTTTGACGTGCCTTGGATAGATCGCGGGACCACACCGGCGTGGCCCTCGCAGACCTATAAGCAGAAGATGTGCCAACCTCCGGTCCACGATCTCGGCAATCCTTAAGGTCCGGTGCGTCGATACACCCGCGTCCCATCGTTCCAGAAGACCTGCGTCCAGCCGGGACCGGGGAAGTTGGGATTGCTGGCATTCGGGAAGGGCCCCGGTGCACAGTCCGCACCAGGTCGCTTGTCGCCACCCTTCATCTCGGCTGCACCGATGTAGATCAGCGTGATGCCGTACTTTGCGACGAGATCTGGAGGCAGACGTTGGTACAGCATCGTGATGTCGCTTGCCCGCTGTGTTCTGTTGGAGCGATCATCATCCGGATTGAGATGCCATTGCTCCTCGTGCCCTGACCACCCGAGAATCGTCGGGACACCGGTCGCTGCCGCCGGTCGACCGATCATGGCCGACCACTCGCATCCCCCGGCAGCGAGCATGACGTCGTCTGCATGTCCGTTCCGCCACAGCCAGGTCAGCGCGGCATACTCCGCCGATTGCCCGGTCGTGTTGAGATAGGCCAACCCATCGATCCCAACCCACGCGCGCTCCGGGCTTCGCCAGTCGAGCCATTGCTTGCTGGCGACTACCGGATAGGTCAATCCTCCCAGCAAAATCACGACCATCCCGATGGACAGGATCCATTTTCCGACCTGTTCCCGACGCAGGCTCGACCACAGGAGCACCCCGGCCACCGCGGAACCAATCCCCATCAACAGCCAGATCTGGAAGTAGATCTTGAACACCGAATTCATCCGCGTGTCGAAGAAGTCGCGAAGATAGAAGAATTCGAGCCCCAGCGTCAGCGTGAACGCCACCCCGAACAGCCCGAGGACGACGTTGGTCGTCGTCATCTGGTGATCCTGGCGCAGGAGATAGACGATGGCCAGCAGTGGCCAGCCTACCGCCACAAGCAAGGGTGCGGGCAGCAGGATGGCACCGATCAACAGGAGGAACGCGATCACCGCCGTCAGTCCATGCGTCAGGCAGTGACTTGGCTTTCGTCGACCCTGCCAGCCTTGGGTCAGGATAAAGGCCAGACCGATGACGTACATGAACCCGAACATGGACAGGTATTCAGGAATGGACGTGCGCTGTGCATCGAACAGGGCGACGGAACCGGCGATGCCCCCGAGCATGGGGATGGATTCTGTCGCCCGTGCGACGGCATTATCGGCCGGTCTCGTGGGAGAAGTAAACTGGAGATAAAACGGAGCCCAGCACGCGAGCGCGGCGAACACCAGAACTGCGATTGCCAGCAACCGCTGAAGCCAGGGTCGTTTTCTGAGGCCCACGCCGAGCGCGAGGACGCTGAGCAGCAGAAAGGTTGGGAAATCCCAGGAGTTCATCGCGTATAAGCCGCCGATAACTCCCCCGGTAATCGCCAGCCGTGGCAGGAGGCGGAAGAATCCACCAGCCTCGCCTTGCTCGTCGAGATGGAGCAGCATCCAGGCAAACGCAAGTGCCATCACCGTATAGGGGAACGCGATCAGATGAGGGTGCAGATCGCTCAGGATGAAGGTGAAAAACGGAAACTCGGTAATCGGATCGTGGAGCGACCGATCAAAGATGATGCGGGTGGCCCTCCAGCCAACGCCTTTGACGAAGGCGTTGGCCCGTCCTGGAATCGCGTCGGCATTCCATTGACGTTCGGGGTTTTTCAGGATAGCGACTGCCGCCCAGGGGTTCCCGAGCACGACCACGAACGTGGCAGCCGCGCCGCCGACCAGGAGCGTTGTTCGAGCCCGGATCACCGGGCCGATCATGTTGCCCGCAACCCCGGCCACACCGACGACGGTCATGCCGAAGATGGTCGCCAGCGCCAGGTTGTAGGTCGTGGCCGGAATGGTGCCGGCAAGCTCGGCGAATCCAGCCAGGATCACGTAACCAAGGTAGTAGTAGTTTGTGGTCTCTCCGGCGAGCCAGGAGTCCCGCGGCGGCATGTGTTCCGCGCGCATCGCCGACGAGAGCATCATCAGGTCGGACGGCTTCTCTTGATCCCAGATGGCCGGACCAAAGCCATGGAACCAGATGAAGGCGGCGAAACAAAGCAGAAAGCCGGCTTCCGCAAGGGCGACATGACGCAGTGCCACTCGCGTCACAACGCCCTTGCGAAGCGCCAGTGACCATCCGATGATGGCACCGATCAGGACGGTCAGCCACAACGTTCTTCGCGCAAATGGAACCGATCCCACGCTTGCCAGATACCATGCCGGCCAGACGAGAAGGAGGCTCCCCAGTGGTCGTACCACGCTCGCACCAGCGTTGCACGAGTGACGAAACAGCAGCAGGGCAACTGGGGCGAAGGCACCGGCCACGACGAGTGTCGCCAGGTACCAGGAAAACGTGGCGCTGAACCATTCCATGCGTTTGTCCATCTCGAATGCGTCTTGATCCCATCGTCGCGACCACCGCTCTCACCTGATTGACGTTGTGGTCAGCCAGGTGGACAGATAGTCGGCACAGGAAAAAGAGGGAGGATTCGAATCCTCCCTCCTTTTCCCCGGGGATCGGCACGTATAGAATCGGTTGCTGGCTGAGTTTGGATCAGCAGAGTGCGAAACTGTCTATCCGGCTGGCGGAGTCGCTGGTGGCGATGCCTGCGGCGTTGCCCCTGACACCGTCGGGCTTTGCAGGTAGACCGTCACCTGCGTCTTGTCGTCCTTCTTGGTGACGAAGGCAATACCCGAGATGCCTGATCCCTGAACCGGAGCCAGGTTGACGATGATCTGGTCGGCGCTGGTCACGACGCCACCAATCTGCCCACAGGCAATCAACGTGTCGTACTGGTCGGCACTGGCGTGGATGGCGATCACTTGCGGCGTGCCCGTCAAATCGTCGAACTTGGCGTCGACGGTGCTATCGGAAATGAGAACCGGCGGGCCAACCGGGGTGCCGACGGTTGTTGGTTTATCCTGATCCGAGCCAACACCCATTGTATTGGACAGCGTGAACTTGGGTTGTGCTTTGGGTGATGTGCACATCCCTTCATGAATGGCAACAGGGTAATTCCCGGACGCCAGGGCGGCGGGATCCGGTGTTTGCGCGCCAGCGAGCGACGCACCAAGCAGCGTGCTCGAGAGCAGAGCCACAGCGGCAACAGTCGTGGTAATAAAACGCTTCATGGAGGCTTTCCCCTGTAAGACCACGCGATCCCTCGATAGAGCGACCGTCAACGGGCCGTTTCGGTCCCGCTCGTAACGCTCCAGCGTTTCTGAATGCAGAAGCTGTGCCATTAGGTCGCGTGTAAGCAGCCAGTCACCTGAGATGCGCGGGATATTCTCGGGCAAGCAGCGCGGTTGTTCTTGCCTTCACCGCGATCATGCACTTCTTGCATGACGTTGGGCTTGCCCTCGAGGAAGGCGAGGCAGTACGTGACCTTAGACAGTTCAATACCGCCACGGTCGCGAAGCGCTTTGAATACTTGTTCGTCCTGGTACATCTGTATCTCTTCCCTTCGCAGTTCTGCCCTCCGGTGTAGCAGACTTGAACCGTTGCACTGTTGCAAAGCGTTGAAAAATGTCATGCAACACTTTTTTTCTCGCCGTTAGGGTTTCCTTAGGCAGTGTTGCACTATTGCACGGTTTTGGAGGGGTTACCGCAAATCTTTTCGTTTCTTGCTTATACGCATATAGTAATGGTGCGGGGCAAATCATCGCGAGCCCGTCTCCGTTGTGTGCCATCGTGACACTTCTCCCCGTGTCTGAAAGTGTCTCAAAGCGTCCAGAAACCTGAAGCGGCCACGCCGGCAGGGGTCGATCCGCACGGTCAATGTCCGTCCGAAGTCGCAGGATCGCCTGAGAGCACGCGAAAGCGCCTCACATGACCGGGCCCGGGTACTGGATGCTATCCATCTCGTCCGCAACTGGAGAAGGTCAATGAGCGACTGTGCGGCTGAAATTTTAGTTCGAGGAACACTGTGATGATGTTTGTTGCCCGGCTCGCTCCGTTGGAATGACGAGCATCGGCCGAGGGAGGGCGGGCTCCGCCAGCGTTGACTCCTAGTCTCTCCCTCGAACTGGAGGAAGCGATCTCCATGCCGTGAGAGCCGCTAAGTGAACTCTCGATGGCTACACGGGGTGGCATGTGCCTGCCATGGGGCCTTGGATCATGCCCCCCGGAGCGTGTGGGGAGCGTTAGCGACAGCTTCTATTCGGGTACTTTCGTGGAGCCATCAACCGTGTGAATGAACACCGGCTTACCATCCAGAAAGCTGCGACCCACCCAGTTGTCAAAGCGTGAAGCGTAGTCGAGCGCGATTTTCACGCGAAGCTCTGCCTGGTGCGTGCCTAGGCCGTCTTTGTACTCGAGTCCCAGAACCCAAGGCGTCTCAAGTTCAAGGTGGCGGAGAGATTCGGTCTTGAATTCGCCCTGCACTCGCTGAGAAGTTTCATCCCCCGGATTGAGTCGTGTGAATGGCTCTTGAGATGGCCGATCATCCACGGCAGTGAGGCCCGGCCCATACGTTTGGCGAACATCCACGGCGGGGAACTGTCCGACGTTGATGGCGCGATACCTAACCGCCCCCGCCCCCGGCCCATCGTTCTCGTAATCAACTCCCACAAAGATGAGCCGAGCTTCCTGAGACTTTCGCTCCCGTTCTTTCTCGTAATCCACCGCTTCGCGCGCGATGTCTGTTGACTTGCTCGAAGCATCTGCCGACCTGCGAGCATCGGCACCTGAGCCTTCTGCGATGATATTGGACTGCTCAGCGATGACATTTGCACTCTCAGCCTTCTCGACCGCCCGAGTGGAGATAGCATTTGCTTGTCCTGCTAGCCTCCAAGAGAGGAAACTGAGCAAACACCCTCCCACCCCGACCACGCTGGAAACGACGACGCCCCAGCCCTCCCATGACATCGGAATTCCTCCATTCTCTCCCACGAGGGCAGCAAAATAGCTGCGAGGCAACAACTAGGGCAACAAAACCCGAGCACGCGAAAGGCCACCCATCCTTGAGTGGCCGTTTTCCTTGATTCCATGGGCTTATTCTGGAGCGGGAGACCGGACTCGAACCGGCGACATTCTGCTTGGAAGTTCTATCCGTAGCATTTCCGTCCATTTGCGGCCATTACCAGTGACTTCCGGAAAAGCCCGTAAAATCAACGTTTTTGACCTCATTTCCTGCTATACTTTTCCCAGACAGCACCGGGCATTCCCGGCCATTAGTACCCATTTGGTACCCATTTCTGGAAGGGCTCGACAGATGGCAATCGAAAAGCGAACCGGCAGTGACGGCAAACCGGCGTACCGGGTACGGATTCCGTCCCACCATCCCGTCACCGGAAACCGGCAGAACAAAACGATTGGCACCTATCGCACAAAGAAAGAGGCGCAACAGGCCGAACGCGACGCCCTCACCCAACAGGAACGCGGCACGCTGCTTGACCCGGCAAAGACGACCGTTGCCGAAATGCTCGAATCATGGCTGACGACGAAACACGGTGAGATCACCGGCCAAAGCATCCGCGATTACGAGATCATCATCCGCAAGCACATTATCCCGGCACTGGGAAGCATCCCGGTTCAAAAGCTGACCGCGCCGCGACTCCAAGCGCAATACGGCACATGGGCAGCGGAGGGCATGAGCGCCCGCATGATTCGCGGTTGCCATATGCGACTCTCACAGGCGCTACGGCAGGCCGTCCGGTTCGGCCTTGTGGCGTCCAACATTTGCGACAGCGTGAACCCGCCGAAGCTGGGAAGATCGAAGGCGGATACCTGGAATGGGGAAGAGGCTAAGGCATTCCTTGACCTTGCCATAACGGACAGCATGCATCCGCTCTGGCATCTGCTTGTGCTGGAAGGGATGCGTCGTGGGGAGGCGTTGGGCTTGCGCTGGCGCGATGTCAACTGGGACCGGGGCACCGCGCACATCACGCAGACCGTGGCACCCAACAAAGCCGACCGGGGCAAGGCGATGATTCAGGACCGGACAAAGACGCTGGCAGGTGCGCGTTCGGTTCGCCTGACAAAGCGGACGTTAGCTGCCTTGAAGGAACACCGGACGGCACAGCTGGCGCGTCGATTGGCTGCGCCTGCCTGGCAAGACAACGATCTGATAGTCTGCACATCGAAGGGAACGCCGATCAATCCGGGCAACGTCTCGCGTAGCTACGATCTGCTTATTCTGAAGAGCGGCCTGCGACGGATCCGTGTTCACGATCTGCGGCACACGCATGCGACGCTTTTGCTGCTTGAGGGGACGCCAGCAAAGATTGTAAGCGAACGCCTCGGACATGCGAGTATCAGCATCACGCTTGACCTCTACAGCCACGTTCTGCCAGACATGCAGGATGATGCCGCCGATGCAATCGAGCGGGCGCTGGCACGCACACAGACGGCGTAGGGAGAGACTCCCTCTCACTGATGACAACCAGTAGCGGGCATCGAGCCCACTTGTGCGCTCATTGCGCATGGACACTTCGCTTATGTGTCCATAATCTGCTACGCGGCGCTACATGCTATTTCGAATATCTGAGGTCACAGGAAATCGCTGAGAAGCTCTGAAATTCCATGTGCGAAAGCGGTCATGTTGTTGTGGTGTCCGAACGTGTGTACGTTCGCCGGAACGCGCTGAAAATAGGCAGCGATCCAATTGAATTTACCAATGGTGTGTGTATACCATGGAGGTACGAGGCAGAGGTGCCTATATCCGGCAGCAACCGGATATAGGCGATGCACGCGACTATCAAGGAGTCGAGCACGTTGGGCGAGAGTGTAACAGGAACCAGTGATTCCCGGCGCGAGGCTACTCGACTAGCATTCGCGATTGAAAGCGTAGACCGCCTTATATCACTCTGGGAAGTGCTCTATGAGGATCGCACCGTATACCAGCGGTACGCAGGAGATGAGGTTGTATTTCAGTCATATCGGGCCGGGACCATTCGATGCCTCAAAGATGAGTGGAGCTATTACGACACGCTTTGCCGGGCACAGACACTGATTCCCAGATGGCTTCCCACGAACCAGCGACTAAGAGAATTGGATCGTGGCTTGATACCCGACACCACAGTGAGTGACCTGCAGGAATTACGCGGCGAGATCATCGGCCTTGCGTTTGAATTAGGCGAGCCGCATCAGGTCGACTATTCCCTCTACGGTGATATCGACAACCGGGACAGCGAAGCCTCCGACCGCTATCACCATCTGATTAGGACGGTAAGGGAGAAAAAGGATGCCTGGTGCAAACAACAGGCGCTGATGGCCGAACTGCAATGGGCCGGCATTACCGAAGACCCGTTCGTCTGGAACGATCCCATTGTAGTGAGCGTTTACGAGAACGCCGAATCTGAACCACAGCAAGCGGCTGTATCTGACGATGGACTTTTCCGGGATCAGGCTGACTCTGCCGAAACCAGCTCGCAAACTCGGCGTGGCCGGAAAACCATCGTCATAGATTGGGCGCTCGCCGCTAGAGAATATTGGGCTTTGAAGAATGAGCTAGAGAATCGTGGGGAATACCGGAGACCTTCGATTCCTGAAGTATGTGACCGGCTCACTTGCGGCGGGCGGGGTGTGAGTGCCAAAACGTTCCGCAAACGGCGCGACGAAGACGGTATCCTGTGGCCGCCCGCCGAACTCAACGAGGATCATCTCGCGGCATAAATGGCATTAATTCGTTCCCTGACAGTAGTTATTTTTATTTGCTCTTGCTGCCGTTGTTTCCATAACTTCCTACATTAATCTCTGAATAGGCCTGAGTCACTGGGGCTCGGCAGACCTATTCGGAGGCTACGGCAATGGTTGCCAACGTTCCCCCAATCGAGTGCGACACGCTCACCCTCATGGAGTTCGCCGAATTGCTCGGCATGAGCTACACCACGATTCACTTGCTGGCACAACAGAACCGGCTCCCCGTG
>JAABUN010000468.1_pt1 | contig 104784 bp, 90 predicted proteins | sample 5559311 | NCBI WGS metagenome assembly JAABUN01 (sample SAMN10711877, study PRJNA513370) | rock metagenome | isolation source: Antarctica rocks | place: Antarctica: Victoria Land, Siegfried Peak sud | reverse complement strand
CTATCCATAGAAAAGACTCCTCAGGTTGATGATTTTGTTTGGTAAACCTAATTATATCTTATCTTTGGTGTCTTTTCTTATCTCGAACTCACGTTATTTAATACCGAAAAATAATTTGTAAACTTTCAAAATGAGCAACTTAAAAACCTTTTTTGCTGACTGCGCTCAAAAAGTTGACGAAAAACTAGAAAGTCTTGTGCCGCGAGCGGAGGTCGAGCCGAAAAATCTGCACAAAGCAATTCGCTGGAGCTTGTTTGCGGGCGGCAAACGCTTTCGTCCCGCGCTGGTATTTGCCGCCGGTAAAACTTTTGGGGCGTCAGCAAAAAAACTTGTTCAGACGGCGGCGGCAATTGAAATGATTCACACATATTCGCTCGTCCACGACGATTTGCCCGCGATGGATAACGACGATTTGCGGCGCGGGCGGGCGACTTGCCATCGAAAATTCGGGGAAGCGACGGCGATTTTAGCGGGCGATGTTTTGCAGACTTTAGCGTTTCAGGTAATCGCGGAAGATGAAAATTTGAGCTGGGAAATTCGCCTTAGATTGATTTCGGAAATTGCCCGCGCCGCCGGAACGCCGTCGGGAATGGTTGCCGGACAGCAGCTTGATTTGGAAGCCGAAGGCAAAAATATTTCGATTGAACATCTGGAAAACATTCACCACAGCAAAACCGGCGCGTTGATTTCCGTCGCGGCACGCGCGGGCGCAATTATCGCCGAAGCGAGCGAAAAGGAAATTGAAATTATTACAAATTACGCCGCGCAGATTGGCTTGCTCTTTCAAATCACCGACGATTTGCTTGATGTAACACAAACTACCGAAGTTTTGGGGAAAACGGCGGGCAAAGATGTTTCCGCTGAAAAAGCGACGTATCCCGCGCTTTACGGTTTGGCGGAAACCGAAAAACTTGCCGAAAGCATTTATTTTAAAGCGTGCTTTGAATTGGAAAAAATCGACAAAGAAAAAACTTTATTGTGTGATATTGCCGGATTTATTTTAAATCGTAAAAAATAATTTTAAAGGCTGGTACAAGGGGCGATGATGGATTTATTTTTATTGAATCTTTCCTGTCAATACCTGTATAATCAAATGCAGTAATGCGCAAACCTCCCGCATTTCTTTGTTTCCCGCCTTTTATTTTTAAATGAATTCGCCCGCAATAAATTTTAATAAACTTTGGCGACCGTTTTTAGTCGCGGCGGCGCTCGCGTTTCTTTACGCCAATGTTTTAGTCAAACTAGGGCGCGATTGGTGGACGGACGATAATTATTCTCACGGTTTATTAGTTCCTTTTGTCATCGGTTACATTGTTTGGCTGGAGTTTGACGAATTAAAAAAGGAAGTACAAAAGCCGCAGTTTTTACTCGGCGGCGCGGGTGTTTTATTTGCGCTGTTGATGCTTTTAGGCGGAACGCTCGGCGCGGAGCTTTTCACGCAGCGCGTATCTCTTGTTTTAATTCTGGCGGGAATCGTCGTTTATTTTTGGGGTGCGAAGATTTTGAAGTCGCTTGCCGTTCCTTTTATTTTGTTGCTTTTGGCGATTCCGATTCCGCAGATTATCTTTAATAAGATCGCTTTTCCGCTGCAAATTTATGCGTCCAGAATGGCGATTTGGGGCATCAGACTTTTCGGCGTAGCGTCAGTCAGAAAGGGAAACGTCATCGAAATTCTGCCGCAAGGCTCGACGCAGGTCATCGCACTCGAAGTCGTCGAGGCGTGCAGCGGAATTCGTTCATTGATGACCTTAGTGACGCTCGCGCTCGTACTGGCGTATTTTACGCGGACAAAACGCCGGGCGGTCGAAAACGGCTGGTTTGATTTTTTGAAGAATCAAGATTTTTGGCGAGCGATTTTCTTAATGCTCGCGGCAGTTCCGATTGCAGTTTTTACCAATGCGGCGCGCGTTGCGGCGACCGGCGCGCTGACTTTTTATTACGGCAAAAAAGCGCTGGAAAGCGTGTGGCACAATTTCGCGGGCTGGCTGGTTTATTTGGCGGCATTGTTTTTGTTAATTTCAGTTAATTTTTTGTTAAGGTTCTTGCTTTCAAAGACGGAAGGAAAATTAACCGCGAATGAACAAGAATAAAAGCGGATGAATACAGAGAAAAACAATTCGAGATTTTATTTGCTTCTGGTTATCTTGGTGACGGGGGGGGTTTTTATCAATTGGTTCGAACAGCGGGGCGAAGCCGAAGTTCAGAGAAAATCTTTGTCAGAAATTCCCGCGACGCTTGGCGAATGGCGGCAAAAAGGCGACGAGATTCGTTTCGGCGAACAAACCGAAGCGGTTTTGCGCGCAACTGATTATACGATGCGCGAATACAATCTGCCTGACGGTCGATTGGCTAATCTTTACGTCGGTTATTACGCTTCGCAGCGTTCAGGCGCCACTTATCACAGCCCGCAAAACTGTCTGCCCGGTGCGGGCTGGACGATGAATCAGCCGGAACTCGTCCGAATCGAAACCGCTTCGGGTAAAATTTTTACGGCGAATAAATTTATCGTCGTAAACGGAGTTTACAGCGAAGTGATGATTTACTGGTACCATGGACGCGGGCGCGCCGTCGCCAGCGAATACGAAGATAAAATCGACACGGTTCTCGATAGTGTTTTCCGGCGCCGCACCGATGGCGCGATGGTGCGCGTGATGACGAGCGTCGGCAATTCGGAAATAGACGCGACCCGCGCCGCGATTGATTTAGCCGCCAAAACCGCCGTCCAGCTTTCCGCCTTTGTTCCCGAATAATTTTTACGGAAACATCTCATATAATAAAAAAATGTTTGATTGTCGAAAAAATAAGAGTATAATCACCCATTCACAAAAGAAATTTGTTGCGGGTTTCAGCAGTTTTGGAAGGCAAAGTTTCTTCTTCGTTTCATTCCCAAAACGTCAAACAAAGTTTTTTCTGAAAAACATCGTTGATTAAATGTTTTTTCTAATGCCGATGAAAGTCGGTTGATTCAGGCAAAAATCGAAAAGCGATTGTCAGCCTGATTTGTTGAAAATTGATTTTTGCTTTTCCCTTTGGTTTTCCGCGAAAGTTTGCCCTTTTGTGAAGAACCGGAAAAAATCGCCCGAAATTTTTCGTTCACTGTCCCTGACCGGTAAATTTTTGAAAGGCGCCGACGTCAGGACAAGTATCTTTTAAAGTATGAGAGAGTGCCGAATTTTCCATTTCAAGTTTTTATTTTTTCTCGCTTTAGCTTTTAGCTGCGTCTTTATTCTCGCATCCTGCAGCAGCCAATCCAGAGACAAACACCTCGTTCGCGGCGAGGAATTTTTGCGCTCGCGCCGGTTTGAAGAAGCGGTGATGGAGTTTCGCACTGCCGCCGATATTGATAAAACATCGGCGAAAGCGCATTGGGGATTGGCGAGAGCCTATGAAAATCTCGGACAATTTTACGAATCGATTGACGCGTTGCGCCAGGCTTCCGACCTCGACGGCGACAATCTCGAAGCCAAAATCAAACTCGGCAATTATTTTCTGCTCACGAACCCGCCGCAAATTCCCGAAACCGAACGTATTTTAGCGGATATTTTCGCTCGCGACCCGAATTTTATCGAGGGCTACGTTTTACAGGCAAGTCTTTTGTCGGCGCGCGGAAAACCCGAAAAAGAAGTTTTAGACGTTTTAAATAAAGCAATTGCACTTAATCCGAAGCGCGTCGAAACTTATTCGAGTCTGGCACGTTATTTAATGAAGACGGGCAAATTAGGTGAAGCGGAAAAGGCGATTCAAAAAGGTATTTCCGCCGACCCGAACACCGCCTTCGGTTATCTCGAATACGGCAGATTTCTCGATTCCGCCAACCGCGCGCCTGAAGCCGAAACAGCTTATCGAAAGGCAATCGAAGTCGAGCCGAAAAACATTGAAGCGCGACAAGCCGCAGCGGAATTTTATCTCGCGCAAAAACAATTCGACAAAGCTGAACAAACTTATCGCGAACTCGTCCAAATTCAGGAAAACAGTTCGGAAAGCCGGATGGATTTGGCAAACTTTTACGCCCAAATCGGACGCGAAAACGATGCCATCAGAATTTTCGGCGAGATTTTAACGGAAAAACCCGAATACGTTCGGGCGCGTTATCGTCTCGGCGAAATTTATCTCGACCGCCGCGAAAATGCCAAGGTCAGCGAGCAAGTCGCCGAATTGCTGAAAATTAACGATAACGACGACGAAGCCTTAATGTTGCGCGCCCGCGTTTCGATACAGGAAAATAAGGCGGAAGAAGCGGTTAAGGATTTGGAAGAAATATTAAAGAAAAAACCGAGTCAAAAAAACGCACTTTTCTTTATGACGCAGGCGCGCCTCGCGCTCGGACAAATCGACCAGGCGCGGGCTTTTATCAGTGATTTGGAAAAATATCACCCGGATTTTTTGAAGACGAAACTCTTGAAAATTCAGGCGAGTTTCGCGGGCGGCGATTCCCAAAATGCTCTGCGCGAAGCTAAGGAACTGCTCGAAGCCGTCAAAAACACGTACCCGAATGCCGAAAACGGCACACAAAATTTGGAAGATTTGCGGATTCGCGCTTTGACGGCGCGCGGTTTGGCGTATTTGCAGCTCGGAAAATTGGCGGAAGCAAAAGCGGATTTGCAGGCGGTTCAAAGTTTCTCGCCGAATTCTGCCGGCGCGTCGGTTAATCTGGCGAAAGTCGCCGTCGCCGCAAATAATTTAGCCGAAGCAGCAAATCTTTATCAAAAGGCTTTGGCTGCGGACGGCAAAAATTTCGATGCTTTGAGCGGCGCGGTGAATGTTTTAAGCAGGCAGAAACAATTCGGCGAAGCGCACGCGAAAATTGATAAAGCGATTCAGCAAAGCAATGGTCAAACGGACGTTTTGCCCGCTCTGCATTATCTTAAATCAAATGTTTACACGGCGGAAAAAAATCAGCCGTCAGCTGAAGACGAATTGAAAAAGGCGATGGTGATTGACGACCGGTACCTGCCCGCATTTTCGGCTTATGCTGCGCTTTTAGCGGCGCGAAATCAGACCGGCGAAGCCGTCGAACAATATAAAAAAGTCGTCGAAAAGAAACCTTCGGCTTCGGTTTTTACTTTAATCGGAATGCTCGAAGACGCGCGCGGCAATGCTGTGGAAGCCGAGAAAAATTATCGCAAAGCATTAGAAGTAGAACCGGAAACACCGATTGCGGCGAATAATCTGGCGTGGCTGATTGCCGCGAGCGGCGGAAATTTAGACGAAGCTCTACAACTCGCTCAAACGGCTGTCGACAAAAATCAAGCAATCGCCGGTTACCGGGACACGCTCGGCTGGGTTTATCACAAAAAAGGCTTGCACGCGCCCGCCGTCGAGCAGTTAAAAAAAGCGGTCGCGCTCGGTGAAATCGAAGCGCGACAAACGAATTCCGGCGCGGCATCGTCGTATCATTTGCGTCTCGCAATGGCTTTGGCTTCGGCGGGCGACAAACCTTCCGCCAGAAGAGAAGTCGAAACTTCCCTGCAAAACGGGAAAAATTTGAGCGGCAGAGAAATGCAGGACGCGAAAAACCTGCTGGCGAGTTTGTAATCGGAATTTTCAACGGAGGTCACATATGTCAGGAATTTTATTAGATGCGGCGAGCGGCAATTTGCTTTTGGGTTTTATGCCCGAATCGCTCGGCTTGTTGATTTTCGGCTTCGCGCTGGTCGTTTTCGCCGTCGGCTTGCGGCGAATTTTAGATAGGAAGGATGAACGTCAATTGATTGAAGAGTCAAACCGGAAAACGGAGAATATAAACAGGTAACTGGTAAATTTTTCGCATAACGCATAGCGAAAATAAGTTAAAAGCAAATTAAGCTAAGGAATTGAAGTAAGATGAGTGTGGAGTTTAGACAAAGAACGGCAGGCGATTTTATGCGGATGCTGAAACGCCGCAAGTGGTTGATTCTGTTGCCGATTATCACGATGACGGCGGCTATCGGTTATGTCGTTTATAAATTGCCGAGCGTTTACGAATCGAAAACCGTCCTGGTCGTCAAACCGCCGACGATTTCGGAAAAAGTCGTCCAATCGCTGACCGACGACGATTTGACGCAAAGCCTGCAAGTGATGAATCAGCAAATTTTGAGTCGCTCTTCTTTAGAGCCGATGATTTCAAAATACAAACTTTTCGAGTTGGAAAAAAACGCGGGCGTGCCGATGGAGTTGATTATCGAAAAGATGTATAAAAACATCGTGGTCGAGCCGGAACGAAGCGATAATGCTCAAAAAGTCGCGGCTTTTAAGATAACTTATCGTGACCGCTCGCCCGAGGCGGCGCGCAACGTCGCGGCGGAACTCGCCGGCAAATACGTCAACGCACAAGTTCTCGATTCGACCGAGCGAGCCAAAGACACACAGGATTTTATCGACAAACAGCTTAATCAAGCCAAAGCGAGTCTTGATACACTCGAAAAAGAACGGCTGAGTATAATGACGCAGAACGTCGAAACTCTGCCCGATTCGGCGCAGGGCTTAATCGCGCAACTGCAGGGACTTCGCCAGCGCGAAGACACTATCTCGAAAGAAAAAGAAACTTTGACGAACGAAAAAGGAAGACTCAACGACAGCATTCGCACGCTGAACAGCCAGGCGCGATTGATTGAAGATTTCGGCGAAAAGGAAACGCAGGACGCGACGCGCCAGGCATCGCGCATCGAAGACACTCCGGCTTACGGACAGCTCGTTCAGAAACGCGCCGAACTGACCGCCAAATTTGAAAACATCAAAACTCAGTTCAAACCCGTCCATCCGGCTTACATCGATATAAAAAATCAAATCGATAAGGTCAACGACGAACTCGACGCGCTGGCGAAAAATACTGACAAACGGGTAAAAGAAGCCAATCAATCGAGTTCGCGGAAAGCCGAATTGCAAAAGAAGAATATGGAAATCGAGCGGCAAAAAGACGAAAGCCAAATCGCGCAGATCGACCAGCAATTTCAAATGAAAAATGAAGAATTGCGGCAAAACGCGGCGCAAATTGCGATTCTCGAAGGGAAAATCAACACGATTCCAAACGTCAAAGTCGCGCTCGAAGGCATCAATAATCAATATATGTCGGCAAAGACGACTTTTGACGATTATTTGAAAAAGAAAAACGACGCCAGTTTGCAGGTCGACCGCGAAAGCAACGCGCAGGGCGAAACGATTCGCGTCCAAGATGCGGCAAATCTTCCGTCTTCGCCCGTCGCCCCGAAACGCGCTCTGCTGACGGCTTTCGGAACGGGCGTCGGGCTTGCCATCGGCTTGTTTTTAGCGGCGCTTTTCGAGCTTCCGCGCGTTTTGAAAATTCAAAATATCGAGGACGCCAAGCATTACACGGGACTTCCCATTTTGGCTTCCGTCCCAGCGTTAATGTCGCCAGCCGAAAAACGCTGGCTGAAACGCGTCTACCGGTTAAAGGTTTTAGCGGGCGTAGCGGCGGCAATCGGCGTTATTCCTTTGATAATTGTCGCACTGGAAAAAACGCGCGTTTTCGAGCGTGTGGTTTCCTAGAAATTACAAATCGGAAAACAAATCTGGAATCTGGAATTTGAAACCCGGATTTATTCGAGAGGGAAAAAATGTATAAAGAATTTTTTGGTTTAGAAGATACACCGTTCACGCTGACGCCCGACCCGCGTTTTATCGTGTTCACGCCGTCGTATAACGAAGTTTTGGCAAGTCTTTATTACGGGCTGGAAAACGCCAAAGGCTTGATTGTTTTGACGGGCGAGGTCGGAACGGGGAAAACGACCGCGCTGCGGTGGATTTTGCGGCGGCTCGATTCGAGCGTTCTCGCTGCGTATGTTTTCAATCCGCGTCTTTCGATTGACGAATTTTATCATCACGTCACGCAGCTTCTCGGCATTCGTGATTGGAACAATAAAGCCGAATTGCTGGCGGAAATGGGAACGGTTTTAGAAGAACGTCACCGGCGGGGGCTGCGCACCGTCTTGATTATCGACGAAGCGCACGAGCTTTCCGATTACGTTTTAGAAGAAATTCGTCTGCTGATGAATTTTGAATCGGACAACGCCAAACATTTGCAAATCGTCTTGACCGGACAGCCCGAACTCAGGGAAAAGCTCAATCAGCCGAATCTGCGCCAACTGAAACAGCGCGTCGCGTTGCGCTGCAAAATGCACCAGCTTCCGAACGTCGACGAAATCGAGCGTTACATTACCGAGCGGCTGTTAATCGCCGGTTCGAGCGAGCCGAACATCTTTACGCCCGGCGCAATTGATTTTATATTTCAATGTTCCGAAGGCATCCCGCGCCAAATCAACAATTTGTGCGATAACGCGATGCTTGCGGCGTATGCAGCGGGCGAACAAGTCATCGGCAGACAGATTATCGAAGAAGTCGCCGACAACCTCGATTTGCTGCCGCGCAACGAAGCGCTTCTGGCAAGCGAAAAAGCCGCCGAAAAAGTTCGTTCCGCCAATGTTTTGAAATCCGAAGGGCGCGAAGAAATTTGGAAAAGTCAGAGTCGTCTCGATGCGGCGGGCAATCAAAAAAGATTTCAAGTCGTCAACGGCAATTCCAACGGCAGAGCTAACGCGCTTAAAAATTTGGACGATGAGATAAGTTTAGAACTTTAAGCGGTTCAAATTTCAAGGTTCAAAGTCGAATCTTAAATTAGCCTTGAACTTTGAAGCTGAGATTACGGAGTAATCGGAAATGAGCATTCTGAAAGCATTACAGAAGAAACAAAGCGAGCAGCCGAACGAAACGTCGAAAACCGAATCGGCAAAGGTCGTGCCTTTTGAAAAAAACGGCAGACACGCCAACACGCCGCCGGAACTTCTGACGAGAAAGGAATTTAAAATCGGAACACCGAGTTTGGCGTTCAATGGGCAGTCGGATTCGAAAATCGGGAAGGCACTCCCTGATTTTGAAACGAAAAATTCTGCCGGGGCAACTTTGAACGCTGTCGGCTCGACGCGCATCGCTGAAAAACGTCTTCCCGAATTCGCTTCGTGGAACGTCGAAGCGGAACGTGTCGAGCCGCGACTAATCGCCATCACCCAACCGGATTCAAATTACTGCGAAGAATACCGCAGTCTGCGAACGCAGATTCTGCATAAAAGCCAGCGCCAAAAGCTGCAGTCAATCGTCGTGGCGAGTATTAATCCGTCCGAGGGGAAATCCGTAACGGCGCTTAATCTTTCGTGGCTGCTGGCGCAGACTGACGGCATCAACGCGCTGATTATCGACAGTGATTTGCGAATGCCTTCGCTGACCGATTATCTAGGCATCGAAACCGATAAAGGTTTGTCTGACGTTTTAGCGGGGCGCACTTCGCTGAACGATTCGATTATTAAATTAGAACCTTCGGGTCTGCACCTTTTGCCGGGCGGCGAAGCGAGAAAAGATGTCGCCGAGCTGATTTCCGGTCCGACGTTTAAGGAAATTTTGCGGCAGGCGCGCCAGATGTTCGATTACGTGATTATCGACGCGCCGCCTTTGGGAATTTTTACCGACGCGACCGTTTTGATTAATCACGCCGACGGCGCAATGCTCGTTATCCGCGCCGGAAAAACTAGTTACAGCGCGGTCGACCGCGTTCTCGAAACGCTGCCGCGCGAACGAATGCTCGGCGTGGTGCTAAACCAGAGCGAAGACGTTTTGGACGAAACTCATTACAATTACGGCTATTACAACAGCGCGCGAAAGAAAAATTAAAAATTACGAACTGCGGATTGCAAATTGCGGGAGAGTGTTTTTCGCAATTCGCAGTTCGCATTTTCGTAATTCGTAACGCCAATGAACGGAACCAGATTCAGCCCGCGCACCATGTGGTTAATCCTCGCGGATGTCGCAATTATTTACGGCGGGATTATTCTCGCTCTTTACCTGCGTCTGGGTTTGGAAGGTTCTAATTATGAACTTAACGAAAGAAGCGGCTGGCTGAAAATCAGCGTGGCGACGCTCGTCTGTCTTTTGAATTTGTACTTTTACGACCTTTACGATTACACGGTAATGGGCAATCGGCGCGAGCTGATGCTGCGTCTGGTGCAGGCGCTCGGCATTGCCTGGGCGCTGCTGGCTTTCGTGTTTTATTTCGTTCCGCCTTTATTTATCGGGCGCGGCGTCTCGGTCATCTCGGTTCCGCTCGTAATAATTCTTCTTCTCGCCTGGCGAACTTCGATTCATTTGTTGACCGGACATCCCGAAATCGGCGAGAAAATTTTGATTGTCGGAACCGGACAATCGGCGCAGGACACGGCGCAAGCGGTCTGGGACAGACGCGACGCGGGCTATCGCATCGTCGGTTTCGTGACCGAAAACGGCTCAAATGCGTCTGAACAGATTGCCAATGTCGGAATTCTCGGAACGACCGGTGAGCTTGTCGATATTATCAAACGGGAGAGAGTCGACCGTATCGTGATTGCCGTACGCGAGCGGCGCGGCACTTTTCCGACCGAAACGCTTTTAAAGATGAGTCTGGCAGGCAATGTCTGCATCGAAGAATGCACTTCGTTTTTCGAGCGCGTGACCGGACAAGTCAATATCGAAATGCTTCGTCCGTCGTGGCTGATTTTTGCGGGTCGCGGACGCGATACCAGATTAAAAACCGTTTTGCGCGAAATCGTTCACCGCCTGCTGGCTGTAATCGGACTCGTTGTTTCGCTTCCGATTGCGTTAGTCACGGCGCTTTTGATCAAGCTCGAATCGAAAGGCTCGGTTTTTTACCGGCAGGAAAGAGTCGGAAAAAACGGCAGGACTTTTAATGTCATCAAGTTTCGCTCGATGCAAACGGACGCCGAAAAAGACGGAAAACCCGTTTGGGCGACTGCTGAAGACGACCGCACGACGCGTGTCGGACGCATTATCCGCGTCATTCGCGTCGACGAAATCCCGCAGTTTTGGAACATTATCAAAGGCGAGATGAGCTTTGTCGGACCGCGCCCGGAACGCCCGCATTTCGTCGGGCAGCTGGCGGAAGAAATTCCGTATTACGAGCATCGGCATTTAACCGCACCGGGCTTGACCGGCTGGGCGCAGATAAAATATCCATACGGCGCGTCGGTCGAAGACGCGCGGCGCAAATTGCAATACGATTTGTATTACATCAAAAATCAAGGCTTGGCGCTCGACTTGGTCATCGTCTTTGAAACGGTCAAAACGGTTTTGTTCGGACGCGGCGGAAGATAAATATGCAAAATTAAAAGGGCGCAGTTAAATTGATTAAATTCGGATAAATTCGGTCAATAAACCTTTTTAATAATTGACGGAGAAAGAAGTATGAAAGCAGTAAAATCAGTTCAAACAATCGGTTTCATTTTGCTCTGCGCTTTGGTTTTCACGCACGGAATTTCGGCACAGAGTGAAACACTGAAACCGCTCGAAAAGATAGCGCAGACGAAATCGAAACCCGACGCGGGCGAAGAAACTAAAAAAGGTAAGGAAAAGCCTAAAAAGCCTAAAAAGAACAAGAAAAATAAGGAAGCCGCGCCCGCACCGCAACCGACGCCGGAAGCGGTGAATGACGACAGCAGTTTGCCTGAAGTCGAAGCCGCTGTTTTGCCTTATTACACAAATTATCTGACGGAATACCGGCTCGGTCCGAACGATGTTATTTCGGTGGAAGTTTTCGGGCAGTGTCCCGATTACTGCAAAACGGGAGTCATTGTTCCGCCGACCGCTCGAATTTCCTACCCGCTAATTCGTGAAGGGATTTTAGTCGGAGGGAAAACAACTTTGCAGGTTCAGGACGAAATTACCAAAAAGCTCGACGAGTTTATTATCGACCCGAAAGTTTCGGTCAATCTCGATAAAGCGATGTCGGCGCGCTACAGCGTGCTTGGCAAAGTTGCCGCGCCGGGCGTGCGGATAATGGACAGAAAAGTCAGTCTCTATGAAGCGATTACCGAATCGGGCGGCATTTTGAAAGACGGTGACAAAAAGCGCGTGACGCTTTACCGTATGAACGCGCAGGGCAGACTCGCTCCGCAGACTATTAACGTCCTCGAGATTGAACGCGGCAAAGCCGATATGGTTTATCTGAATCCGGGCGACCAGATTTTCGTTCCCGACCAGGGCTTTAAATTAAACGTCAACACGGTTTTCAAGATTTTGGAAAAAGCCAGCGTCGCACGCCTGCTGTTCGGAAGCCCATTCTAAAAATTTTGAATTTTAGATTTTAGATTTTGGGTTGATAAGGAAAACCGAAACACATTTTCAAATTTCATAGTTTTTATGAGCGGCGACGAGGTCGCAATTGCGTTTCTTCTTTCCAAACATTTATCGATTGCTAACAAATCAAATCAAATATGCGCTCAATCGGAAAAATTTCTTTTTTGTTGCTGTTTTTAATTTGCTTTCAAACTGCGCGAGCCGATTGGGTAAAGCAGGAATCAAACACGCTCGCGTGGTTTTACGATGTCTTTTTTCTAAACGAAAACAAAGGCTGGATTGCGGGCGGCGGCGGAACGCTTCTGACAACCGTCGACGGCGGGAAAACCTGGAAAAAAGAGAAAAATTTCATCGAAGACAACATCCGGCAAGTGTATTTTTCGGACGAAAAAAACGGTTGGCTGTTATGCGAGCGCGACATTTACAGTCTCGGCGCCAATGCGCCCTCGTTTCTTTTAAAAACCTCGAACGGCGGCGCAAATTGGGAGCGCATTGAATTTAAGGAGAGCAGGCGGGAAAGAATCGCCAGAATTTTCTTTAACGAAACGGGCGTCGGCGCGGCAATCGGCGAAGCCGGCGCATATTTCGCGCTGGCAGATGACAAAAAAACCTGGAAAAAAATGTCGCCGCCGGCTCGTTTTCTGATGCTTGACGGAGTTTTCACCGACGATACGCATGGCGCGATGGTCGGCGCGGGCGGAACGATTCTTTTTACCGATGACGCTGGCGCGTCGTGGAATAAATCTGACGTTTTGAACGATTCAAACACAAAGCTGAACTCCGTGTTTTTTATCAATCAAAAAAACGGCTGGTCGGTCGGCTCGCACGGCAAAATATATCAAACCATCAATGGCGGACGAGTCTGGCGAGGACAAAATTCAAATACGACAAAAGATTTGACCGACGTGTTTTTCTACAACACGGCGGAAGGCTGGGCGATTGGCGATGAAGGTCTGATTCTGCACACGACGACGGCGGGAAACGTCTGGACGACTTTTGAAACCAAAGTCAGACACCGACTCGAAAAAGTCTTTTTCATCGGCAAAAAAGGCTGGGCGGTCGGCTTCGGCGGCACGATTTTGTCTTACGACGAAATCGCTGAAAAAAACAACGCGTCTCCGATGCCGAACTTAAAGACAAAAAATTGAAACTTGCGCTCGCGCTTGACAGCGGCGGTCGAATTTTCGTAGCATTGCAATTCGCCTCTGGTTATGGAAGCGGCGCGTTTTTTGAAACGAATTTAGACGCAGCGTGCCAAAATTAGCGGAGCGAATAAAGGTTTTCGGGCATGTACGTCAATTGGTAGACAGCCTCCCTTACAAGGAGGAAGTTAGGGGTTCGAGTCCCTTCATGCCCACCAAGTTTGAAAATTTAAAGTTAGAAACGCAAAATTAAAATTCTCGAAAATTTTGCCTTTTTAACTTCTCTTGCGGAGTCGTAGTTCAGTTGGTTAGAACGCCAGCCTGTCACGTTGGAGGTCGCGGGTTCGAGTCCCGTCGGCTCCGCCACAAAATCAAAAAGCGACTGATGAAAATCAGTCGCTTTTCTCTATTTGCTACACATCACCACAACTCCGTTCCAGCAAAATTATCCTTTTCTCAATTCAGTCAAAACCTGTTTGGCGACGGCTTTCAGGGTGTCGAAAACGCCGACGCCTTGCGAAGCGGTCGCTTCAAAAAACGGTTCGTTTTTGCGCTGGAGTTCGGTGGCTAATTCTTCAGACGGCACGACATTCGGCAAATCGCGTTTGTTTAATTGCAGTACGTAGGGAATATCCTGCAAATTGTAGCCCTGCGACTGCAAATTTTCTTCCAGATTATAAAGCGATTCGACGTTGGCGTCCATTCGCTCTTCTTGCGAGTCAGCGACGAAAACCACGCCGTCGACGCCTTTCAAAATCAATTTGCGCGAAGCGTCGTAATAAACCTGACCGGGAACCGTGTAAAGGTGAAATCTGGTTTTAAAACCTCTTACGGTGCCGAGTTCAAGCGGCATAAAATCGAAAAACAGCGTGCGGTCGGTTTCCGTCGCCAAAGAGATTAATTTGCCTTTCGCCTGCGGCGCAGTCGAATCGTAAATATATTGCAGATTCGTCGTTTTGCCGCACAATCCGGGACCGTAATAAACAATTTTGCAGTTAATCTCACGCGAAGCGTAATTGATAAAAGTCATATTTTTCAATGGAAAATGGAAAATGGAAAATGGATAATAGAAGTGTTTTTAACTTTTCATTATCCATTTTCCATTTTCCATTAACTAAAAAGGCTGTCAATGTCGTCGTCGGTAATTTCGGATAAAAATGAATTTTGGTTAAGTCTTTGATTTGCCGAACTTTCCGCCATTTCGTCGAGCAGCACGGCGACTTCGCGGCTCGCTTTTTTGGTTCGCAGTTTAACCAGACCGAGCGTCGAACGCTCGTCGAAAACGACGACGAGCAGGCTTCTGCCGATGACGCTGATAAAAATGCTTTCGCGCTCGCCTTCGTGGACGACTGCCGGAAACGTATCTTCGCCGATGAGTTTAGCCATACTACTGGTTGCCGCCACGTTTCCCGCCGCGAGCGACGCAAAACTCGTCGTATCCATATCGCCGATATTGCCTTGAAAGGCAATCGGCTGACCGTCGCGGTCAACCAGAAAAACGGCGCGGGCGGCGCACTCGACGCGAAGACGCGCCAGAATGTTTTTTACCCGGTGAAACTGCTGTTCGTCAATAGTAAAGGGTGCTTCCATTAAAAATCTCTTTCGGTCAACGGTTTATGAAGATTGGAAATGAAAATTTTCTTCAAATACAAATTTTACGAGTTAATTGTAAAAAAAAATTTTCGGTTTGCTCAGGCGAGTTTGCGACCAGCCGCATTCTTAATTTAACACATCGAAGACTTCAGCCACAAGTGTTTCTTTGTGTTTGCAAAAATTTAACAAGCGTTTTGTAAAAACGACGGATTTGCAGAAATTATTGTTCATCAGACTTATAAAATGATAGACTTTTCCTAACAAATACGCCCGCCGTAATAAAAAAATGACTATGTTCTGCGAAAAGCATCAAAAATCTTAAGTTTATTTCCCGCTTGTTTTATAAACTTTAAGGAAATTCGTCAAACAAATGAAAAATCATTTATTTTCGCATAACTCAGTTGGATTAAACCTGGTCGCCATCGGCGGCGGCAACGGACTTTCGACGCTTTTGTCGGGCTTGAAAGGTTTTGTGGCGAGAGAGACGGATTCGGTCTGGCTTGAAAATTTGTCGGCGATAGTCGCGGTTTCCGACGACGGCGGAAGTTCCGGCAGGCTGCGCGACGAATTGCAGATGCTGCCGCCGGGCGATATTCGCAATTGTATGGTCGCGCTTTCGGAAGATTCGCACCTGCTTTCAAAACTTTTCAAATATCGTTTTCGCGGGAGCGGCGAACTTGGCGGACACAGTTTCGGCAATCTGTTTCTCGCCGCGCTGACGGAAATAACCGGAGATTTTGCCGAAGCCGTGCGGCTTTCATCGGAAATTTTGGCGAGTAAAGGACATATTTATCCGGCGACCGTTGCCGATGTCCGATTAACGGCGGAGCTTTTCGACGGCTCGATTGTGCGCGGCGAAACGAATATCTCAAAAGTCGGAAACTCGATAAAACATTTGCAGCTCGAACCCGACAATTGTCAGCCTTTGCCGGAAACATTAGCTGCTATTGCCGATGCGGACATTATCACGGTCGGACCCGGCTCGCTTTTTACCAGTCTTTTGCCACCGCTGCTCGTTCTGGATGTAGCGGAAGCCATTAGCGAAGCTTCCGCCGTCAAAATTTTTATCTGCAATCTGATGACGCAGCCGGGCGAGACCGAAGGCTTTTCCGCTAAAAAGCATCTTGAAATCGTGCGCCAATATGCGCCCGAAATTGAATTTGACTGCGTAGTCATCAACAATTGTCCGATTACCGCCGAGCAATCCGCGCGATACGAGAGCGAGGGCGCGCGGCAAATCGGCGTTTCCAATTCAATCTCGCCGGAAACGGTCGAAGGCACTGAAATTATTTATGGTAATCTGTTGGACGACGACGAAAAGGTGCGGCATCATCCGGGAAAATTAGCGCGAACGGTTTTGCTCTGTGCCGTTCAAACTAGAAATAAAATTCCGGGTTGACCTTAGAGTTTTCAAAAAGGACAAATAGGTTTTAACAATGAATTGAAATTCATCAATCATTATTTTTTCTGTTTACGGCAACATTTTTTATGGAAAATCTCTCCAACGAACAAAAAACGCTCGACGTTTTGATTTTAGCCGCCGGACTCGGAACAAGAATGCACTCGAATCTGGCAAAAGTTTTGCACGAACTCGACGGTCGCCCGCTGATTAATCACGTCTGCCGAACGGCGACGGCACTCGCGCCGCGCAAAATTTTCGTCGTCATCGGTCACCAGGGCGAACACGTCCGGCAAGCGGTTTTAGAAGAACTCGATGAGGAACACGCTGCGTTTGTCTGGCAGAGAGAACAGCTCGGAACAGGACACGCCGTTAATGCGGCTCGTGAATTTCTCGAAAATGAAGACTCGACGCTGCTGGTTTTGTCCGGCGACGTGCCGATGATTCGTGAACACACGCTTGCCGCCCTTATCCAACAGCATCACGCGCATCGCGGGCGCGGCGCGGCTTGCACGATTTTAACGGTCAAGCTCGACGACCCGCGAGGTTACGGGCGCATCGTCCGCGACAAAGAAGGGGTTTTCGAGAAAATCGTCGAACAAAAAGACGCCAACGAAGAAGAACGCGCCGTCAGGGAGATAAATTCCGGTATTTATTGTTTCAACACGCAAAAACTTTTCGCCGCTCTCGCCCGCGTGCAGAATAACAACGCGCAGGGCGAGTATTATTTGACGGATGTTCCGGCATTACTGCGCGAAGCGGGCGAAGCCGTCTCGCTTTATAATCATAACGACTCGAAAGAAGTTTCGGGCATCAACAACCGCGCCGAACTCGCCGACACGGAGAGAACTTTATGCCGCCGCACTATCTCGCGGATGATGCTCGATTACGGCGTCAGTTTTATCGACCCGAAGACCGCGTATATCAGCGAATCGGCTGACATCGGGCGCGACACGGTGATTTTTCCTAATGTTTCTATCGAAGGCGATACGAAAATTGGCGACGGCTGCACGATTCGCTCAGGCACACGCATCAAAAATTCGCGCATCGGGCGCAACGTGGAAATTCTCGACAATTGTGTGATTACAGATTCGGAAATTTCCGACAACTGCACCGTCGGACCGTTTGCGCATTTGCGCGGACACGCCAAAATGGAAGAATCCGCAAAGGTCGGAAACTTCGTCGAACTCAAAAAAACTATTTTAGGACGCGGCTCAAAAGCCAGCCATCTAACGTATCTCGGCGATGCGACCATCGGCGAGAAAACCAACATCGGCGCGGGAACGATTACCTGCAATTACGACGGCAAAAATAAACACGCGACGATTATCGAAGACAACGTAAAAATCGGGTCAAGCACGATGCTCGTCGCGCCCGTCCGCGTCGGCAGCGGTTCGGTAACGGGCGCAGGTTCGGTTGTTACGAAAGACGTTCCGCCAGATTCATTAGTCGTCGGCGCCCCCGCAAAGGTCAAAAGAAACTTTAAAGAACAGGAAGAATCCAAATCAATTGAAGCGTGAAGAATCGAGGGAATCGTCCTTCATCCTTCATCCTTCATCCTTCATAAATTATGTGTGGAATTGTCGGATACGTCGGAAACAAACAAGTCGTGCCGCTCATTATTGACGGCTTACGGAAATTAGAATATCGCGGTTACGATTCGGCGGGCATTGCCGTCGTTGACGAAAATCACGATTTATCGCTGCGCCGCGCCGAAGGCAAACTTCGCAATCTCGAAGAGTGCATTCGCTTGAATCCGCTCGACGGAAATTATGGCATCGGGCATACGCGCTGGGCGACGCACGGGCGACCAACGGAAGAAAATGCCCATCCGCACCGCGATTGCACGGGCAGAATCGTCGTCGTGCATAACGGAATTATCGAAAATTATTTGCAGTTAAAGGACGCGCTGCGGGAAAAAGGACACGAATTCAAAACCGAAACCGACACGGAAGTCGTCGCGCATTTGATTGAAGAATATCTGAAAACCGGCATTTCTTTTGAAGAATCGGTGCGAAAATCGGTCAAAGAACTGCGCGGGATTTTCGCGCTGTCAATCATTTCCGCCGATGTGCCGGACACGATTATCACCGTCCGCGAAGGTCCGCCGGTCGTCATCGGACTCGGCGACGGCGAATTTTTTGTCGCCAGCGACATTCCCGCAATTTTGCAACACACGCGCGATATTTTTTATCTCGGCGAAAGGGAAATTGCCGTTTTGACGAAAGATTCGGTGCGCGTAACTGATTTTGACGGAAACGCCGTCGAGCCGAAACAGCAGCGCATTACCTGGGACCCAATAATGGCAGAAAAGGGCGGGTTTAAACATTTTATGCTCAAGGAAATCTACGAGCAGCCGCGAGCCGTGCGCGATACCGTGCGCGGTCGAATTTCCCTTGACACGGGCAAAGTTTATCTCGACGCGATGGACATTTCCGAAGAGGATTTTCAATCAATAACTTCAATCAAAATCGCCGCCTGCGGAACAAGCTGGCACGCCGGAATTGCGGGAAAATATATGATTGAAGAACTCTCGCGGCTGTCGGTCGAAGTTGATTACGCTTCGGAGTTTCGCTATCGCAGTCCGGTTTTAGACGAAAATACTTTGCTGATTGTTATTTCGCAATCGGGCGAAACCGCCGATACGATTGCGGCGATGCGCGAAGCAAAACAATCCGGCTGCAAAGTTTTAGCAATTTGTAATGTTCACGGCTCAATGATTACGCGCGAAGCTGACGGCACGATTTTGACGCACGCCGGACCGGAAATCGGCGTGGCTTCGACTAAAGCATTCACATCTCAGATGATTGCGCTTTATCTTTTCGCGCTTTATCTCGGACAACTGCGCGGCAAATTAGACGAATCGCAAGCGAAATTTCACGCGCAGCAGCTCGCGGAACTGCCGCTGAAAATCGAGCGTCTTTTAAGCGATGCCGACAACATCGAAGAACTTTCAAAGGAGTTTTTCCGCACAACGGATTTTCTTTATCTGGGACGCGGCATTAACTTTCCAGTCGCGCTCGAAGGCGCATTAAAGCTAAAAGAAATTTCCTATATTCACGCTGAAGGTTATCCGGCAGGCGAGATGAAACACGGACCGAACGCGCTGATTGATGAAAAATTGCCGGTCGTCGTCATCAACACGCGCGAGCAAGGCAACGCTGCCAGCGAACTGCGTTATGAAAAAACGCACTCGAACATCGTCGAAGTGAAATCACGCGACGGTATCGTCGTTTCCGTTTTGACCGAAGGCGATGAAATGAGTTCGCGCGTCTCCAACCACGTTATCGAAATCCCCGAAACATCCGATTTGCTCGCGCCGATTTTATCAATCGTCCCGCTCCAACTGCTGGCTTATTATATTGCCGTGCGTCTCGGCTGCGACGTTGACCAGCCGCGAAATTTGGCAAAATCGGTGACGGTTGAATAATTCCCCGTAACCCGTAAACTTTTTGGAGTTTTGCTTTTCGCAAAAACAGCGTGAAATAAAGTGCTGTGAAAGCTGAAAGCAAAACTCCAAATGCTTTTTAAACTGGTAAAAATTTGATTGAGCATCCGCGCACGTTTTTATTTGCAAGTTGGTTTATAATACAAATTAAAGACGATTTACGAGAAAATTTTATGAGCAGAAAAAGCATTTTGGTCGTTGACGACGAAAAAAGTCAGCGCGAGATTTTGGAGATGATTTTGTCGGGCGAAGGCTACGACGTAACGACGGCGAGTTCCGGGGAGGCAGCGATGAAATTTGTCGCCGACCGGCGTTTTGACCTTGTTTTGACCGACCTTAAAATGGCTGGAATGAGCGGGCTTGATTTATTAAAAGAGCTGACGGATTTTGATAAATCAATTATTGTTTTGCTTTTGACGGCACACGGCACGGTTGATTCGGCGGTTGACGCGCTGCGTTTGGGCGCGTTCGATTACTTGCAGAAACCTTATGACCGGGAAAAACTGCTTGAAACAATCTCCCGCGCTTTGAACAAACTTTCGACGCTCGACGCGGAGATTATTTCCGAGTCGCCGGAAATGGATAAAGTTAAAAAGCTGATTTTGAAGATTGCCAAATCGAATGCGACGCTTTTAATTCGCGGCGAAAGCGGCACGGGAAAAGAACTTATCGCCCGCGCGATTCATCAAAACTCTCTTCGCGCCGGTGAGATTTTTCAAGCCGTCAACTGCGCGGCAATCAATGAAAACTTGCTCGAATCCGAGCTTTTCGGACACGAGCGCGGCTCTTTTACCGGCGCGGTCGGCGAGAAAAAAGGCTTGTTTGAAGTTGCCGACGGCGGAACGCTTTTTCTTGATGAAATCGGTGAACTCGATATTTCATTACAGGCGAAAATTCTTCGCGCTTTGCAGGAAAAACAGATTCGGCGCGTCGGCGGAGTCAAGGAAATAAATACTGATGTTCGCGTCGTCGCGGCAACGAATCGAGATTTGCTACAAATGTCGCACGACGGACGTTTCCGAGAAGATTTGTACTATCGATTAAACGTTCTTTCCATTGAGCTTCCGTCGCTTCGGGAACGACGTTCGGACATTGCTGTTTTAATTGAATATTTTCTCGTTAAACACACGCGCGACACGAACCGCAAAATCACAATCAACGGCGAAGCCAAGCGCATTTTAGAAAATTACGCTTATCCAGGCAACGTTCGCCAACTCGAATCGGCAATCGAACGCGCTATTTTGTTGAGTGAAAACAACACGATAACGGCAGAAGATTTGCCGCCCGAAATGTCGCAGACATCAAAGTCTGCGTCCGCAAACGACCTTTTCAAACTTCCCGCCGAAGGCGTGAATTTTGAAGAAGTCGAGCGCAGCTTGATAATGCAGGCGATGGAACGCACCGACAATAACATTACAAAATCGGCTAAATTATTGGGTTTGACGTTTCGAACTTTGCAGTATCGACTTGAAAAATTCGGGTTTAAAAAAGAAGCCGACGGAACTGAAGAAGACGAGTAACTTTTATTATTTATCATTGAACATTAAACATTTAAAGGCGTTTGGGATAAATGGTAAATGTTCAATGATAAATAATAGAAAAGGAAAAACGCGAAATGAACGAATTGCTTCCGACATTATCTTTGGCACTCGGTTCGGCGTGGACTTCGGGCATTAATCTTTACGCGACGGTGACGGTTTTGGGATTGCTGCAAAAATTCGGCGCGACGCATTTGCCCGGCGGTTTGGATGTTCTTGATAATTGGTGGATTATCGGCGTTGCCGGATTTTTGTATGCAATTGAATTTTTTGCCGATAAAATTCCGTATGTCGACAGTGTTTGGGATGTCGTTCATACGTTTATCCGTGTTCCGGCGGGCGCGATTGTCGCTTACGCGGCGACCAATCAAATGGATGCGAGCGTCGGCGTGATTGCAACTCTACTCGGCGGCGGTTTAGCGTTTTCATCGCACGGCACGAAAGCCGCATTAAGAGCGGGCGCGAATCTTTCGCCCGAACCTGTTTCAAATTGGGTTTTATCAATCGTCGAAGACATAATCGCTTTTGCCGGAACATTTATGGCGGTTTTCGCGCCGATTGCAATTGCGATTGTTCTAATCATCTTTTCGATTTTCTTCGTCTGGTTTTTCCCGAAAATCGTTCGCGCCGTACGTCGTATTTTCAATGCCGTTCGCTCAATTTTCGCGGGCGAAAGTTTTCTTGAAGTTGCGCGCAAAGCATCTTGATAAATTTCAGATTCCAAATTGAAATCAAATAATTTTGAATTTAGAGTCTGAAATTTGGAATCTGATGCGATAAAATTGTTTGTGAAGAGATTGGAGAACAAGAAACCGGAATGGAAAGAATCTTTCAAATTACGGCGGTGATTCTGATTGGAGTCGCCGCGCTTTTTCTGTGGAAAGGCAATAACGACTGGATGTTTGTCTCGGCGGTAATTGGCGCGGTTTGCTTTTTTTTAAGTGTTCGCTTTCAGGTTAAGGAAAGAATGGAACAAAGAGAAAAACAAGAATTTGAAACCACAGATGAACACAGATGAACACAGATATTTCTCAATGGCTCTTTGCAAACTGAAATGAAAATCGTTTTCTCGACATTCGGCTCGCTCGGCGACCTTCATCCGATGCTTGCTCTGGCAATTGAAATGCGAAAGCGTGGACACGATATTGTCGTGAATACTCTGGAAGTGTATCGAGAAAAAATTGATGCGCTGGCGTTTGAATTTCACCCGCTTCGCCCGAATCTCAATCCTGAAACCGACAAAGAACTCGCCCGTGATTTAATGGACGCGAAAGGCGGTTCCGAATTGCTGTTGAGAGAACTTATTTTGCCTAATTTGCGTCCGATGTATGAAGATTTGAGCGAATCGGTGCGCGGCGCGGATGTTTTGGTTTCAACCGAAGTCGTTTTTCCGGCGAAATCCGTAGCTGAGAAAACCGGCGTGAAATGGATAACCACAACACTCGCGCCCGGCACTTTTCTGTCGGCGCACGATCCGTTTGTGCCGCCGACGGCGCAATGGCTGAGGCATCTCCGTTTTCTCGGAAGCGGTTTTCACAGCGCGATGTATAAAATCGTGCGGCGAACGATTGATTCGTGGTTTGCTCCATACCGCGAATTTCGGCGCGAACTGGGATTAAGTGAAACGCTCAATCCACTTTTTGAAGGTAAGTCGGATTTACTTAATCTTGCAATGTTTTCAAAAGTTCTTGGTAAACCGCAACCTGACTGGCATTCGCCAACCTTGCAAACCGGATTTTGTTTCTATGACGGGCAGGACGATTTGGGGAAAATGCCCGAAGAATTAACCGAATTTTTAGAAAACGGCGAGCCGCCGATTGTTTTTACGCTCGGTTCAGCCGCTGTAATGGACGCCCGCGATTTTTTTGAGGAAAGCGGGCGCGCCGCGCGGATGTTGAACCGCCGCGCCGTTCTTCTTTACGGAGTTTTCAACGAGCCGCCGAAAATAATGGAAAATGGAGAATGGAAAATGGAAAATGGAAAACAAGTCCAATCACAAGTCATTTCATTTGATTACGCGCCGTATTCGCAGGTTTTCCCGCGTGCCGCATGCGTCGTTCATCAAGGTGGGGTCGGCACGACCGCCCAGGTTCTGCGCGCCGGTGTTCCGCATTTAATTATGCCTTACAGCCATGACCAACCGGACAATGCGGCGCGCTGCGAAAGAATCGGCGTCGCGCGAATGATTTCGCGTGACAAATATAATTCGCAGACGGCAGCCGGAGAATTGCGGCAACTTTTTTCAAATTCGAGTTATCAGGCAAGTGCGGTTGAAGCGAGTAAAATCGTCAAAGGCGAACACGGCACACGAATAGCGTGTGATGCGATTGAAGCAGTGTTAAAATAAAAAGAATTGTGGATACATTACAGCATCTTTTAGAAAATAATATAAATTGGTCGAAACGAGTCAAAGCCGAACGCCCGAACTTTTTCTCGGATTTAGCCAAACAGCAAAAGCCCGAATACGTGTGGATTGGCTGCTCGGACAGCCGCGTTTCGGCGAGCAATATCGTCGGCTTGCTGCCGGGCGAGATTTTCGTCCATCGAAACGTCGCCAATCAAGTGATTCATACGGATTTAAATTGTCTCTCGGTCCTGCAATTTGCGGTCGAAGCCTTAAAAGTCAAGCACATCATCGTTTGCGGACACTACGACTGCGGCGGCGTGAGTGCCGCGATGGAAGACAAACGGCACGGTTTGATTGACAATTGGCTGCGGCATATTCAAGATACGGCGAATCTTCACGACAAAATTCTCGGACAAATTGCAGACGAACAAAAAAAATTAGATAAACTTTGCGAGTTAAATGTCATCGAACAAGTCTTAAACGTCGGCGCGACGACGGTTGTGCAGGACGCTTGGAATCGCGGGCAAAATTTAACTGTTCACGGCTGGATTTACAGCATCAAGGACGGAATTATCACCGATTTAAACGCCGGACTCGAAAATGAGGCTGAATTGAAGGTTTTGCGGAAACGCTTCTTTTAATATATCAATAAAATTTTTTATGAAAACCGGAAAGAATATTATTTATTGGCTGGTATTATTTGCTTTGACAATCTCTTCGGCAAGCGGGCAAATGTCGCGCAAACCTTCGCCGACGCGCGAGCCGGCGGGCGCTATGGACAAAAAGCCCGATACGACAAGACGCGCTTTGAACGAGATAAAAACGCAGGAAGATTTCGACCAGATGGCGCGGGTTTATCATCAGGGAACGCCGTATGCTTTGCCGCACGCGATGTTTGTTATTGACCGCAAAAACAAAAATAAAATCTACTACGTCAACTCGCAAAAATATCGTTTTCACAAAGATTTTCTGCTCGCAAATTATTTAGTCGCTCGCGGCGAAGACGTTTTTGAGCCGATTTATATTCGGCAGGACCGGCGCTTTATCGTCGGCACAATCGCGTGGCAAAAAACGGTCGAAAAATTTACGTTCGAGCTTTACGAAGGCGACTTGGCTTCGCCCGAGCTCATCAAACTGGCTTACGATACGATAAACAAAACATTTTTCGAGCCGGTCGCTTTCAAACCGAATTCTATTTTGCAGGACGACCATTCGGAAAAAATCGGCATAATCCGTATTTCAGCCGATGAGATTCAGAAAAATCAAGCGTATCTCGCGCTCAACACGGGCGAAGCCGTCGGGCGAATTCACATTATCGAAAATCTCGACGACACGGTGGAAATCGGCGATAACGAAATTTTAGTTCTCAGAAAACTGCCGGAGACTTTGCCGCCGGTGCGTGGAATCATCGTCGCCCAGCCTTCGACGCCGCTCTCGCACATTAATATTCTGGCGAAAGGGTGGAAAATTCCGAATGTGTATATTAAAGATGCCGACAAACTTTTGAAAGAATACGACACGCGCTGGGTCAGATTTACGGCAAAGTTGACCGACAGAACTATCGAACCGGCAAGCCTCGAAGACCTCAAAAAGAATCCTTCGCCCGGACAAGCCGCCGCGCCATCGAATTTAACCGTTAAAAAACTCGCTTCGATTCGTGAGATGCGGAAAAGGGACAGCATCATTTACGGCTCGAAATCCTCTAACTTGGGCGAGATGATAAACGCAAAAATCCCGAACATTATCGTTCCCGCAGGTTTTACCGTTCCTTTTTACTGGTATGACAAATTTATGCGGGACAATGGTTTCGACAAAACGATTGACGAATTTTTAGACGACAACGACTTTGTTCATAATCCGCGCATTCGCAAACAAAAGCTGGAAGAGTTTCGCAAACAAATTCAAAACGGCAAATTCGATGCGAAACTAAAAGCGGAAATTATTCAAAAATGGAAAATCGAACTCGGCGGAAAAGGCGTTTTTATTCGCAGTTCGTCGAACTCGGAAGATTTGCCGAATTTCTCCGGCGCCGGACTTTACGACAGCGTGAAAAATGTCAAGACCGAAAAAACAGTTATCGAAGCGGTGAAAACGGTCTGGGCGTCGCTCTGGAATTCCGGAGCTTACGATGCGCGCGTTCGTAATTACGTTGACCAGCAAACGGTTTATATGTCGGCATTGATTCAAGTCGGCGTCGATATGGAAAGCGGCGGCGTGATGTTCACTAAAGACCCGTTTGACGCGGACAACAAAAACGCGATTTATATCAGCGCGGTTTGGGGACATAACGACCCGGTTACCGCCAACAAATTCATTCCCGAACAAGTGCTTTTCAATCCGAAATCGAACGCGATTCAAGTGTTGACGCTCACGCAGCAGGACGCGGTTTTGAAATTCAGTCCAAACGGCGATTTAGCTGAAACAAACGAAGTTGTCCGAAGGCGAGTTTTAACCGACAAAAATGTGCGTGAATTAGTCACAGCTGCAAACAACATCAAGCGCGTTTTCGGCGGCAAAAAAGAGCAGGACATCGAATGGGGAATTATGAACGGCAGAGTTTATATTGTGCAGGCGCGTCCATATATTGATAAACAGTAAAGAATGGAAAATGGAAAATGTTAAAAGAATCTTTCGCTTGCTTTTTCTTAATTTTCCATTTTCCATTCTCCGTGTTCAATCAGTCTTCCGCTCCATTTTCATAATCGTTTTTTGCCAACTCGCGCATTTTATTGCTGACCAAATCGTATGAAAAACCTTGCCGCAGCAAATAATCATAAAACTTTTTCGCGTCTTCGCGCGTTTCGGGTTTGCCTTTGATACGCAGACGCTTTTCGATGGCGCGTTCGATAATTTCAGCTTCCGGCGTGTCTTCAAACGCTTTTTCGAGCGCCTCTTCAACCGTTTCTTTGTCGAGTTTTTTTAGCGCGAGTTTTTGTTTTAAAACACGCTTGCCGATTGGCTTCTGGCGAATTTGCGAGGCGGCAAAACTCTTTGCAAACTGCACGTCGTTTAAATACCCGTAACCGGCGAGCTTTTCGATAACTTCTTCGACAATCTCCGCGTTTGTCCAATCTTTTTCCAGCAGTCTGGTTCGCAGTTCCGAAACCGAACGCTGTTTGAAAGCAAGCAAATTTACTGCGCGGTCAAATGTTTTCGTGCGGGCTTTTTCTGCGTTAAACGGACGCGCGGGCTTTTCCGTTTCGTCCGTTTCGCTGTTGTATGGCTTGCGCTTTTTCCAGGTTTTTTTGAACACCCTTAATTTTAGAACGCTTTCGGGTATTTTCAAATTTCAGATTTCAAATCTCGAATAAAAAACAACGTTATTTTTCTAAAATAATTCAGAATTTATAGTTTAGAATTTAGAATTTTTGAAGCCTTAACATGCTGTATTTTCGGAAGACTTTGAACTTAAAGACATTCCCGGTTTGCAAAACTAAAATCCAAAATCCAAAATCCAAAATATGATTGATGGAATTTTAATCGTCGATAAACCGGAAGGTTTGACTTCGCACGATGTCGTCGCGCGTCTGCGGCGAATATTAAAAACAAAACGCATTGGACACACGGGAACGCTTGACCCGTTTGCGACCGGCGTTTTGGTAATGCTTGTCGGCAAAGCGACGCGGCTCGCGCAGTTTCTCGACAAAGACAAGAAGGAATATGAAGCGACGGTTCGATTCGGTTTTGAAACCGACACGGGCGACGGAACGGGCGAATTACGAATTACGAATTACGGATTACGAGATTTTTCGTACGATGAGCTTAAAAATGTTTTGACAAGTTTTCTGGGTGAAATCGAACAAACGCCGCCGATGTATTCGGCAAAAAAAGTGGCGGGGAAAAAACTTTATGAACTGGCGCGGAAAGGAATCGAGATTGAACGCCAGCCCGTCAAAGTTATGATTTATGAAATTAAATTAATCGAAGACCAAAAACCGAAAACCGAAAATCCGCAAATAAATGACTTTGGACTTCGGACGTTGGATTTTGGACTGAAAGTTTCGTGTTCGGCGGGAACTTATATCAGAACTTTAGCCGAAGACATCGGAAAACAACTGAAAACCGGCGCACATCTCGCGACTCTGCGAAGAACGCGCGCCGGACGCTTCGATTTATCCGAAGCCGTTACATTGGAAGAATTAGAGAAAATTGTTGCCGAAGAAAAACTCGGCGAAGTTTTAATATCGATGAACGACGCGGTCGCGCATTTGCCGAAAGTTGTGTTGAATGAAGCGGAAATCAAAAACACGCAAAACGGTAAAAAGTTGAAATTTGAGGATGCGGAAATCGAAGATAATCAACCAATCAAAATGATTGACGACGCAAAAAATCTAATTGCGATTGGTTTTTACGACGAAGAACAAAAGTTCGTCCAACCGCGTATAGTTATGATATAAAATTAGCGAAAAGGAGAAAGCTATGAACAAGAAAAATTTGGCTTTAGGCGTCGGCGGCGCAGTCGGCGCGGTTGTCGCCTGGAAATTGCTATCGAGGGCGAGTGAAGTCGCCTGGGAAGATTACGCCGACGAAATTCATCACCCGGAAAACTCTCATTTCGTAGAAGTTGACGGCGCGACGGTGCATTATCAGGAATTCGGCGATGCCGCGAATCCGACGCTGATTTTGATTCACGGTTTTACAGCTTCGACATACGTCTGGAAAACGGTCGCGCCGCTTTTAGCGGAAAAGGATTTTCACGTCATCGCGGTCGATTTGCTCGGCTTCGGTTTTTCGGACAAACCGGCGTGGTTTGAATATTCGATTGTCTCGCAAGCCAGAATGATTGAGCGACTTATGGACAGATTGGGAATCGGACGCGCAACGTTAATCGGCAGCTCTTACGGCGGCGCAATCGCTTCGACGCTCGCGCTTGATTACCCGGAAAGAGTCGAAAAACTCGTTCTGGTCAGCGCGGTTTCCAACGACGACGCGATACAAAATTCGATTCTGCGTTTTACGGCGATGTCGGGCGTCGGCGAAATTATTTCGCCGTTCCTGATTGATTCAAAAAGGTTTCTCAAGCTGCGAATGCAAAAAACCATCGCGCCCGTCAATCATCATTTGATAACCGCAGAACGCATCGAAGCCGTGCATCGTCCGCTGAGAGCGAAAAACACGCATCATTCGATTCTGGCGACGGCGCGAAATTGGAACGCCAGTCGCATTCAAACCGACGCATATTTGATAAATCAACCGACGCTGCTCGTTTGGGGCGAAGACGACAACATAATTCCGGTCGAAAACGGCGAGCGGCTTTACGATTCGATTTTAAACTCGCGCCTCGTCGTTTTAAAGGATTGCGGTCACGTTCCGCCGGAAGAAAAGCCAGAACGATTTGTCGAGCTCGTTGCGGAATTTTGCCGCGATAAAAAAAGGAAAGTTGAATTGACGGGGAACGAACGGATGCAGACAAATTAGGAGAATGTAAATTTTCCTTATCTAGATTCAAAATACCGGTAATGCCCGATGATTTTCCAGTCGAAAATTTTATCTTCCGCTTGTATTCCGCCGCCGATGTTGTGAATGATTAAGTAGCGTTTGGTGCTTTCGTTGTAAATGTTTGAAACAAACCGATGTGCTTCATTCTAATTGTTGATTCGGATGCTTTGGCACCGATTAAAGACCGCGACGAATGGAATTTTTGGTGGCAGATGAGAATTTCCGCTTTTTGTTTTGGCACCGATTATTTGGTCTTCAAAAGCCGATTTATTTCCGATGCGATTTGTTCCTTCTTATCTGAGCCGTTGGTTTTGAGGTCGATTTCGCCTTTCTGGTTAATGAGGTAATACGCCGGATAACCCATCGTTACATTTCCGTCGCCGTCCTTGTCGGCATATTTCAGCAAAATGCCGAAACTATTCGGTAGAAGATTGAAATTGAAAGGTTTTTTCTTGACAAAAGACGTGACTTTTTTCGAGTCGTCCGTCGTCAGACCGAGAAAAACGACATTGCCGCCTTTGTATGCCGCCGCTAACTGATTGAGCTTAGGCGTTTCAGCCGCGCAAATCGGGCATTTTGTCGACCAGAAAGTTACCAGCACGACTTTGCCTTTCAGTCCGGCGAGATCAAAGGTTTGTCCGTCCAGAGACGTGGCGATAAAATTTTCCGCCGTCGTTTTCGTCTTCCGCTGCTGACCGAAACAGGCGACGGAAAAAACCGAAATTAGAAGTAAGCAAATCAAAACGCGCATTGTTTCTCCTGATAAAATACACAAAAATATTGTTGATTATCGTTCAACTCTATTAAACAAAAATTGTTATAAACGGAACATTTCCAGCGAAAGCGTGAGATTTCTTCGTTGTCGCTTCGATTAAATTAGTGTCTATTTTTATATTAGACAAAATAATTGAAGGTTTTCAGCTAATCGTCTTTGTTTTTATTTCGCCCTGCCAAGACTGTTACGATGATTCCGGCAGCGATAGTCGCGGCGGCAATCTTAAAATAATCGATAACGGGCGGCGGCAAGGCGACAACGCCGCTCTCGTCGGCGATTGCCGGAGTTTTGACATAGCGACCTTTGCGCGGCGGCTCAAAACGGCGTGCGAAATCTTTTAATTGCTGCGCCGTGTTCGCATCTGTAATTGGTTTGCCGTGTCCCGCGCCGACGACGTTCGGTTCCAACCCGGCAAGAAATTCGATTGAACGACGCGACGCTTGCCAATCGGTTGTAAAAGGCGCAGGCGGACCGCAAAATTCCTGTTCTTCGGTAACTTGTGAAATCCACGAATCGAGATTCATCGTCGTCAAAGCATCGCCCGCCAGCAGCGTTTTATCAGCTTCGCGCCATAGAGAGACGTGACCGGCGGTGTGTCCGGGCGTGTGAAAAAAATTCCAGTCGGGCAGTTCGGCAATTTCGCCGTTGTCCGGTATCGCGCGAACGCGATTTCCAAAATCGTAACCGCTGTGCGGAAAAAGCCGGGACATCTGCGCGATTGCGCCGCCGATGGTCGGGTCTTGCGGCGGATAATCGGATTGTCCGGTCAAATACGGCATTTCCAGACGATGCGCGTAAATCGGCACGTTCCATCGTTCGGCAAGCGCGAGCGCACCACCCGCGTGGTCGAAATGTCCGTGCGTCAAAACGATTGCCGAAGGTTTTGAATTTTCGCCGTATCTGGCTTCAGCGGCGCGTCGAATTTTTCCGTCCGTCAACGGAAGTCCCGTATCAACCAAAACCCACGAATCGCCGCCCGCATCCGGCGTATCAACAAAATACGCGCCGACGAAAATGATTTTAGTGTGGTAAACGCCTTTGGCAATAAACTCTGAGGAGTCGTTTGGGTTTTGATTATTCTTTTCTAAAGTTTCACTGTTTGACATTATTTCTCCTTATAAACCTTCGGGGAAAGTTTCGGGTGCACCTTCTCCCGTTCCACTCGAATTTTCGTCTAAGGGAACGACGGCGCGTGTTTCGTTAAAGTGTATCACGCCGTCGAATTGTTCGGATAAAACAGCGGTAAAATAATGGCTGGCGCGCTCGGTTTCGGGACGATAAATAACGCCGATGGCGCGTTCGAGCTGCGGTTGGCGCAAAAGTTCTTTGATTTCCGGGTCGCGCAAGTTCAGGAAAAATTGGGGCAGCGCGGTTTGGTGGAAAATCTGTTCGTAACTATCTTTGTGCGAGGGGCGAACTTTTTTCAGTTGCGCCGGTTCGTCCCAATTATTTGCCGCCGCAACTGTTCCCGCGTGTGTCGTAAAACCAATCAGACAAGCATCGTCTTTATATCTTTCACGCACGAGCTGTCCGACGTTCCATTCGCCGCGCTCGCCCATTTCTGTCGCCCGCGCGTCGCCCAGATGCGAATTGTGCGCCCAGACGATGACTTTCGCATTTTGATTTTCCGTTTTCAAATGCTCTGCCAGAGCGCCCAGCGTTTCCGCCATATGCCGGTCGCGCAGATTCCAGCTCGACACGCGCCTTTTGAACATCGCGCGGTAATATTCTTCGGCGTTTTTCACCAATCGCGCGTTCTGCTCGGCAAAAAAATACTCGTCGCGAGCGACGAAACCGTCTCGATTGACGTATTCTCCGGCGCGTTTTTGCAGCTCGACGAGTTGTTTGACGGCTTCGTCTTCACAGGAAAAATGAGCGTCGTAATTCGCCGCGTAACCGTAACTCTGGGCGTCTTCACCGAAATGGTCGAAACACGAATAACGATGGCTCGCGGTTTTAGCCGCTTCCGGGTCAACCTTTTTGAGATAATCGAGAACTGCCGCCATCGAAGAATGCAGGCTGTATAAATCGAGTCCGTAAAACCCGATTTTTTTATTTACGTCTAATTTGTCGTTATGCGCCCGCAGCCATTCGACAAAATCCAAAACGTCGGTGTTGCGCCACATCCAGAGCGGAAAGCGCGTGAAAACCGAAAGCGCGTCGTCCGCCGTCCGGTCGTCGCCCAAGCCGCGTACAAAGCGATTGACGCGGTAAGCGTCGGGAAAATCGGCTTCGACGGCGACGGCTGAAAAACCTTTTTCTGCAATTAATGTTTTGGTGATTTCGGCGCGGCATTTATAAAATTCGTGCGTGCCGTGCGATGCTTCGCCGATTAAAACGAAACGCGCGTCGCCGACGAGCGCGAGAATTTCTTCCGCCACGTCGCTTTCGCCTTTTAAGACGACTGCCTTTTCTCGAATTTTCTCGGTTAGAACAGACATCAATAAAACTCTACCGAATCTTGTTTATTCGCCGATTTCCACGTCGTGTTTTTTCGCCGCGCGCTTGATGCGTTCTTTTATCAACTTCGCTTCGTCGGCATCGTATTTAGCCGTGTTGTCTCGATGGTTGATATAATTCCAGGCGGCGCGAACGTGTTCGGGCGTGTCAATCGGATATTTGTTGTTCGTCGCGTCGGCAAATTCGACATCGCCGTATTTATTCGTTCCTTCGCTCGAATTGACATCTTCGCGTTCGTCTATTTTAGTTTGGCTCATATTTCTCTCCGGTTTAATTTTTCTAAAAATAGAGGTCTGAATTTTTTCGTGATTTTATCATAAAAATTTTTAATTCGTGTTTCTGTACGATTGCAAACATTAGTTCGGGTCGTATCCGGGCAAAAGCCGTTTTTGTGTTAAAATAAAGCTATGCTGCTTGAATCGCTCGACGCGCAGGATTTCCGAAATTTGCAGGGGAAACTAGTCTGCGGAAAAAATCTCAACATTATTTTCGGCGAAAACGGGCAAGGCAAAACCAACTGGCTCGAAGCAATGTATCTGCTTGCGACGACCAAATCCTTTAAAACCGCGAGGCTGCAGGAAGCGATAAAATTCGATGCGGAATTGGCAATCGTGCGCGGCACGGTGCATCAGGGCGAAGACATCGACCGCGTGCTGCAGGTTGCGATGCAGGGCAATCTGAAAACCTTGAGCGTCAACAATAAAAAGGAAACCGTGCAGAGGTTTTTAGGACAGCTTCACGCCGTCCTTTTTAACTCGGACGAACTCGAAATCGTGCGCGGCAATCCCGAAGCGCGCCGGAAATTTCTTGACGGCGGAATCGTTTCGATTTACCCGCCGTTTATCCAGACTCTCGCCGATTACAACCGCGTCATTCGCCAGAAAAATTCGCTGCTGCATTCGGCGCAGGCAAATGAATTTTCCGTCGAAAAAGTCGGCGAACTGCTCGAACCCTGGAACGAACAATTAGTTGCTCTGGCGACCAGAGTTCATAAAGCGCGAATTCGCTTTGTCGAAAGATTAAACGAAGTTTTGGAGAAAAAACTTTTCGGGCGCGAAGAAGTGTCGATTCGTTACGCTTCATCTCTCGAAGGCAAAGGCGATTTAAATGATTACGCAAATCTTTTAGCCGAACGCCTGAATTTGCGCGTGCCAGCCGAAATCGTCGCCGGTTACGCGCTTCTCGGAACGCATCGCGACGATTTGGACATTCTTTTTGACGGACACGATTTGCGGAAATACGGCTCGAGCGGTCAGCAGCGCAGTGCGCTACTCGTTTTGCAGCTCGCTAATCTGTCGGTTTATCATTCGCAGCACGGCGAATATCCGCTTTTTCTGCTCGACGACATTGACGCCGAACTCGACTACAAGCGCATCGGTCAACTGCTCGAATTTCTTCAGGACAAAACACAAACTTTCGTGACGACTTCAAAAGAAAGTTTCGTCGAAAAATTCGGTCAGTCGGCACAGGTTTTTACCGTTGCAAACGGACGGGTTTTGGAGCCTGAAATGAACGGAAACGCAGTGCGTTAATTTATTATCTAATAATTAAATAAACTTGTGTTTATCGATGGTTTGCGCTGTTTTAATTCACAAAAAAATGCTAAAATAAGGGCAACATTCAACAGTAAAATTCTTAACAGAGGACAATAAAATTGACTAAAGCAAAAACAGAATACGGCGCGGATTCAATCACGGTTTTGGAAGGACGCGACGCGGTGCGAAAACGTCCGGCGATGTATATCGGTTCGACCGGCGAAATCGGGCTTCATCATCTCGTTTATGAGGTCGTCGATAATTCGGTCGACGAAGCACTCGCGGGCTATTGCGATACGATTGACGTGACGATTCATATGGACGATTCAATTACGGTAATTGATAACGGGCGAGGCATTCCGACCGGAATTCACAAGGAAGAAGGACGTTCGGCGGCGGAAGTCGTGATGACGATTCTGCACGCGGGCGGGAAATTCGACTCGAATTCATATAAAGTCTCCGGCGGTCTGCACGGCGTCGGCGTCAGTTGCGTCAACTTTTTGTCGGAATGGTTGAAACTCGAAATCTGGCGAGACGGCAAAACACACGAAATGGAATTTCGCGCCGGAATTGCGGTCGCCCCGCTCAAACAAACCGGAAAAACCGAAAAACGCGGCACGAAAATCACGTTTAAGCCGGATTCGACTATTTTTGAAACAGTCGTTTACAGTTTTGAAAAACTGTCGGAAAGGCTTCGTGAAAAAGCGTTTTTGAACAAAGGCATTCGCATTTTTATCAAAGACGAACGCGAAGAACCGGAAAAATCGCACGAGTTTTATTATAAAGGCGGCATCTCGGAATTCGTCAAACATTTGAACAAAAATCGCAGCGTGCTGCACGACGAACCGGTTTATGTCGAACAGATTTCCGATAATCTTTCGGTCGAAGTCGCGATGCAATACAACGATTCTTACGACGAAAAGGTTTATTCGTTTGCCAACAATATCAACACGGTTGACGGCGGAACGCATTTATCGGGTTTTCGCGGCGCGATTACCAGAACGATTAATGCTTACGCTCAAAGTTCCGGTTTGTCGAAGGATTTTAAAACCGCGCTTTCCGGCGACGATGTGCGCGAAGGATTGGTCGCTGTAATTTCGGTTAAACTGCCGCAGCCGCAGTTTGAAGGGCAAACTAAAGGCAAGCTCAACTCGGATGTCAAAGGCGCGGTCGAATCGTTTCTAAACGAAAAGCTCGGCGAATTTTTCGAGCAGAATCCGATTGTCGCTAAAAAGATTGTCGGTAAAGCGATTGACGCGGCGCGGGCGCGCGAAGCAGCCAGAAAAGCGCGTGAAATCGTCCGCAAAAGCGTTTTGGGCGGCTCGACGCTGCCGGGTAAACTCGCCGATTGTCAGGAAAAAGACCCGGCTTTGTCGGAGCTTTATTTAGTCGAAGGCGATTCGGCGGGCGGTTCGGCAAAGCAGGGACGCGACCGAAAAAACCAAGCGGTTCTGCCTTTGAAAGGTAAGATTTTAAACGTCGAAAAATCGCGTTTCGATAAAATGCTTGGACACTCAGAAATCAAGGCTTTGATTACCGCGCTCGGCACGAGTATCGGGAAAGACGATTTTGATGTGACGAAGCTGCGTTATCATAAAATTTGTTTGATGACCGACGCCGACGTTGACGGCTCGCACATCAGAACTTTGCTGCTGACTTTCTTTTACCGGCAAATGCCGGAATTGATTGAAAACGGACATATTTACATCGCGCAGCCGCCGCTCTACAAAGTCAAACGCGGCAAACGCGAAGAATACATAAAGGACGAAAACTCGATGCTGCGCTATATGATGCGGCAGGCGACAAACGAAATCGAGCTAAAATCAACGGCGAACGGCAGAACTTACGAAGGTCGGGAATTATCGAAACTGCTCGAACAGGTAACGCAGTTTGAGCGTTACGTCGCCCGCTTTGCGCGGCGCGTCGGAAACGACAAACGTCTTTTGAGTGTTTTGCTTGACGCCTTCAGCGGCAGCGAAGGCATTTTAGTTCAGCAAAAAATCAAACTACGGCAAGTGTTTGAGAAAGAAGAATTAATGGCGCAGGTCGAAGGCAAAATCGCCGCCGCCGGTTATAAAACCGAGTTGATGAACGACGAAGAACACGGACTTGCCGAAATAGAAATCACTTTTGCCGACAGCACGAGCATTATTTTTGATTGGAACTTAGCCAGTTACGTCGAATTTCAAAAAGCCATCGAACTAAGAGGAATTTTGGAGATGGAACTTCCTACACCGTTCATTTTAGGCGAAAACGGCGCGAGCGAAGAAATCGCCACGCGTGAGGAATTGCTCGACAAAGTTTTGGCTACGGCGAAAAAGGAAATCGGTATTCAGCGTTACAAAGGTTTGGGCGAGATGAATCCCGAACAGCTTTGGGAAACGACGATGGACCCGGAAAAACGGACGCTGCTGCAAGTTCGCGTCGAAGACGCGATTGAGACCGACGAAGTTTTTACGGTTTTAATGGGCGACCAGGTTGAACCGCGCCGCAAATTTATCGAGGACAACGCGCTCGACGTAAAAAATCTGGACGTTTAATCAATAGAGAGATTAAGCTAATAGAAAAAGCACAAGCAAAATTTTGCTTGTGCTTTTTCGTCTGTAAATTCGCCCGCGGAAATTTACCTGGTCGGACTAACTACGGTTGTCGTCTTGTTGTTGTTGTTATTATGTCTAATCACGTAGATTGCAGCGACGGCGACAATTCCGGCAAAGACGATGAGCGGACCGACATAACTGTTGCCGTCGGTCGAATCACTCGTTCCGCTTGTGCCGGTCTGTGAACCGGTTTGCGCCGGAACGACGGCATCTCCGTTGTTCAAATGAACCGAGCCGACTTCGGCGGTCGCATTAGTCGTTCCCGTTTGAACGTCGACGGTAAAGACATTATTTTGGCTGGCGTCATTAGCGACGACTTGATTAGGAGTTTGAATTTTTACTTCGACTCCTTCGCTGCTAAAAACTTTTACCTGTCCGGCGATTAAATTTCCCGAAATTTTATTTTCGCCGAAACTCAAACTCAAAATTGAATTGGGAGCTAAATTGATAGAACCCAATTTGCCCAATTTGACGGTCGCGTTGTTATCTTCCGAAGTAGCAATTGTGCCGGATGAAAAGAATGTGCGCCCGCTAAAAGCGCGTTCTCCGTTAAGCATCGCAAAAGGCGCGTCGGAACCCGTGTTATGTCCTGAGACAATTAATTCACCCGTTGCTGATTTGCTGTCCGGCATTGCGAAAACGACCATTGAGGAAGCGGCAAAGACGGCGAACATCAGACAACAGGCTACAATACTGCGAAAACAAACAGTGTTAGTGTTTTCTTTCATATTTAAGCCCTCCAAAGTTTCTTGTAAATATTATTCTCTCCAATTAGGAAATCGGTAAAATCAAAATTAGAAATTAAGACAGAGTGTAATTTCCAACAAAGGAAAAGTCAAAGTTTTTCGGCAAAAACTTTCATTTAATTTTCGGCAATCGAAAAACCTTCGATGAAACAGTTTACTTATCCGGCGAAATTATCGTTTTAGAATAAGTAAATCGTTTTGTTTATATGACTTAATTTATTTAATTTCATTGTTTCGGAATAATTTTAGATTCGTTCCAAAGCGCGTCCATTTCCGCTAAATTTGATTCTTCCAAAGGCTTTCCGGCTTTTTTGAGTTCGGTTTCGATAAACTTAAATCTTCGACGAAATTTGCGGTTGGTTTTCTTTAGAGCCGTTTCCGGTTCGACATCCAATCGTCTGGCTAAATTTACGACGACGAAAAGCAAATCGCCGATTTCTTCTTCGATATTTTTGCTTTCATTTCTAGAAATCGCGGTTTTTAATTCGCCGATTTCTTCGTCGAATTTGCCGAAAATCTGCTCGGTGTTAGCCCAATCGAACTTAACTTTCGCCGCCTTTTTTGTAAGTTTGTTGGCTTCAATCAGCGCGGGAAATGCGAGCGGAACTTCGTCCAAAATCGAATTTTTTGCCTTCACATTCTTTTTCGTAATCTCGCGTTCGGCTTTTTTGAGTTCGTCCCAATTCTGCAAAACGTCGTTTGCCGTATCGAATTTTTTGTCGCCGAAAACGTGCGGATGACGCAGAATCATTTTTTTTGTAATGCCCGCGCAAACGTCTTCAATCGTAAAATCGCCCGCTTCTTCGGCAATTTGCGAATGAAAAATAATCTGAAGAAGAAGGTCGCCGAGTTCTTCACAGAGATTTTCCGTTTTCCCTTCGCTGGCTTCCTGAATCGCGTCAAAACTTTCAAAGGCTTCTTCCAACAGATACGGCGCGAGCGATTCGTAAGTTTGCTCTCGATCCCAAGGACAGCCGTCGGGCGCGCGAAGTCGCGCCATTACATCAACGAGTTCGTTAAAATTTTTGCTCATTCGTCCGATTTTGAACTTTCTTTCCGCAAAATGCTACTATCGAAATATCAATTTTTAAGGAATTTACAGGAAAAACAATGATTGGAAAAGAAGATTTACGCGAAGAAGAACCGGTTTTAAAGGTAATGGACAAACGCAAATTCAACGCCGACGGAAGCGTCCGCGAAGGCGTCGAACTGACACCGGAAAAGCCAAAAGCCGAGACGCCGATTTACGAGCCGAGCGCGGAAACGGTTGAAACTTACGATAACGCATCAATCGAAAAACAGGCGCAGGCGGAAGCCGTCGGCGAAACTGAAGACACAACCGGCGGCGAAGAATTTCCGGGCGCGGACGACCCGGCGAGCTTTGTCAATTTTCTGACGACGCTCGCCTCGCAAGCCGCCGCCGCGCTCGGCGCGATGCCGCATCCGGCAACCGGACAGCGCACGGTTGACCTTGAAACCGGCAAATACTGGATTGAAGTTTTGGCGATGCTCAAGGAAAAAACAAAAAACAATCTGCACGCGACAGAGCAAAAACTTTTCGACGGAATTTTGGGCGATTTGCAAATGCAGTATGTCCAAATTCAGCGGATGGCGGAAGAGCGATTGAAACAGCAAGCGGCGCAGAAATTTTCGGCAAGCGATATTCTCGGCAAGAAGTAAGTTTGCCATAGAGAACACGGAGTTCGCAGAGAAAATCTTTTGATAACTCTCTGTGAACTCTGTGTTCTCTGTGGCTAAATAAAAAATGAAACTAACCTTTCTCGGTACAGGCACATCCACCGGCGTTCCTTCGATTGCCTGTGATTGCGAAACTTGTCTGTCCGATAACCCGAAAGACAAGCGCCTGCGCGTCTCGATTCTCATCGAACACGGCGGCAAAACGATTCTCGTCGACACTTCCGCCGATTTTCGCCAGCAGGCTTTGCGGGCGAAAATAAAAAAGCTCGACGCGGTTTTAATCACGCATTGCCACGTCGATCACGTTTTCGGACTCGACGACATTCGCCCGCTCAATTTTCGTTACGGAGCGATGGGAATTTACGCCGACGAAAACGCCTGGAAAGATTTGCGCCGCATTTTTCAATACATTTTCCAGCCGACGCATATCGGCGGCGGCTTGCCGCAGCTCATTCCGCACACAATCGAAAAAAACGCTCAGTTTTGCTTCGGCGAAAATCTAACCGTTACGCCGCTCGAAGTCATTCACGGAAAACTGCCCGTCATCGCTTATCGCTTCAACGATTTCGCCTACGCGACGGATTTGAATTTCATCTCGGAAGAATCAATGAACCAGCTTCAAGATTTGGACGTTTTGGTTTTGGACTGCGTGCGAATCAAGCCGCACGCGACGCATTTGGGTTTATACGAAGCGCTCGAATACATCGAAAAACTAAAGCCGAAACGCGCATTTTTAACTCACTTAAATCACGACGTTTTGTATGAGCGCGACACGAAACTTTTGCCCGACAATGTGCGGTTTGCTTATGATGAATTGGTTATTGAGGAATGAAGTTATGCAGGAAAAAACTATTTATGTTGAATTGCTTGAAGGAACAATAGTTTTTGCGCCTGTTCCCGCTCTTCATTTGGGAGATAGATACTATAAAATTCTTGAACATAACAGAGAAGATTATGACACTTTACGTTTCAATGTCGGAACTTACGTATTTTGCTTGTCATCCAAATTTTCAGAAAATGAAAGTCTTGTTCCAGTTGCATACTGTGAAGTAAGCAAAGAACAAGCTGAATATATTTCACGGAGTTCAAGAAAGGAAAACTTGTTTCATGAATCTTAAATTCCGCCAGGCGACGCGCGAAGATTTGCCCGAAATCGTCCGAATGCTCGCCGACGATTTTCTCGGCGCGACACGCGAGCGATACGAAAATCCTTTGCCTGAAAGTTACGCGAAAGCGTTTGAAGAAATTGAAGCCGATAAAAATAACGAATTGATTGTGGCGGAAAAAGACGGCGAAATCGTCGGAACTCTGCAAATTACGTTCACGCCGTCAATCAGTTTTCAAGGCGGAAGACGCGCGACAATCGAATCGGTCAGAGTTGACGAAAAATATCGCAGGCAAGGTTTCGGTAAAGAGTTGATGAAATGGGCAATCAATCGGGCGCGTCAAGAAAATTGTTTCGCCGTGCAACTGACGACCAACGGCGAGCGAAAAGACGCGCGGCGGTTTTATGAAAATTTAGGATTTGAAGGCTCGCATCTCGGAATGAAATTGTATCTGAAATGAAGATTTTTCACGGAACTGATAATGCCGGTATTTTGCGCTCGACGGTTTTGACGCTCGGCGTTTTTGACGGTCTGCATCTCGGTCATCAAAAAATTATGGAACAGGTCGTCAGCCGCGCCCGGGCGATTCGCGCCGTTCCGACCGCCATCACATTCGACCCGCATCCGCGTTCGGTGCTTTACCCGGAAAACGCGCCGCCGCTGCTGCAAACGCTCGACCAGCGGCTGGCTAATTTTGAAGTTTTAGGAATTAAGCAGGCAATCGTCATTCGTTTCGACGGGAAATTTGCCGCGCGCGACGCCGAAGGTTTTCTGCGCGACATCGTTTTTGAACGGTTGCAGGCGCGAGAAGTTTATCTCGGCAAAGGTTTCGCTTTCGGCAAAAATCGCGGCGGAAACATCGAGCTTTTGAAAAAGTTGAGCGCGGAACTCGGATTTTTCGCCGATGAAGTTGACGAAGTAACTTTGCGCGGCGCGCGAATTTCTTCGTCGAAAATCCGCGAACTGCTCGCCGCCGGACGAATAAATCTCGCCCGAAGAATGCTCGGCAGACCTTACGGCGTCGAAGGTCAAATCGTGCGCGGGTTCGAGCGCGGGCGGACAATCGGTTTTCCGACGGCGAATTTAAAGCCGGTTAATCGCGTGATTCCGCAATACGGCGTTTACGCGACGGCGACTTTGATCGGCGACATTTGGCGCAAAAGCGTGACGAACGTCGGTGTCCGACCGACTTTTGCGGGGGACAAAGAACCTTCGATTGAAACTTACGTTTTCGATTTCGACGGCGATTTATACGGCGACGTTTTGCGCGTTCGCTTTCTGCACCGCATCCGCGACGAGCGCAAATTTAATGGTATTGAAGAACTCAAAGCGCAGATTGCCAAAGATTCACGCCGCGCATTGAACTATTTTTCTCACGCGGGCGTAAAAAATACGCTGGAAATTGTTTGAAACGGTTGATTTGCGAATTTATTGCAAACAAAACCGCTTTTTACGATTCTAAAGACACTTATGCAAAACGATGTGGCGACGCGCGAAAACGCAAATGATTTAATGGTGAAAGATTTGATGCTTGAGCCGATTTTGGAAAACGGCAGCGGCGCAAAAGGTAATCACGCGATTCTGCCTATTAAACAGATTCCCGTCTCTAAACAGATTTCCAACAAAAATCTAATCGCCGAAGAAAAATTTCTCGTCGAAAAGGAAACCGCAGTCGAGAAAAATTATCACGGAATCGGCGGTTATTTGCGGCTGCTCAAAGTCTCGAAAGTTATCGGAATGCTCGCGCTTTATCTTTACCTCGACCAATACGACGCGCATCACGCGCAGCATTTGAAACAATCCGAAGTGCGTCTTCAGACGGCGAAAAGATTGACTTGGCTTGCCGTGTTCGGCGAGCGTATTCATCAAACCAACCTTGCGTTTTTTCACGATTTTATGCTGTTGTTGCGCCGCTTTTTCATCGGCGACGAGAAAAATAAAACTCTAAATCAGGAAAAACAGGCTGTTTGGCTTAAAGATAATTTAATCGATTTGGGTCCGACGTTTATTAAAATCGGGCAGTCTCTCGGAACACGCGCCGACCTTTTGCCGCTGCCGTTTGTCAAAGCGTTGGGCGAGCTTCAAGACAACGTGCCGTCGTTCCCAAATTCCATCGCATTTGCCAGAATCGAGAAAGATTTGGGCAGAAAAATCAACGAAGTTTACGCCGAATTCGATGTCGAACCGATTGCCGCCGCGTCTCTCGGACAAGTTTATCGCGCCAAACTTTTTACGGGCGAAGAAGTCGCCGTTAAAGTTCAGCGTCCGAATCTGCAAGGCATTATCAAAGGCGATATTGAAATAATGCGGAAAATCGCCAAATTTGCCGAGCGTTTTCCGTCTCTCAACGAAAACGCGGATTGGGCGGGAATGTTGCGGGAATTTGACGAAACCGTTCACGAAGAAATGGATTACTCGGCGGAAGGCAAAAACGCCGAGCGATTCCGCGAAAGTTTCAAGGAATGGACGAATGTCCACGTCCCGAAAATTTACTGGGACGCGACGAGCGAACGTGTTTTGACAATGGAATTTATCAACGGCGATAAAGTTACCGAGCTGGAAAAACTTCGAGCCCGCAATGTTTCGCCGGAAAAAGTCAATCGTCTCCTTATTCGCACTTATCTGAAACAGCTTCTCGAAGACGGATTTTTCCACGCCGACCCGCATCCGGGAAATCTTCTGGTAATGCCCGACGGACGATTAGCGTTTTTCGATTTTGGAATGGTCGGGCGCATCTCGGCGCAATTACAGTCGAAAATGATTGACGCGTTTTTCCACGTCGTCGCCAAAGACCCGGCGGGAATTGCGCAGGATTTGATTGATTTGGATTTTATGAAACCCGGCTCGCACCCGGAAGTCGTCAAACCGGTCGTCGAAAAAATGTTCGAGTTTCATTTGAATCTCAAACTCAAAGACGTAAATTTCAAAGAGCTGACTTATGATTTGGCGGACGTGATGTATGATTATCCGTTTCGCCTGCCGTCGAATTTCACGTACATTATGCGCGCTTTGATGACGCTCGAAGGCATCGGAATCATCACCGACCCGGAATTTAACTTTTTTGAAACGGCAAAGCCTTACGCCAAAGAATTTATGTTCAAACGCGAAGGCAAAGATTTGCGAAAGCTGCTGACCGACAAACTTTTAGGGCGCGACGCCGATGGCAAAGTCGATTTGGACAGAACCTGGAAGCTGGCGAAAATGGCGTTCAAGACGGTTTGGAATACGAATAAATAAAAGAGAAAAACTTGAAATTTCGGGCGAATTGGCGTTAAATCATTCAACTATGAAAAGCGCCAATTTTTTCTTTTTCTTCGTCGTATTTCTTTTTCCTCTCGTTTTAATCGTCGACGCGCAAACGAAAATGAGTGAAAAAATAAAAATCCCTTATGTCAAAAGTGATTTTCCCATTGACGAATTCAATAATAAACTCTGGGAAAAAGCCCAATCTGTTTCGATTGAAAAATACTGGTCGGGCAAAGACGCGCCGGACGGACGACATTTTGAGGCGAAACTTTTGTGGTCGAAAAACGCGCTTTACGTTCGTTTTGAAGCGAATCAAGCCGAGCCTCTGGTCGTTAGCAAAACGCCGAATTTGAAAACGAAAACAAAAGGTTTGTGGGACAGAGACGTTTGCGAGATTTTTCTCGCGCCGAACAGAAGCGAGCCGCGCAAGTATTTTGAATTTGAAATCGCGCCGAACGGCGAATGGATTGACTTGGGAATCTACCAGAAACCAAATGAGCGAATTACCGATTGGGATTTTACATCCGGTATGCAGTCAGCCACCCGGGTCGAAAAAGATAAAGTTTTAATGATGATAAAAGTGGAATGGAAGGCGTTCGGCAAATCTCCGCAAGCGGGCGACGTTTGGCTCGGAAATTTGTTTCGATGCGTTGGCGCGGGCGAGACGCGCGGCTATCTGACGTGGCAGCCGACAAAAACAGTCGAGCCGAGTTTTCACGTTCCCGAAGTTTTCGGCGAATTCGAGTTTGTCCAAGATACGAAGACCAGCCGCCACTAAATGTCAGTAAACGAAAATTGTCGTCCCCGTCGTTTCAATAATCCTTTAAACTTTCTAAAAACAATTTAATGCCCGCCGCTTTGTCCGCCGGGTCGATTCGATTTGAGCAGGAAAACGAGCGGAATCGCGCACAAAACGAGAATCATCAGAATCCAGAACGCGTCGATAAACGCCAGCATCGCCGCTTGTTTCAAAACCTGCCCCCACATCATTCCGCGAGCCTGATTTGCTGCGTCAATCGCCGATAAACCCTGCTGCTGCAAAATTTGCGTTCTTTGATTTATCCAATCGACAAAGTTCGGGTTGTAATTTGATGTGTAATAACCGAGCGTGTTTGTGTGATACTGCGAGCGGCGAGCGATAATCGTCGATAAAATCGCGATGCCGAAACTGCCGCCCATATTGCGTCCGAGATTCATTAAAGCCGATACATTGTTGGATTTTCCCGGCGGAATTCCCGTGTAAGACGCCGTGTTTATCGGCACGAAAAGAAACGCTAAACCGAGTGCCTGAAAACATCTCGCCCAAGCTAAGGTCGCGTAATCGACCTGCAAATTCAAGCTCGTTAAATGCCAGAGAGCCGCCGCCGAAATTATCAAACCAAATAAAATCAGCCAACGCACCTGGACGCGCGGAATCAAAATGCCGCCGACAATCGGCATCATCAGCATCACGACGAAACCGCCCGGCGAGATTACTTTTCCCGCCGTTACCGCGTTGTAGCCGAGCAGAGTCTGCGTCATCAAAGGCAGCAAAAACGTCGAGCCGAAAAGAATAAAACCGACGGCGAAAAGCAGTATGAACGAACTCGCAAAATTGCGATTTCTGAGCAATTGAACGTCAACCGCGGGATGTTTTTGGCGAAATTCCCAGATGATGCCAAACAGCAGCGCGATAAAAGCGACGACTGCGAAAGCGACGATAAAATTCGATTCAAACCAATCTTTCCGGTTGCCTTCGTCCAAAACTATTTCGAGCGCGCCGATGCCGACGGCGAAAAGCAAAATCCCTTGCCAATCAACCTTGAAACCGTCTTTTGCCAATTTTTCGCGCTCGATTTCCGTGCCTTTCGGCTCCTGCACAAAATACCAGGTCAAGAGAAGCGAGGCTAAACCGATTGGCACGTTGATAAAGAAAATCCAGTGCCAACTGTAATTGTCGGTAATCCAGCCGCCGACCGTCGGACCGATGGCGGGCGCGAAAACGACGCCCAGACCGTAAATCGCAAAGGCGATTCCGCGCTTTTCCGGCGGCACGCTGTCGGCGATAATCGATTGCTCGGAAGGTGCGAGACCGCCGCCGCCCAAGCCCTGCAGAATGCGAAAGAAAATCAGCATTCCGAGACTCGTCGAAGCTCCGCACATAAACGAACTGGCGACAAACAAAAAAACGCAACCCATATAAAAACGCTTGCGTCCGAAATACGTCGCCAGCCAACCGGAAATCGGTAGAATTATCGCGTTGGCGACAAGATACGAAGTTAAAACCCAGGTCGATTCTTCCTGTCCGGCGGAGAGATTTCCGGCGATATGCGGCAGCGCGACGTTGGCAATGGAAGTGTCGAGGACTTCCATAAACGTCGCAATCGTCAGGATAACGATAATTAAAATCGGGTTGATTTGCGGGCGCAACTTTTCGACGATTGGGGCGTTAATTGTCGCGGCGTTTGTTGCCATTTACTTTCCTCAAATTAACGAAAAAGAAATTTAGCCACGAAAAGACACGAAAAAACACAAAATAATTAAGAAATATGAAACCACAGATTACACAGATAAACACAGATAAAAACAAATATAATAATGAGAAGTAAATCCCGATTTGTCTTCATAAAATCTGTGTCCATCTGTGTTTATCTGTGGTTTCATAAATTTTCCTTTGTGTTCTATCGTGTTTATTCGTAACTAAAATCTACCTCACTTTGACGCTCGGCTCGACCGACATTCCCGGCGCGAGCAGATGAGCTGTGTCCGGCGTTTCGTCGAAAACGATTTTCACCGGCACGCGCTGCACGACTTTGACATAATTGCCCGTCGCGTTTTCCGCCGGCAGCACGCTGAAACGCGAGCCGGTTCCGAGTTGAAAACTGTCGATTTTGCCGTGAAAAGTTTGACTCGGATAAGCATCGACGGTAATTTCGACCGGCTGACCGACGCGCATCAAATCGAGCTGTGTTTCCTTAAAGTTGGCGACCACCCAAATATCGTCCGATTGCGAAAGCGCCAGCAGCGGCGTGCCGATTTGAACGAGTTGTCCTTCCTGAACCGCTTTGCGCGTAACGAAACCGTCTTCGGGCGCGACGATTTTCGCGTAGGAAAGTTCGAGTTCGGCTTGGTGAACGGCGGCTTCGGCTTGGGCGATTCCGGCTTGGGCGATTCCGGCTTGCGATTCGCTCGCAGCGATTCGCTCCGGTGCCGCTGCCGCATCAGCGAGCCGCCCGCTCGATTCGTTGACCTGCGAGCGAGTTACGTCGACTTGCGCCAGCGATTGCAAATAATTTTCTTTGGCGATGCCGACGCCGGCATTGGCTTCGCTGACGCGCGAGGCGGCGGCTTCGATTTGTTTGCGCGCCTGGTCGAGCTGCGATTCAGCGACGCGCAGGGCGGCAATCGTCTGGTCGAGCGATTGTTTTGAAGTGTCGCCGTGATTGTAAAGGTTTTGATAACGCGCCGCCTGAATCTGAGCGAATCGCAGATTGGCTTCTGCCTGCGGAGCCGCCGCTCTGGTTTGCGCCAGGTTCGCCTGCGCGGTTTTCACTTGCGATTGCGCTTGATTGACCGCGCTTTGTTTGGCGTCCGCCGAACGACGTGTCTGTTCGACGTTCGCCCGCGCCGACTGAATGTTTGAATTAGCTTGCGATTGACCGGCTTGCACGGTTTTGCGCGTCAAATCGACGCTCGTCTGCGACTGCGCGCGCTGCGCCTGCGCCGATTTTAACTGCGCCTGCGCCGCTTCCAATCTGGCTTCCAAATCCTTTGTGTCAAGCTCGATTAAAAGGTCGCCTTTATGCACCTGCTGATTTTCCTTAACGTGAACTTTCGTCACATACGCCGAAACTTTCGGGCTGACCTGCACGACATCGCCTTCGATAAATGCGTCGTCGGTCGATTCAAATTGGCGGGCGTGCAGCCAGTAGAAAAAACCGATAGTCGCCGCAATTAAAAAGACGCCGCCGCCGATGTAAAGCGGCAAACGACTCTTTTTCTTCAGGTTCGCTTCGTCGTTTTCCAATTCTTCCGAATCGATGTCAGACGCGGTTTCCACTTCGTACGGCAAAGTCTGTTCCGGTTCTTCGACGGATTTTTCGCTTTTTGTTCCATTTGTCGAAACGACCTTATTTTCTCCCGTCTCCAAATAAGTATTACTTTTAATCTTTTCTTTCATTACCTTTAATAAAATTAATTAAAATGCGAAAAGGCTTTCGAGCAAAATTCTCTAAGCCTTTCGACAACTTTATTAATTGATTCTGCCAACTTTAAAACCCCTTGTTTATTTAACTGATTTAATTTCGCCGTGAAATAAATTCGGTTAAACTTTGATACTGGTACATCGTAAATGAGATGTCCGATTCTTACTGTGCCTGCTCGTTTTGCCGCCGCTGCTAATATTTCGGACAAACAAAAATCTTTATCAAATTACCTTTGTGAAAACTTTCACTCTAACTTGACTCTCTTTCTATAATAGTTTAATTTTTGAATAGTTCAAGTTTCGTAGTAAATTTTTACAGATATTTTTTAGTTCAATTTTCGTTTATATATTTTTTGATTAAATGACTGATTTAGAAACCAAAGCGCAGAGATTAAAGAAAAACCTCGACATTATCGCATCGCATTTTCAGGGAATTATTTCGTCGAGAGCCGGAGTAACGCTCAGTTTGCAGGAGATAAAGGTGATTAAATTCGTCGGCGAAATCGATTCCTGCATTATGCGTGAAATTTCCGAATATTTTCGCGTCGCGCTCAGCACGACGACGAACGTCGTCGATAAATTGGAGGAAAAAGGCTTTGTTCGGCGCGAGCGCATTGAGGAAGACCGACGCATCATTAAAGTTTTTTTAACCGCTGAAGGACAGAAACTTTTTCACCAATGCATCGAAGATTTCCTGAAATTGTGTCGCAGTATGCTGCTGGCGCTGAGCGAAGCGGAACAGGATGTTTATTTATCCCTGGTCGAGAAAATCGCTAAGGGCGGCAAACAGTATTTTGCGGCAGATGATTCCGAACAAACGGCAAAAATTAATACAAATTAAAAGTTTAAGGATGGCAATCGTCAAAACGCGGAAACCGCAAAGTTTTAGCGGATAAAATGAAGGCAAAAACCTACAAATTTAAGTTTATGGCAAGAGGCACAAAAATTTCTACGGCGGTTTTATGCGGAACGCTGGTTTTATTACCGCTGCTCGAAGCGTGCGGCAAAAAAAATAACTCAAACGCGAACGGCGCGGCAAATTCGGCGACGGCGGCACAGGCGAAAACAGTTGAAGTGACGACTGCCCAAGCGGTTTCGCGGCAAGTTCCGAGCTTTATCCAGGCAACCGGAACGCTCGTCGCCGACGAACAATCCGATATTGCGCCGCAAACTTCGGGACAAGTGATTGCGACGCCCGTCGATGTCGGCGCATTTGTTTCTCAGGGCGACGTAATTGCCAGACTTAACGACCGCGACGCGCGGCTTCGTCTTCAGCAAGCGCAAGCAGGTGAACAGCAGGCGCAATCAGCCGTCCGGCAAGCCGAAGCCAGAATCGGTTTAAAATCCGGTGGGCGATTCGACGCACAGAACGTGCCGGAAGTTCGCGCCGCGGAGCAAAATGCGCAAGCGGCGCGAGCGCAAATCAAAAATATCGAAGCGCAAATCAGCAATGCCGAAACGCAGGCACGACTTGCGGCAGACACGGCGCGTCGTTACGGCAATCTATTGGCGACAGGCGACACGCCGCGCGTCGTCTATAATCAATATGAAACGCAGGCGCAGTCGGCACGCGAGCAAGTCAGCGCGCTGCAAGCTCAGGCAAACGCCGTCCGCGCCCAAGCAGGCGCCAGCCGTCAGCAGTATGAAGCCGCGATAAACAACGCGAGCCAGAATAATCAGGGAATCGCTTCGTCGCAGGCGGCGGTCGAGACGGCGCGGGCGGCAACGGCAATCGCGCAAAAAGCCGTCAGCGACACGATTATCCGCGCGCCGCTCTCCGGTTATATCAGCGACCGACCGACCGCCGTCGGCGAATACGTCACGCCCGCTTCGCGCATCGCGACGCTCGTCCGCACCAGTCCGATAAAAGTTAATATTCAATTGCCCGAATCCGATGCCGGACGCGCGCACGTCGGAATGTCGGTTTCCATTAATGTTTCGGCTTACCCGGAGAGACAGTTTGCCGGACAGGTAACGGCGGTTAATCCGACTTTAGACATTGCATCGCGGGCGGTAACGGTCGAGGCGCAAATCGAAAACTCCGGCAATCTGCTGCATCCGAATATGTTTGCGACGACGCGCATTTTGCAGCCCGGCGGCGGGACGAGCGTTTTCGTGTCCCGGGCAGCGGTTTTGCAGGATCCGACCACTAATACGGCAACTGTCTTTGTCGTCGAAAACGGAACGGCGCGCGCGCGTGCCGTCCAAATCGGGCAGGAAGAAGGCGACACGACGCAGATTATCACCGGCGTCAATGAAGGCGAAACAATAGCGACGAGCAACGTCGAACAGCTTTTAGACGGCGTCAAGGTTATTAGCGGCGGCAAATGATTGAGTCAACGAATTATTGCCGATATGCGGCAAACGGTGGAAATAAAAGGAAAAAAGTATGCAGTGGTTAGCTGAAATTTGTGTAAAGCGTCCGGTTTTTGCGACGATGTTGATTTTGTCGCTAACGGTTCTCGGCGGATTTTCTTTCTTTTCGCTCGGTGTCGATTTGTTTCCGAAAGTCGATTTGCCGACGGTTATCATTACGACAGTCAATCCGGGCGCGTCGCCGTCGGAAATCGAAACTGAAGTTTCCGATAAAGTCGAAGCCTCGGTTAATACGGTGAGCGGCATTGACGAACTGCGCTCGACTTCGGTCGAAGGCGTATCAACCGTGATTGCAACATTTACTCTCGACAAAAACGGTGATGTCGCGGCGCAGGAGGTGCGCGATAAAGTCAATCTGGTCATCGGAAATTTACCCGACACGATTGAACAGCCGATTATCCAAAAACTCGACCCCGATGCCTCCCCGATTTTGCGCGTCGTCGTCTCCGGTCCGGGCGCGCTGCGCGAAGTTACCGACATTGCCGATAAACAGGTCGTCAAAAGAATCGAAACGATAAACGGTGTCGGACAAGTCAATATGATCGGCGGCGGAACGCGCGAAATTCAGGTTCTTCTCGACCCGGCGAAAATGCGCGCTTACAATTTGACGTTCACCGACGTTGCTAACGCCGTGCGCACGCAGAATCTGGAAGTTCCCGGCGGCAGAATCAATCAGGGCGGAACCGAATTGACTCTGCGAACTCTCGGACGCATCAGCGGCCCTGAACAATTTAATAACGTCGCCGTCGCCAGCCGCGGCAGCTTCGTCGTCAAACTCAGAGACATCGGGCAAGTCGCCGATACGATTGAAGAACCGCGCACGGCGGCGCGTCTGAACGGTCAGCCAGCCGTGACGCTTGTCGTCCAAAAACAATCGGGACAAAACACGGTTGCCGTCGCCGACGCGATAAAACAGCGTCTGGCGGAAATTCAGCCGACGCTGCCGAAAAATTTCCGCACGCAGGTTATCGGCGACCAATCGACATTTATCAAGGCTTCGCTCGGTTCGATTGAAGAACATTTGATTCTCGGCGGTCTGCTCGCCGCCATCGTCGTATTTCTCTTTTTGTGGAATATACGCGCGACGTTTATTGCGGCGATTGCGATTCCGACTTCGATTATCGCTACTTTCGCGGCGATGTACGCGATGAATTACACGCTCAATCAAATCACGATGCTCTCTCTGACTTTAATGGTCGGAATCGTGATTGACGACGCGATTGTCGTGCTGGAAAACATTTTTCGCTTTATAGAAGAAAAAGGAATGTCGCCGTATCAGGCGGCAATCGAAGGCACGCGCGAAATCGGTCTCGCTGTTTTGGCGACGACTTTAAGTTTGCTTGCCGTCTTCGTGCCGGTCGGTTTTATGGGTGGAATTATCGGACGATTTATGTCGAGTTTCGGTTTGACCGCCGCCGCCGCCATCGCTGTCTCGCTCCTCGTTTCATTTACTTTGACGCCGATGCTCGCGGCGCGTTTGATTAAACATAAAGATGTCAAAGACGCGGCGGGGAGCGAAGAAGTCGAAGAAAGCGCCGTTATAAACGCGGACGTTCCGCCGGATTCGCTCGAAGCCAAACGCCGCGCCGCGCAATTGTCCGACACGAACTCGAAACACGCCGGTTGGTACAGCTATATCGACCGCAGTTATACGTGGCTGCTCAAACTTTCGATGGCGCACCGCTGGGTTATCGTCGCGGTTTGTCTGCTCGTCGTCGTCAGCATCGTGCCGCTGTTTATGTTCGTCGGTAAAAACTTTCTGCCGGTCGACGACCAATCGCAGTTCGAGATTTCCGTGCGCACGAGAGAGGGCGCGACGCTGCCGTCGACGACGACGATTGTCGAACGCATCGCGGCTGAGATTCGCGGGCTGCCGGGCGTCACCGATACGCTGGCGACCGTCGGCGGCGGACAGCAGCGGACAGTCAACACCGCTTCGATTTACGTTAAATTAAGCGATGTCGACCAGCGCAATCTTTCGCAGGACGATTTAATGATTCGGGCGCGCGAAATATTAAAAAATTATCCGCCCGAATACCGGATGAGTGTACAGGCGGTCGCGGCTATCTCCGGCGGCGGTCAGCGCAACGCGGCGGTGCAGTTTTTTATCGGCGGACCGGATTTAGAGAAACTATCCAAATACTCGGCGACTCTTTTGCAGAAGATGAAGGAAATTCCCGACGTGGTTGACGCCGACACATCTCTGGTTATCGGCAAACCGGAGCTACGCGCCGAGATTGACCGCGACCGCGCCGCCGATTTGGGCGTCCGCGTCGGCGACGTGGCAAACGCGCTGAACGCGCTCGTCGCCGGACAGGAAATTTCGACTTTCAACGTCGGCACAGACCAGTATAACGTGCGTCTGCGCGCTCTCGGTCAATACCGCACGACGGCGGAAGGCTTGCAGCAAATCAGCATCAGTTCTTCAAAGGGCGGAACGGTAACGCTCGATAAAGTCGTTAAATTTTCGCCCGGTTCCGGTCCGTCGGCGATTGACCGCTTGAATCGACAGCGGCAGGTAACTCTGTCGTCGAACGTCCGTCCGGGCGGTTCGCAATCGGCTATTTTGACGGCGATGAATCAAGCGGTGAAGGATTTAAATCTCGAACCGGGTTATCTATCGGGCGTCGCGGGACAATCGAAGGAACTCGGTAAAGCCGGTTATTATTTCCTGCTCGCCGTGATGATGTCGTTTATTTTTATGTATATCGTGCTGGCGGCGCAGTTCGAGTCGTTTATCCATCCGGTGACGATTCTGCTGACATTGCCGCTTTCGATTCCGTTCGGCATCGTTAGCCTGCTGGTGACGGGACAAACGGTGAATATCTTTTCGGCGCTCGGCTTGTTGCTTTTGTTCGGCGTAGTCAAGAAAAACGCGATTTTGCAGATTGACCACACCAACGGTTTGCGGGCGCACGGAATGGCTCGTTACGACGCGATTATTCAGGCGAACCGCGACCGTCTGCGACCGATTTTGATGACGACCATCGCGCTCGTCGCCGGGATGCTGCCGCTCGTCGTCTCGACCGGCGCGGGTTCCGGGACAAATCGTTCAATCGGCGTGCTGGTCGTCGGCGGACAATCGCTTTGTCTGCTTTTAACGTTGCTCGCTGTGCCGGTTTTTTACTCGCTGTTTGAAGATTTGGGCGAATGGCGAGCGTGGGCATACATCGGTAACGCTTATACAAAAGCGACGGGCGGAATCGGACAGGGAATTTCAGCGGCGTGGACAAAGACTCGCGCCGGTTTTTCGAGGAATAGAAAAGGGGAAAGTTATGCAGACCAAAGCGAATAGTTTAATCAGAAACGGCGCAGACCGTTTAACTCAATCATTTCTAACGCTCTTATTCGGCGCGATATTGATCGTCGGCGCAACCGCACAAACTCCGCAGGCGACACCGCCGACGCAGCCGAGTCCGCAGCAGGTGAATCCGCCGCAAACGACCGCGCCGATTCCGGGAACAAATGTTCCGGGAACGAATATTCCCGGAACGAGCGCGCCGCAGCAGCAAAATCCGTCGCCGGTAAATAATCAGACGCAGCAGCAACCGCAGCCCGGACAGACGCAGACGCAAACCAACGCGCCCGCCGGACAAAATCCCGGAACGAGTCAGCCGAGCGGAACGACCGCACCCGCCGGAGGAGCGCAAACCGGCGCGCCCGCGCCGACCTCGGCTGGACAAGGCGTCGGAACTTCGGGCGGCGTCGCGCCCGCGCAGTTGCCCGACAATCCGCCGCCGATTGAGCCGAATTTTGAAGCTCCGGCGCGTCCGCTGCCGAGTGCCGAGCGCGTCGGCGTCAACGTCGCCGACCAGACGCCGCTCTCGCTGAACGAAGCCATTACGATGGCGCTCGAAAACAACAACAATATCGAAACGTCGCAGATTGACGTTAAACTTTCCGAGTTTGATTTAACCGCCGCGCTCGGCGTCTACGACCCGCATTTTTTGACGGAAAGTTATTTCGAGCGCGCCGTCATCCCGACGGCATCGTCGCTCGGCGGCACGAACGGTTCGACCAAATCGACGAGCTTTAACGCCAATCTCGGCTTGAGCGGTTTTACGCCCTTGGCGGGCGGTTCGTACCAATCGAGTTTTACGACTGCCAGACAGACGACGAATAATCCGTTCACTTCGCTGAATCCGCAGTTTCCGACCGCTCTGACGCTTAGTTATACGCAGCCTCTTTTTCGCGGGCGACGTATTGACGACAATCGGCGGCGGATTCAGATTGCGAAAAAGAATCTGAGTTTGACTGACGCGCAGTTTCGGCAGCAGTCGATTGACGTGATTTCGCGCGTGGTTTCGGCTTACTGGGATTTAACCTTCGCTCTCAGAAATTTGCAGGTGCAGATTGATGCCGTGAAACAAGCTCGCACGCAGGTCGAAAGCAATCGCCGACAAGTTCGGGAAGGAACGCTCGCGCCGATTGACATTATCGCCGCCGATACGCAGGTCACGAATTTTGAACAAAATGTCTATACGGCGCAGGAAGCCGTCACGCGCGCCGAGAGCAATTTGAAAACCTTGATTCTGCCGAAAGTCGAAGCGGAATTGTGGGGACGCGCCATCGTGCCGACAACTTCGGTCAATGTCGAGGCGCCGCGCCCGTCGTTTGAAGACGCGCTCGGCGCGGCGATGTCTGCCCGCCCCGAACTCGTAGTTTTGCAGACGAATAAGGAAATCAACGAAATCAACGCGCGCTATTTCCGCGACCAGACCAAGCCGCAAGTCGATTTAATCGGCTCTTTTACCGGCGCGGGATTGGCGGGAAGCACCATCGCTTCGACTTCCAATCCTCTGGCTTCGTCGCTCGGTCCGCTCGTCGCCCGCGTCAATCAGTTATCGACGCTGAATAATTTGCCGATTTTGCCGTCGACAAGCTCAAATACGAGCGCGATTCCGGGCAATTTAATCGGCGGTTACGGGCAATCTCTGGAAAATATCGCCGCTTTTAATTACCCGACGTTCCGCGTCGGCGTGCGCGTCAATCTGCCGTTCGGCAATCGCGCGGCGAAAGCCAATCTCGGACGCTCGCTCGCCGAAGGAACGCGCATCGCGGCGCAGCGCGACCAGACATTGCAGCAAGTCAAATTTGAAGTGCAGACATCTTTGCAGTCGCTGCGTTCTTCGGAAGCGCGGCTGGCTTCGGCGGCGGCTTCGCGCAGTTCGGGCGAGCAGCTTTACGCCAGCGAGCAGCGGCGCTTAGAAAACGGCACTTCGACCATTTTCCTCGTTCTCCAGCGCCAGCAGGAATTGGTCGCGGCGCGGGCGCGTGAACTTCAGGCGCAGACCGATTTAAACAAAGCCATCTCTGATTTCCAGCGCGCGACGGGCAACACTTTTCAAGCGCATAACGTCACCGTCCGCGACGACGGAACGAGTTCCAAGCAATTAAAGATTGACAATCCGGCGGCATCGGACACCGATAATTCCGGCTATCTGCCGTCGCAGCCGCGCGTGTCGCCGATTGTTTCGCGCTCTGCTCAAACAGGCGTTTTGCGTATTCAGCCGTAAGGAAGACGAGATGCGTTTAACATCGAAACATCGTCTTCCGGCTTTACTTTTCATCTTTTTTGGGTTGACTGCAACGGAAGCCTGCCGCTTGTCGAGCAGTGACGACAATGCGGCGAATTTATTTGTCGTCAACGCTCCGGCGACCGGCAAAATTCGGCGCGTACTTGTTTCCGAAGGAACAGAAGTTGCTGAAAACGTCGAAATCGTCGTTGCCTCGAACGCGCCGATTTCGACCGGCGAAAACCAGTTTGAAAAGGCGCGGCAGGATTTGCAAAATACACGGACGGAAGTAAAAGTTGCCGAAGCCGCACTCGAAAGCGCGTCAATCGAAGTCCAGCGCGTCGAACCGCTCGTCGCATCGAACAGCGCGCCGCCCGCGCAGCTCGACGCCGCCCGCGCCCAATATCAAACGGCGCAGGAAAAATTAGAGGCGGCGCGGCGGCGCGGACAAACTTCGCAAACAAATTTAGCCGTGCGCGAGAGCAGCAATTTTATTCCGGCGAATCAAACGGCAAACGAAAATATCGTTACCGTTCGCGCATCCATCGCCGGAAACGTCCGCGTCATCAGCGCGAGCGTTGGTCAAATTGTCAAAGTCGGACAGCCGGTTGCCGCGATTGCAGCCAAATAAAACTCGACGATTAAAATTCTCTTCGATTCAAGATTTGAAGTCGCTAACATCGCGCATCATTAATTCCGCATCTCAACGAAACTAATTTTTAGAATTCGGGAAACAAATGAAATACTCAAAAACATATTTCGGCGCGGCGTTTTTTCTGTTTGTTCTTTTGTTGAATGTCGCCTGCGCGAGTTGTTCGGCGGCGGCGAATGAAGCGGATTTTCCCGTTGTTCCAGTCTCGAAAAGCGTGCCGAAGTTTCGCGTCGAAACGGTTGCGAGCGGTTTAGAAGTCGTCTGGTCAATCGTTTTTGCGCCGGACGGCAGAATGTTTTTCACCGAACGTCCGGGCAGAGTTCGCGTCATCGAAAACGGCAAACTTCGAGTCGCGCCGTTTTTCACCGTTCCCGACATCGAACCGTCGGGCGAAAGCGGTTTGATGGGAATGGCGCTGCATCCGAATTTCGCCGCCAATCATTTTATTTATCTGGCTTACGCTTATCAGGACGCGAGCAAAAATCAAAATGTCCGCGTGGCGCGTTACCGCGAAACGGGCGCGGGCTTGGTTGACGCGAAAACGATAATCGAAGCGATTCCCGCGTCGCGTTATCATTCCGGGACGCGCTTGAAATTCGGTCCCGACGGCAAACTTTACATCACGACCGGCGACGCGACCAAACAGACACGCGCTCAAGAACTCGATTCAATCAATGGTAAAACTCTGCGCTTGAACGACGACGGCACGATTCCAAATGATAATCCGTTTGTTAATCAAAAAAACGCGCGTCCCGAAATCTGGACTTACGGACACCGCAACGCGCAGGGAATGGATTGGCAGCCGGAAAGCGGTTTGATGTTTCAAACCGAACACGGTCCGACGATTATCGACGGCGTTTCCTTGTTTAAACGAACGGGCGGCGACGAGGTGAATATCGTCGAAAAAGGAAAAAATTACGGCTGGGCGAAAATCAGCCACACGATGCGCCGCGAAGGAATGGAAATGCCGATTATCGAATATTCTCCGGCGGTCGCGCCGGCAAGCGGAATGTTTTATCGCGGAAATCTCTTTCCCGAACTGAAAAACAATTTCCTTTTCGGCACTCTAAAAGGCGAAGCGATTTTTCGATTGGTTCTCGACGGAAGACGCATCGTTTCGCAAGACAAACTGCTCGAAAAACAATACGGTCGCATCCGCGAAGTCGCCGGAGGCTCGGACGGCTCGATTTATTTTTCGACTTCCAACCGCGACGGGCGCGGCTCGCCGACAAAGGAAGACGACAGAATTTTGCGAATTGTGCCGATTGAAAATAACGGGGCGAAAGCGGAAACAAAATAATGTTTTGCTGACGAATGTATCTAGCCGGAAAAGTAGAACGAAGTTTTACTAAAACATCTCGCCTTGAAAATGGCTTTCGTTAATGTTTAATTATTGATATGACGACACTCGACAATCTACGATTCGACAATACTTTCGCGCGGCTGCCGGAAATGTTTTACCGGCGCGTCAAACCGACCGCGCTGCCCGCGCCGTATATAGTCAGTTTTAATGAAAAAGCGGCGGAATTAATCGGGCTTGACGCGGGAGAAGTTTCAAAACCGGAATTTGCCGAATATTTTACCGGCAATAAACTGCTGCCGAACGGCGAGCCGATTTCGGCGATTTACGCCGGACATCAATTCGGCACTTTCGTTCAGCAGCTCGGCGACGGACGCGCGATTCTTTTGGGCGAAGCGGTCAACGAAAAAGGCGAACGTTTCGACATTCAACTCAAAGGCGCGGGACTGACGCCGTTTTCTCGAATGGGCGACGGACGCGCGGTTTTGCGTTCGACAATCCGCGAATATCTCTGCTCGGAAGCGATGCACGCGCTCGGAATTCCGACGACGCGCTCGCTCTGCATCACGGGAAGCGATTTTCCGGTTTATCGTGAAACCGTCGAGACCGCCGCCGTTTTGACCAGAATCGCGCCGACGCACGTTCGTTTCGGCTCTTTCGAGCTTTTTTATTATCGCGGGCAATACGAGGAAGTTCGCCGGCTTGCCGATTATGTAATCAAAGAATTTTACCCGCAATTTAGCGATGCAAAAGACAAATACCTGCAATTCCTGCGCGAAGTCGTCAGTCGCACCGCAAAACTCATCGCGCAATGGCAATCTGTCGGTTTCGCGCATGGCGTAATGAACACGGATAATATGTCTATCGTCGGTTTGACGATTGATTATGGACCTTTCGGTTTTCTCGACGAATTCGACGCGCATTTTATCTGCAATCATTCCGATTACGCCGGACGCTACGCTTTTGACCAGCAGCCGAATGTCGGACTTTGGAATCTTTACAAACTGGCGCAGACGCTCGTTCCGCTGATTGACGTGGAAGAAGCGCAAACGGTTTTAGGAGAGTATCAAACGATTTTTACAGAACGCTTTGCAGGGTTAATGCGCGGCAAACTCGGCTTGCAAACCGAAACGGCGAACGACGCCGAGTTGATTGACGATTTGTTTGAAATTCTTCACACAAACGCCGTCGATTACACTTTGTTTTTTCGGCGTTTGAGTGAATTTAAATCAGGCGAAAACGAGAAAAACGATTTGCTGCAAAAAATGTTCGTCGACCCGAACAGTTTTGACGCCTGGGCGAAAACTTACCGTGCGCGGCTTACGGAAGAAAACAGCGTGGGCACGGAACGACGCGCGCGGATGTTAAAAGTTAATCCGAAATTCATTCTTCGCAATCACATCGCGCAAACGGTGATTGAAGCAGCGCAGAAAGGCAATTATGGAGAAACGGACGCGCTGCTCGAAGTTCTGCAAAATCCGTTTGACGAACATTCGGAAATGGAGCGTTTCAACACGCCGCCGCCCGATGCGGGCAAGCGCGTCGCCGTCAGTTGTTCGTCGTAAGTTTAGAAGAATAAGAGGAGAACGAAATGGCTTCAGAATGGGCGGAAGAAGCAGACCGGCAGGCGAAAGCCATCACGCGCGATTTAATCGAGGTCGGAAAAACAAAAGGGTTTCGCGTTACATATCAGAAACGCGAGGCGCAGTTTGCGCTGCGGGCTGGCACAATAAATACTTATTTTTCGGCTCACGATTACCAGACAAAAAACGGAGTGGACTGGCTGAAATTGAGAATCGATATTCTCACCGGCGTCCGGTACGGCGCGCAACAGCAGCAGGCGGCAACGGAGTAATAATCGAATGGCGCAGGAAGCGTGGTTGAGCGGAAATTTAGAAGAAATCGCCCCGGTTTTAATGCCGGCGGCGCACGCTCTCGTCCAAGCTGCCGCCGACATCGAACAGGCGGGAAAAGATTTAACATCCGAAGATATTTGGACGAAGCCGCACGGCGTGCCTTCATTTGCATTTCATTTGAGGCACATTGCCGGAAGCATTGACCGTCTTTTGACTTACGCGAAAGATGAAAAATTAAATGCGGAACAGTTTGCCGAACTCGCCGCCGAAGCCGAATTCGACGAGAATTTAGATGCGCAATCGCTTGTCCGAAAGGCAACGGAACGAATCGCAGAAGCAATTGATTTTCTTCGCGTTGTTGATTTGGAAAGTTTGTTTGAAAAGCGCGTCGTCGGTCGCAAGGAATTACCGACCAACATTTTTGGTTTGTTATTTCACATTGCCGAACACACTCAGCGGCACGTCGGGCAAGCGATTACCACCGCAAAGATTGCGCGTAATCAGTTTTAGACGGCTTTTCCGGCTGACCGTTTACTTCACTTTCAAACTGAAGGTTTTACTGCTATTCAAACTGTGAGTAATCTGACATTCTCGTCGTGTCGAGCGCCGCTTTCCGGCTCGCGCCGCCGATTACAAAAACCTTTTATTGCCGCCGGTTGTTCATTAAACGGTAAGATAAATTCCTTTGAAACAAATAGAGTTATTCGCCGACAAAAAGCGTAATAGAAGCTGTCTTGCGATTACGTCCGGCAACCTTTACAAATCTTTACGTTACAAGTCTTAATAAATAGAAATCCGTAAAGTCCGACTGTGCAAATAGTTAAGTAAAATCACGCCGGGAATTCCGGTGTTTGTGAATCTGCCTTTAACAATTATTTGTAACCTTTCCAACGTTTATTGCATCCGTTTTTAAGTTAGAATAAATTCAATTATTTTTCTAAATTGTTGTGCCGTTTTGTTAAATCAAATGGCTGCACAGTAAATTATGACTTTTTCTAAATTCGAGCGGAACTTTCCCGTTCGGTTGATAATCTTAACTTTTATATTAGCCTCTCTGTCGGCGGCTTGCGGCGGACGTTCCGAATCGAAGAAGAATGAACAGGCAAATGCCGCACGGCAGGAACGCGACGAAGTTATCAGCGTGTCGCAGGCAAAAGCCGAATCGCGGCAGGTTCCTTCATTTGTTCAGACAACCGGCAGTCTCATCGCCGAGGAAACTTCCGATGTCGCGCCGAAAGTCGCCGGAAAAGTTACTAATACGATGGTTAACGTCGGCGATTTTGTTCAGCAGGGAACCGTTCTGGCAAAACTCGATGAAAACGAGGCGAAGTTGAGGTTGCAGACGGCGCAAGCCGGAGTCGTGCAGGCGCAAGCCGCCGTCGGACAAGCGCAGGCGCGTCTCGGCTTGAGCGCGGGCGGAAGTTTTCAAGCCAGCGCAATTCCTGAAGTTCGCGCTGCCGGCGCCAATTACGAACAAGCGGCGGCGGAACTCCGGCAAGCCGAAGCAAACGAGAAGCGTTACCGCGAATTGGTTGAAACGGGTGATGTTTCAATCCAAAACTATGAAAATTACCGAACCGCGCGCGATACGGCGCGGGCGCGTGTGAATAATGCGAAACAACAATTGGAAGCGGCTTCAAACGCCGCCAGACAAAATAATCAGGCGATAAAAGCTGCGCAAGCCGGAGTCGAATCGGCGCGGACGCAGGTTGCGACGGCACAGCAAGCAATTGCCGATACGATTATTCGCGCGCCTTTTTCCGGTTTTGTCAGCAATCGCGCGGTCGCGGTCGGCGAGTTTGTAACGACGGCGACGCCGATTATTACATTGCTCAGAACAAATCCGCTGAAGCTGCAAATGCAGGTCGCCGAAGCCGAAGTGCCGGGCATTACACTCGGAATGGGCGTCTCGCTCGAAGTCGAAGCATTCAAAGACCGAAAATTTGCCGGAACTGTTTCTGCAATTAATCCAGCGGTCGACCCGACATCGCGTTCGGCAACCATTGAAGCGTCAGTCGAAAATATCGGTAATTTGCTGCGTTCGGGAATGTTCGCCACGGCAAGAATTGCCAAACAAGGCGGCGGCATCGGAGTTTTTGTTCCGCGTTCGGCGGTTTATAATGACCAGACAACACAATCTTATCGCGTATTCGTCATACAGGACGGCGCTGCGAAACTTCGTGTCGTCCAGCTGGGAGCCGAAGAAGGCAACGCATATCAGGTTTTGAACGGTATCAACGGCGATGAAATGGTTGCGACCAGCAATTTACAACAATTATTTGAAGGCGCGAAAGTGCAGATTGTGCAATGAGTCCAAAGCCTAAAGCCCAAAGCCTTTGAGTTTTAAGGAGAAATTTGATGGCTAAAAGATTTGAAGACTTGGAGGCGTGGAAACTGGCACGTGAGGTTACTAAATTGATTTATGAAGTTAGTTCAACAGGAAATTTCTGTAAGGATTTTGCTTTATGCAACCAAATTCGTCGAGCTTCAATTTCAATTGTTTCAAATATCGCCGAAGGCTTTGAACGCAACGGCGATAAAGAGTTTTTGCAGTTTTTGGCAATAGCAAAAGGCTCGTGCGGTGAAGTTCGCGCTCAGCTCTATGTTGCTTCAGACCAAAATTATATTGATGAAAAACAGTTTGTTTTAATTACAAATAAACTGATTGAAACGAGCCGAATAATTTCAGGTTTAATGAAATATCTTCAACAATCAGAACTCAGGGGAAGTAAATTCAAATGACTTTGGATTTCGGACTTTGGGCTTTGGACTTTAGACTTTGGACTTAGAAAGTTATGCAATGGTTAGCTGAAATATGTGTGCATCGTCCGGTTTTCGCCACGGTTATCGTTTTGCTTTTAACGGTTATCGGCGGATTTAGCTTTTTTACGCTTGGCGTCGACCGTTTTCCGAAGATTGATTTGCCGACTGTTTCCGTGCAGACAACGAACACGGGAGCGGCTCCGCAGGAAGTCGAATCGGAAGTTACGGACATTATCGAAGGCGCGGTCAATACCGTTCCCGGCATAACCGAAATGCGCTCGAATTCTTCGCAGGGGCGTTCAAATGTAACGCTGACTTTTAATCTCGAAAAGAACCCGGACCAGGCTTACCAGGAAATTCAGCAAAAGCTCAGCGGCGTTGTTAATCGTCTGCCGGAAACCGCCGACCCGCCGGTCGTTCGCAAATCAGACCCGGATTCGCAGCCGGTTTTGATTTATGCCATCAGCGCGCCGCGCTCGGTCGTCGAATTGACCGATTTGGTTCAGAATCAAGTTCAGGAACGAATTGAAAATGCCGACGGAGTCGGTGAAGTGCAGATTTTCGGCGGACGCCAGCGCGAAATAAAAATTTATATTAATCCCGACCGGCTTCGCGCCTACAATCTTTCCGTGACGGATGTTTCCAGTGCGATTCGGGCGCAGAACACCGAGCTTCCCGGCGGCTCGGTCAATGAAGGCACGCGCACATTGACTTTGCGCACGCTCAGCAAAATCACAGACGTTAATCAATTTAGCGAAATCGTTATCACCACGCGCAATAAATTTCCGGTTAAAATCAAAGACATCGGGCGTGTCGAAGACAGCGGAGTCGAACCGACAACCGCCGCATCGCTCGACGGCGTGCCGTCGGTTTTTCTCGCCATTCGCAAACAATCCGGCTCGAACACCGTCCAATTGATTGCCGATGTTAAAAAACGAATGGCGGAAATCATTCCGACTCTGCCGCCTGATTTAAAAGTTGCCGTTACGCGCGACCAATCCGAATTTATCGAAAACAGCCTGCACGCGATTGAAGAACATCTTATTCTCGGCGGTTTATTCGCCGCGATTATCGTGTTTTTCTTTTTGTGGAATATCCGCTCGACAATTATTGCCGCGCTCGCCATTCCAATTTCGATTATCGCGTCGTTTGCCGCCATTGCCGCTTTAGGTTATTCGCTCAATCAAATGACGATGCTTGCTTTGACCTTGATGGTCGGCATTGTGATTGACGATGCAATCGTTGTCCTTGAAAACATTTATCGTTACGTCGAAGAAAAGGGAATGTCGCCGTTTCAAGCGGCAATCGAAGGCACGCGCGAAATCGGTCTGGCGGTTTTAGCGACGACGCTTTCGCTGCTTGCCGTGTTTATTCCGGTCGGTTTTATGACCGGAATAGTCGGACGTTTTATGTCGAGCTTCGGTTTGACTTCGGCGGCGGCAATCGCCGTTAGTTTGATTGTTTCATTTACTCTTACGCCGATGCTTGCGGCACGTTGGATTAAACCGCATAAACAGGAAGAAGAAGAAAATTCAAATTACGAGTTTCGGTTTGAAGATGACGTTCACAGCGATGGAGCGACGGAGACAAATGTTGAAACAATCCAAAATCCAAAATCCAAAATCCAAAATGAAAGTAAGGATTCCTGGTTTTACAGCAAAATCGACCGTAGCTATACGTGGCTTTTGAAACTTTCAATGGCGCATCGCTGGGTTATCGTCGGTTTGTGCGTCGCCGCTATTATTTCGATTTACCCGCTCTTTAATCTTGTCGGAATGGCATTTTTGCCCGACGAAGACGAATCGGCTTTTCAAGTCAATCTGCGCGGTCCGCAGGGTTCGAGTCTCGCCGCGACGCAGAGCATTCTCGACCGAATCGCCCGCGACATCCGCGAACAGCTTCCCGGACTGCGTAATACGCTGGTGCAGGTCGGCGGTTTCGGCGGCGGTTCAAATAATACGGGTTCGGTCAATGTCAGCTTGACGCCGGTTGCCGACCGCAACCTTTCGCAAGCCGATTTAATCAACAAAACCCGCGGAATCGTCAAAAAATATAATTCAAAAGATTACCGCGTCAATGTCTCCGGTTCGTCTTCAATTGGAAACAGTCTCGGCTTGGGGCGCGGCGGTTCGGGTATCGGATTTTATATCGCCGGACCCGACATTCAAAAACTCGACGAGTATTCCAACCAACTGGTTGAAAAACTACGCGCCGACGATACGTTCCGCGACGCCGACCGTTCACTCGAACTCGGCAACCCTGAAATTCGCGTATCCATTGACCGCGCGACGGCGGCTGATTTGGGCGTTAAAGCCGGCGATGTCGCGCAAGCCTTAAATGTTCTGTCCGCCGGACAGCGCGTTTCGACTTTTAGCGAAAATTCAAAGCAATTCGATGTTCTGGTGCAGGCGGACGAACCGTATCGCCGCACGCGCGACAGCCTGAAGTATTTTGCGGTCGCTTCGTCAAACGGCGGAACAGTCGGGCTGGAAAAATTAGTCAAGCTCGAAGAAGGTTTGAGTCCGGCTTCGATTAGCCGTCTGAATCGCCAGCGACAGGTAACGATTTCCGCCGGTCTGCCGCCGAATGCTTCGGAATCCGACGCGCTCGCCGTGCTGCAAAAACACGCCGCGTCGCTCAATCTGCCGCAGGAATATCACACGGGCGTTACCGGACAATCGCAGGAATTGCAGCGCGCGTATCAAGCGTTTCTGCTCGCGTTTCTGCTCTCGTTCGTCTTTATGTATCTGATTTTAGCGGCGCAGTTCGAATCCTTTATTCATCCGATAACGATTTTATTGACGCTGCCGCTTTCCGTTCCGTTTGCCTTGCTTTCGACTTTGATTGCCGGGCAAACGCTCAATATATTTTCCGCGCTCGGCATTCTTTTGCTGTTCGGAATCGTTAAGAAGAACGCGATTTTGCAGATTGACCACACGAACGGGCTGCGCGCCAAAGGAATGGAACGCTACGACGCGATTATTCAGGCGAACCGCGACCGTCTGCGACCGATTTTGATGACGACGATTGCTCTGGTTGCGGGAATGATTCCGCTGATTGTCGGCAGCGGCGCGGGCGCGGCGACAAATCGTTCAATCGGCGTTCTCGTCGTCGGCGGACAATCGATGTGTCTGCTTCTGACGCTGCTTGCCGTGCCGGTTTTCTATTCGATTTTTGAAGATATTCAGGAATCGACGTTATTGCGGCGCGTCGGCGGAAGTTTCGCCGGATTGGGACAAAGATTTAGACCGATGCGGGAAAAATTTGCGAATGCTTTCGGCATTTTTACCCGCAAAAAGAAAGTTATCGAAACGACCGATTTAGTAAAAGTGAGAAAGGATAATTATGTCGAACAAGTTCCAAGCGAGTAAATTCTTGCCTCAACAAATTATGATTTCGTTTTATTCATTGGCAAAAGCGTTTGTTTTGTCAGTCGGATTAGTGTTTTTCGCAACTGTTGCAGTAATGGCGCAAAATCCTCCAACGACGACAACTCCGCCAACAACAACTGCGCCGAATTCGCAGCCGCCGCAAAACGAGGTTCGGCAGAATACCGCTCCGCAAACTCCGGCGGAGCGGCAGCAGACGACTCAGCCAAACGCGCCGGGAACGCAGACGACGCAAACTCAAACGCAGACGACGCAAACCACGCAAACCGGACAACCGGGAAGTTCGACGGCGCCTGTTCCAAACGCGCCGATTTTAACGCCCGGTCAAACGGTTGGAACTTCCGGCGGCATCGCGCCCGCGCAATTGCCTGACGACCCGCCGCCTATTGCGCCGAATTTTGAAGCACCGCCGCGCCCGCTGCCGTCAGCCGAGCGAGTTGGAGTTGACGTGACCAACCAGCTTCCAATGACTTTGCAAGACGCGATAACGCTCGCGCTGCAAAATAATAACGATATTGATTCGTCGAGAATTAATGTCAAAATCGCGGAATTTAATTTAACCGGCGCGCGCGGCGTTTATGACCCCGCGCTGGCTTCGGAAAACTATTACGAGCGGCGTACCACGCCGACCAGCTCGACGATTGCGGGCGGCGCAAACGGTTCGGTCACGCAGTCTAATTTTTCAAACGCTTTCGGCGTAACCGGTTTTTCGCCGTTTGCGGGCGGCTCTTACACGGCTGATTTTTCGGCGTCGCGTCTTGTAACCAATAATCAAAACGCGACGCTCAATCCGCAGTTTCCGTCGGCTCTGACTTTAGCTTACGCGCAACCTTTGTGGCGCGGTTTGAGATTCGACAACAACCGCCGCACGATTGCGATTGCCAAGAAAAATCTGAGTTTAACCGACGCGCAGTTTCGTCAGCGCTCGGTCGAAGTTATCGCGCAGGTCGAGCAGTCTTACTGGGATTTGGCGTTTGCGTTAAGAAATCTGCAAGTTCAGATTGATGCGGTCAGACAAGCCCGCATACAGCTTGAAAGCAACCAGCGTCTGGTCAGCAAAGGCGCGCTCGCGCCGATTGAAATCGTCGCCGCCAACTCGCAGGTTACGACGTTTGAGCAAAATGTCTACACGGCGCAGGAAGCGGTAACACGCGCCGAAAACAATCTGAAAACTTTAATGCTGCCCGACCGCACAGCCAACATTTGGGCGCGGGCGATTGTTCCGGTTTCGTCTATTGAACTGGACATTCCCAGAATTCCGCTCGAAACCGCCGTCAGTAGCGCTTTGACCAACCGCCAGGAAATCGCGCAGCTTCAGGCGAATGCCGACATCAATAAAATCAACGAGCGTTTCTACCGCGACCAGACTAAGCCGCAAATCGACTTAATCGGCAGCTACACCGGCAGCGGTTTAGCCGGAACACCAACGGCACGCTCTCTCGGCGGCACGACCAGCAACACTTCTTCCGCGCTGACGACTCGCGTCAACGAGCTTTCCGCACTCAACGGTTTGCCCGCGCTGACGACCGCGACAACAACGACGACAAGCACGATTCCCGAAAATTTAGTCGGCGGCTACCCGCAATCTCTGTCTAATTTGATAACGGCTGACTATCCGACTTACCGCATCGGCGTGCGAATTTCCTTGCCAATCGGCAACCGCACGGCAAAAGCGAATTTCGGCAGAACCCTCGTCGAAGGCGACCAGATTAGAAATCAAAAAGCGCAAATCGAGCAAATTATCGAAGCCGACGTCCGCAATACGGCGCAAAGCCTGCGCTCCGCCGAAGCGCGTCTCCAATCCGCCGCCGCTTCCCGCGCATCAGCCGAGCAGCTTTACGCGAGCGAACAGCGACAATTTCGTGCCGGAACGACCACAGTTTTTCTCGTCCAGCAGCGCCAGAACGAACTCGTCGCCGCGCGCGCGCGCGAACTCCAGGCGCAAACCGATCTCAACAAATCAATCTCCGAATTTCGGCGAGCGACCGGCACGACACTTTCCGCCAACAGCGTCGAAGTCACCAAAGAAATCGCACCGAGATTTCTTTTTCATCGTCCGATAGAATTCGGTTCAAGCGTTTTCAGAACAAAAAGCGAAACGGAAGACGTCGAAAAATCAGCAATCAAAGGCGGGCAATGACATCGCAATGATACTGAAAAAATCAGAAGCGACCGTTTTTAAAATATTTTGTTCGAGAGTAAGATGTGTTTTCAAAGAAAAAAATTATTAATTACATAGAAGGAAAATTTATGATTAAAAAATGGTTAAGTTTCGCACTTGTCTGCTTTCTGTTGGCAGGCGCTGACGCTTCGCTCGTTTCGGCGCAAACTAAAAAAGAGAATGACGCTTCATCCACTGCCAAGATTAAAGCCTATGTCGGAAAACGCGGAACCGGCGAAAAGAAAGTCGTCAAAGTGAAAATGCTGAACGGCACGAAGCTCAAAGGTTACATCAGTCAATCAGGCGAAGATTCGTTTACAGTGACGGATTTAAAAACAAAGCAGGACGCCTCGATTGCTTACCGCGATGTCGCCCGGGTCGAACGCAACGGTTTGACAAAGGGAGATAAAATCGCGCTCGGAATTGTTATCGGGGCGGTAGCCGTAGTAGCTGTAGTAGTAGGCGCTTTAATTAAAATCCGTTGCAATAATGAAGGAGGTTGTTAAAGTCTTTGCACATTTTTCCGATTAAGAAACTATAATTTGTCGCAAAAAAAGCTCACTGTTAAATTATTTTGCCGACTTATCAGGTAAATACAAACCAGCTTTCATAATCTTCAAAAACGATTGTTTTCCACCAACTTAAATTAATAAATTACTAAAACATTTATTAACAGACGCGAAAGCAATTCGTGATGTTATAATTTTGTTATGCCCGCAGTTTTCGACCAGTTCAACCGTCCGCTCGGCAGTTTGCGAATTTCCGTCACCGACCGCTGCAACTTGCGCTGCTCGTATTGTATGCCGGAGGAAGATTATGTTTGGCTGAAACGCGACGAGCTGCTTTCGTTTGAAGAAATCGCCCGACTCGCCCGCATTTTTACCGGACTCGGCGCGGGCAAAGTTCGCTTGACGGGCGGCGAACCGCTGCTTCGGCGCGACCTCGACCAGCTTATCAAACAATTGACCGACGATGAAAATCTGCGCGATTTGGCTTTGACGACCAACGGCGTTTATCTCCAAGCACAAGCTGCCGTTCTGCGCCGCGCCGGGCTGCAGCGCGTGACCGTCAGCCTCGACACTTTGCAGCCCGACCGTTTTCGGGCTTTGACGCGCCGCGACAATCTACCAGACGTTTTAGAAGGAATTCACGCGGCGGGCGATGCCGGTTTTGAACAAATAAAATTTAACACCGTCGTCGTGCGCGATTTTAACGACGACGAACTTTCGGGCATTCTCGCTTTTGCAAGGGAAACCAACAGCGAGGCGCGTTTTATCGAATATATGGATGTCGGCGGCGCGACGCGCTGGACGCGCCGGGCGGTTGTGTCGCGCGACGAAATGCTTGCCGGTTTGACGAAAACCTTCGGACGCATCGAGCCGCTCGCAGGACGCGGAGCAATGCCCGCCGAACGCTACGCTCTTAAAGACGGCACGACTTTCGGCATTATCGCTTCGGTCACCGCGCCTTTTTGCGGCGATTGCGACCGCAGCCGCCTGACGGTTGACGGCGTTTGGCTGTTGTGTCTTTACAGCGAAACGGGCGTTAATTTGCGCGAGATGCTGCGCGGCGGAAAATCTATTGCCGAAATCACAGCACACGTCGAACAAATTTGGAATAAACGCACCGACCGCGGCGCAGAAGACAGGCGTTCGCTGGACGCTTCAGGAACACGCCAATCGCTTTATCAAATACAAGATTTGCGCCGCAATCCGCACCGCGAAATGCACACGCGCGGCGGCTGAGACTTTTTATCTTTAATTTTGTTATTTATTCGGCTGCGGCGTCACGCGGAGGTAAGGTTTTAATGTTTTCCAGCCTTTCGGGAATTTTTCCTTCGCTTCTTCGTCCGATACCGCCGGAACGATTATCACGTCTTCCCCGTCCTGCCAGTTTGCCGGAGTCGCGACGCTGTGTTTCGCGGTCAGTTGCAATGAATCAATGACACGCAGAATTTCCAGAAAATTGCGCCCGGTGCTTGCCGGGTAAGTTAGGGTTAATTTGATTTTTTTGTCGGGCGAGATGACAAAAACCGAACGTACTGTTGCCGTATCGCTCGCATTCGGGTGAATCATATCGTAAAGATTCGCCACCGTTTTGTCCGGGTCGGCAATCATCGGAAAATTGACCGCCGCGCCTTGCGTCTCTTCGATGTCTTTTGCCCAGCCCGCGTGCGAGTCGAGCGGGTCAACGCTCAAACCGATAACTTTAACATTGCGTTTATCGAATTCCGGTTTGAGTTTCGCCGTCATTCCAAGCTCGGTCGTGCAAACCGGCGTGTAATCGCGCGGGTGTGAAAAAAGAACGCCCCAACTATCGCCGAGCCATTCGTGAAAATTAATCGTGCCTTCGGTCGTTTCCGCCGTAAAATTCGACGCTTCATCGCCTAATCTGACTGTCATATTTTACTTCCTTTTATAAATGCTCTGAAAATTATTCTTTGTTTATTAAAACTCTAGCTGATTTAGTATTTCGGAACGCTCTGGTCAACTTCATCTGACCAGGCGGTTATTCCGCCTTTCAAATTTATGAGTTTTCCCGTAAAACCGGCTTGCTTTAAATCGTTGATTGCTTTCGTGCTGCGCACGCCGCCTTTGCAGTGAACGATTGCCGTGCGCGACGAATCAATTTCTTTGGCGCGTTTAACCACTTCGCCGAGCGGAATCAGTTTCGTATTCGGAATTTTTGCAATCTCATATTCGTGCGGTTCGCGCACGTCAATTATCTGCACTTCGCTGTTATTTTTTATTAAATCGTTCAATTCTTTTACAGTAATTTCTTCTAATTTCGGCGCGTCCGCTTCCGGTTGATTCAAACCGCAAAATGCTTCGTAATCAATCAATTCTTTTATCGTCGGATTGTCGCCGCAAATCGGGCAATCAGGATTTTTGCGAAGTTTCAATTCGCGGAATTTCATTTCCCAGGCGTCGAAAAGCAGCAGGCGATTTAATAAAATTCCTTCCGCTCCCAAAATTACTTTGATAACTTCGTTCGCCTGAATCGTGCCGACAATACCGGGCAGAACGCCCAAAACTCCGCCTTCGGCGCATGACGGAACCAGTCCGGGCGGCGGCGGTTCGGGATACAAACAGCGATAACACGCGCCCTTTTCCGCCCAAAAAACGCTCGCCTGTCCTTCAAAACGAAAAATCGAGCCATAAACATTTGGCTTTCCCGTTAAGACGCAAGCGTCGTTGACCAGATAACGAGTTTGAAAATTGTCTGTTCCGTCAACAATTACATCGTAATCTCTAAACAATTCGAGCGCATTTTCGCTCGTCAACATTGTTTCGTAAGTTTCGATTTTCGTATTTGGATTAATGTCGTTTAATCTGTCTTTTGCCGATTCGATTTTCGGTCGTCCGACATCTTTTGTGCCGTGAATAATTTGTCTCTGCAAATTCGATTCGTCCACAACATCAAAATCAACCAAACCGATGGTGCCGATGCCCGCCGCCGCCAAATATAAACCGAGCGGCGAACCTAAACCGCCCGTGCCAATCATCAAAACACGTGCCGCTTTTAATTTGCGCTGACCTTCAAGCCCGACTTCGGGCAAAATCAGATGGCGACTGTAACGCGCGTATTCGTCCTTGTTTAGCGTCGGCAATTCGCTTATTGCTTTTGCTTCGACAACTGCGCTTCCGCCCGCAATCGAAGGCACAATCATCAGTGTTTCACCGTCTTTAACCGGCGTGTTTTCACCGTCGAGATGCCGGATGTCTTCATCGCCAACATAGACATTGACAAAATTTCGCAGCTTATTTTGGTCGTTGTAAAGATGCTTTTTCAAATCCGCAAACTGCGTCGTCAAATTATTTAATGCTTCGCCTGCCGTCGCCGCTTCGACTTTGATTTCTGATTGTCCGCCTGCAAACTGTCGCAAAGGTGTCGGAATAATAATAGTTACTGCCATAATTTAAACCTCTTTTGTAATTTCTTCTTCATTGAACTTCGAGCGGTCATTTTCCATTTCCCAGGAACGAACATCCGCCGCTTTCCCCTGTAAAACCGAAACGATAATGTAAGACCAAACCGGAAGCGCGTGGTCTAAATCGAACTGCGACGGAAACGCTCTGGCATCGGGATGCGAATGATAATAACCAACGACATCTGATTTTTTTTCACGCGCGTATCGTTCGGCTCGCAAAACATCTTTCGGTAAAATCAGCACGCGATTGTGTCTGGTTGATTCTTCGCTGGAGTTTTCCATCGGCAGCAATTCGAGAACAGTTTTACCTTTTTCCTGCTCGAAATGCCCGATTAACATTCCGCCGCATTCGTTCGGATAATCGCGCTCACCGTGCGCTTCGATTTGTTCGATTAATTGTTTGGCTATCGAAATCATCATTTCTTCTCTAACGCTTGTTCAATGTCTGCAACAATATCGTTTATATCTTCGATGCCGACGGAGATTCGCACGAGTCCGTCCGAGATTCCCAATTCGCTGCGGCGTTTAGGCGAAAGCTCGCGGTGCGAAGACGTTGCCGAATGCGAAACGAGCGTAAAAATATCGCCCAAACTCGTCGCCCGAATGCACAGTTTTAAAGCATCTACAAACCGAAAAGCCGCTTCGCGCGTGTTGTCTTTTAGAACGATGGCAACCAAAGCGCCGGCGTGCGGCGGACGCAAAACTTTCTCGACCGAATCGGCTTCATTTGAAAAACCCGGATAAAAAACCTTTTTAATCTGCGGATGTTTCGATAAATGTTCGGCTAAAATTTTCGCGTTTTGGCATTGTCTTTCAATTCGCAGACCGAGCGTTTTTATTCCGCGCAAAATCTGGTGCGCTTCCCAGACGCTCAAAACTCCACCAACGAGCTTCATCACGCCGACCAGCGCCGGACGGTCAAATTCATCTTTTGCGATGACGATTCCGCCGGTTGCGTCGGCGTGTCCGCCGAGGTATTTCGTCGCGCTGTGGACGGAAAAATCCGCGCCCAAATCTAAAGGCTGGCACAAATACGGCGTCGCAAATGTGTTGTCGACAATTAATCTCGCGCCGACTTCGCGGGCGATTTCCGCGCAAGCCGCGATGTCGCAAACTTTCAAAAGCGGATTTGAAATTGTTTCCGCCAGCAAAACTCGCGGTTTGATTTCCAAAGCCTTTTCGCGCAAAGCGTCCAAATCCGAAAAATCTGCCGTCTGCATTTTCACGCCGAACGCGCCGAAAATTTTGTTGACCAAATCAAAGCTCGCGCCGTATAAATCGCGCGAAGCGAGAACAACCGAGTTGGCGGACAATTCGCAGGCGAAAAGTGCCGCGTGCAAAGCCGCCATTCCAGAAGCATACGCGCAGGCAAAACTGCCGTTTTCAATTGTCGCCAATGCTTCCTGCAACGCGGCGACCGTCGGGTTTCCGTAACGCGCGTAAATATAATCGGGCGATTCGCCGGAAAAAACCTTGTCCATTTCCGCCATCGAAGCGTAAGTATAAGTAACGCTCGGATAAATCGGCGTGGAAACGGGAACGCCGACCGGCGGCTTGCGCCTTTCACCGGCGTGAACCAGCTTTGTTGTAATTGCTAAATCTTTCATTGATGTCAATTATCCTACAATTTTAGAATAACTGCGAACAAAGCGTTTAAGGCTCATCCCAAAATTTCTCGCTCAAGTATTTGCCGCCGCCGTCGCACAAAACGGTGACGATAACCGCATCTTTTTTCAAAGTTTTCGCCAGGCGAATCGCGGCAAAAACATTTGCGCCCGAACTGATGCCGACGAATAAACCTTCTTCGCATGCTAATCTGCGCGTCATTTCCTGCGCGTCTTCGGTCGTCACGGTTACATTTTCGTCCGCCAAGCCCGCGTCGTAAATTCCCGGCACAATTGCCGTTTCCATATGTTTCATTCCTTCAAGCCCGTGAAGCGGCGAATCGGGCTGCATCGAAATCGCTTGAATGTTTGGATTAAATTCCTTCAATCTTCTGGTTGTTCCGACAAAAGTTCCGCTCGTTCCCAGACCTGCGACAAAATGCGTGATTCGCCCGTTGGTCTGCTGCCAAATCTCCGGCGCACTCCGGTCATAATGCGCCTTCCAATTCGCTTCGTTGTTGTATTGGTCAATGTAAAAATATTTGTCGGGAAATTCCGCAGCTAATTTTTTTGCTTTAATCTGCGCGCCGTCCGTGCCGTTCATCGCATCGGTTTCGATGATTTCCGCGCCATAAATTCGCAAAATGCGCTTGCGTTCGACGCTCGCGTTGCTTGGCAGACAAAGCGTAACCGCGTAACCGCGCGCCGCGCCGATCATCGCGTAAGCAATTCCGGTGTTGCCGCTCGTCGCGTCTAAAATCGTTTTTTCTTTTGTCAGTTTTCCGCTTTGCTCGCCCGCTAAAATCATCGCCAGTGCCGCGCGGTCTTTGACCGAACCGCCCGGATTTAAATGTTCCGCTTTGGCGTAAACTTCAACTCCCGCAGGCAAATTATCAAAAACGCGCCGCAAACGAATCAGAGGCATATTTCCGACACTTGCCTCCAAATACGGTTTCGCGTTTGTTTCCGTCTGAACTTCTGAAATTTTTTCCGCCTCTAAAACTGCTTTTTCCACTTTTTTAATTCTCTGATAGCCAAAAAGTAAAAGGTCGTGAAATCAAAAAGAAATCCACGACCGACTGAATTTTATCGTTTCGAGCATTTAAGATTTAATCAATTCTTATTCGCTTGAAAATATTTCAGCCGACGCGCTAATTTGGCGCAACAACAAGTGATTTGATTGTGTGGCTGAATTCTGCTCATAATTAAACTGCTTGCTTTAAATATAGTTATCGTAATTGATGTCTGTCAAGCAGTCGCTTAAAAACAAGTTACTTACAATTACCTTATTAATATGGCAGTTTTTATTGAACTTGAACGCCGGATGCGCTGGGCTGACGTGGATGCCGCCGGAATAATGCATTTCCCGCGTATTTTCGAGATTGTCGAAGAAGCAGAAATCGAATTGCTTCGACAAATCGGCTGGTCAATGTTTGAGCGTCTTACAGAATTTGACTTTCCGCGCGTGCGTATCGAGTGCGATTTTAAGCGGATGATTAGGCTCGATGCGTTATTTCGCCTGCGTCTGACAGTCGGCAAGGTCGGACGCAGTTCGATTCGCTATGATTTTCAGGCGTTTTTGGAAACGGGCGAACTTGCGCTCGAAGGCGCGATGACAGTTGTTGTTTTAAGCAATGGCAAACTGATAAAAATTCCGCAGGATTTGCGCGACGCGCTCGACGAAAAATCTTAACCTAACTATTTCTCGATTAGTTTCGCGCCGATTCGCGCCAGCCATTCAACTCGTTCATTCAATTTTGCGAAACGCGCATCGTCGGTCTGACCTTTAAAATACCGATAATAAATTTGCTGGATGACGACGGCGAGTTTGAAAACGGCGAAAACTTCGTAAAAGGTGATGTCGGTTAAATCAAAATTTGTTTTTCCGACGTAGGTTTTGATAATTTCTTCGCGTGTAAAATATCCTTCGCGGTTTGTTACCGAAGCAATCGAATCGTGCTGCTCGGCAGTCGAAGTGTGAACCCAATAGCAGAGGAAAATTCCCAAATCAACGAGTGGGTCGCCGATTGCGCTCATTTCCCAATCAAATACGCCAACAATTTTGCCGATATTCTCCGCATTAAGCATCACGTTATCCAACTTAAAATCTCCGTGAACGAGCGTCGGACGCGGCGCGTCGGTCGGTAATCTTTCACTTAGCCAGGCGGCGAGCGCATCCATTTCTTTCAATTCGCTCGTTTGCGAGCCGCGCCAACGCTCGCTCCAGCCGCGCACTTGTCGCTCGACAAAGCCTTGCGGTTTTCCGAGTGTGTCTAATTTGTTTTGGTAAATATCAACCAGATGAAGCCCGGCAAGCGCGTCAACCATCGCTTCGCTGACATCGCGCCGCGCCGCCGGATTATCGGTTAATTGCGTGGGTTCATCCGTGCGAATAATAATTCCGCGCCGCCGTTCCATTACATAAAAAATCGAGCCGATGACATTTACATCTTCGCACAAAACAAACGGGCGCGGCGCGAACGGATAAACCGGATGAACATTTTCGAGAATGCGAAATTCCCGCGCCATATCGTGCGCTTTCGGCGGAACGGGACCAAACGGCGGGCGGCGCAAGACAAATTCCTGACCGCCGAATCGCAAAAGATAAGTTAAATTCGAGTGTCCGCCGGGAAACTGCTCGACTTCCATTTTTGCGGAAACGTCGAATTCACCAACAAACTTCTCCTTCAAATTCTCGCGCAGGTAATTTTCCAGATTTTCCCAATCGAGATTCTCGCTTGCGCGGACAGGTTTTGTGTCGGTTGAATTATTCATTTTTATTCTGTCCGCGAAGCACTCCAAAGACACGAAAGGAAAATCAAATGGTTTGATAGTTTATCAGCGACTAAACTTTTAGTTTTTATACGCTTTCATTTGCGCTTAATTTACCATTGCTCTTTCTTCAAATAAATCGGCATCCGTCTGGCGAAGCCGCAACAGCAAATCTTTCCAAAGCAGCGTAAGCACGGGAATGCGCGAAATTTCTTCTTTCGTGCGCCGCGCCGTATCGCCTGAAATCGCAATCGGCTCGCGTCCCAAAGCACGCGCCGCATTTGCCACCGACAAGTTTCGCATCACCATTCCTTCGAGCAAAATCATTCGCAGAAACGCGAGCTGAATATTTTCACCAATCGTCAGCGCGCCGTGATTCGGCAAAAGCAGAGCGCGTTTTTCTTTTAAGGCAAACGCAATCGGCATCACGCGCGATTCTTCCGCCGCGAGACCGTCGTAATCGTCGTCAACAATTCCGACTTCATCGACCAGAATACAGCTTTCCTGGTCATAAATTTCCGGCTCCATCCGAAACGCGCCGAAGGTGACGCACGCGGGCGGATGCGTGTGCGCGACGGCGACGGCGTGCGGATTTTCGCGGTGAATAATTCCGTGCAGCCGAATCGTATCGTTGACATAAGCCTCGCCTTCCAAAACCTTGCCGGAAAAATCTACCGCAATCACATTCTCCGGTTTCAGAGTCGCAAACGAAGGTCCGAAATGATTGACGAGCATCGTGTTTTCGTCAACCGCCACGCTAAGATGTCCGGCGTTCGCCACGCTCAAACCTTGACGATAAAGCAGCCGCGCCACGCAGCAAATGTCGAATTTTATTTGGTCGTAATTCATATGTTTTTAGAATTTCTTTCTAAACTGTCAATGGTGAATCGTTATAAGCGATAGTAAAAGTAAAATTATTTGTTCCATAAATGAGCGTTTTTGAGACATTTAAAGTGTGTAAATTGGAAAGAATAGACTTTGTTCAGAATCACTTTTGAATATGCCCATTAAAGAAAGGTAATTCCTTAATGTGTATTGTTTAGTTCGCAACCCCTTTGAATCAAAAAGGCTCATTGTAGTTCGTGAAGAAAAATATTCCAGTAAAATGTAACTGGTGAAAAGTTCCTTAATGAAATCAATTGCCTCTCTTTCGGATTCTAGTAAGTTTTTGTAAGACCATTCAAATGTCTCAGGTATTCTGTCAATATCTACTCTCAAGCCGTCTCCTTCCAATAATAGCCACAAATTAACAGTGTTCTTATTTTGGGGAAAGACTTGGAAGTCCAGTCCAAATGTTGCTGCGGATTCTCGATTAACAATAAAATCAGGGTTCTCATTCAAGTTAGCGACATTTAGTTCACTCAATACTTTGTCCAAAAGCCTCATCTGATTAACAATTGGCTCTCCAAGTTCAAAATCAAATTCCAATTTCTTTTGCATAACTTGGAAATGTCTCCAAAAGGGTTGTATTTGAGATTAATAATTTCACGCCAAACCAAAGGACATTACCAAATAAAAAACTACTGATGATTTACGATTTACTATCAATTAAACAATCGTCATTCCGCCGTCAACGACGATGATTTGTCCGGTAATGTAATTTGATGCATCGCTTGCCAGAAAAACCGCCACGCCTTTCAGTTCGCCTTCTTCGCCGACGCGCGGAATCGGGCTGCGCTCTTTGATTGAAGGCTCGACTTGCTCAATCGAAGCGTCGGCGAGACGCGAATGAAAAAATCCGGGCGCGATGGCGTTGACGCGGATGCCGGAATTTCCCCACGAAGCGGCAAACTCGCGCGTCAAGCCGAACATTCCGGCTTTGCTCGCCGCGTAACCGGCGTAATGCGGACCGTGCGCCGAAGAGCGCAAGCCCGACACGGACGAAACATTGATAATTCGCCCGTATTCGCGTTTCAGCATTTCGCGTCCGGCGATTTGCGCGAACAAAAACGCCCCCGTCAAATTAACGTCCAAAACTTTTTGCCATTTATCGAACGGCATTTCTTCCGGGCGCGCTCCCCACGAAATTCCGGCGTTATTGATTAAAATATCAACCGCGCCGAATTTTTCGACGGTTTTATCAACGACGGCTTGTACTTGCTCGGGATTTGAAACGTCGCACAAATGGCTTTCGACCTGAAAACCGCGCCCGCGAAATTCTTCGATTGTCGGCGCGAGCCATTCTTCGCGTCTGGCGCACAGCATCAAATTCGCGCCCGCTTCGGCTAAACCTTCCGCCATTTCCTTGCCAAGCCCGCGCGAACCGCCGGTGATAATTGCCGTTTTGCCCGTTAAATCGAACAATTCTTTAATATCTTTTGCCATAATTTTTTGAAACGATGAAGTAGGAATACTGAAATAATTTGATTTTAATTCATCGTTTATCATTCCGCATTCATCGCTCGGAAGATTCTCTCATCCAATTTTGAATTTTTTCGACATCGTTTTTCACCGTGCGCGAAGCGGCAAACAAAACGAGCGTCAGCAAACCGCTTAAAATCGGCACGAGATACATCGCCGAGCGCAGTCCGGCGGCGCGAAAAGGTTCGAGCGAGGCAGCGGAAAATTCGGTAATTCCCGACGCGGCGGCGGCGTTTTGCGTGAAATAATCACTGCTTACGCCGATGACATACGGACCGAACGACGCGCCCAAAAGATACATCGCCATAAAATAAATCGCCATCGCCGAGCCTCGCGAAGCCGGTTCGGTGACGCTGGCAATCGTCGCGTAAACAATCGAATAATAAAAATACATAAAAGCGACGCTTGCGCCCATCAACAGCAGAAATTTCGTCACGTTTCCGGCTTCGACACCGAGCGCGAAAAAGAAAAAGGGAATCGAAAGCAGAATCGCTATTGATACGACGAGCATCGCGCCGTCTGGTCGTCGTTTGTTTGCCGCGTCGCCGAGCGCGCCGCCGAGCAGCAGACCCGGCAAGCTCAAAAATCCGTAAATAATCATCGAAACAAAATTCGCGTCACGGATGTCGAGACCGTGAAAGCGCATCAGATACGGCGTGATAAAAGCCGACAGCGCGTAAAGATTGAAATTGTGCAGCGCGCCCGACAAAATCAGCCAGCGCATCGTCGGGGTGGCGAGAATGTTTTTAAATGTTGAACCCGTCCGAGTTTTCGCGCCGACATTGATCGTCTCGACCGCGCCGCGCACCGGTTCTTTGATAAAAAATGCGAGCGCGACGCACAGCAATCCCGGCAGTCCGGCGACGAAAAAAGCCGCTCGCCAACCGTAATTCCGGGCGACCGTGCCGCTCACGGCAAAACTCAGAGCCAAGCCGACGGGCAAGCCGAGCATAAAAACCGAAGTCGCTTTGGCACGTTTGGAAGCCGGAAAAAAATCGCCGATTAAGGAATTTGACGCCGGAGCGCACGACGCTTCGCCGATGCCGACGCCCAAACGAAGCGCGAAAATCTGCCAGAAACTGTTTGCTAACCCCGAAGCCGCCGTAAATACGCTCCAAATCAAAACGCCGATTGATAAAATTTTCCGCCGCTCGAATTTGTCGGCGAGTCTGCCGAGCGGCAGCCCGACAAATGCGTATATCAAAGTAAACGCGACGTTTAACGCGCCGAGCGCCGAATCGCTCAACGCAAATTCTTTGCGAATCGGCTCGCCGACAGCGCCGATGATTTGACGGTCGAAAAAATTCAGCGCGTTGATGGCAAACAAAATTGCGAGCGCATACCAGGCGGCGGATTTTTTGTTCATATTATTCGCAGGAAATTAAAGAATTTTTTAGCCACAGATTGACACAGATTAGCACGGATAAAAACTGATAGAAATCAGGCATTTTGATTTTGAAAAACCATCAGATTTTATCTTATCCGAAAATTTATCTGTGTTTATCTGTGTCAATCTGCGGTTAAATTTCTTAAGGACGATTGCGTCCGAATTGTTCGTGCGATGAAACCCATTCATCGGCGATAACCGCCGTTCCCAAAGATAACTCACCGCATAAAACCGTCGCCGCGACGATTTCCGCGAATTTTTTCGCTTTGCCCGCGCCGTAACAGTCCATCATTTCAAGGCATTCGCGCTGCGTCGGAAGCCCCGTTCCGCCGCCGTAAGTGGCGACAATCAGAGACGGAATCGTAATCGAAAAATAATAATCACCGGATTTTGTAACTTCGGCGTAGACTGCCGCCGCCGAAGATTCGGCGACGTTGGCGACATCTTGCCCGCAGGCGATAAACATCGCCGTGATGCCGTTTGCCGAATGCGCGCCGTTGTTGTTCACGCCCGCCAGAAAACCGCCAAGCTGCGAAGCGAGTCGCGCTTCAAAAATCTGCTCGACCGAAACACGCATTATTTCTTTTAATTTCTCGGCGGGAATCGTTGCTTCGGCAATAACTTTTTTGCCGCGCGTGTGAAGCGTATTGACCCAGGAAGTTTTTTTGTCAGTCGCAAAACTGCCTTCGAGTTGATAGCGTTCGATGTCTTTAAAAACCGAAACAATCCAGTCGCAAGCCGCTTTGGTCGCCTTGCCGACCATATTTTGTCCGGCTGCGTCGCCTGTCGTGAAATTAAAACGCAGATATAAAAATCGGCTCGCGGGAAACTGCTGAATGTCGCGCAGTTTGCCGACGCTGGTTGTCGTTTCGGCGCGTTCTTTTATTTCATCGAAATTTTCTTTAACCCAAATTCCAAAATCTTTTGCTTCACGCGCAGATTCAAAAACAAAAACCGGCGCACGCTGCATCGCGTCGTCAACAACAGTTGTCGTCACGCCGCCCGATTCGCGCAGCAGTTTCATCCCGCGATTGTAACTCGCAACCAGTGTTCCTTCCGTCGTCGCCAGCGGCACGAAAAATTCGCCCTTCGCATATTCGCCGTTGACCAGAAGTGCGCCCGCAAGCCCAATCGGAATTTGCGCGACACCGATAAAATTTTCGATGTTACCTTGCAAAACATTCGGCTCAAACGAAAAGTGTGCGACGTGATTTAGCTCGACGTTTGTTTGTTGTGCAGCGAAACTGCGCCGCGTTTCGGCAATCTCTTTTGTGTAATCGTTTTCTTTATTGCGTGGGATTTTTGCGGTCATATTTTACTTTCTTATTTTATTTTCTGCGCTTCGCTAAAATCTTTCGTGAGAATGCTTCCATCATCATAAATAACATCATCTAATAACCACTTTCCGGCGATTTTCGACAGTAAAATTTTGTAAGAAATTTGAGTTCCGTCATTGGCATCGCAAGAAGATTTACTGTAAATGAAATTTACTTTAACGGTTGCGGTTTGCCGTGTCGTTTGCGCTGCACCGACTCGGTAATCATTCGGGCAAAATTCGATCGGCTCAAACGGTAATCCTTCAAAATAAGGTTTATTGTGCGGATATTTTTTTAAGTAGATTCTTTCACGTTTAAGTTCAGCATTGAAAAGTTGTCGGAGTTTTGGTGTGAAAAATCTTCGGCGGCGCAAAACTTCTCTTTCGTTAAATACATCTTTGTGCGAGAAATGAAAACGATAAAAGGCTTTGACCGTTTCGACAGCACGAGATTTATCTGCTCGATTTTGTGCGAAAGTTTCATTTGATACAAACAAAAAATTAGCTGAAATAAATACAAGAAGTAAAATTTTTCTCATACATTTATACTTTTTTCTAAACTTCCGTATCAAAAACCTTGCCGAAATAATCAGAAATCTCGCTCGTCAGTTGTTCGCGTTTTCTTTCTTCGATTCCCGCGAGTTCTTTCGCCAGTTGTTTCTTAAATTCAATCTGCATTTGTCTGGCGATTTGAATGCGTTGGGCTTGCGGCGAGCCTGCGCCGTGCATTGATTCGGTTAGATAGCCGACGGCGTTTCTCCCCAAAGTCATATTTTCTATGAGGCGCAAAATACGCATCCGGTTTTCGGTGGAAACATCGGCGCGACCTTTGAGATATTTTTCTAAAAGACCGCCGACCGCTTCGCTGCGAAAATCTTTTTCCGAAGGCATCGTGACGACCATTCCGCCCGCCAAATCCTGCGCGAGCCGTGCGATTTCATACGGCATTTTTGTAACATGATGTTTGCAGACGTTGGCAATCATATCGTCGTTCAAATACGCGCCGGATTTTGTCGGTTTCGATTGATAACTCGAAGCGATTCCCGTGGCGTAAATCGTCTCGTTCAAGTGCGTCATTTCAACCAATTTATCTTTGATGTGGGAAACATTTTCCACGCCGTTGTAATCGGCAATCTGTGCCGCCGCGCCGATGAGAACGTCGCCGACACCGCTTTTGCAGACGTAGGAACGGCGATGATAACAGGTGAATCTTTCAACCAGCATCGAAGCGAAATCAAATTCGCCGTCCATAAAAATTAATTTGTTCGGGATGAAAACATTGTCGAGAATGACCATTGCTTCCTGCCCGCCGAAGTTCGCGTTTCCGACATCAATCGTGCCGCCTTCCATCGAGCGCGTGTCGCACGATTGTCGTCCGTAGATATAAGTAATGCCTTCGGCTTCAACGGGAATCGCGCCGACAATCGCGTAATCCTTATCGTTTTCGGTCAGCCGCATCGTCGGCATAATTATCAGCCAATGCGAATTCAGACAGCCGGTTTGATGAGCTTTCGCGCCTGAAACATAAACGCCTTCGTCAGTTCTTTTTGTGATGTGAACAAACAAATCCGGGTCGGCTTGCATCGCGGGCGACAAACTTCTATCGCCTTTGACATCGGTCATCGCGCCGCCGATGACGAGATTTTGCGTTTGCACTTCTTTGATAAACTCTTTTAATCGCTCGTGATAATCGGTTTCGTGTTTCTCGTCAATCTCAAACGTCGTCGAATAAAGCGAATTGAGCGCGTCCATTCCGACGCAGCGTTGAAAGCAAGTTCCCGTCAGTTGTCCAAGTCGTCGCTGCATTTTATTTTGCAAAACAACGTCGTCGCGGTTCATTACGATATTTAAAAAACGATTGACTTTTTCGCCCGTCAGATGCGAAGTCGCGCTCGCCAAATCCGGCTCTCTTGCGGCTAAATCGTAAGTTTCGGCGACGGCGTTGATGCTCGGACGAATCATCGGATGCTCGACAATATCTTCGATTAGTTCGCCGAACAAATAGACTTTTAGTTTTCGCCCGCGCAAAGAATTAATGTAATCTTCGCTTGAAAAAATGGGTTTGTCGCGGGAAATTTTCTGTGCAAAATTGTTCATCTTTTTATAACGACAAAGCAGTTGAATCGAATTTCGTGATTTACATACTATTGGCAAGGAAAAGTCTTGACAACCATCTGCTTTTGAATTAAATTTATGTTAAATTCTACCGAACGGTAAGTAAAACATAACACACAATTTTACGGAAAACAACTTTTCAGAATTTGTGAAATGCGCTTAACTCCTTTTCAATCTTGAATTTAAGGATGAAGCGTCATTTCCGTTTACACCGATTGCAATACGCTTTAGTGAAATTAAATGGCGCGAAACGGTACTCAAAAAAGCATCGACCGGACGCGGGAAATTCATTTGACGGCGGCGCAAATTTTTTCCAATAAAAGTTTTGATTCGACTTCGCTGAGCGATATTGCCGACGCGCTCAGTATCACCAAAGCCGGACTTTATTATTATGTCGAGAGCAAGCAGGATTTGCTTTTTCAGATAATGAATCTCGGCTTGGACAGCGTGAAGACAGAAGTTTTGCTGCCGGCACAGAAGATTCCCGATGCCGAAGCGAGATTGAAATTTATCGTGTTAAATCACGCGCGGCTCGTGGCGGGCGGAAATCACGCCGTCGTAATTATTTCCGATGAAATCAGCAGCTTAAATTTTACCCAGCGCGAGAAAATTCTCAATCGTCGCCGCGTCTATTTCGATTTTGTCCGCGATACTCTGGTGCAGCTCGAAAGAGAAGGAAAACTATGCGAAATCGATATAACCACCGCGACTTTTACTTTATTCGGAATGATTTTATGGCTGGCACGCTGGTTTCGTTCGAGCGGCAAACTTTCGATTGATAAAGTCTGCAAAGACGTTTGCCGAATGGCTTTGCAGGGCTTATTGTGCGCTCCGCAGACAATATAAAGAGAGTCATAAGAATTGTCTGACAACGGTATTTGTTCTACCTAATTTTAGTTATTAAGGCAGAGGAGTTTGTATTATATGAAAAAATTATCAACTATTTTTTGGCTCGGTTTGTTGCTGAGTTTCAGCGCGGTGATGGCTTTCGCGCAGGCGACGGCAAACGCTGAACTGCGAGGTGTCGTGACCGACCCCAATGGAGCGGCGGTGAGCGGCGCGACCGTTACGGCGACCGACATCGGCAAAGGCACGACGCGCACCGTGACGAGCGACGCGAACGGCAACTATGTGATTCTTTCGCTTTTGCCGAGCAATTACACGGTTAAAGCGGAAGCCTCCGGTTTCGCGTCGAGTACTATCAACAACGTGCCGCTCGAAGTTGGACAGCAGTCGGCGCTCGATATAAAACTCGGTGTCGGCACGGTCGGCGCGGTCGTCGATGTCTTGCAGGGCGAACAGGTTTTGGTCGATACGGAACGAACGCAGCAGTCGTCCGTTATCTCTTCGAGACAGTTGAATAACCTGCCGATTAACCGCCGCAATTTTTTGGATTTCGCCTTGCTCACGCCGGGCGTCACCGACGCCGATAACATCAACGATTCGACCGATTTCCGCGTCGCGCAAACGCCGCAGTCGGGCTTGTCGTTCGGCGGCAACAACGGGCGCGGCAACTCGATAAACGTCGACGGCTCGACCGCCGACACGCCTTCGGGCGGCGCGCGCGATGTCGTCAGCCAGGAAGCCGTCCAGGAATTTCAAGTCGACCGCAACAGTTACGCCGCTGAATTCGGCGGAGCCAGCGGCGGCGTGATTAACATCATTTCGAAAACCGGCAGCAACGCTTATCACGGTAGCGCGTTCGGCTATTTCCGCAATAAACGATTTGACGCGCGCAACGCTTTTGACTTTAATCCGCAGGGCAAATCGCCCTTCAGTCGTCAGCAGTTCGGCGGCTCGCTCGGCGGCAAAATTATCGAAAACAAAACTTTCTTTTTCGTTTCGGCGGAAGGCTTGCGACAAAATCAGACGACTTTCGTCACGCTGAACGATTCGTTGACCAACGGTTTGCGTATTGCCGCGCCGAACGCCGCCAGCGACCAAAATTTCTTTTTGACGTATTTGGCGGGGCGCGCGGCTTTCGCTCCATTGGCTACAGGTGTTCGCGGTCTTTTGACGACTCCGAGCGCGAGAACATCAAATCTTTATGCCGCGACCAACGGACAGTTTCCCGCCAGAAGCACCAACGCTTTATTTTCCGGTCGGGTCGACCACACTTTCGGCAGTTCCGACACGGCGTTTCTTCGCGTCAATTACGCCCGTTCCAACAACATAAATCAGGCGACCGGCGCATTAAACGCTTTTTCGCGCGGTAACAACGTCAAAGCTCCGAGTGCCGGAGTTCTCTTGTCTGAAAATCATACTTTTAACAATACAACCATCAACGAACTTCGCGCACAGTTTTATTATTACAATCTGCGCGTGACGCCGAACGACCCGATTGGACCGGAAATCAATATTCTCGGCTTCGGCAATTTCGGACGCGACATTTTCCTGCCGTCAAACAGTTACACGAAACAATTCGACGTTGCCGACACGCTCTCGCTCGTTCGCGGTTCGCATACGATTAAAACCGGCGTCGTTCTGCAATTCCAACACGTTTCGACAAATTCCGAAACTTATCTGCCCGGAACATTTAGATTCGGCGCGTTGCCGTTTGCCTCGTTGTTCACGGCTGCTCAAAGAACGGCAATCGGTCAGCAAATTACAGCCGATGCGACAGCCGGAGTAATCACGCCGGCTCAAGCGGGACTGCTTGGAACGACTCTCAGCAATCAGACTTCAAGCACGATCAACGCATTGCAGGCGTATAACATCAACGCGCCGCAGGTTTACCAGCAAGGTTTCGGTCTCCCGTTTTATGCCGGCAACAGCCAGCGCTATTCCGTTTTCGGGCAAGACACCTGGAAAGTTCGTCCGAACATCACGTTGAGCTACGGCTTGCGTTATTTTCTGCAAAACGAAGCCGACCCGATACCGCTCGACAAAAACAATTTTCAGCCGCGCGTCGGTTTTTCGTGGGATGTTTTCAACAATGCGAAAACCGTCATTCGCGGCGGCGCGGGCATTTTTACCGGACAGATTGACAACCAGATCACCAATGTAACAAACACTCTGGCTTCCGGCACCGAACCGTTCAACATCAACATCGTTGTTTCGGCGATTACGCTTCCCAGCACATATAGCTCGGCATTCATCTACCAGACACTGCTCGCGCAAGGCGTCATCGGAAACCGGCAGATTGTCGCTTCCGATTTGACGCAGTTCGGATTAAACACCGCGCCGGGCAGACCGCTCGAAGCGCGCATTCGCATCGGAAAAGATTTCCAAAACTCGGAGACTTATCAGACCAGCCTTGCCGTTCAGCAGGATTTGGGACACGGTTTCGCCGCCGAAGTCAGTTATTTGTTCACGCGCGGTCTGCACATTATTCGCCCGGTCGACGTGCGTCAATATGAGGTAACCGGCACGAGTCCGTTTACCGGACAACCAACCGTCCGCGCGACGCAATTAGGCTGTTACACGATTCCCGGCATTCCGGCGGCGGGCTTTAACTGTTCGGCGACCGGCGGCGCGCTGACCGGCAATTTCCTGCCGCGTTTCGCGCTCGATGCCGAATATCAATCGGTCGCCAATACGTTTTACCACGCCGGAACATTGCAGATTACAAAACGGTTTTCACAGAATTACAGTCTTAACGCCAATTACACTTACGCTAAATCAATTGACGAATCAACCGATTTCAACACCGACTATTTGGCGCAAAATCCGCTCAACGTGCGTGCCGACCGAAGCCTTTCGGCTTTCGACCAGCGGCATCGCGCGGTCATCAGTGCGGTGATTATCAGTCCGTTTGAAAATGCTTTTCTAAAAGGTTTCGTCTTCTCGCCGATTTTAACGGCAGGCAGCGGTCGCCCGTTTAATTTGTTGATCGGTACGGACACCAACAGCGACAGCCGTCTGTATAACGACCGTCCGGCACTGGCGGGCAGAAATACCGGAAAAGGCGAGCCTTATTACAGTTTCGATATGCGTCTGGCGCGCCGCTTTTTCGCCAGAGAGCAGCGTTATCTCGAACTGACATTCGAGGCATTCAATCTGTTCAATCACACTAATTTTAACGGCATCAACAACATCGTCGGAACGGCTTGCGTGGCAAACTTCGCAACCAATCCGAACTGTGCGAGCGCAACGAATGTGATTCCGATAAATGCCAGAGGAAGAAGAGGCGTATCATCAACCGCGCCGCTAGGATTTACATCAGCGGCACCGGCGCGTCAACTGCAATTCGGCGTTCGATATAATTTCTAGAAAGAGATTAGCCACGAACAAACACGAAAAGGCACGAAAAAAAGAAAATGCTAATGGGAAGTTATATCAAAACTTCCCATTAGCATTTTTGCTTTAGCTGTAATTATTTTTGATTTCTATTTCGTGTTCTTTCGTGTCTGTTCGTGGCTAATTCTTACTTCTTCTCGTAAATAATTTTACCGTTGAAAATCGTGTAAATCGGCTCGGTCGTCAAAATCTCTTTCGGCTCAATCGTCAGCAAATCCTTCGACTGCACAACCAAATCCGCGAGCATTCCGACTTTTATTTCGCCTTTGACGTTTTCCGCAAATTCCGCGTAAGCCGATTCATATGTATGACAGCGAATCGCTTCCGCCATCGAAAGTTTTTCCTGCGGTTGCCATCCGCCGACGGGCATTCCTTCCCAGTCCTGACGCGAAACGGCGGCGTAAAGCGTGTTGTAAGGATTGATTGATTCAACAGGGAAGTCTGTCCCGAACGGAACGTGGACGTTATAAGATTTCATCAAATGCCACGCATACGCGCCCAAAACGCGGTATTCGCCCAAACGCTCGCCTGCCCAACGCTTATCCGAAATCGCGTGCGAAGGCTGCATCGAAGCGATAACGCCGAGTTCTTCAAAACGCTTGAAATCACTTGGGTTGACGACTTGCGCGTGTTCGATGCGATGACGCGGATCAGGGATAACATCAGCAAAATCAAGTATAGTCTTTGTCTTCTCATACGCTTCTTTAGCGCGTTTTGCTTGTTCTTTTTTTTCATCATCATATTTTTTATTCTGATTTTTTTTAGCCTCCGCAAAGCCATTCAAAGCCATTCGATTCGCCCTGTCGCCAATCGCGTGAAGCGCAATCTGAAAACCCGCCGCGTCGCGCTCGACAATCATTCGGGTCAATTCTTCGGGCGTGTGGCGCGGAATGCCGGAATTGCCAACGTCGTCCGAATAAGGCGCGAGAAGCGAAGCCGTGCGCGAACCCAAAGTTCCGTCAACGTAACCTTTCAGCGCGGTCAATTTCAAACGATTTTTGTCGTCATTAAAAGCCGCAAACTCGGCGCGCTGGCGTTTGATTTCGTCAATCGAATTTTCAAAATCCTGCCATTCGGCGACGCGCACGGTTAATTTATTTTGGCGCAAAAAATCGCGGTAAAGTTTCGTCGTTTCATAACCGGAATTGTCCTGCACACTTGTGATACCGTATTCCCGCGCCATTTTTAGCGCGAGTTCCAAGCCTTTTATTTCCTGCTCAGTAGTCGGCGGCGGAATCAGATTTGAAACCAAACCTTGCGAAGTTTCCTTCAAAACTCCCGTCGCTTCGCCCGATGCATCGCGTTCAATCTCGCCGCCTTCGGGATTTTTCGTATTCTTATCAATTTTCGCCAATCGCAAAGCCGCCGAATTGACCCAGCCGACGTGACCGTCGACGCGCACGAGAAAAACCGGATTGTTCGGCGCGATTTTATCCAAATCCGCTTTGGTCGGAAAATTCTGTTTCCAAATCGTGTGGTCCCAACCGCGCCCGATTATCCATTCGCCCGCTTTGGTTGTTTTAACTTTTTCGGCAATTATATTTTGCGCTTCGGCGAGCGATTTCGTATCGGTCAAAATCACCGACAAAAGCGACAACGCGCCGCGCAGAAAATGAACGTGCGCGTCATTAAATCCGGGCGTTACGAGTTTCCCCCCCAAATCAATTTCCTTCGCCGCTTGATATTTTGCTCTGAGTTCGTTTGTCTTTCCGACCGCGACGATTTTCTCGCCGTCAACCGCAATGGCTTCGGCAATCGAAAATTGCGCGTCAGCCGTAAAAACTTTTCCGTTATATAAAAGCAGACTGATATTCTGTTTTGCCTGCGCCGCAACGGACATCGGCAAGCACACCAAATTTAAGACGAGCGTTATGATTAAGAGATTTTTCAGCATTGATAATTTCCTGTGTGATTTTGAATTTCGTTTGATTATAAACCCAAACATCAATCTTTTGTAAATAACTTGGTTTTAATCGCACGAATCGTTAAAATCCTTTTGAAAATTAAATTATTAAAAATCAACCAATGAAAAAAATTTTAACAATCTGCTTTGTCGTTCTCATCTGTTTTACATTTCAACTTTTCGCGCAAATTCCGACGAGCGTTTTGGTGCAAATCTCCAAAGCCGAAGACGAGCTTCGTTTTGACAAAACTCTGGAAGATTTGATGAAAAGCAAGGACGCAAAGATTCGCCAACGTGCCGCGCTCGCGTCGGGAAGAATCGGCAGGGAAACCGCGATTCCAATGCTGGCAAAACTTCTCGAAAGCGATTCGGATATTGCAGTTCGCGCAATGTCGGCGTTTGCGCTCGGCGAAATCGAATCAATCAAAGCGGCGGATACAATTTTGAAGGTTTTGCAAAACACAAAAAATGCCGACGAAATACGCGCCCGCGCCATTGAAGCAGCAGGAAAAATCGTGGCGGCAAATGCCAAAGACGCGAAAGCAAAAAACCTGGACGACGCGATTTTGGACGCTTTACAATTTGAAGACAGTCGCGGAGCAAAACAAAATCGAACAATTGTTCTGCTCGGAATTACATCGGTTTTGCGGGCGAAACCCGAAGGCGGCGATTCGATGACGACAAATTTTTTGAACAATGCTGATGCCCGCATACGAGCAGACGCGGCAAATACTTTATCGCGTCTGCGCTCGAAAACCGCCAACGAAAAACTCCGCGCAATGCTTTTGACGGACAACGACCCAATCGTCAGAGCAAACGCGGCGCGTGCGCTCGGCGCGGCGGAAGACAAAGACGCTTTCAATCTGCTACTCGAATCCGCCGCGTCCGACGAAGATTCGCGCGTCCGAGTTTCGGCGATTCGCAGTTTGGGAAGTTTGAAGGACGCTAAAGCCGCCGATAGATTGCTGACGCACGGCGAAAAACTTTTGACCGATTACAAAAAATCAAAATTCGCTAATCCGATTGAGAAAAGTGAATTGCTCGAAATTACTACGACTTTGGGTAGAATTTTGCCGAATACGAATAATGAAAAGGCAGTTGAATTTTTAACAGAATTCGGTTCAATTGATAAATTTGTTTCGCCTGAAATTAGTATTTCTTTCGCTCAAGTTGCCCCAGAAAAATTTATAAAAAATACAATCTCGACACCGGTTAATAATTTTGCACAAGGGGCAATTATAGTTGCAACACTAGAATCAAATAACCAACAAAGTTTAGTTAAAACTGCTGCGTTGTTACTTAGAAAACCGCTAGAAATAAATTATTTGGATTCTAATTCTATTTCAGATGTACTGCGAGCTTATTCTAAATTCAAACCAGTTGACTTGCCAGTAGTTTTAAGAAAGTATCTTGAGAACAAAGACCTTTTTGTTCGCGCCACAGCCGCCGAACTTTTGGGCGAACAACCTGCAAATAAAGAAAATGTCGAAGCCTTGAAAACCGCTTTTGCTAAATCTCTCGAAACTGACAAACAATACAACGACGCGCAGCTTGCGATTCTTTCGGCGCTCGTCAAGTTGGATAAAAAGGAAGCGATTGGTTCATTAAAGCTCGCGCTCGACGCGCCGAATTTTCTTGTGCGCCGACACGCCGCGCAGTTGATAAAGCAAAATGATTTGCAGACGGGTTTTCCGAATGCCGATGTAAAAGTCGGAACGGTCAAGCCTTACAACCGGAAAACCGGCACAAAACTCGGACAAGTTCTAAACACTAACGCTGATTACCTTCGCGCCGTTTCGCGCTCTAATGCGCGAGCGATTTTAACAACTGAAAAGGGAATTTTTACGATCGAATTCTTTCCCGAAGCCGCGCCTTTGACGGTTGATAATTTTATCAAACTCGCCCGCAAAAATTATTTTAACGGCTTGGCGATTCACCGCGTCGTGCCGAATTTTGTGATGCAGGACGGCGACCCGCGCGGCGACGGCAACGGCGGTCCGGGCTGGGACATCCGCGATGAAATAAATATGCTTCCCTTTGAACGCGGCACGGTCGGAATGGCTTTGTCGGGCAGAGACACGGGCGGCTCGCAGTGGTTTGTCGCGCATTCGCCGCAGCCGCATTTGGACGGCGGCTACACGGTTTTCGGTCGCGTGAACGAAACGGATATGAAAATCGTCGATAATCTCGTGCGCGGCGACAAAATCTTGAGCGTCAAGATTGTTGAAAATAAAGCGCTCACCTCTAAGCAATCTGCTCACGGAAGACTAAAAACAGAGCGATAAAAATTTGTGTTTCGACCGTCGATGCGTGTTTCAAATTTTAAAACAACAATTTAATGTTTTTAGAAAACATCTCGAGTATTGATTAATTTCCTGAACAATTAACGAAAAAAGCTGAGGCGCTTTGTCTTTTGACAAAGCGCCTCAGCCTGATGTTATTTCTACAACCTGAAACCGTCGCCGCTTTTTTAGGGACGGAGAGTTTCAATCATTTCTTAGCCGTTAAAGCTGTCTTTAAAACGCTTGCCGCCTGAAAACTTCACGGTCTTGCTGGCTTTGATGGTAATTGCTTCGCCGGTCGCCGGATTGCGTCCCTGACGTTCGGCGCGGTCGCCGAGTTTGAGCTTTCCGATACCGGCAAGCTGAACGCTGCCGTTTTGTCTCAGTTCGTCAATCAGCATTTCCGCGTGCGCGTCCAAAACCTGTTTTGCCTGCACTTTGGTGATGCCTGTTTTTTCCGCCAGCGCGCCGACCAATTCAGTCAAGGATTTTTCCTTGCTGCCCGATGTTGACGCCGCTTTGCCGCCGCTCGCTTTTTTTGCCGAACTGCCTGATGTTTTCGCCGAATCACTTTTTTTGGTTGCCATATTTTATTTACGTCCTTTTCTAAAGATTTGAAATTACTAAGTGTATAAAATAGCTTATAACAAGCCATATCTTCAAGAGCGGAGAGCAAAAAAATCAATCAATGACTGAATATTTATTCGTTAATCAATCAAAAAACCGAATTCGGGATTTTTCCGGTCGTAAAAAGCAGTTTTGAACTGCATTAAGATTCGCGGTCGCTTGCCGATTACTCCATTTCCGACTCGTCTATATCGAAATTCGCATAAACATTCTGCACGTCGTCGTTGTCTTCGACCGCTTCGTATAACTTGAGCATTTTTTTCGCGTCGTCGCCTTCGAGCCGAACGTAAGTTTGCGGAATCATCGACACTTCCGCCGCCTGCAACTCGATTTTCGCGGCTTTTAGTGCATCGCTGACCGCTTCAAAACTTTCGGGCGCCGTGTAAATCTCAAAAACGTCGCCTTCGTCCTGCAAATCGTCCGCGCCCGCTTCGGTGACGATTTCAAAAAGCTCGTCTTCGGATTTCGCTTCTTTATCGACGACGATGTAGCCCTTTTTGTCGAACATCCAGGCGACCGAACCGGCTTCGCCGAGATTGCCGCCGTTTTTCGACAGCAAATGACGAAGCTCGGCGACCGTCCGGTTGCGGTTGTCAGTCAGCGTAGAAATCAGGATTGCGACGCCGCCGATGCCGTAGCCTTCGTAAGTGATTTCTTCATAATTGACGCCTTCGAGTTCGCCCGTGCCGCGTTTGATGGCGCGGTCAATCGTGTCGTTCGGCATATTCTGTCCTTTGGCGTCGTTAACGGCTTTTCTCAGACGCGCGTTCGCGTCAACGTCGCCGGTGCCGCCGGTGCGCGCCGCAACCGAGATTTCTTTGATGAGCTTGGTAAAAATTTTGCCGCGTTTGGCGTCGAGCGCACCTTTTTTGTGTTTAATTGTATGCCACTTCGAGTGTCCAGACATTTTATGATTTCCCTTTTAGTTTTTATTAAATTTGCAGATTTGCCGGAAAAGGCAATATATCACGCCATTTTTTAATCGCGCAACTCACTTCCTTTACATTTTGTTTACTCTCTTGTCACATTTTTTTCACATTCGTTTGTTTTAATCAAACTTAAAACAAGGAGATTTCGATATGCGAAAGGAAATGACGATTTTTATAATTTGCGTTCTCGCTTTTTCCGTTGATGTGCTGTGTCTCTGGCAAATTTTTAATTTCCGGCTCGACGGAACTTTTCTGATTGACAAAATATACGGCGGCTCGGTCATCACTTTGCTTGCCGTCGCCGGTTTATGCCTACTGCGGCTGAACTATGTTTTACTGCGAAAAATTATCGACCGGAAATTGAATTAAACATTGATTAAATTCAAGAAATCTTCGCGATTTATTCCATTGATTTGAATTCGCTTCTGTTTTGAGGTTTGACCGTTCAATATCGCAACCGCGTTTTTCGGGACATTAAATTTTTTCGACAAAAATTTTATCAATTCTTCGTTTGCCGCGCCTTCGATTGGCGGCGAAACGAGTTTGATTTTCAGCGTGCCGTCCAATTCACCGACGATTTCGCTTCTCGACGCTCGCGACACGACGCGCACGCTGAAAATTAAACTGCCGTCCTTTTCCGTCAATTGAATCATCAATCGACAAAAATCCGCAGCACGATTGATTGCAGAAAACCGAGCAGCAGCAAAACGAGCATCGCCGAAATATCGAACATTCCGATGGTCGGAATCAAACGCCGCGCGGGAATCAAAACCGGGTCGGTCGCTCGCTGCACGAAGCCGAGAAAAGTATTGCGCGAAAAGACGAACCACGACGAAATAAAGCGGATAAAGATGAACAAAATATAAATGCTGATTAGCCCGTAAAGCAAATATCCGATGACCGCTTTGATGTTTCCGCTCGCCAGACTTTCGGACAAACCACCGATCACAAAAATCGTCGTCCAGACGATTCCCAACGCAAAATAAGCCAGCACGACCGATATAAAAATCGTCACGAGCGGCGCGAGCCGCGTGTCGACGCGAAACTGCGCCAGCAGTCGCGCCGCCGGATAAACAAAACGCTCGGTGATTTTTCTGATTTTAAAGCCGAATCTGCCGATTGCGCCGAACGGATTCGGGTCTGAATAACTGAAAATCAAGCGCAGCAGCAAAACGGCGACAAACGCCGCAGTGACGGCGGTAAAAATCAAACTGATGAGATGGTAAATTTGTGAAAACATAATTTAATTTACGATTTAAGGTTTAACATTCAAAATCTAAAACTTCAAATTTTTTATCCGTACTTTATCTGCGTCTATCCGTGTTTATCTATGGTTGAAATTTTCCCTCGCGCCGAAAATCGCCGTGCCGACGCGCACCATTGTTGCGCCTTCTTCAATTGCCGTTTCAAAATCGTGGCTCATTCCCATCGAAAGCGCGCCGTTCGGAATTATTTCGTCGCGAATTTTGCGCAGTCGGCTAAAATATGGACGAACTTTTTCAGTATCCTCAAAAAATGGCGGAATTATCATCAAACCGTTGAATTTCAAACGCTCGCAGGTTCGCAAAAAATCAACTAGCTCCGGCAAATCCTTTTCGCCGACGCCGTTTTTCGTCGCTTCGTTTGCTAAATCGACCTCAATCAAAACCGATAAACTCGCCCGATTTTCTTCGATACAAATACGTTCTAATCGCTCGGCGAGTTCGATTGAATCGAGCGTGTGAATCACGTCGAAAAGTTTAACGGCTTTCCGCGCTTTGTTCGACTGCAAATGCCCGATGAGATGCCATTCGAGATTTTCTTTTCCCAAAACATCAATCTTATCTTCGGCTTCCCGCACCTTATTTTCGCCGAAAATGCTCGCGCCAGCCGCGATTGCGTTTTGCAAAACTTCGACCGGATGCGTTTTGCTGACGGCAATCAACTTGATTTCATCGGCATCTCGCCCGCTTTTTTGCACCGCTTGTCCAATTTTTTTTTTGATGGCAGCCAAATTTTGCCGCAAAACTTCTCGCATCGTCTAAATATAGCAAACTTGAGTCGCCTTCTTGAACTTCCGCGATTAAATTCGTATCATTTGCATTACCTTTTTTGCGCGGACGTGGCGGAACTGGTAGACGCGCGGGTCTCAGAAGCCCGTGGGAGCAATCCCGTGATGGTTCGATTCCATTCGTCCGCATTCTTTTTTCCTCAATTTGAATATGAAAACTGAAACTTAAAAGTTGCGGTTTTCAAAAGCAGCCGCTGATTCGTAAAATTTCTTTTCAAGAAAAATAACGTTAAAATTTTCCCGAAAGCTCATCTATGATTGCTCGGAACAAAACAGAACGCGCCGCCCGCAACCGCACGATTGAACTTGACGGGCGGGAAATCGAGCTTTATAGGAAGCGTCTGATTCGCTTGGAAACCGATTCGGATTTGGCGGATTGTTACAATAAAATAATTTGCGGCGATGCTTTTGAAGTTTTGAAACTATTGCCCGAAAGCGGTTTCGATTTGATGTTTGCCGACCCGCCGTATAATTTGACGAAGAATTTCGGAGAAAATTCCTTTCGCCAAACTTCGCTCGAAGATTACGAACTTTGGCTCGATTCGTGGCTCAAAGAAACCGTTCGGTTATTGAAATTGACGGCTTCGGTTTATATCTGCGGCGATTGGCGTTCGGCATCGGCGATTCAGAGAATCGGAACGAAGTATTTCCAGCTTCGCAACCGCATCACCTGGGAGCGTGAAAAAGGTCGCGGCGCGCTCAAGAATTGGAAAAACGCGGCGGAAGACATTTGGTTTTTTACCGTCTCCGACGATTATGTTTTTAATATGGAAGCCGTCAAAATCAAGCGCCGGGTTCTCGCGCCTTATACCGAAAACGGAGCACCAAAAGATTGGGAAAAGTCCGATTCTGGAAATTATCGCTTGACCGCGCCGTCGAATCTCTGGACGGATTTGACCGTGCCGTTCTGGTCGATGCCTGAAAATACGCCGCATCCGACGCAAAAGCCCGAAAAACTGCTGGCGAAAATAATTCTGGCTTCGAGCGATGAAACCGATTCGATTCTCGACCCGTTTGCCGGAAGCGGCACGACCGCCGTCGTCGCTAAAAAATTAAACCGCCGATTCGTCGGCGTCGAAGCCGATGAAAATTACTGTCTGCTGGCAGAAAAGCGGCTCGATTTAGCTGAAATTGACAGCAAAATTCAAGGCTTTACGGATGGAGTTTTTTGGGAACGAAACGCGCAAAATCAAAAAATTCAAAGAAAATTAACCGCCGATGAAAACGGATAAACACAAGTATTCAAAGTGTTGAATGCCCAAGGATGAATTATAAATGTTGAAATTTTAATTCAAAACTCAGAATTCATAAATTAAAATTATTTGTGATTAAATTGTACCGAAAATGAAAATCGCCACCTGGAACGTCAATTCCATCGCCATACGGCTCGAACAGGTTTTAAATTGGCTGGAAACTTCGCAGACCGATGTTTTGTGTTTGCAGGAGACGAAATGCGTCGACGAGAAATTTCCGCTCGAAGAAATCGAAAACGCCGGTTATCACGCGGCATTTACCGGGCAGAAATCCTATAACGGCGTGGCGATTCTCTCGAAACACGAAATACGCGACGTGCAGAAAAATTTCCCCGAAGACACTGAAGATGCGCCGAAACGCCTGATTGCCGCGAGCATCGAAAATATTCGCGTCGTCAACACTTACATTCCGAACGGCACCGAGCTTTGGACGGATAAATTTACGTTTAAATTAGATTGGCTGCAAAGATTGAGAAAGTTTTTCGATGAGACTTGCAACGCCGATTCGGACGTTTTATTGTGCGGCGATTTTAACGTCGCGCCGGACGAGCGCGACGTTTGGAACGTCGGCTTCTGGGAAGGAAAACTGCATTTTACAAAACCGGAACGCGCCGCGCTCGATTACGTCAAAAAGTGGGGATTTACCGATGTTTTCCGCCAAATTAACGGCGACGAGCAAAAATTTTCGTGGTGGAATTACCGCGAAGGCGCGTTTTTCAAAAATCAGGGCTTGCGGATTGACCATATTTGGACTTCAAAAAGTCTGGCGGAAAAATGCGTCGGCTGCCAAATTGACCGCAAACCGCGCGGCGCGCAGCGCCCGTCAGACCACACGCCGGTCGTCGCCGAATTCAAAAACTAAAAAATTACCGCGCAGACGGACACAAGTAGTTTTTTGCAGGAAGTTTCAAAATAATCTGCATAATCTCGCTTAATTCCTTAAGATAAAAAAGACGGGCGATTAAATTTAATCGCCCGTCTTTTTTATTCGTATAATTATAAAGTTAACGGTTCGGCGAAGACGCCTGCACGGTAATTGACGAACCTTTTCTTAATCTCAAATCATCTTTGCCCTGCAAAACAACCGAACCGGCGCCCGCGCTGCCGCCGATGACCGCACCGATTGCCGCGCCCGCGCCGCCGCCGATAACGCCGCCGATGATTGCGCCGATGCCCGCGCCGATGCCGCCGCGTTTGACGGTCTCTTTGGTTTGGTTATTGCCGCGCGCCGTGCCTTCAGTATCGACGCGGACAGTTTTTCCGTTTTCATCCGTGACGCTCTGCAAAAATCCGGCGAAATCGTAAGTTTGCCCGTTTGCCAATTTGATGCGCTCGAAATTAAACGTGATTTGCGAGCGACCCGAAACTTTTCCCGAACGACTGATGCCAGAGAGATAACCTTCGACAATTGCGCCGCGATATTCATTCGGCGATTGGACCGTCATCCGAAAACGGTCGTTGTTTTGCGAAACGCCGGCGTCAACATCGTTTTCCAGAATTCCCGTCATAATCGTTCCGTCGCGAACGATAAACTCGCCGGTTCGTCCCGTCGTCGTGGTCGGATAATTACTGTTTGGATAACTGTTTCGCGTGTTCTGGTCGCTGCTCGAATAATCGCCGTTCGCATCTCCGCCGCTCGAACTTCCGTTACCGTTAATTTGCGCGACCGCATCGGTTTTCTGGTAAACGCTTTCGACAAAAACCGTCTCGCTGACGTAATCGGTCGTGATGCGGCGCGTCACGCGCAGCGCTCTGCCGTTATCAATTGGAGTGAAAACAACCGTGTAATCGTTGTCGCCGCCGAGACTCGAAACGGTCAATTCCTGCCCGCGAAGCGTCGCGCGGACGCGAATCGTTTTGCCGTTCGCCGTCTCCGTGCGGTCGCGCCCGTCAGCCGTAAACGTCACTTGCGGCGCGCGCGACGAAGCCAGAATCACTTGGTTGCCGCGCACGTCAATCATCAATTTTTCCGGCGATTCGAGCTTGTTTTCCAAATCCTTTTGCGCGGCGGAATCATTTCGCACGTTGCCGCCGGACGCGGCGCGGGCGGCAATTTCGCGCGTGTCTTCGCTTCTCGCCGCATCGAGACTGTAAGTTCCCGTTAAAGTCGAGCTGTAAGAATTCGTGCGCGGCGCGGGATAATTATTCGGATTGCGATTGTTATTCGGAAAACGGCTGTTGTCGTTCGAATTATAATCCGGATTGCGTCCGTTTGAAGTGTTCCAACTCGGACGAACTCCGTAATTTGCCGCGAGACGGTCGAGCAGACTGCGAATTTCCGTCCAGTTGTTTTGGATTTTGCCGCCGCTTATGCGATTGAGGTTTAAAGAATCATTGACGCTTCGTGCCGCTTGCAAAATATCGGTTACATCGTCGGGATTTTCGCGCCGCCGTTGAAACTTTTCGTCAAAACTGCGAAGACTGTCTGCGAGATTTTTCACACCGTCGTTGATTTCAACTTCTTTATCACGATTAGCCGAACTGCGGCTCAATTCGCTGTCGAGACTGTAACGCAAATCGTCGATTTTAGAATTGACGCGGCGCAGAATGTCGCGCACATCGCGTTCGTTGCGTGTCGTCTGCGCCTTTGTCTGTCCGATAAACCCGAAAACTATTAACCCAATCGTTAAGAAAACCGCAAATGCGCTTTTTTTGTCTTTCATTTTTATCTCCTTCGTTTGAAACCGCTAAAACTCGAATTGATATTCGTTTTCAGCTAAGAAGCACTTTGGATGCCAAAAGGTTTGTCGGGCGCGAAAATTTAATGAAAACTTTTCAGAAACTATGCTAGAATCTCGCAAAAGTTTTTACGGTTAAAAGTTTTTTAGAGGAGATTAAATGTCGGATAACATTTATAAAGCTGTGGTTCAATACGCGGGCGACGAGTTCTTTATCGGAACGACGCCGAGCGGACACGCGCAAACGATTGATGCCAAAGGTGATAGAAAGTCCGCGCCGACGCCGATGGAAATGCTTTTGGTTTCGGTCGCCGCTTGTACGGCGGTCGATGTCATCTCGATTTTGAAAAAGAAGCGGCAAATCGTGAACGATTATCGAGTGGAAATTTCGGGTGAAAGGCGCGAAGAACATCCGCGTGCATTTACAAAATTCAATATTCACCATATCGTATGCGGACACGACGTTTCCGAACAAGCCGTCGCGCAAGCGATTGAGCTTTCCGAAACCAAATACTGCAGCGTCGCCGCCACCGTTCGACCGGCGGCGGAGATAAGGACGAGTTTTAAAATTATAGAAGACCAATCACCGAGCGCTTGAACCGCTGATTATTTGAAAACACAAGGAGCAATCCAAATGAAAAGAAGATCGGTAATCGTTTTAATTTTCGCATTGTCGCTCGGCGTGAATATTTTCGCGCAAAACGACGAATCGAACGGGGCGCGGCAACGAGATTGGAAGGCGTTCGGCAAAAAAGGCTGGAATGATTTTGATTTTACGAAAAAGAAAATCACCCGCGTCCAGATCGGTAAACTGAAAAGCGTGGGCGGCGAATCGGGCAGCTCCGACGTTGACGAACTGGCGCTACTGCGCGGCGTGGTTTTCGGCAAACGCGGGCGCGTTTTCAAAGAGCGTTCGATTCAAAATTACCTTGAAAAACAAACGTGGTACAAACCTAAACCTGATTTTACCAACGCTGTTTTGACACGAATGGAACGCGTCAATCTCGATGTCATTCGTCTGGCGGAAGCCGCGCGGCATTCGTCAATTCAGCCGGGCGATTTGCGTCTGTGGCAAACAAAAGAAATTCCCGAAGACAAACTTTTTGCCGATTCTCCGGCAGATTGGCGCATTATGATTGCCGAAGTCGAAGCGATTCACGGCAAGCGTTTCGACAGCGAACCCTGGCTGCAAAAGTATTTTGAAGAACGCTACTGGTATCAGCCGGGCGCCAATTATTCGCCGATTGTTTTAACCGCAATCGAACGCAAAAACCTGAAAAAACTCAACGTCAAACGCGACGAAGACCGCAAGGTTGCTTTATCAATCGGCGATATGGACAAATTCCAAAACGCGCTGTTGACCGAAGATTTATTAAAAGGCTTGTCGCTCAACGATTTACGTTTTATCCGCAACGAATTTTGGGCGCGCAACGGACGAAAATTTACGACACCCGGCTTTCTGGCGAATTTCGAGTGGCGCGATTGGTATAAACCGCTTGCCGACCAGACGAAAGTCAAGCTCAACCCGATTGAGCTGCAAAACGTCAAATTTATCGAAACGGCGGAAACTAAGCTGCGCGAAAAAATCGCTAACCAGCTGATTACTAACGAAATGGTCGACGGTTTGTTCGTCGAAGATTTGCGCGTTTTGCGCAACGAATTGTATGCGCGTCACGGCAGAGTTTTTAAAGACAAGGATTTGCAAAAATACTTTGAAGCACAGCCTTGGTATCATCCCAATCCTGAATTCAAAGACGAAATGCTGAGCGCAACCGAATCGAAAAATCTAGTGATTATCGCGGAAGTCGAGAAAACTTCGGTTAGCAAACTCGCCCAAGTTGAAGGCTGATAAGGCTGAGATTTAAGTTCCGCGTGTCGGAACTTTGAAAGGCAATTAAAAAGGATAGACGAAAAGAACGGGACAAAGACAAATCCCGCTCATCGCGTCGATCCTTTTTTTGTTTTCTTCTTAATCTGTGTTTGTCTGTGCTAATCTGTGGTTTCTATTTTTTTATGAATGTTTTAGCACCAGAAGAAATCGAACTCGCCAAAAAGCGGCGCGTCCTTGAACGCCTCAAAGAAAAACTCGCTTTTCGTGAAGAAGCGATGACCGAACTGCGCGCCGAACTCGAACAATTCGAGGCAAATTACACGATGGAAGTCGGCAGGCTTTACGCCGAACTCGACGAAATCGAGGCGCAAATCGCCGAAGAAGAAGTCAAACTCGTGCCGGACGACGAGGAAATCAAAAAACGCGCCGAAGAATTGAGAAAACGCGCCGAAGAATCTGCCGCCGGTGTCGAAACTGCCGAAAATTGTTCGTTTAAGTGGCAACCGAACGCCGAGGCGAAAAAGGCTTATTACAATCTGGCGAAAATCATTCATCCAGATTTGGCTCTCGACGCCGAGGAAAAAGAAAAACGCCATGGTTTGATGGCAAAACTCAACGACGCTTACGCGGCTGGCGACCAGAATCGGCTTAATAAATTAGTCGAAGATTTCCGCGATTCGCCGGATTTGATAATGGGCGATACAGTCGGGGACCAATTCGTCCGCGCCATTCGCCAGATTTACCAAATCAAAAATCGACTCAAAGAAATCCGCGCAGAAAAACTCGTCGTCGAGCTTTCCGAGCTTTTCATTCTGCACGAAAAGTTTCGGGCGGAAATGCTCGAAGGTCGAAATATGGTCAAACAAATGGCGGAACGCACCAAAACGCTTATCAAGAAATCGGAACGCCGTCTGGAAAATTTACGAAACGTCAATTCCGCGCAGGAAGATTACGTCAAAGAACGATTCGGAATGGATATTTCGGCATTCCGGTAAATTGTTTAAATCTCTAAATATTTTTAAGTTTGCTCAATTTTTCCGCCGCCGCTTCCAGTGTTTCGTCTTTTTTGCAAAAGCAAAACCGGACTTTCTGCGAACCCAGACTTTTGTCGTGATAAAATGACGAACCCGGCACGACGGCGACGCCGATTTCTCTGATTAAATATTTCGTAAATTCAACGTCGTTCTTAAAACCAAAATCGGAAACGTCGGTCATCACATAATACGCGCCCTGCGGCATTTCGCATTTGAAGCCGTTTGCCCGCAAAACCGGAACGATAAAATCGCGCTTTCGCTGATATTCCTTTTGCAGCTTGGCGTAGTAACTCTCCGGCAAACTCAAGGCATACGCGCCCGCGTGCTGCAAAGGATTTGCCGCGCCGACGGTTAAAAAATCGTGAACTTTGCGAATCGCGCCGGAAATATCCGGCGGCGCGATGCAGTAGCCGACGCGCCAGCCCGTTACCGAATAAGTTTTGGAAAGCGAATTAACGACGACGGTTCGCTCGCGCATTCCGTCAATCTGCGCCATCGAAACGTGTTTCGGGTTATCCGTCGTCATCTGTCCGCTGTCGCGCTTTCCGCGATAAATAATATGTTCGTAAATTTCGTCGGTAAAACAAATCGCGTCGAACTCTTTGCACAAATCCGCGATAAACTCCAATTCTTCGCGTGTGAAAACTTTGCCGGTCGGATTGTTCGGATTGCAGATAATTATCGCTTTCGTCTTTTCGTTAAAAGCGTTTCTTAATTCGTCTCGTTCAAAATGCCAACCGTTTTCCGTTTGATAAAGCGGAACGTAAACGGGTTTGGCGTCCGACAAAATCGCGTCCGGCGCGTAGTTTTCATAAAACGGCTCGAAGACGACGACTTCTTCGCCCGCGTCGACCGTCGCCATCATTCCCGCAATCATTCCTTCGGTCGAGCCGCAGGTGACGGTAATTTCGGTTTCCGGGTTAACGTCCAAACCCAAAAACCATTTCGTCTTTTGGGCAATCGCGTCACGAAAACTTTTCACGCCCCAGGTTATCGCGTATTGATTATAATCGGCGGCAATCGCGTCCTGCGCCTTTTGTTTAATGTCTTCGGGCGCGGCAAAATCGGGAAAACCTTGTCCGAGATTGACCGCGCCGTATTTCATCGCCTCGCGCGTCATCTCGCGGATGACCGACTCGGTAAAACTCGCGGCTTTTTTCGAGATTCGATTTTTAATCGGTTTTGGTTGTGTCATAAATCTTTATTATTTGCTTTTAAATTTTGCTGAGAACTTGAGCGTTACGCGATTATTAAGAAAAATTCGGAATAGATGAAAGATTATAGTTGATAGATAATAGCTTTTGTCTCTTATCTGTCATTTTTCATCATCATTTACTACGAATCTTCCCGCCGGTAATTTTCAAATGTTGAATTCCTATAACCGTCGATTTGTTAAATAATAATAACTAAATGAAAAACTTCAAACCGACGAAAGAAGATTTGCGCGATGCGACGAACCGTACGACCGAAGATTTAATTGATTACAATTTGAAGGTTTTATTCTGCGGCATCAATCCAGGAATGTGGTCGGGCGCGACCGGCTTTCATTTTGCGAAACCGGGAAATCGTTTCTGGAAAGCGCTACATTTCGGCGGTTTCAGCGACCGCGTTCTGCATCCATCCGAAGAACACGAACTACTAGAAAACGGCTACGGCATCACGAGTTTTTGCAAACGCACGACCGCCAGAGCTGACGAACTGACGACGGAAGAATACGTCGAAGGCGGAAGAAATTTAGTCAAAAAAATTGAAAAATTCAAGCCGCAATTCCTCGCCGTTCTCGGCATCGGCGCATACCGGACAGCATTTAATCGACCGAAAGCAAAACTCGGCTTGCAGGCGGAAAAAATCGGCAAAACAAATATCTGGCTGCTGCCGAATCCGAGCGGACTCAACGCGCATTACCAGATTAATGATTTGGCGAAACTTTTCGGCGAATTGCGGCAAAATATCTAGCTCGAAAATGCTTTATGACTGTTGGGTCTTCGCCAAAATTCGATCAATCGCCGCTAATGTTTCCGTTGAAAGCCGAACGCCCGATGCTGCCGCGTTATCGGCAACTTGTTCCGGCTTTGTAGCGCCGATAATTGCCGAAGAAACTCGTTCGTCGCGCAAAACCCAGGCGAGGGCAAGCTGCGCCATCGAAAGATTTTCAGCTTGAGCAATCGGACGCAGCTTTTCGACTGCCGCTAAAATCTCATCGGTCATCAGACGGTCAATAAAAACATTCATCTTATCGTTTGCCGCGCGCGAATCCTGCGGAATTGGCTGACCGAGTTTGTATTTTCCGGTCAAAACGCCTTGTCCTAAAGGCGACCAGACGATTTGACCGATGCCGCCAGCGGCGCACAACGGAAAAATCTCGGCTTCCGGCTCGCGCCACAACATCGAATACTGCGGCTGGCTCGACACGAATTTCTCCATTCCGGTCATCTCGATTGCGGCTTTGATTTGTTCGGCGTTCCACTCGCTGAAACCGATATAACGCGCCTTTCCTTCCTGCACGACTTCCGACAGAGCAATCATCGTTTCTTCGAGCGGCGTGTTTTCGTCGTAACGATGACATTGATATAAATCTACATAATCAGTTTTCAACCGTTTTAGCGAATCATTTAATTGCTTATGAATTTGCACGCGCGACAAACCGAAATCGGTTTCCGTCATTGGAAAAAACAATTTCGTCGCCAAAACATAAGAATCGCGCGGTCTGTCATGCAAAACTTCGCCGAGAAAAGTTTCCGCCGCGCCTTTGCCATAAACATTCGATGTGTCAATAAAATTGATGCCGACTTCAAACGCCTTTTCGACGCACGCTTCCGCCGCTTCGCGCTCAACGCCGCCGGAATAAGTCAGCCACGAACCCAGACTAATTTCTGAAACCTGCAAATCGCTGTCGCCCAATTGACGATATTTCATACAAAATTTCCCCTTGTTATAAATTTGTTTACGAGCCAAATCATTAGACTATAACCCAAGTTGCCAGTTATTGAATAAAAGCCTTATCAATTTGATAGGCGAATAAAAATAACGCGATTTTCAACAAGAATCCATTGAGATTAGTCGCATGAATCTTTTTCGGAAACAGTTTAGCAAT
>JAABUN010000467.1_pt1 | contig 104822 bp, 97 predicted proteins | sample 5559311 | NCBI WGS metagenome assembly JAABUN01 (sample SAMN10711877, study PRJNA513370) | rock metagenome | isolation source: Antarctica rocks | place: Antarctica: Victoria Land, Siegfried Peak sud | reverse complement strand
GTCAACAGTCGTGCTCTGGCTATCGGCGGGATCACCGGTGAGACTGCCGACCCACAGGGTGGGCACATCGCCCGCGACGATCGCGGAGAGGCGACGGGCCTGCTCCAGGAGACCGCTCAGAACCTCGTGCAACGCCATCTCCCTGAGACGAATATGGCATCGATGGTCGACGCGCTGCGACGATGCGCCGAACGCTACCTCGCGGCGGGTATCACCTCCAGTCAAACGGCCGGGGTCAACTCCGCGGACGAGCTCCGAGCCCACCAGACGGCCGCCGCAAGCGGCCTGCCGCTGCGCAGCAACCTGATGATTGGCCGTGGTCTGCTTGACGCGGCCCTGAAGCTCGGACTACGGACCGGCCTCGGTGACGACCGTCTCCGCGTCGGGCCACTCAAACTCTTCTCCGACGGCTCGTTGATCGGCCGCACGGCTGCCGTCACGCAGCCCTTCACCGGCGAGCCGGACAATTTCGGTCTGGAGATGATGCCGCAGGACGAGCTGGACGAGGTAGTCCGTCGTGGCCACAACGGCGGTTTCCAGGTGGCGATCCATGCCATCGGCGACCGGGCCATCGATATGGTTCTCTCCGCCTATGAGCGGGCGCCGATCGCATCTCCACGAGCCGATCACCGACATCGTATCGAGCACTGCGGCATCCTGACCGCCCCATTGATCGACCGGCTCGCCCGCAACAGGGTGATGGCCGTCTCTCAGCCGGTCTTCGTCAGCGAGTACGGCGATGGGTTCGTGGCCAATCTCGGCCGCGAACGCGCGCAGCTCACGTATCCGTTCCGATCGCTCCTCGACGCCGGCGTTGATCTCGTCTTCTCATCCGATTGCCCGGTCTCCGACGTCGCCCCGCTGAAGGGCGTACAGGCTGCCGTCACAGAATTGACCGGCTCAGGAGAGCCGTATGCGCCGGGCGAGGCGATCGACGCGCTGACGGCACTGCGCTGCTATACCCTCGCCGGAGCACGGGCGAGCTTCACCGAGCGGCAGATTGGCTCGATCGAAGTTGGCAAGCTGGCCGATCTGGTCGTCCTTGGTGATGACCCGACGACGGTGCACCCATCGACGATCGCGTCTATCCCGGTGCTCGCCACGATGCTCGGCGGCGAGACCGTCTACGAACGACCCGCCGCGGCTGCCGGCTAATGCCCTCCCAGCCTGACACCGGACCCTGCATCTTCTGCGAGATCGTCGCCGAACGCGCCCCGGCAAGCGTTGTCTACGAGGACGACACCTGCGTCGCCTTTCTCGATCTGCGACCGGTCACCGAAGTGCACACGCTGATCATCCCGAAACGACACGCCGCGGGTCTCCAGGATCTCGATCCTGCGGACGGCGCCCATCTCTTTACCACCGCGATGCGGCTGGCGACGGCGCTGCGCCGGTCTGATCTCCGGTGCGACGGGGTGAATCTCTTCCTCGCGGACGGCGAGGCAGCGGGCCAGGAAGTCTTCCATGTCCATCTCCATCTGTTCCTACGGTTCGCGGGCGACTCGTTCCGGATCGACGCCGACTGGTCGACAACGCCGAGCCGCTCGTCGCTGGACGAGATCGCCGGTCGTCTGCGAACCGTTCTTACGGACACGGAGAGCGCTACGACTTCGGCGTAGGGAGAGAAACGACACGATGCAGGATATCGTCGGGGCTGGCCGTATCATCGATATTAGCCTTCCCCTATCACCCGACCTGCCGGTCTGGCCGGGGGACCCGGCGGTGTCCGTTGACGCGGTCAGCCGGGTCAGCGCGGGCGACGTCGCCAACGTCAGCTCCATCGCCTGCTCCAGTCACACCGGGACCCACGTCGACGCCCCGTGGCACTTCGTCGACAACGGGGCCAAGCTGGACGAGGTTCCGCTCGACCGCTGGATAGGCCCTTGCGTCGTGGTCGATGTCCCGCCGGACGCGAAGCGAATCGAACCTCGCCACCTTGATGCGGCGGCTCTGCCACCGGATATTGAGCGGGTGCTCTTCCGCACCTCCAACTCGACGCTATGGCGGGTGGGACGGCGGGAGTTCCATAAGGAGTACGTCGCGCTCGCGCCAGAGGCCGCGCGTTGGGTCGTGAATCGAGGCGTCCGTCTCGTCGGCATCGACTACCTCTCGATTGAAGCCTATGACGACGAGGCGCACGAGACGCATCGCACGCTCCTCGGCAACGGCGTGTCGATTCTGGAGGGGCTCGACCTCGACCGCGTCCAGGCGGGACCATACACCCTGATCTGCCTGCCACTTCGCCTTACCGTCGGCGATGGGGCACCGGCCCGGGCGATTCTGGTGCCACCCGTTACCTCGCCACAAGGGAGACGCTGAATAAGACGTGACCCGATCGACCCCAGCGCCGTTGCAGCGAACGTCGTGCCCGAAAGGAGTTTATGGCTCCACTCATGACTGTCACCGTTACCCGGCGCCGGGTGATCGAGTCCCCTTGTCGCCGGGTTGACGCTGCACCACCCACCTGCCAGAGATGGTCTCGCTGCCGGTGAGCGATGTCGCTGACGTGCCAGTTCGCATCGCGTCGATTGGCATGACGAGCTGGGATCACTTCTTGTGCGTCGACAGGTTCCCGGCGACCGGGGAGTATCAAGCGGTCACTACCGAGCGATCGGTAGCGGGTGGTCAGGGCGCGAACACGGCGGTTGCGCTGGCGCGGCTGGGTGCACATGTTCGCCTCGCATCCCTCGTCGGAGACGACCGCGAAGGTACCACGGCACGTGAGGCACTGGTCGCCGAAGGGGTTGACGCAACCTGGGTTGGCGTTCGGGCCGGGGAAGCGACCGACCGCTCGACGATAGTCGTCTCTCAGGAGCCGCCTGACCGAACGATCTTCTGGCATCGTGGAGCGGAGTTGCGGCGGGGAGATCAGCTCGACATCGCGGCGATCTTCGACCATGACGTTGTCGTCCTCGGGGTGGCCGATGCGCCGCTGCGGCGGTTTCTCGCCGATCTCCCCGCCCACACCGCGCCCCGCGCCCGGCTGCTCGGTCCGATGACATTCCTGCTTGACGAGGCGTTCCACGATGGCTTTGAGATCGCTCTCCGCCACGATGTCATTGTCGGCAGCGAGCGGGAACTTCTGGCGCTCTCCGGCACCTGGAACCTCGCGGACGCCGTTACCGCCGTTCAATCGAGGATGCCCGGAACAAACCTGCGGGGCTGTGTCGCGACGCGGGCCGCAGCCGGATGCAGGATGGTGACGCGCGACGAGAGTTGGCAGATTCCGGCCTTCCCGGTGACCGCGGTGGACCCGACGGGCGCCGGCGACGCCTTCGCGGCAGGCGTCGCCTACGGACTGGCACGCCGCTGGGAGTGGCCGCGAATCGGTCGTTTTGCGAACGCCATGGGCGCCCTGGCGACCCGATCGCTCGGTGCTCAGTCAGCCTTGCCGAACCTTGGCGAGGTCATGGAGCTGGTAGACGGGCCGCTTCCCGGCGACTCCGAACAGGTCCAGGGCGAGTAGTGGCGCACCGGGTTGTCCGGACGCGACCTCGATTCAGCGTCGACCGAACGTCGCCGCCCACGGCGAGTCCGAGACAGGGCCGGTTCATGGCCCGATGAGATACCGCTACACTTTGGTGATGATCGGCGTCCATCCACTCACTGTTGCCCCCAGGCCAACCGCTCGCCAGAGGCTGACCCGCGACATCAAGCGGCTGGCCGCCGAGTGCGGGCTCGATATCGCCCGCGTGACCTCCGCTGAACCGTTTCCTGAGCTTCAGCCCGTGCTGATCGATCACATCGCTCAGGGATATGTGCAGGGGCTCGACTGGTTCACCGCTGAGCGTGCCACATTCTCCACGGTCCCCCGAAACCTCCATCCAGGCGCACGTTCGATTCTCGCGGTCGGCGTCGCCTACTGGACGGTCGATGCGGGGAAACCGGCCGACGGTGTCGCCCGGGGGCGAATCGCCCGCTATGCGTGGGGGGTCGATTATCACGACCTGCTCAAACGAAGGATGGAGAACCTGCATCGGGCGATCGAGGAGGAGATCGGCGCGCCGATCGAGGTGCGGTGCCTGGTCGATACGGCCCGGATCGTTGACCGCGCGGTAGCGGCACGCGCCGGGTTGGGCTGGTATGGTAAGCATTCCTGTCTGATCGTCCCCAGTCGCGGTTCGGGTGTGTTGCTCGGCGAGATGCTGTTGAGCATCGAGCTGGAGCCGGACGAATCAATCGATAAGACCTGCGGCCGCTGTACGATCTGCCTCGACAACTGCCCGACCGGGGCGATCGTTGCGCCCTATACCATCGATTCGCCACGCTGCCTCTCGTTCCAGACGATCGAACAACGAGGCAGCATCCCCTGGTCGCTCCGTGCGTCACTCGGCGATTGGGTCTTCGGCTGCGATATCTGTCAGGAAGTCTGCCCCTACACCAGGGCGATCCGCCTTCCGGCCGATCCAGCGTTCAGGCCGCCTGGGGTCGAACACGCCTATCCATCGTTACCACGGTTGCTGGCGATCTCCGAGGAGGAGTTCCGAGCGAGGTATCGGGGCACACCGGTGCTCCGCGCCAAGCGGCGCGGGCTGGCTCGTAATGCCGCGGTCGCCCTGGGCAACATCGGTGATGAGTCTGCCGTCCGTCCACTCCGGTTCGCGCTAGAGACGCACGACGAGCCGCTGGTCCGCGGCCACGCCGCGTGGGCCCTTGGCAGACTCGCCGAACGGGGCATCGCGTCGACCCGGGCGGTCTTAACCCAACGGCATCGGCTAGAAGCGGACGCCGGTGTACGCGAGGAGCTCGCCGGAACACTGGAATGGCCGGCCGCGACGCGCCAGGCGAGTGCCCTTCCCCCGGCGACGGCCTTTGACGGAGCAGGACCATGAAAGACGCCTCTTGAACGACGTTCAAGAGGCGGTATTGTGCATCGCGTAAGGATGGTGGTCGGAGAAATGGCTGGCGCGCCGGTTACGCTAGCCAGTCTTGAGCGCGGTGCGCATGCAGCGGGTACAGACATTGACCCGCTTCGTCACACCGTTGATGGTCATCATTTTTCGCTGCACGTTCGGCCCAAACTCCCGGTTCGTGCGACGCTTTGAAAAGCTCACATTATGACCGAAGACTTTGACCTTCCCACAGACATCACATTTACCGGCCATTTTTCACGCTCCTTGGCAAGGCATCAATAGTCACTGGACCACGGTCAACGATGGTAGTGCCGCGAAAGCTCTGAACACCAAAAACGCTGGACGACGCTCCAGCGACAACCTATGCTAGCACAGCATTCCCTCACCATACAATCGGACTCGGTTCGACGATTGAGGACGACCATGACCGACCGCTCGGAACTCAGGTTGACTGGCACGGGCGACCTTGCTGCTCCGGTAACGCTTCCCGAGGGACACGTCGACGTTGCCGAGCACGCCATCGCGTCGATCGTCCAGGAATCGGTGCTTTCCTGCTATGGCGTCGTCGACATGGCTCCACGCGACCTTGGGTCCGCTCTCGGCAAGCGTCTGGGACTGACGAAACCCCGCCGGGGCATCTCGGTGAAGGTCGCGGACGGGCAAATCACCGTCGAGCTCTCGGTCATCATGGAATACGGGACACCGATCTTCACGGTCGCCAAGAACGTGATGCAGACGGTGAAGTTCCAGGTCGAACGGACCGTGGGGCTACCGGTTGAACGGGTCAATGTCAACGTCCATAGTCTCCGGGTCAGCGCTGAGTCGGGCTCGAGTCGCCCGTGATCGACAGGTCGCCCCCTTCCTCCGTCGCGGTCGCCGCCCCTGTCTGGAACGGCGCCGAGCTCCTCACCGGCATCACCGCCGCCACGACATGGTTAGAGGCTCACCGCAACGCCATCAATGCGCTCAATGTCTTTCCCGTGCCGGATGGTGATACCGGGACAAACATGAGCCTGACGATGCGGGCGGCCGTCGAGGAAGGGCGGACAGCTCTCTCCGATGGCGCCACCGGCGCGGGCGACGTCGCGGCGAAAGTCGCCTATGGCGCGCTGATGGGTGCCCGCGGCAATTCCGGGGTCATCCTCTCGCAGATCTTCCGCGGCTTTTCGCGTGCACTCGAAGGCCGCGAGGAGATCGATGGCCGGGACATCGCCATATCAGTAGAGTCGGCACGGATCATGGCCTACAAGGCGATGATGCGACCAGTCGAAGGGACGATGCTCACGGTAATCCGGGGAGCCGACGAGCAGGCTCGACTCGTGGCGGCGCGCACGCCCTCCCTCGCCACCGTTCTCGACGCTGCGGCCGCGGGCGCGAGAGACGCGCTTGCCACGACGCCCGACCTGCTTGAGATCCTGCGACAAGCAGGCGTCGTCGATGCTGGTGGGCAGGGCGTGGTCCGCATCCTCGAAGGCCTGGCGGCCCACGCCCATGGAGAGACCCTGGGGGCGATGCCGACGACCGGCGACGTCGTATCGGCGGTCGAGGTCGGCAGCGAGATGACGTTTCTGGATCGTATCGGAGAACTTCATGGCAGCGATGAGTTCGGTTACTGCACCAATTTTGTGGTGATCGGCGCGGACCTCGACATCGATCGATGCCGGACCGAGCTCTCAGCGATGGGGGAGTCGGCGGTGATCGTCGGCGACTATCAGATTCTTAAAGTCCATATTCACACACCCTATCCGGGCAAGGTGCTCGAGTACGCGACCGCGCTTGGCGACCTGGACCAAATCAAGATCGACAATATGCAGTCCCAGACACGATCGCTCAAGCGCCAGCGCGTCGAGAGGCAAGGGGCATCCGGCGTGGAGCCAGCCGCGCCAGACCGCCGTTCCAGCGACATGGTGGTGTTGGCCGTCGCGGAGGGCGATGGCATGGCGGCGGCGCTCACTGACATGGGCGCCGCCGGGATCATTAGCGGCGGTCAGACGATGAACCCCAGCATCCAGCAGGTGCTGACGGCGGTGAGCCAGTCCCCGGCCAACCAGATCATCCTGCTTCCAAATAATTCAAACATCGTCCTGACCGCCAACCAAGTCCCTGCGCTGACTGAGAAGCGGGTCCTGGTGGTGCCCAGCCGATCGATTCCTCAGGGGATCGCCGCGTTATCAGCCTTCAACGCGGACATCGATCTGGAGACGAATTGTCGGGAGATGACCGCTGCGCTCGCCTCCGTCCGCACGGTCGAGATAACCAGGGCGGTTCGCGATGCAACGATCGATGACGTCTGTGTCCGTTGCGGGCAGACGATTGGCATTCACGATGGCCGGCTTCTTGCCGCGGGCGACGATCCCATTCAGGTGAGTAGTCAGACGCTGAAGCACGTGGGTCTCGATGAAGCGGAGCTCGTGACCATCTTCTCCGGAGCTGAGACGGATTGCGCCCAACTGGATGCGCTGTCGGCCACACTGCGGAAGTCCTACCCGGCGATCCAGGTTGATACGCACATCGGAGGTCAGTCTCACTACCTGTTCGTCATCGCCATCGAATAGGCGCCCATCTCGAGGAGGATACGACGTGAATCGCGTCGCCATCGTTGCCGACAGCACGGCGGATCTGTCACAAGAGCTGCGAGAACGGTACCGGATAACGATGGTACCGCTCACTGTTCACTTCGGCAGCGAGACGTTTCGCGACCAGATCGACCTGTCGTCCCAGGAGTTTATGTCGCGTCTGGCTGCCACATCCACGGTGCCAACGACCTCGCAACCTTCTCCCGGTCTCTTCGAGGAGACATTTCGCCAGCTTGCCGTTGACCACGATGAGATCGTCGCCGTGCTCCTCTCATCGAAACTCAGTGGAACGCTGCAGTCGGCCCAGATTGCCGCCGAGGCGGTGCGGGACGTAATCGCCGTTGAGATTGTCGACACGCTGAGTGGGTCATTAGGCGCCGGGCTACAGGCAATTCGTGCCGCTGAGCTGGCCGGTCAGGGAATCACTGGATCGGAGATCGCCCGACTCCTTCGCGCGGAGACGAATGCCTACCACCTGCTCTTCTTCGTCGATACGCTCGAATATCTCCAGCGCAACGGGCGGATCGGACGAGCCGCCGGTCTCGTCGGAACGCTGATCCGCCTCAAACCGCTCCTTCGGGTTGATGAGGGGCAGGTCGTACCCTACGAGCGCACCCGAACGCGAGCGAAGGCCATCCAGGGACTGGTTGACTTCGTGACGGACCTCCCTCGGGTGGAACGGCTGGCCGTGCTCTACGCGACCTCGAAAGATGATGCTGACGCTCTGGCCAACCGGTTGGCGTCGTTGAAGGGCCTGGAGAGCGATCAAGTGTTCGTCGGATCGCTCGGTCCCGTGATCGGCTCGCACATTGGTCCGGGTGGCATGGGGGTCGCGGTCTTCGACCACGACCCCACCACGGCGAGTCCGTCGGGAACCGGGTAGAGTCCGTGTGGCCAACGGCGCGACGTTGCCCCTGACCACTCTCCTCTATTAGATGGTGAGTTGCAACGCCGATGGGGCTCAGCCCATGTTGAGCGTCGTTGAAGCGGACCTTGTGCGTGCCATCTCTGACCGGCAGTTCGTCCTACACTTCCAGCCAAAAATCGCCCTCGACACGGGTCAGCCGTTTGGTATGGAGGCGTTGATTCGTTGGCAGCACCCAGAGCATTTCCTTCTGCCACTAGGGTGCCTTTGTTCCACCGGCGGAGTCATCACATTTGATCGTCTACATCGGATCACTCGTCCTCTCCGAGGCTTGCCGGCAGATGCGAGCATGGACCGATGCCCACGTCGCAGATTCACTCACTTGGGTGAGCGTCGATCTCTCAATCGACGATTTTGGGTCAGGGTATTCCTCGCTGGCGTATCTCAAACACCAGCCGGTCGACAATCTCAAGATTGACCGCGCCTTCGTGCAGCACGTGACGACCGAGCCAGACGGATCGGTTATCGGTGCCATCCTCCAGCTGGCCGGGGTGGTAGGCGTGAAAGCCACCGCGGAGGGAATCGAGACGTCCCGGCAGCTTGCCACGCTTCGAGACCTCGACTGCCCGTTCGGCAAGGAGTATTTGTTCTCCCGCCCATTAGCTGCCAATTATGCATGGGCGTTTTTCAAAGGTTTGGCGGCGCCGAGTGTCGCTTGGGCGACAGGCGACACGTAGGCGCGGCGCGGCGCTACCTCATCAGGCATCCGGTGGAACGCAGTACACTTCCAGCTATGAACCCCGCGCTCGCCAGACGATCGAGGGCTGTCCTCGGAGGGGCACTGCCCACACCACTGACCCTGATGAATGACCGGCACGGCAACGCAATCGACACGGGCACCCCTCAAACCGCAGCCGCTATTGTGGAAGGCGTCCTGGAGGCGCTTCGCCGCGAATGGCGTCTTGGCGGTCGCGTCGGGATGCCTATGCGCTTTGCGTCCGCCCAGGTGAAACGGCTCCGGAGCTATGCCGCGACGCAGCAAGCCGCGGATGCCGTCGATGCCGTCGATCGACTGATCACCGCCTATGAGTCGCTCCCGCAGAACGAGCGAAAGGATGGTCTGACCAAGATTGCATCGGCACTCAACGCCGTGCGCCCGCTAATGCCGGTCACCATCGACGCTCCGCCAATAGGAAAGCTGCCGGGCGCCATCGTACCTGGACGCCTCGCCGTTCGCCCGGCGACGTTGGCCGGTAGTGCCCCGAGAAACAGGGTCGACCGTCCGGTCCCGCAGCTCCCGGTGCATGCTCCGGTGACCGATCTGCCGCGGGTCGGTCCAGCGCTAGCCAAGAAGCTCCGCAATCTCGGCATTGAAACCGTCGAGGATCTGCTCACGGCCGCGCCGCGCCGCCACATCGACTACTCCCACACTGAGCGCATCGGCTCCGTTCTCGGCTTTGTCCCAGGAGAGGAGGTGACGGTCCGGGGGGAGGTCATCGATCTCCGCGAGATGCGAGGAGCCGGCCCCCCCCGGGTCGTCATCAAGCTCGCCGACGAGACCGGCTGGGTGCGGGTGACATGGTTCAACCAGTATGTCGCCAAGCAGATGGCAATAGGCGACCAGATCGCAATTAGCGGCAAGCTCGATGCGAGCTTTAGCCGTCCGTCGTTTACCTCCCCCGAGTGGGAAAAAGTCGGTGCCTCCGCGCTCTCGACCGGCCGCCTCACGCCCGTCTACGGCCTCACGCAGGGGGTCGCTCAGAAAACAATGCGCGGGCTCACGAGCGCCACGCTCGATGCCACCAGGTCGACGATTAGCGACTTTCTCCCCGAGCGCGTGCGACTGGAACCGAACGAAGCACCGCTCGTCCCGCTCCGTCAGGCGTATAGCCAGGCACACTATCCCGACAGCTACGCCGATCTCGATTTGGCCCAACGTCGGCTGGCGTTCGATGACCTCTTGCTGCTGCAACTCGGTCTGGTCCGCCGCAAGCGAACCCGCAAAGCCTTTAACGGGATCGCGCTGGACATCGATCGAACCCAACTTGGTCGCTTCCGCGCGGCGCTGCCGTTCACCCTGACCGGATCGCAAGACCGGGCCCTAGAGGAGATCCTGGACGATCTCTCGCGGCCGCGGCCGATGACGCGCCTCCTTCAGGGGGATGTCGGATCTGGAAAAACCGTCGTGGCCGCGGCCGCGTTGCTGGTCGCTCAGCGGAACGGCTACCAGGGCGCGCTGATGGCGCCGACTGAGATCCTGGCCGAGCAGCATTTCCACAACCTGCGTGGCTTATATGTGGGTCTACCCGACGATGAACGGCCAAGCGTGGCATTGCTGACCGGGAGCACGCGAATCGCCCGCCGCCGCGAGACGCTGGCCGCGGCTGCAAGCGGTGAGATCGATATCCTCGTCGGCACGCACGCGCTGATTCAAGGAACCATCGAGTTCGCCCGCCTTGGCCTAAGCGTCGTCGACGAGCAGCACCGCTTCGGCGTGCGGCAGCGATCCGAACTCTCGAACAAGGCGATCGGACTTGAGCCGCACGTCCTGTCGATGACGGCGACGCCGATCCCGCGAACGCTGAATCTGGTGTTGAACGGCGATCTCGACGTCTCAATCATCGCCGAGCGCCCACCTGGGCGGGTGCCAATCGAGACTCGTCGGTATGTCGGCTTCGACCGCGGCGCAGCCTACGATCTCGTACGTACTGAGGTCTCGAATGGTCATCAGGTCTTTGTCATCTGTCCGCTGGTCGAGGCCTCCGAGGCCAGCGATGCAAAAGCGGCGGTCGATGAGGCCGACCGGCTCCAGCGCGATGTCTTCCCTGATTTCCGGATCGCGGTGCTGCACGGGCGGATGAGCGGCAAAGAAAAGGATGCCGTGATGACCGCCTTCCGGGATCGTGACGAGGATGTCCTTGTCTCGACCTCGGTCATCGAGGTTGGCATCGACGTGCCGAACGCGACGGTCATGCTCATCGAAGGCGCCGATCGGTTCGGACTTGCCCAGCTTCATCAGTTCCGTGGTCGGGTCGGTCGCGGTGGCACGAAGTCGCACTGTCTCCTTCTCGCGGAAGACGCGACCCCGGATGGCGAGGCGCGGTTGCAAATGATGGTGGACACGGACGACGGTTTCTTGTTGGCAGAGAAAGATCTTGAGCTCCGCGGCCCGGGCGATTTCATTGGAACCCGACAGAGCGGGCTGCCCGAACTGAGCTGGATCGATGGCTCGTTCGACAGCCGGCTGCTTGACCGGGCCCGAAAAGCGGCGGAGTCTCTGCTCGATCTCGATCCCACCCTAGCAGCCCCTGAGCACGCCGCACTCTCGAACCGGCTCGCAACGTTTTGGGAGCGCGCCTCCCCGGACGTGCCCTCCTGAACAGCGACCGGGTGGCGACTCGCACTGGGTCTCGCGGGCTTCTGGACCTCGGCGGATGCATCGGCACGTCATTGACTCTGGGACTGCTAATCAGCGGATCGCGCCGCGCGCTGGACCTCGGCACGCCATACTGGCGTGACTTGGGACCGTGGTCTGGCGGGAGCGAATCGCACACCTCACGACGACGCCATCGAAGGAGCAACCACCAGTGCGCGTGATCTCGGGGGACCGCCGCGGCTTTCGCCTGAAAGGACCCGCGGGTCCAGGGACGCGACCGATGGCCGACAAGATCAAGGGCGCGCTTTTCTCGATGCTCGATTCACTCGGCGTCGTCCCCGACCGCGTCCTTGACCTGTACGCCGGTACCGGGAACATCGGCATTGAGGCGCTGTCGAGGGGGGCGACGCACGCGGACTTTGTCGAGCAGAATGGCCCGGCGATTGGCGTGATCCGCGACAACCTCAACCACACCCGTTTCACCGACGCGTCACGGGTCTATCAGATGACGGTCTCGGCCTTCATTCGGCTTCCTCCGCTCGGACCGCCATATGACCTGATTATCCTCGACCCGCCCTATGCTGATCCCACGATCGTGACGACACTGGAACTGCTCGGCTCCGCGCCACTGGTACAATCGAGCACGGTTGTTGCCGTCGGTCACTCGCCTCGGGCGCCATTACCCGAGGTGGTGGGGCAACTGAGGCGCCTTCGTGAGCGATGCCACGGAGATAGCTGCGTTTCCATCTTTGAGCCGGCCAGCGGTGGCGATGAGGTTGCGATGACGTCGGTCGAGGACTTGGCGCACGGATGAGGCGCGCGATATACCCAGGGAGCTTCGATCCGATCACGCTGGGACACGTCGACGTCGCCAGGCGCGCGGCACGCCTTTTTGATGAGCTGGTCGTTGCGATCTATGGTGGGTCCGAGAAGGGCCCGGGCCTCTTCGGGTTCGAGGAACGGCTGGCCCTAGCGCGCCAGGCGTTCCCAAGCGATACGAATATCCAGGTCGACAGTTTTGCGGGTCTCACGGTGGAGTACGCTCGTCAGCTGGGCGCGACGACCATCGTTCGTGGATTGCGAGCAGTGTCGGATTTCGAATATGAGTTCAAGCTGGCGCACATGAACGACCATTTGGCGCCCGAGATCGAAGTCGTGTGCTTGATGACCTCCTCTCGCCACTCCTTCATCAGTTCGAGCCTGATTCGCGAGGTCGCTTCGCTGGGCGGAGCGGTTGACGGGTTGGTTCCCGAACATGTCCGTGATGCGTTGCGGGCAAAGGTGGCCACGGGATGGGGGGCGAGCGATGGGTGAGGATGACGACGTGGTCGAATCGGGAGAGGAAACGGTTGATATCCTCTACCTTGTCGACCGGCTCGAAGAACTCGTCGGGATCGGCAAGCGCGTTCCGTTCAGCGGTCGCGTGATGGTCGAGGAAGAAGAGTTCCTCGCCCTGGTCGATCAACTACGAGTCGCCGTGCCCAACGAGATCAAACAAGCGCAGCGCGTAATCAAGGAGCGCGAGCAGGTCATCGGCGAAGCTCAGTCTGAAGCGTCAAGAATCCTTGAAACGGCGCGGGATCGTGCGGAATATTATGTCTCACAGCAGGGCCTACTGGCTGAGGCGCGGCAGAAAAGTGAAGAGCTTCTGCGTCAGGTCGAAGCGGAGCACAAACGGTCCCTCGGCGAGATCGACGTCTATGCACTGAAGCAGATCGGTCTCATCGAGGACGCAATGCGCGAGGGCATGGCCCTCATTCAGCAGACCATGGACGAAGCCACCGTCCTGCTTCAAGGGGCGAAGGATCAGGTGGGCCGGTAGCCCCTCGGTTTCGCCCAGTGAGCAATCAGGAGGGGTGAGGCAGCATACCCGGGTACGGCAGTGCGTCGCGCGGGTGGCCGAGAACGGTCCCGTTCTCGTATACTTCGTTGTCCGCGCCGGGCTTCGTCCGGCGTTTATACGTGCCGGGGCTGAAACGGCTTTGGCCGGCCGTAGAGTCGGGTACTATCTCGGTCATGAACCTTTACAACGACACGGTGATTAATGTCGCTGGCCTGCTCAAAGAGCAGGTGGGCAATAGTCGGGACTATGCTTTCCATCTCGACCGGTTTCCCATGGATGATGGCGCGGACGCGAGTGGGATCGACGGCGAGGTCAAGCTTCGGCGGCTGCGGCTTGGCATTATGGCCGATGTGCGGGCCCACGGGACAGTCGAGATCGAGTGCGTGCGCTGCTTGCAACCGTACGATCAGCCGTTCGTGACGGAGTTCAGCGAGGAATTCCGGCAAACGGTCGACGTTCGAACCGGCGTCGATGTCACGGGCGGAGAGCCCGAGGATGACGACATGTCGGTGATCGACGAGAATCATGAACTTGATCTGGCAAACGTGCTTCGGCAGGAGATCGTCGTCGCCTTGCCGATGCGGCCCGACTGCGGGGAGCAGTGCCCGGGACCGGAGTCGTTACTGAGTGTACGGGAAACCGTTGACATGGCGATCGACGAGCGGCTTGCCGCGTTGGGGCGGCTGCTCGATGACTAGCTGCATACAACTACTCTAGCGATTTGGCGGTCGTGGACCGCGATACGTTCGAACGGGAAAGGATTGGTTGAATGGGCGCTCTACCGAAACAACGAATCAGCCGCCATCGTCAGGGGAACCGGCGGCGTCACCATTTCATCGCTCCGCTGAACCTGGTGGAGTGCACCAGCTGCCGGGAGATGAAGCTGCCCCACCACGTGTGCCCGAACTGCGGGATGTATAACGGCCGTCAGGTCATCGAGATCGAGGAGCGCGAGCGTCGCCCCGAGTAGATCATGGTGATGGGCCGCCTCTATCGTGCGGCTCCCCATCGTAGTTCCATCCCGGCTGATCGTCGCTCTTCGATGAATGAGGTTGCGAGTCGGACTCCCCAGCACCACGCTTTGAGACGGTCGGTGTTGCCCCAAGAAGAACGGCGTCCCGTCAACTGAGCCGTTGTCATCAGATGAGGATCGACCCATGCGGCATGCGGCGGTTACCGGCTGGGGCATGTCGGTCCCCGATCGGGTTCTAACCAACGCGGACCTGACCCGGCTGGTCGAGACGTCCGATGAGTGGATCGTCTCGCGGACCGGTATACGGGAGCGGCGCATCGTTGGTCCTGACGACAGTACGACATCACTGGCCACCGCCGCGGCTCAACAGGCGATCAACCGCGCCGGACTCAGTGCGGATCAGCTCGATCTCATCATCGTCGCGACCTGCACACCGGACCAGTTCCTGGTGCCGGAAGCGTGCCTCGTTCAGGCAGAGCTCGGTGGGACCGCGGGCGCGTTTGACGTCGGCGCCGCTTGTTCTGGCTTTGTCTATGCCCTCTCCACCGCCAACCAATTCATCCAGGCGGGTGTCCACGACCGCATCCTCGTGATCGGTGTCGACACCCTGACCCGATTTGTCGACTACACCGATCGCACCACGTGTATCCTGTTCGGCGACGGGGCCGGCGCCGTCGTCCTGGAAGCGACCGCCGAGCCGCGGGGTCTCCTCTCGACCGTGCTCGGCGCCGATGGTGGCGGACACAAGCACCTTTACATCCCGGGCTGGGGCGCGGTAGTCCCTGAGTCGGCCGATCTGTTCCCGGAGTACCGGCCATATCTGCAGATGAACGGGAATGAGGTCTTCCGGTTCGCGGTGCGCGTGATGGGCGATGCGGCGGCGGACGCGGTCGAGCGGGCCGGTCTGTCCTTCAGCGATATTGATATGCTCATTCCCCATCAGGCCAATCTGCGGATCATCGATGCCGCGGCGCGACGGCTGGACCTCCCCCGGGACCGTGTCTGGGTCAATCTCGATCGCTATGGCAACACCTCAGCTGCCTCGATCCCAATCGCAATCGTCGAGGCGGCGGCCGCTGGTCAGCTCACTGAAGGCAACAACCTTGTCCTGGTCGCCTTCGGGGGCGGCCTCACCTGGGCGGCCGGTGTGCTTCGCTGGGGAACGGCTGGCGTCTGCCAGGATCCAGATTGCCGCCGTGCCGGGGCTGTGACGTCTCCGGGGCAATCCGCTGCCACGATTGCCACCGAGGCATGATTCGCGGAGGCCGGTATCGGCCAAGCCGTCGCTGGTCCATAACTCGTGATCCCACGACAGGCGCTCGCTCCGGACGGTGTCGCGGACGTCACTCTTTTAACACGACAACCAGGTACGGAGGTTCGTCTTGATGAAAGGTCGCCGTTGTGGCTGACGCAGGAGCACAGCCGGTCGCAGTCATCACCGGGGGCACACGCGGCATTGGTTTGGCGATCGCGCGGCGCCTCGCGGCCGATGGTTTCGATCTGGTCCTCAATTATCGAGGGGACGAGGCCGTTGCGAAGGAGGCGGGCGAAGCCCTTTCAGGCTCTGGACGGCGGGTCGAACTGGTCGCAGCCGATGTCTCGACCGCTGACGGCGCCGGTGAAGTGGTCGAGGCCGCCGTTCAACGTCTCGGCCGCATTGACGTTCTGGTCAATAATGCGGGGATTACTCGCGATACGCTCTTGATGCGAATGACCGAAGACGATTGGGACGCGGTGCTGACGACGAATCTCAAAGGGGTGTTTCTCTGTGCCAAGGCCGCGGTTCGACCAATGCTCCGGCAGCGATCGGGCCGCATCGTCAACGTGACATCAGTCGTTGGCCTGGTCGGCAACGCCGGTCAAACCAACTACGCGGCGGCGAAGGCAGGACTTGTTGGCTTCACCAAATCTCTGGCGAAAGAGGTCGGCTCACGCGGGATCACGGTCAATGCCGTCGCTCCGGGCTTCATCGAAACCCGGCTGACCGACGTGCTCTCTGACGAGCTCAAATCGACACTCCTCGGACAGACGCCGCTGGGTCGTCTTGGGACGGCTGATGACGTGGCCGGATCGGTCGCGTTTCTGGTCTCCCCGGATGCGAGCTTCGTGACCGGTCATGTGCTAACCGTCGACGGCGGACTCTTCATGCCCTAGGTGACGGACTCCCCGGCAATCAGGTTATGCCGGGAGACATCGCGTTCCTCGATCCACCGGCGAACCGCCGACCTGCCAACATGATCCCGTCGGTTCAATGGATATTGACCGGATCAATCCCTCCAACAGCATTGATACCGGCCCCAATTGCGAGCAAATCCTCAAGGACGGCCCCGACCTGATCGGGAAGACCAGCGGCGGACGTCAGATAGCCGCGCGCTCGGTTCCCCGCGATCGAACCAGCGGCCCCGCCAGCAACGCCGAGCAGCGCCGCCGGCACGGGGGGCTGATGAGCAACCATCGCTAACCCCGCCGCGGCGACGCCACCGAACACCAACCGGCCGATGAATGGTCCGGGCTCGAGCCGGCTCGGGACGAACGGCAGCTTGTCACCGACCGTCTCACCCACCGCCGCGATCCGTAGCACGGTGAGGACGCGGGGAGAACGGAGCCAGTTGAAGGGACCGGGAAGCGCGGTCACGGTGGGGGACCCCTGGATCATTCCTCCCAGGAGCGCAAGCGGCAGCTGCGACCTGAATCCCGCGACCACTCCGAGCTGGAGGGCGTGTCTGGCGAACGACGGCGTTATCGACCAACCCTTTTGCATGAAAAGCTCCTATTGACTGAATGATCGGCGCTCGGTGGGCGTCGATTCCGTCGATGCCTGGAGGGTTCACTGCATGCTTGGTGCCCCGCGCCCCAAGGGACGCAGTCCGGGATACCAAACGACGCCCGCCGACACTCTCGACTATCCTTATGCGACGCGCATGTCGAGGCACTGCTCCACTCCAGCCAGGCATTCTCGATTGTCAGGCGATCGTTTCGACTGGTCGCCCAGCCGCTGAGACTCCATCGCGTGCGCTTATGGGGAGATGATGAGCCAAACAACGTTCAGCAAAGTGCTGGTCGCCAACCGTGGCGAGATCGCACTGCGCGTCCTCCGGGCGTGTCGCGACCTCGGCTTGCCGGCGGTGATCGCCTACAGCGATGCCGATCGGGACTCATTGGCGGTTCGCCTTGCCGATGAAGCCGTCTGCGTTGGTCCGGCAGCGGTTGCTCGGTCCTACAACAATATCCCGGCGATCATCAGCGCGGCCCTGGTGACCGGCTGCGACGCGGTACATCCCGGCTACGGCTTTCTCGCGGAGAACGCCTATCTGGCCGATATCTGTCAGCAGGTCGGCGTCACCTTCATCGGTCCCCGGCCCGATGTGATCGAGCGAATGGGCAACAAGTCAGAGGCGCGACGATTGATGCGGGAAGCGGGGGTTCCACTCGTCCCCGGAACCGATGGACCGGTCGAGAACCTTGGCGAGGCTCGCCAAGCGGCGCGTCGCATTGGCTATCCCATCGTCATCAAAGCGGTTGCGGGTGGCGGCGGTCGCGGCATGCGCGTCGCGGATGATGACGCCCAGCTGACGCGGGCGCTGCCACTCGCGAAGGCTGAGGCGGAATCAGCGTTCGGCAATGGTGATGTCTACCTGGAGCGGTACCTCCAGCGACCACGCCATGTCGAGGTGCAGATTCTCGCCGATCACCACGGGCACGTTGTCGCGGTCGGCGACCGCGATTGTTCGTTGCAACGGCGTCATCAGAAGGTCATCGAGGAAGCCCCGGCGCCGTTACTCTCACGGAAGGTCCGAGAGGCGTTACACCGCACCGCCATTCGTGGCGCGAAGGCCGCCCACTATACGAACGCCGGCACCCTTGAGTTCCTGATGGACCGCGAGGGCCACTTCTTCTTCATGGAGATGAATACGCGAATTCAGGTGGAGCACCCGGTCACCGAAGCGATCACCGGCATTGATCTCGTCGCGTGGCAAATCCGTATCGCCGCCGGGGAACGCCTGACCATCGACGATCGTCTGGGCGAACCAAGAGGGCACGCAATCGAGTGCCGGATCACCGCCGAGGATGCCAATGCTGACTTCGCCCCTGGTGTCGGATCGGTCGAGACATATGTCGCTCCCGGTGGACCCGGCGTCCGGGTTGATTCCCATCTGTATGCCGGCTACCAGGTTCCCCCCTATTACGATTCACTGCTTGCCAAAATCATCACCTGGGGCAAAGACCGCCCGGAGGCAATCGCGCGCATGGATCGAGCGCTGCGGGAAACGGTCATCACCGGGATTCCGACGACGGTTCCGTTTCTCCGGCACCTGATCGCCGACGAGGCCTTCCAGCGTGGAGAAGTTCACACAAATCTGTTGCAGGAACGACTCGCGGGGGACCCCGCCCGACATCCCGCGCCGGCACTGATCGGGGACCGTGATGGCCGAGAGCCTGCGGCAACCACATCGACCGGCCTATCATCGCCGAGTGGGGAACCGGCATGATCGACATCGACCCTGGGGTATTGACGGCGGACCACGACCTCGTCGCGTGCAAGGGTCAGGCGCCATACCCGGTGGTCAATCCAATCGGACTCGCCTCAGGGTCGATTCGAGGAACCGTCCGCATCCTTCCAGGCGCACTGATCGAGCTCATCGACCTCACGGTGCGCGACACGCCAGGGGTGGTCACCTTCTCAGCGCTTCGGCGAGCGCCTCAAGCCTTTGGGCAGCCAGCATCCGCTGTAGCCAATGCTCATCATTTCAGGAGTGGCGGCATCCGTGTCGCGGTGCAGGCGGACCAACTCAGGGTCGACATGGCGATCGTCGTCGACCGGAATGCGAATATCCTCACGGTCAGCCAGGCGCTTCGGCATCGGGTCGGCGCCGTGGCAGGTCTCATGCTTGGGATGACCATCACGGATGTCAACGTCCATGTGGCCGATATTGACGGCTCGTCCAAGGAAGAAGGTTTTTGATCGGCATGACCGAGGGAAACGGCACGGCGTCGCCACCCCGACCGAAACGACCTCGAAAAGCGAAGGGTGACTCGACGGATCACCGCCATCGCGGTGGCGGTCGCCGACACCAGGGACGCATCCTGGCAATGCAGATCCTGTACGAAGTCGATGTCACCGGTCACACATTGCACGACGTTCTCGCCCATACGCTCGACGAGCAGACTGTCGCCCCTCAACTGCGCCAGCACGTTGAGCGACTGACGACGGGCGTTCTCGCAGCGTGTGAGGACATTGACACTCGTATCGCCGGTGCGGCCACCGCCTTCCCCGTTGCACAACTGGCGGCGATCGATCGGACCGTACTGCGCCTGGCGATCTTCGAACTTCTTCACGAACCGGGTGTCCCACCGCGCGCGGTGATCAATGAGGCGGTTGAGCTCGCCAAACGATTCGGCGGTGACAACTCAAGTCGCTTCATCAACGGCGTCCTAGGCACGGTGTCAGCCCAGATCGCGGCCGAGTCTCCATCGGAGCGTTCCCTCTCTAACCAGAACGGCCCTGGAGTGGAGGAACGGTTGCTTCAGCCCCAGGAGCAGCAAGGGTCCTCGGCCGACGGTTAGCGATCCGCCGTGCGATGTAAGGACGCCGTTGGTCGCCCGATGGGGTCTCGTGTATTATCCGAGACGTTCACGGGCCGTCTCCAAGGCCGGGTCGAGCGTAGGCCTGACTCCTGCCACGGTACCGAACATGCGCACGAAGGATGAGCGAATCGTGACACCGTGGCGGTGGCGATGCAGGAGGGGGACGGCGTGGCGTCGGTGTACGATCGGGTTCGAAGTATCGTGGCCGAGCGACTTGGAGTCGACGAGGATAAAGTGACCATGGATGCCGAGTTCATCGGCGACCTGAATGCTGACTCGCTCGACCTTGTTGAAGTCATCATGGCCATGGAGCAGGAGTTCAACGTCGAGATCAAGGACGACGAAGCTGAGAACATTCGGAGCGTCTCCGATGCGGTCGAGTACATCACCGAGCACGCGACCTAAGCCCGGACGCTTCGATGACCCTTGTGGCCTGTCCGTGAGCGGATCGAGCGAACGCGCACACGATCACCGGTCATCGTGGGGCGCTTGGCCGATCCGGTCATCCAGACCGTGCGGTGACGACGTAGAGTACGAGGGCTCGTTGGGCCCGATCGCCGTCAAATAGGTCGCCCGGTGAATGACCGGTTGGCCGTTGACGACGGCAACACACGAGTTGTCTCAGAGGCAGGGAATCATGGCCCGCGCAGTTAAGCGACCGTCGCTTCCGGCACTCCGGGTGCCGAAAATGCCGCACCTTCCGAAGTCTGATGAGCCGGATGTCTTTGAGGAGATGACGCTCCAGGAGCACCTGGAAGAGCTGCGCGTCAGGATCGTTCGCTCCTGTTTTGCCATCGGTGCGGCCTTTATCGTTGGCTTCTTCCTCTCGGACAATCTGCTGCGGCTCATTCGGAACAAGGCCCAGGTTCCCGGCGGACTGGACATCATCAGCCCGACCGAACCCATTGTTCTGACCTTTAAGATCGCTCTATACCTCGCGATCGGCATGGCCACGCCGGTCCTCGTCTGGCAGCTCTTTGGTTTCCTCGCACCGGGTCTCACCGGTCGTGAGAAACGTTTCGTTCTGATGTCGCTGCCATTCGTCTCTATTCTCTTCGTGGCAGGCGCGGCTTTTTCCTTCTTCTTCGCGGCTCCGCGCGCGTTCGATTTCCTGTCCCACTGGAACTCCGACATCTTCGAGTGGTCCCCGCAGGGAAACGAGGTCGTTAATTTCTACCTTCAGTTGATGATAGGGATGGGCCTGGCCTTCCAGCTCCCGATCGTGATGTTCGTGCTCTCTGCGCTCAACATCGTTAGTCCCAAGCGGATGACCGGTTTCCGGAAATATGCGGCCATGGTGATTATGGTCGTCGCGGCGATCATCACGCCGACCCCAGACCCGTTCAACATGTTCTTCGTCGCCATCCCGATCTTTGTCCTCTGGGAAGTCGGCTTGATCCTGGCCCGGGTGGCAGCGCGCCGCCGCGCCACAACATAGGGTCGTCCGTCACGATGGCGCCGGGGCGAGTACGTCGGTCAGCTCCGCTTCATCGGCAGGGTGAACGGCGATCGTTCGCTCGTTCCGATACGTCACCATCCCGGGTCCAGACCCCTTGATCTTCCTCACGTAGCGACGGCGCGTGATGTCCACCTCGACCGACGTGCCGCCGCGACTGGCGCTGTAATAGGCTGCGAGCCCGGCCGCCGCCTGGATGGTCTCCACGACCTCCTCGCCGCTCGACTGACGCCAGCGGACGATGACGTGCGATCCGGGTACCCCTCTTGCGTGAAGCCATGTGTCGTTCGCCCCGGCAATATCGAAGGTCACCAGGTCATTCTGAGCCCCACTTCGACCTATGAAGACCGCGTTCCCCTCATCGTCGAGCAGTGGTCGCGGACGGCGCTCGGCGGGCCGGCGCCGTGGTGACCATGTCCGGTCGAGCTCACTCGATTCGCCGCGGGCTTCCCATTCCGCCGTGAGCGCCTCGATCTCGGCGAACCCTTCAGCCTGCTCGACCATGATCCGGAGTTGATCGAGATACGCGAGCTCGGCCCGGACTTCTCCCTCGAGGGCCGGCAGATGCTCACCGGCGCTACGCGCCTTGCGATAGCGTTCAAAATAGGCCTGAGCATTGGACTTGCCATCAAGCGACGGGTCGAGCGGGACCTTCATGTCGTCGGCGACCAGCTCGCTGTCGCCGGGCCGAATCTGCCACAGGTAGGCGTAGATGCGCTCGCCCCATTCCCGAAGACGTTCCGCCTCCGCGGCGCCTGCCCGTTGTTTCCGGAGCGACGCCAGCCGGCGGTCTTGGCGGTCACGGACATGCCCGATCGCCTGGAGGAGTCGTTCCCGGCGTTGAGCATGCCGGGCCGGTAGGTGATCCGGCTCGACATCGGTTGCCGCCTCGGCCGCGGCCGAAATCGACGGTATGGCCACTTCGGTAAAGGCGGCGGCCAGAGAGGCGAACGGGACCGGCGCGAAGGCGACGACGACCTCGTCATCGCGATAGATGCGCGGCGCCCACGCTGACGTGAGCAGCGGCTCAAAGAGCGCCCGCGTCTCGCGGGCGAGCACGACGGCCGCATCGGGTTCGAGGTTCGCTAACCGGACGGCGCTATCTCCCGCAACGCGAAAGGCAATCTCCCGAGCCATCTGCGGACTGACACCGCGAAACGCCCGTACCAGCAACGACGCCACCGTCGTGCTTCCAGGATCCTGCTTGAGGATGCGCGAGGCTCCATCGGCAGTCAGGCGGCGGGGATCGAGCTTATCAACTGGCGGCGGGTCAGTGTAGGTCAGGCGAGGCCAGACCGGGCGCACCCGGCTCATTGCCGGGGTGACGCGCTTCGCGCTCTCCATGATCCGGCCCTCGTTGTCGACCAGGATCAAATTGCTGTGCCTCCCCATGATCTCAATGAAGAGGTGAACGTGGGTCGCCTGGCGCTCGCCGTCGAGGTCCTCACCCTCATCATCGTCGTTGTCTGGCTCAGGCTCGTCGCTGCCCGCCGTTCGGCGGTCGTTGTGGAGGGTTAACCGCTTGGCTATACTGAGCCGCACGAGTCGCTCGAGTGGCGGCTGATCGATGCCGACGAGGAGGCCACCACGGACGTATTTTCTGAGGAGCAATCCGAACGGTGTGATCAGCTCGCTATCAATTGACGGCATAGAATGGGCAATATAGAGACGCGCGCGCGCCTGATCGGCACTTGCGACGACGGTCCGCCGGTGGCCACAGGCATAGACCTCGAAGGCAATCGTTCGAGAGTCGATCAGACCGAGACGCTGAATACGACCGTCGAGAAGCTCGGCACCGATCTCGTCGGCGATCGCGGCAATAGACAGGACATCGAACACCGGGTACTCCTCGGTTATCCCTTCTGGCGAACCTGGGTGAGGTAGCAGCGAATAATGACGTCAGCGGGATCGGTCACCAAGCCAGACGAGCAGATCGGCGGGGGTACATCGTTTGGCGTGACCGATCAGCTAGGTGAGCGTGGCGACGACCTGATCGGTGATCTGCGGGCCGCCCGCCGGCCCCGACTGGTTGTCATCTCCGGGCCGTCGGGCGTCGGCAAGGATACGGTGATCGAGTTGCTGCGCGCCCGCTTCCCGGAAACCTATTTCGCGGTCACCGCGACGACGCGGCCCCGGCGACCAGGCGAGATCGACGGAGTTCACTACTACTTTCTCGATGCCGACGCATTCGCGACCCGCCTCGAGGACGGTGAATTCCTGGAATCGGCCGTCGTTTATGGGCATCACTACGGGGTGCCTCGCGGCCCGATCCGCGCCGCGCTAACTCGCGGCCAGGACGTCATCGTCAAAGTCGATATTCAGGGTGCCGCATCGATTCGTTCGCTCGTCGAACACGGGATCTTCATCTTCCTCGCGCCGGAGTCGATGTCGGAGTTGATGCGGCGTCTTCGCGCCCGCAAAACCGACGATCCCGAAGCGTTGATGCAGCGGTTTGGGACGGCCAGCCGGGAGCTGTCCGCGGCCCGCGACTTCGACTACGTAGTGTTCAACGAGTCCGAGCGAGCGGAACGGACACTGGAGCAGATCACAGCCATCCTGACGGCCGAGCATTGCCGGTCCCTCCAGCACGATCCGGTGGTCTAGCTCGCGCTCGACTGCTCAATCGTCACTGAGCTATGGAAGGAACGTTACGCAACCTGCCCGGCAACGGCCGGCACGCCGTCGCGCGCTTCTGGATCGGGCTCGTCATCCTCGGGGACATGGACCAGCGTATCGCGATCCTCGATCCGGTCAATGAAGAGAATGCCGTCCAGGTGGTCGATCTCGTGCTGAAGGACCCTGGCGGGGAATCCTCGCAGCTTCAAGCGAAGCGGTCTGTTGTCGAGATCGATCGCCTTGACGGTAATACTCTCAGCGCGGGGCACTTCGCCCACCCAACCGGGAATGCTCAGGCAACCCTCGCCGCCGAGAAGTCGTCCCTGCGACTTCACGATCTCCGGATTCACGAGACTCAGTACGGTCGCGGGCTCGCCGTCCCCGCCATAGTTCTCCGGCACGTTGACCACCAGCAATCGGCGCAACAGGCCGACCTGTGGCGCCGCCAACCCAATGCCCGGTGCATCGAGCATCGTTTCATGCATATCGGCTGCTAAACGCCGCAAACTCGGGTCAACGGTCCGTATCTTGATCGCCTTTTGCCGAAGGCGCGGATCACCCTCAAGGATGATGCGAAGAATCGCCATGTGTCACTCGTTTCGGAAAACGCCAGCGGCGCCGGTTGATCCTGGAGTGGGAAGTATCGCCCACGGCCGGTAGCCGCCTCAAGTCGCATCGAGCGAGCACGCGACGGCGCTGTAAGACGGTCCCCTGGAACATCAGCCGACTCGCGTCTCCGGCAGCCTCCGAGTCCCGGCACGCTATGGATTGACACCGCCACCGGCTCCGGTCACCCGTAGCGTCCCAGTTTTCTTGCCGTCGATGAGGATATCTTTCTCTCCGTCGGCGCCCTCTGGAATGTTGACCTGGACGAGCGTCTCACCTTGCGCCTTGACCGGCAGCGAGTTAACGAGATCCTTGATCTCAATCGTATGCTTCTGGCCATCCCCAGTGACGGTCAGGATAAACGGGAGTGCCACCTGAGCTTCGACGACATCTGGGTCGATCTTCCCATCCTTGATCGTGATCGACTCAGTAGTTGCATCCTGGGGCAAACCGCCCCGGCCGGGCACCCCCACCGCAGGCGATGCGTCGTAGAGCGACTTCACCGTCGTCGCCTCCGGACGACTGTCCTTAGCGTTTTCCGACGTTCCGCAGCCAGTCGCTAGCACCAGCGATCCGAAGACCGTCACCGAGAATGCGCGCCGGCTTAGCGATGCTCCTAGTTCCATGTTGCTTCTCTCTCCCTATCATGCCACACCCACGAGTACACCGGGCAGAATGACGCAAGGGAGGTGCCGAGAAGCGTCTCGGTCGTCGTCTTGAGCTCGCACTGATGTCACGCGTCGCGAACGCTCACCGTCTGCAGGCGCACCCGGTCACGTCCGGCTTAGAGCAGACTCTGGGGGTCGACATCGACTGTCCAGCCCGGTCGGGTCGGCAGCGCCTCCAGCATCGAATCGAGCTCCGGCCCTCGAACGACGATCTGCCACTGGTACTTCCCGCGGATCCGACTCGCAAAGGCAGGGGTTGGTCCGAGGAGATCGATCTCCGTTCCTGACGATCGCGCATGTCGAGCGATAACGCGGGCCATCTCGTCCGCTTCGGCAGCGCACTGCCCATCGTCCAGACCTCTGAAGAGGTATCGGATCAAACGGGTGAATGGTGGATAGCGATGGGTACGTCTGAAATCGATCTCTTCGGCAAAGAACGCCGCGTAATCATGGCGAGCCGCTGCCTGAATCGCATAGTGGGCAGGCGTATAAGTCTGCACGACGACCCGGCTGCCAGCGGTGCGCCTTCCGGCTCGACCAGCGACCTGCGTCAGCAACTGGAAGGTTCGCTCCGCGGATCGAAAGTCGGGGAGATGAAGCATGGTGTCGGCGTGCACCACGCCGATGGCGGTCACGTGAGGCAGATCCAGCCCCTTCGCGATCATCTGCGTGCCGACGATGATGTCGATCTCGCGCCGTTCGACGCGGCGCAGCATCCGCTCGTGGCCGCCAGCGCCCCGCACCGCATCCTGGTCCCACCGCAGCACCCGTGCGTCCGGAAGCAGACGGTGCACCTCACCTTCGACCCGCTGGGTCCCTGCCCCGAAGTAATTGAGCGGCCCACCGCACGAACATGACTGAGGTGGAACCTCTCGATGATTGCAGCGATGACAGACTAACCGCCCCCGATCGGCGTGGAACACTAGTGGCACATCACAGAACGGACAGATGAGTGCATCGCCGCAGGAGCGACAGAGGACGATCGTCGCCAGACCGCGCCGGTTAAGGAAGAGGATCGCCTGCTCGTTCCTTGCAAGGGTCCGATGCAGCAGCGTCTGCAATTGCTCGCTGAAGAGCGAGGCGTTACCTCGATGCAGCTCCAGACGCATGTCGACGACATCGACCGACGGCAGCTCGAGCGATGCCTCCCGACCATCTGGGGTCACGCCGTTGAGCCGGGGCGCCACCCGCTGGCGTAGCTCCAGACGCTGGAGCTGACCAGGGCCGCGCTGATCCGCGCGCCACGCCGTCTCGATCGATGGTGTAGCACTGCCAAGCATCACCACTGCCCCCTGCAGGGCCGCAAGATGTTCCGCGAGCGCCCGCGCGTGGTACCGGGGCTCACCCTCTTGCTTATAGGCGCCATCATGTTCTTCGTCGAGGACGATCAGTCCAAGATCATCGACCGGCGCGAATACCGCCGAGCGCGGACCGACCACAATCGGCGTCCTCCCAGAGACGATGCCTTGCCAGGCCGCGTACCGCTCGGCATCCGACAACGCGGAATGGAGGACCGCGACCTGACCGGGAAAGCGGTTCGTAAAACGCTGGACTACCTGCGACGCCAGCGCGATCTCAGGCACGAGCACAATCGCCGCCCGGCCATGGCGAAGACACCAGCCGACCGCCCGCAGGTAGACCTCAGTCTTGCCGCTCCCCGTCACGCCATGCAGTAGGAACGGCGTCGGATCACGTCGCTCTAATGCCGCCTCGACCTGCCGCCATGCCTGGGCCTGAGCCGATGTAAGAGCCGGCACGCCCGCACCCCGCGGTTCGGGACGGCTCATCGTCCGCGGCAGGGCGATTTCCTCAACGATTCCCTTCTGAGCCAGTGCCCCAAGAACTGCCCGGTCCGTGCCAGTCCGGGCGACCACCTCCGAGAGACGCACGTACCCGTCGCCGCCAACCGGTGCCAGGCGCGACCGCTGGACCAGGTAGTCGACAACCGCGCGCTGTCGCGGCGACCGGCACGACGCCGGGTCGCCGGCGACGATGAGCCGGACGAATCGATCCAGCCGGGGGTGAGGAGCCCCGTGGGTAACTCGTGCGACGCGCTCGATCAGGCCCCGGTCCTCAAGCTTGGCGACGATACTGGTCAGGCTGCTACCCAACGCCGCGCGTGCGGCGGCGAGCGATGTCTCTCCCCGCTCGTCGAGAAGCGCGAGAAGTCGACGTTGTGCGGCAGTCACATCTGTCGGACTGCTGCCGAAAGGCAGGACGAGCCGCAGGTACTCGACCGCGCGGCGATTCACCCCCGGCGGCAGGAATGGACTCGCGGCCGCAAACAACGTCGTCGCGGTCTCTCGCGCGAGCCAGCTCGCGACCGCCAGCCGGTCCTCGCTCAAGCGGAAGGCAGGCTCGACCGGGGCATGGATCGCCTTTAGGGCATATGACACCGGTTCGGAGTGCAGACGAAGGACGATCCCGAGAACCAGCTGGCGTCGCAACGGGACCCAGACCAACTGGCCAACGGCGATCCGATTGTCGCCGCCGTGAGATGGAGCAATGGCATAGGTCAGCGTGGCTGCGCGACGCGGCAGCCGCGCCCCGTCCACTGCAATCTCGACGACGAGCGGCGATGGACTGAGGGTTGTCGGCACCAGAGGCACTGGCTCCAGATCAATCATCGCACAAGATTACAACGACCTGAACGTATAGAACAGATGTGTCAACCTGTCAATCGGCACGACGATACTTCCGACCATGAATAACCCTCACCGTTCGCCGCCACCGGGAGTCCAGCAATAGTGACCCACCCTACCATCGCCGCGTGCCTCCGTGTCACTGACAGCTCCTTTACAGCGCCGGTATCGCCACCTATAGTCGGAGGAAGGTTTGAGCGCGACCCTGTTAAACATCGCTTCGGAGGCAATAGAATCCATGGCGCAGGCATCCCTCACAACGACCATGCTCCAGGAGTTCCAGGATCGCTTTCCCACATCCCTTGCACTTCATACCCGTTCCAGCGCGGTCATCCCCGGCGGTATTACGCACGACGGACGACACCTGCGGCCCTTTCCGATCTCTGTCGATCGCGCCGACGGTGCCCATAAGTGGGACGTCGATGGGCATGAGCTAGTCGACTTCGCGGTGGGCCATGGAGCGCTCCTGCTCGGCCACAACGATCCAGACGTGTCCACCGCCGTGCGTGCCCAGCTGGAGCGGGGAACGCACTATGGAGCTGGCCACGAAGGCGAGATCATGTGGGCCGAGCAGATCCGTTCCCTGATCCCGTCGGCTGAACAGGTGAAATTCACTTCGTCCGGGACGGAGGCGACGCTCCTCGCGATGCGGTTGGCGCGCGCCGCGACAGGCAAATCAACGATCCTCAAGTTCGAGGGGCACTTTCACGGATGGAATGACTACGCCGTCAAAGGCGAGAAGCCGCCGTTCGATGCGACGACGTCCCCCGGCATCCCGCGGGAGGTCCTTGGCACCGTCGCGGTGCTGCCGGCGAATGATGCGGACGCCGTCGATGCACGGCTCGCCGAGGGCGACGTCGCCGGCATCATCCTGGAGCCAAGTGGCGGGTCATGGGCCATGATTCCCCTCCAGGACGGATTTTTAGCGCGGGTTCGCGACCTGGCGACAGCCCATGGTGCGGTGCTCATTTTCGATGAGGTGATCACCGGCTTTCGTTGGTCACCGGGGGGCCTTCAGGCTAAGGCCAACATCGTGCCAGACATGACTACCCTGGCCAAGATCGTGGCCGGGGGATTGCCGGGAGGCGCGGTGGCCGGAAGAACCGAGATCATGCAGCTGCTTGATTTCAGAGACGACCCCGAATGGAATGCGACGCGCCGGGTGCGTCACCCCGGCACCTTCAACGCGAATCCCCTCTCGGCGGCGGCCGGTACGGCGTGCCTTCAGAAATGTGCGGACGGGTCCGTTCAGGCCGCGTGCGACGCGAAGGCATCGGGCCTACGCACCAGTCTCAACGGCGTACTGGCGCGGCGAGGGTTGGATGGCTTCGTCTATGGCGAGAGCTCGGTCTTCCACATCGTGATTGGACGCCGCTGTGAGAATCAGATCGAAGGTGATCTACGCATCCCGGAGGGCGTTTCCGCGGCCGACCTGAAGAACGCCTCTGGCCGGCACTCGGCGCCGCTTCAAATCGGCATGCTGCTGGAGGGCATTGACCTCTTCCATAGCGGTGGACTGCTCTGCGCGGCTCATTCCGATACCGACATCGAGGGCACCGTTGCAGCGTTCGACACGGTACTTGGCCGCATGCACCATGAGGGCATGCTTTAACGCCAGATCCCTCGCCGCCCGTCTGCATTGTGGCCGGCCTGACAACGAATCGAGCGTGAGATTCCACCGTTGCCAGACCGACGGCGGACCGCAATCCGCCGCGCCTCGGGGCGCGGCGGTCTGGCCAGGTCATTCGGGGCTAAGACATTTCGCGGTTTTTGATTCGCAATCTGGGCGATGCTCCAGCGCCCGCCACGCTTCTGGGCGCTCGATAGCCATCACCCAGCTGGCGGCGGTGCCCCGTCGCCACCGGGACCGCCGGAGGACCCGGTCGGTGTCGCTACCGGATCGACGCCGATCGTGATCGTCGCCAGGTAACCGTCGGCGACCGATCCCTCTGTGAGAGGCGTCAGGTCGACGAGAAAACCCGGCTCATCCTCGTGGTCGCCAAAGATGTTGTCCTCATCGTTCGTGGTTCGCTCATTCTCGGGACGATTCACGTACGGCTCTAACGTGAACACCTCGTCGGTGATGGCATCATCAAAGAAGAGCTGACCGGTGTGGGTCACGTGACCGCCGTTGTACGTCGCTGCGGCGGCGCCGTCGACGGTGACTTTGAGGTGAATGTGGACCGTCCGACCGGCATACCACCCCGGATAGATCGTCTCGAACTCGGCCACGCCGGTGCTATTAGTGAGCTGGATCCCACGCAGGAACTTCTGAGTGGCGGCCTCGGCCACCAGGGTGGCATCGGCATCGCCACCGGGGCGATTGGACGAGATGCCGGAGTAGTAGCCGTGTGCGTCGCAGTGCCAGATGTCGACGGCGGCGTCTGCAAGTGGCGCGCATGATGTCGGGTCTGCTACCACAATCTTAAGACGGAGCGGCACTCCGGCCTTCCCCTCGGTGATATCCCGCCGGATGAGGTCACCTTCGAGATAATAGGGGCCTTCTGTCAGCTCCGGCGTGAGCACGCAGTTCGTTGCGTCCACCGTCGCCGCTTCCGATGTCGCTGCGGGATTGGTCTGTGCCGTCGTAACTACCGTCGACCAACCGATCGCTCCCAACGCCGCGACGGTCGCCCCCGCCTTCAAAACTCCCCGTCGTGTGGGCATCGAGTCGTGTAGGGTATCGTGCGCCGATCGCGCGGTGACGCGCGGTGCGCGCATGGAAGATGTCACTGTTGCTCCTCGTTGGTGGTGCGTAAAGGACCAGCACCCTGCTTACCGCTACCCGTCGCGACGACTCAAGAGCGGTCGACATCCCTTGTCGATGGGTTCAATCGTAGGGCGTGTGGCTGAGAAGGTTCCTGGGACAACCTGGGAGTTGCCTGTGATGCTCGACGCGCCGCCCCTCCCGTCGTGGGAGCCGGGTCAGGACCACAGGGCATGCCCCCGTGTGTTGCTCCTGACCCCCGGAACACTACGACAGCTTCCACGATCAGAATCGTGCGGCGGAGATGTTTCACCTGAACGATCCCTGACGTCGTTAATCCGCGGGCGTAGTAAGCACCCCCCGGTGATCCGATTGGACCCGAGCATCGAACTGCGTCCCGACGGCGAGGTTGGTTTTGGCCCAGAGGAAGGTCACGAGACCGACGAGCAGGGGTACGACGAGAGAGATAATCCACATCAGGGCGAGGCTTAGTCCAATTTCGTCGTAGAAGGCCGCCACGAACATCATGCCGATGTACGCGAGGATCCCAATGCCCCATGCCAGGCGCGTCGGCGCCTGGGTCGCCGGCTGCAGGTACTCGAACCGATCGCCCCGGCGGTTCGTCCGGTCGGTCCACGGCGCCAGTGTGATCAACGTAAAGATCGCTCCAGGAAAGAGGACGCCGCCGAGGAACTCCGGGCCGATCGTTCCAATTGGCGTCGAGAAGACGGCGCTCGACGGTACCATCTTCAAGAACCCGTAGATCCACATTAGGTACCAGTCGGGTTTCACATCGGAGGCTCCACCGCCTGGGGGGCCATACGCGGCGAGGGGATGAATCGGCAGAAACGCCGACAGCAGGAAGAGTCCACCAAACATCAGCAGGAGCAACTGCCCGGCAAGCAGCGCCTGGTACGGCCATAACGGAACGCCGAGCACACGACCCGGCTCGGCCAACTTTCGAGCGTATCCGGGCTGGGTGTGCTTCTGCTTGATGACGAAGAGAACGTGAAGCCCAATGACCGAGGCCAGCATCGCCGGCAGCACGAAGACGTGAATTGTGTAGAGCCGGGGCAGACTCCCCAGTGTCGGGAAGGCGCCGCCGAAGAAGAGATCGGCCGCGATGTTGCCGACCCACGGGATCGAGCGGGCGATCCCGTAGCCGATACCGGTTGCGGTCACGGAGAAGGAATCGTAGGGCAAGGCATAGCCGACGAACCCGGCCATGAGCGTCAGACCGAGCAGCGCGACGCCGATGACCCAGTTGAGCTCCCGTGGCTTGCGGTAGGTTCCGGTGAAGAAGATACGGACCATGTGCAGGAGAATCGAGAAGACCATCAGATGACCAGCCCAGTGATGGACGTTCCGAAAGACATTGGCCACCGGGATCGACTCGATCAACTGCGTACTGGCGAAGGCCTGCGGCAGGGCCGTGCCGTTCACGTCGATCTCGACGTTGGACGGTGTGTAGATAAGCCCGAGATAGATGCCGGTCAGAACCAGGATCGCAAATGCGAATGAGGCCATCTCGCCAAAGAAAAAGGTGGTATGGACCGGGAACGCCTTGCGACCGAATTTGAGATAGAACGACCGGGTTCCCACGCGCTCGTCGAGCCAGCCACGCCGCTCGCTGCCGCTGCCGTCGCCGGCGCGCGCGCCAAGCTCGTCGCGTCGAGATTGGAGGCTGGCGATCTCCCGCTCCAGGCGCGACCGTTCTTCCACGAGCTCACGGTAATAGACGCGATTCGCTTCCGGCTCCTGGCTCATGGTTCGTTCCTATCCGTTGACCTACTGCGGTCCGACCTTCGAGGAGAAGTTGCCGTCGACGATCACATTGCCGTCCTGGTCGACCGAGATCGGCAATGATGGCAGCGGCCGCGGAGCCGGACCACCGACCACCTTGGCCGACTCTTTTGGGTTGTAGCGACTGGCATGGCAGGGGCAGGCGATCTCGCCACTCTTATTGAGCTCCGCGTAGACCGCGCAGCCCAGGTGGGTACAGATGGCGCTGAAGGCGACGAGGCCATCGGCTCCGCTGCCAGCGCCGATGCGCACGACCTCTATCAGGTTGTTCTGGTCGTCGGACTTGTCCTTCGGAAAGACCTGGACGCCGCTCCCCTCTTTGAGATCGGCCGCCTTCAAAGGCTGCCCGACATCGGCCCCGGACGTCGTCGGCGCATAGACGAGGACGTCACCCTTCGCAAGGGCTTTGGTCGCCTGGGTCAGCGACTTGAGGGCCAGCGCGGGAAGTGCGAAGGCGAGGGCAAAGGTTCCATACCCGGCGCGAATGAGCCACTTAAGCACGTTTCGCCGCCCGAGCCGCCCATCCGATTCCTGAGGCGACGGTGGAACGCCAAGCATCGTGCTGGTGCCCGCGTCGGGTGGAACCGCCGGGTTCCTGGTGTCGATCGCATCGTGCTTGCGGTCAGTCATCTTTCAGCTCCACGTTCGCGGTCAGATTCATCAGTGGCCAGCCCGTGGGCCGTAATGGCTACGCCCGCGACGGCTTACCAGGGAACTCCATCTTCCCGTTCATCGAAGCAGGCTTCGTCGCCGACAAACGCCTCTTTGTAAAAGACCAGAAGTATGGCGAGCACGATGCAGCCCGCACCCGACGCCAGCCCGATCGCCCGTGGCGTCCAGTCACTGACGATGGCATACGCGAGGACGATGGCTACAGCAAGCAGAATCACCGAGAAGAGGACGATCCCACGACTCAACGTATCAGTAAGTCGGGGCTGGACGATACCCGGGGTGAGACGGCGACCTTCAAGCAAAACCGAGATCAGCCCCTGAACGCCAAAGATGCTCAAGGTAAAGGCAGCCGCGACGAGGCCGATCTCCACCTCGGAAAGGTGAAAGACGTCGGAACCGCCACGAGCCGCGTGGGAGAGCACCGCGATGATGATCAGGCCAAGTGAGATCAGAAGCGATACGGTTGGAAGGCGGGGCGAGTTGTCCATCCGTCCTCACTCCTCTCGTCGATCGACGACCGGCGGCGGAAGATACCGGTCACCCTATTAAAGAGCATCTCCGATGCCGCTTGCATGCGTCCGGTAGCACGGAACGCGCATGGCTGCCGTGTCCGTCCGTCGCCCCGTCACCATGTGTCGACCAGAGCGGCGTAGTCTTCCTCGGTGTCGACATCGCGCGGGATCGACCGGTCCGAAACCGGGACCGCGACCACATCTGCAGCGTGGGCCCGCACGACGGAACGCCCCCCCGCGTCACCATGCACCCGGAGAAGCTCGGGGAAGAGATCGCTTCGGAACAGTACCGGGTTACCCGGCACGCCGCGGTAGACCGGCTGAACGATGGTTCCCCCCGACGCATGGTACGCCTGGATGACGGCATCGATGACCTCGTGGCCGACGTCAGGCTGGTCGCCAATCAAAAAAAGCGCCGCCTCGGCGGCAGGATCGATAGCGTCCAGACCACAGCTGACCGAACTGCTCTGACCCGAGGCAAAGTCCGCGTTGACAACCGTTCGTTGCCCCCACTCCCCCGCCAGGCGCGCAATCGAGTCCGCTTTGTGCCCGAGCACAAGGACCACCTCGTCAAGCGATGATGCCGCCGCCGCCCGGAGCACATGACTGAGGAGCGGCAGGCCGTCGAGCGGCAACGTCTGCTTGGGACGTCCTAATCGAGTGGAGCCGCCAGCTGCCAGCACGATACCAGAGATCATGCCGTCGGCCACGCCGGAGCGTCATTCGCCTTCACGACGTCGTCGGTGCCGCGGAGACGAGCGGTCCTCGGATCGACCCCGACGCCTCGGTCAGCGGGCCACCGTCCCGGCCATGACGGGTGGCGATGATCTCGGCAAGGATGCTGATCGCCATCTCGTCGGGAGTCTCTGCCCCGATGTCGAGACCGATAGGACCGTGGACGCGAGCGATGTCCTCGCCGGTCACCCCCGCGTCACGCAGGCGCTGGCGCCGGTCCCGGTTGGTGCTGCGACTGCCAACCGCCCCGATGTAGCGAGCTGAGGTCTGTAATGCGCTGAGCAAGGCCGGCTCGTCGAACTTTGGATCGTGGGTCAGGATCGCGACATGGGTATCCCGGCCGATCTCAAGACCTTCCATCGCATCGTCCGGCCAGGCCTGGATGACCCGGTCGGCCTCCGGGAAGCGCTCCTGGGACGCCAGCTTGGCGCGGGCATCGGTCACGATCACAGTGAACCCGAGCTGTTTGGCGAAGCGGCAGAGCGACTGCGCGACATGGACCGCGCCGACAATGAGCAGCACCGGCGGCGCCGGGAAGACTTCGAGGAAGAGCTCCACCGGCTCGCCATCCGAGTCCGCGTATTCACGGGTGTCGGATCGCTTCTCGTCCAGGAGTGCCCGCGCATCCGATGCAACCCGGTCGTCGAGCATCCCGTCGCCGAGGGTTCCCTCGGTGCTGTCCGGTAGGATGAGGATCTTGGCGCCGATTGATCTGCCTCTGATCACGGTACCAATGGCGACCGCTTCGCCTTGGGTCAGTAACGTTTTCAACCGGTCGTAGGTCGCTCCGGTCGCGGATGTCGTGGCCGTCTCGCTCATGGAGCAAGCGGTTCGACGAAGACCTCGATCGTCCCGCCGCATGCCAGCCCAACATCCCAGGCCATCTCATCGGTGATGCCATATCGAAGACGTTTCGGGGTGCCGGTCGCCAGAACCTCCTGGGCTTCCTCAAAGACCGCTGTTTCGACGCAGCCGCCGCTGACCGAGCCAGCGAGCTCACCACCGCTGGAGACGGCCATCGTCGCGCCGACGGGTCGCGGCGCTGACCCTTCGACCGTGATGACGGTGGCAATGGCGACTCGGTCACCGTTCGCTCGCCAGCGGTCGATATCATTGAACAGCTCTTTCATCTCATCGTCCTCTCTGATGCGGGAGTTTGGTGTCGTGATGGCCGGGCCGGAAGCAATGACCCGACCGGCGGGGCGGTGCCCGTGACGGCCGCCTGTCGTCGCAGTGGCCGATCGTCGGCGACGACGCTGAGCAGCCGCGCTAAGGATTCAAGACTCTGCAGGTTGTGGACCGGGAGAAACTCGTCGACGTAGGGAAGCGCCGCGCGGATTCCCTGGGTCAGTGGCTGATACCCCGCGGAGCCAAGAAGCGGGTTGAGCCAGATCAGACGCCGGCACGAGCGCTGCAGCCGGGCCATCTCGCCAGCCAGCAGCTCCGGGTCGCCGCGATCCCAGCCGTCACTGATGACGACGACGGTTGCGCCCGAGCGCAGCAGGCGGCGACTCCAGCGAAAGTTGAAGGTCTTGATCGCTTCCCCAATCCGGGTACCACCCGACCAGTCTTCGACCGATCTGACGACATCGGCAACGGCGTGATCGACATCGCGCCGGCGAAGCTCGCGGGTGATTCTCGTGAGGCGGGTACCAAAAACGAAGACCTCAGTGGCGTCAAGCCCCTGTCCGAGAGCGTGGACGAAACGGAGCAGCAGCCGGGCATAGCGGTCCATGGAGCCGGAGATATCGCAGATCAAGACCAGTGGCCGGGTGCGGAGCTTGCGGCGGCGGCGCCGGAGATCGACAGGAACGCCGCCATGGCGGAGGCTGCGACGGAGGGTCGCCCGCTGATCGATCTGATCGCCACGGTTGGCGCGAACGCGGCGCCGGGTCTGGCGCATCCCGAGACGCCAGGTCATCCCCTCAATGACGCGGCGGGCCTCGGCAATCTCGCTCGGGGTGCACTCGGCGAAGTCTTTGCGACGCAGCACCTCGCGCGCGCTGAAGATCAGGACATCCTCGGGTGGCGCCTGCAACTCCTCGCCTTCGCCGGCGTCATCCTCAGCACCCTCGGTGATCGCCAGAATCGTGCGCTCCTGCTGGGCGACGCCAGCCGGATTCGGCGACGGCTCGGTTTTTCGTGGCTGCCGGTTCGGCGGCGCTGGGAGGTGCTCGGGAGCGGAATCGGCGACGAATGCTTCGAGTGGCAGTGCTTCAATCGCCGTCAAACGTCGCCAGAAGCGGGCGAACTCGGCATCGAAGATTGGAATCTGCTCGGGACGTGTCACCATCGTCGACCGGGCCGCGTAGTAGAGATCGTCGCGACGGCGCGGATCGATCTCCGCAAAAGCGCCGAAGAGGGCAAGCACCTGGCCCGGCCCGACCGGAAAGCCGACGTGCCGAAGCCGGCGGACGAAGGCGATCAGGTTGGCGCGAATGATATCGGCCGACACAACCGGCTCGTTGACGGGAGGGCTAGTCGGCAGCACGGCGTGCCCGCCCGACGAGCCCGTTCGCCACCTCGCCACGTACCTGATCGACATCTTCCTGGTATTTGAGGATGACGCCCAGGGAGTCGTCGACGACCTCCGGCGCGAGCTCGTTCGCGCCGAGGGCGAGAAGGGCGCGCGCCCAGTCGAGCGTTTCGGCCATACCGGGCGGCTTGAAGAGATCGACCTCACGAAGCCCCTGGGTGAAGGCGCAGATCTGCCGGGCGAGTCGCTCCGGCGCTTCCGGGGCGCGAGCGGAGACGATCTGGTACTCCTTGTCGAAAGTCGGGAAGTCGATCCAATAGTAGAGACAGCGGCGCTTGAGGGCGTCGTGAATCTCGCGGGTGCGATTGGAGGTCAGGATGACCACCGGGACATGCTCCGCGCGAATCGTCCCAAGCTCCGGAACGGTGACCTGGAAATCGGAGAGGAGCTCAAGCAGGAAGGCTTCGAGCTCCTGATCGGCGCGGTCGACCTCGTCGATGAGGAGGACCGGCGCGCTGGCGTGGGCGGCGTCGATGGCCTGGAGGAGGGGCCGTTTGAGGAGGAACTCCTCGCTGAAGAGATCGTGGCGGGCGCGCTCCCGCTCGACGCCGCCAGTCGCTTCAAGGGTGCGGAGATAGAGCATCTGCCGCGGGTAGTCCCACTCGTAGATCGCGGACGCCGCATCGAGCCCTTCATAGCACTGGAGACGAATCAGGGGCGTATCGAGGATGGCGGCGAGGACCTTGGCGATCTCGGTCTTGCCGACGCCCGCTTCGCCTTCGAGGAGGAGGGGTTTCTGGAGCTTGAGGGCGAGGTAGAGGGTGGTCGCCAGGCCGCGATCGGCGATGTATTGCTCGGCGCGGAGGCGCTGCTCCAATCCGTCGACGGTGGCAAGCGAGGGCGTCTCGATGGTGGTGGTCACGAGGGGGCAGTCCTGTTCCGCGATCGGCCCGATGGTCCGCTACCCGGGAAGTATCGACCAGGGAGGCGAAGCGTGCCATGGGAGGACGGGCCCTCACCCCGGCGCTTCGCGCCACCCCTCTCCCAATGCTGGGCGAGGGGACGGGGATGAGCTCGTGTGTGAATGACTGGTTCCCTCGGGATCGGGCGGCCGGCAGGGTATGCCGGGAGGCTTCGCGGGCTCGAACCAGCAGACGCCCTCACCCCAACGTGTGGGGGAGGACCGGGGAGCGATGCGCGGTCGCGGTGGGGATGGGGCCGCTACGCGACGACCGGGAGGGGCTCGGGGTGACCGGGGTCAGCAACCGGGTCGTGGATGACGTCCTGACGGGGACGGGTCAGTACGGGGCGCTGCCCAGGTCCCGCTCTCCAACCAGGAGCAGACCGCTTGGGAGTCAGGATAGCGGGAGGTGGAGCAGGAGTCCATGGCCGTCAGGTCACGTTGTGGGCGGTTCCTCCCCCTGGCCTTGGTCATGGCGGGAGAGGGGAGTGCGTGCTGGTAACTTGGATTGATCCAGTTCAACCAGAGTTAGCGATGAGTCGGGGGAGGGAGTCGCCGTGCGCTACTGCGTGACTCTTGAGGTTACGTGCGCCATTTCGGAGCGGCCGATTCGTACTTAGTTAACAGGATGCCAAATCGGCAGCCGGTGGACGTAGCAGTGAAAGGCTGAACGACGGCCAGGAAGCGACGGCGAAGTGGAGGGCGGCGCTGTGTGGCGCCGGGGTGTCAGCGCGCGGTGATAGTGGGACGGGTGGCGTGTATCGACCACCATCGCTCCGAGCAAGGGCGGGCTCTGCAGGCAGCGGTCGGGAAGGCGGCGCGGGATGCGATGGAGGCGGTTGAGGAGGGGAATAGTCGCGGTGCAGGTGCTCGCGCGTTCGAGCGACGGGTGGCGCGAGGCGACTATGGGGCACTTTTCGACGAGCCGTTGCGGCGGGTGATGCATCAGGCGTCCGCCGTGGATGGGGTGACGGAGGAGATCGGGGCGTTGCGGTTCGTGCTGGCGCGGGTGCTGGTGGAGGAGGAGGATCCGGCCCGGCAGGCGATGCGGTGGCGCGGCTGGCGCACGCGACGGTGCGGGCGGTCAGCGCGCAGCAGGCCCTGGCAAACGATGGGAGCGATGCGGTGATGGACGAGCTGACACGAGCGCTCCGAGCGCTGGACAATGAGGTGGAGTGATGGGGGGATGGCCGGGGCGGGAGATCGGAGATGCGAGCGGTAGCTGTTCCGTCCCGGCCTCTAAGGTCAATGTTGCACCGTGCCGTCGGGTGAGGTGAGGGTTGAAACTCGGCTGGGTCAGCGGTCGGTGCGGGATATGCGGGTTGCACCCTGCTTTCGGGTGGGGTGAGGGTTGAAACCTCGCGCCGTGGTCCCTCGGGCTACCCCACCCATGTTGCACCCTGCCTTCGGCTGGGGTGAGGGTTGAAACAGGAACAGGGTGAGATAACGACATACGCCAAACGACGTTGCACCCTGCCTTCGGGTGGCGTGAGGGTTGAAACTTGCTCATGCCGTTCCCTCTGAGCGCGTTATACCACTTGCGATTCTTGATCGTTCCCTTGCGCTTCTTAGTCATTGAGCCCTGCAAAGCCGACCAGGACACGCAGCGATCGCTTGATCGTCTCGGGCATCAGATCGGCGTCTGGATGCGTGGCGAAGTCCGCCAGAAGTTTCCGGGCGAGCAGAACGTCGTAAACCTCGGCCCCGCCGTTCAGGTACGCGAGAAACGCCTTGGCATTGGTGGGATACGGCCATTCCGGGAAGATGTGCGTAATGACGATACTTCCCGTGACGTCTTGCTCCCTCCAATCATCGGTCCGGTCTATCCGAGAATCTCTCCGATCAGCCATGTTTCACTTCCTCCATATGCCACGGGATGCTGTTCGACTCGGTGGACGAGAAAGCCGGTACCTCGATTGAGCAGGAACTCCTTCTCATGTTCGCCGCTCGACGAGACGCTGGCGACGTAAGCTCCCGCAGTTGTGTCTTTCGGGAGCACCGCGAAAAGCTTGACCTTTCCCCCACCGAAGGCGGGGTTATCCGTAATCGCCCATGATTGTAGACCCCAATCGGTAATCACGTCGCCCGCTACCGCATTCTGGAATGACTCTCTTGTCGTCATGCTTCCATTCACGCTTCGTCCGATGAAGACATCTTCCGGCACCGCGTATCGTTTGTCCCTCAATGCCCTTTCGAGACTGTTGACATGGCCAATGGTTGAGGAACTCGCGAGGCTTTGAGGGGATTTGCCACGGGAAACCGGGTTCATGTCAAGGTACCCGCTTCCCGTGTACCGGCGAATGCCGCACCCTGCCTTCGGGTAAGGTGAGGGTTGAAACGGTTCGTACACGGCCGCCACGTCGCGGATGATGATGTCGCACCCCGCCTTCGGGTGGGGTGCAGGTCGGGGCATTTAGGTGAGGCTGGCCGGTCATTCGGTGACGGGGACTGGCGGAAGGTGCGCGGCCGGCGCCAGCGAGGCGGTGGCTGCATGGAGCATGGGGAGGAACTCCGGGGGGTCGGCGCTGAGGAGAGTGATCTCGGTGGCGTGGAGGAAGGTGGCGTAGTCCTTGACGGCGCGGGCGATGGCGGTGGCGAGGCGAGCGGTCGGGCGGACAGCGGGTTCGAGGTGGACCGCTTTGATAGTGAGGCGGCGGGCGCGGCGATCGAGGAGGGGATCGATGCGGCCGACGAGGCGACCGCGGTGGAGAATGGGGAGGGTGTAGTAGCCGTAGCGGCGAGCGGCGGCGGGCGTATAGCTTTCGAGCCGGTAGTCAAAGTCGAAGAGGGCGCGCGTCCGGCCGCGGTGCCAGACCAGGCTGTCGAAGGGAGAAAGCAGCGTGGTCAAGGTCGCTCTTGCGGGCGCGGGGGCTGTTCCCGGGAGACCCTGGATCCGCGCGAGATGGGGAAGCAGCGCCGCATCGAGCCAGGCAGGCTCGGGCCAGCCATCAACGACGACTCTCTGGACGAGGCCATCGCCGGCCATCGTGGCGAGCTCGCGGGCGACATCGCGGGGACCGAGGTGGGCGCGGCCGCCGGTGCGGAAGTAATCGGCGACCCATTGGGGAGTGGCGATGCCGAGGGCGGTCATGCTCCGGCTGACGAGCCAGCGGCGTTGCACGGCCTCGGCCGGCAGTGGCGCGGCAAGTTGGTCGGGGAGGGCGCGCTCGGTGAGATCGAAGATACGCTGGAAGCCCTCGCGTCGAATGACGGTCAGGTCGCCGCGGGACCAGAGGTGATCGAGCGCACGTCGTTCCGGCTTGCCACCCCACCACTCCCATGGCTCCGGTCTCGGCCCGGTGACGCGCTCGAAATCGCGTGATCCAACCGGGCCACGGGCGCGAACATCGGCGAGTACGCGATCGAGCAGGAGCTGGTTCTCGGCGGCCCAGGCGCCTTCACGGAGGTCGCGCTCACGGTAGAGCGCCATGGCCCGGCGAAAGTAGGGAAAGGCTCCGATCGGCAGGATGGCCGCTGCGTGAGCCCAGTATTCGAAGAGTGCACAATCCTCGGCATGGAGGGCGGCCAGGAGTCGCGGGTCATAGGGTCCGAGGCGGCTCCAGAGAACGGTCTCATGCGACCGGGCGACGACGCTGATGGTGTCGATCTGCACGCAGCCGAGGTGCTCGATGGTGGCGAGCAACCGTGCCTTCCACGCGGCCGGTCCGCGAGGTCGAGGGGGGCGGCGGTCAAGGAGCTGGGCGGAGACGGCGAGCTCGCGGGCGTCATCGCGCGATAGACGGTCGGCGTCGACCGTTGGCGTCGTCGTCATGGTGAGCAGCAACCTCCAAACGCGGCGTCATCGACCGAGCGCGAGTGTACCAAGGCGCCTCCTATACTTCGGCGACCCGGGGTCGAGCCAGCCACGGGTCCAGCATCCGGAGCGGCCAGCGGCGCTTTCCCGGTCCGGTGATGAGCGCCGGCGAACGATACGTCGGCGGGTAGCGACCAGGCGGCAGTCACCCAACAGGATAGAACGCGGGGGAACCATGCGGGTCTCGCTGGTCCACGATTACCTGACCCAGCATGGCGGGGCGGAGCGGGTCCTGGAGGCGCTCCACGATCTGTACCCGACCGCGCCGGTTCTGACATCGGTGGCCGACCTTGACGCGCTGCCCCCGTTTTATCGATCCTGGACGATTCGGGAGAGTCCACTCGGCGCGATGCCAGGAGCGGTCCGATTCCACCGCGCGCTCGTGCCAATCTATCCCGCGCTGTTTCGCGCCTTCGCGCGAGAGCTGCGCGATGTCGACCTGATCATCTCCGATTCGAGCGCGTGGTCGCACCATGCGCCAGCGCCGCACGGTGCGGCACATCTCTGTTACTGCCATTCACCGGCCCGGTTTCTCTATGGCGATGCCGGCTATCTCACCCCGGCTGGCATTCCGCGAGCGCTGCGTCCGACCACGTCGGCGGTCTTCGCGTCGCTGCGCCGGCTCGATCGACAGGCAGCATCGCGGGTCGACCGGTATATCGCGAACTCACGCACCGTCGCGGCTCGAATCAAGGCGGCCTATGGCCGGGAGGCCACAGTCATCTATCCACCGGTCGATCTCGAACGCTTTCGGGGTCTTGCTACGAGCGGGGAACCGGCCGATTGGTGCCTGGTGGTATCGCGGCTGGTTCCCCATAAGCGGATCGACCTGGCGGTGACGGCGTTTACCCGCATGGGGCTGCCGCTCAAGGTGATCGGCGAAGGGCGGGCGGAGACGGCACTACGGCGGCTGGCTGGTCCGACGGTGGAGTTTCTCGGCCGTCTCGACGACGACGCAACCGCGCATGCGCTCGCGTCGTGTCGCGCCCTGATCTTGCCGGCGTCGGAGGACTTCGGGATCACGGCGGTGGAAGCGCAGGCCGCCGGGCGACCTGTGATCGCCTTTGGCGCCGGAGGCGCCCTGGAGACGGTTGTGGCGGGAGAGACAGGGACCTTTTTCACCGAGCCGACCGTCGAATCCCTTGTCGACGCGGTGGATGGGCTGTCGCGGACGAGGTGGGACCCAGCGCTGGCTCGAACCAACGCGGAGCGGTTCGGTCTTGGACGGTTCCAGAACCAGCTGCGTCACGAGGTCGACGTGACGTTGCACGACCGGTTCGGTGCTCGATCGTTCGGAGCCGCCGGGAGGACCGGGGGGCAGTTGACGTGACGAGGTGGTTGGGGAGGTGCATGTCCGGCGTTCGCCCCGGCCGAAGGGGTCCGGGTCACCGGGTCGGTGCTTTGCCAGGAATGGGCGACGCGCACCGATGGGCGCATGCCATGCGCCCCTAGCGCGAGGGGCCAGGATGATCCGCGTCGGAACTTGCTCGGACTGGGCGACCCGCACCGGCAAGCGCACGCCATGTGCCCCTACCGCCGGGCGCCGCGGTGGGCACGGCGGTCGGAATTCCACCATGACCGGCGAAAAGTCCAGCGATCCGACTCTGTCCAGACCACGGTTCCACCATGACGCGCCAGATGTGGACCCAGCGGTAACGACATCCAGAGCGCTCCGTCACTCCCTCTCGTGGTAGGGGCGCATGCCATGCACCTTGGTGCCCGACTGCCTCATTACGGTCGGGACGGCGCGGCTCCTCACGCCCGACTGCCTCATCACCGCTGGCATGGCCTGCGTCCTGGCGTCCGAACCGCGCCGTCGCCGTTGGCCCGGCGTGCGCCGCTCAGACCCGGTCGCGTCGTGGCGGGTGGCAAACGGGTGGGGTGAAGGAGGTCGGGCAACCGGAGGCGGAGAGAGATTCCACGACAGGCTCGGAATGACGGTGGGGGGGGAGAAGCAGCCGCGCGCCAACCGTTGCCTCAGTCATCGGCGGGTTGACGTCGTGACAGCTGGAAGGCGACCTGGGCAAGCAGGGCGTCGATGTCGAAAGGTTTCGACAACGCGCCGTCGGCTTCGTCGAGGTCGCCGGAATGCTCCCGGATGTTGCGGCCCGCGGACATGGCAACGATCGGCACCTTCGCGGTCCGCTCGTCCTCTTTGAGTAACCGGATCGCTGCGCCGCCGTCGAGACCCGGCAATAGCACATCCATTAAAATGAGGTCAGGTTCCCACTCGCGGGCCAGCATCAGACCACGCGCCCCGTCGCGCGCAATCGCGACCGTGTACCCCTCGTCGCGTAAAACCGCCTCGATCAAATCGGCGACCGCCGGTTCGTCGTCGACGACGAGAATGCGTGGAGCCACGCTGGCCCTCCTGCCCTGAACGCCTCAGTCGCCAGCTCCACGACATTGGAAGCTGGAGCGGCGTCATTGTAGGTGACGGCGGGTGACGGTGGCGGGCCGCGGAACACCAGGTGGTCATGGGAGCCCTAGTCCCTGTCGAAGGCTCCAGGGCACTGAGGTCGGTTCAGGAGGACTCGCTGATGCGGGCGCCCAGGGCGTGGAGCTTGGCGACGAACTCCTCGTACCCACGCGCGAGGTGGCCGACATCGGAGATGATCGTCTCGCCTTCGGCGACGAGACCGGCAAGAACGAGGGTCGCGCCGGCCCGAATGTCGAGCGCCTCGACTGACGCGCCGGTCAGCGGTGTTGGACCCGTGATCTCAGCCCGCACACCCCCTTTGACCTGGATGTTGGCCCCCATTCGCTGGAGATGCTCGACATAGCCAAGGCGGTTCTCGTAGACCCGCTCGTGGAGGTTCGAGACGCCACGCGCCTGGGTCAGGAGCGCCGCGAACATCGCCTGTTGGTCGGTTGGGAAACCAGGAAAAGGCAGCGCCTGGACGTCGACCGCCCGAAGCTCATCGGTCCCACGGACGAACATCTTGCCGCTGTCGACCAGCGCCGTGGCGCCAACCGCACGGAGCTTATGGGTCACCGGCAGCATGTCCGCGGCGACGACTTTCTGGATCGTGATATCTCCGCCCGTCATTGCGGCAGCGATCGCAAACGTCCCAGCGACGAGCCGGTCGGGCATGATCAGCTCGGAGACTCCATGCAGCTTCGGAACCCCTTGAATCCTGATGTGGGGCGATCCCAGACCCTCGATATTGGCGCCCATCCGGCGCAGCATGTGACCGAAGGCGACCACCTCCGGCTCGCACGGAGCATTGATGATGTTGGTGGCGCCGACCGCCCGCGCTGCTGCCATCAGGAGGACTTCGGTGCCAGTGTGCGCGGGGTAGTCGAGGTAAATCTGCTCTTCACCGACGAGCCGGTCCGCTTCCAGGACGACCCCGTTCGGCGAGTAGTCGATCACCTTGGCCTGGAGTGATTGAAGGCCGCGCACCGCCACGTCGAGCGGCCGCGATCCGATGGGATCTCCACCGGGACTGGGGGACGATGCCCGGTGCGCGCGGACCAGCAGCGGCGCCACAACAAGAAACGAGGCCCGGATAGCACGGGCTAACGCCAGCGGCACCTCTGTCGAGGTAATCTCGGCCGCCTCAACGACGACCCGCTTGTGCTCGCGAATTTGTTGGAAGAAATCACCATGTTCCGGATCGGGGTCTACCCGGGCGCCGAGCGACTTGAGCAGCCGCAGCATGACCCGGGTGTCCTCGATCGCCGGCACGTTGTCGAACTCGCACGGCTCGGGCGTTAGCAAGGCCGCCGCGAACGCGGGCAGCATCAGGTTCTTGGAGCCTCCGACCGTCACGGTACCCTGCAGGCGGTGCCCGCCCTCGATCCGGATCAGGCGCGCGGCCGGTCCGCCGTCAGTGCGGGGGTCGAGCGCGGCGCTGACAGGGATGTCGGTCTCGACCGGAGGATCCAGGGAGGTCGGGGCAGCGCCAGCGTGACCGGGCGGTGATCGCTCGATCATCCTACTGCTGATTGTCGGTACCGGTGACCATGCCGGGACCGCGACGCCGCGCCCGGCGCTCGCCGATGCGGAGGCGGAGCGCCGCCCGGCGCAGCGAGAGCTCTGCCTGGGCAAGGTCAATCTCGGTATCCCGCCGCGAGAGGCTGGTCTCGGCCTGGTGACGCGCCTGCTCGGCGCGGGCGATATCGATCTCCTCGGCTCGCTCAGCCGTGTCGGCCAGGACGATCACCTTCTCAGGCGTCACTTCCATGAAGCCGCCAAAGACAACGAGGGACTCCTCCTGGCCGCCCTTTTTCACGCGCAGCTCACCGCTGGCAAGAACGGTGATGAGCGGCGCATGGCGGGGCAGAATGCCCAGGGTGCCATCGATCCCGGGTGCGACGACCATGTCCACATCGTCCTCGGTGTAGACGACCCGTTCTCCGGTCACGATCTCGACCTGCAACTTCGCCATGATGAACGTCTCCTGTGAGAAGAACGGCTTGGTCTATCGACGTAGACGAGCTCGCGGTACGCCTGCCCCAACCGGCGAGGGTCAGATACCGCGGTACCGCTCTCAAGCCCGCGGGCCAACCGCCGCTACGGCAGCGGTTGATCCGTTGCTCAAGGTCGAGTCTAGCGGACGGCGGCCATCTCCTCGGCGCGGGCGACCACGCCATCGATGCTGCCAACCATGAAGAAGGCCTGCTCCGGTAGCGCGTCGTGCTTCCCGTCGAGGATCTCGCGGAAGGAACGGACCGTCTCTTCGCGAGTGACGTACTGGCCGGGGGTGCCGGTGAACGCTTCAGCGGTGAAGAAGGGCTGTGACATGAAGAGCTCGATGCGGCGGGCGCGACCGACGACCTGCTTATCCTCGTCGCTCAGCTCCTCGACGCCGAGAATGGCGATGATGTCCTGGAGGTCGCGATACCGCTGCAGCACCTGCTGCACCTCGCGGGCAACGTTGTAGTGATCGTCGCCAACAATCAGCGGATCGAGAATCCGGGAGTTGGACGAGAGCGGATCGACCGCGGGATAGATGCCGCGGGCGGCGATGGCACGCTCCAGGGAGATGGTCGCATCGAGGTGAGCAAAGGTCGTCGCCGGCGCCGGGTCGGTGTAGTCGTCGGCGGGCACGTAGATCGCCTGCACCGAGGTGATCGAGCCGGTCTTGGTCGAGGTAATCCGCTCCTGAAGCTGACCCATCTCGGTGGCGAGGGTCGGCTGGTATCCCACGGCGCTCGGCATCCGGCCGAGCAGGGCTGACACCTCGGAGCCCGCCTGGACGAAGCGGAAGATGTTGTCGATGAAGAGGAGCACATCGTTCCCCTCATCGCGGAAATACTCCGCCATCGTCAGACCGGTGAGGCCGACACGGAGGCGGGCGCCGGGCGGCTCATTCATCTGGCCGAAGACGAGCACGGTCTTATCGACCACGCCCGACTCGTGCATCTCGCCCCAGAGCTGCGTCCCCTCACGGGTCCGCTCGCCGACGCCACAGAAGACGGAGTAGCCGCCGTGTTCGGCGGCGATGTTCCGGATCAGCTCGGTGATGATGACGGTCTTGCCGACGCCGGCGCCGCCGAAGACGCCTGTCTTGCCGCCCTGAGTGAAGGGCGCAATCAGGTCGATGACTTTGATGCCAGTCTCGAAAACCTCGACGCTGGTCGACTGCTCGTCAAAGCGGGGAGCGAGGCGGTGGATCGGATAGGAGAGTTTGGCGTTGACCGGGCCCGCCTCGTCGATGGGGGCACCGACGACGTTGAGGATGCGGCCGAGTGTCTCTGGGCCAACCGGCACGGTGATCGGTCCACCGGTGTCGATCGCATCCATTCCCCGGCGCAGCCCGTCCGTGGTGCTCATGGCGACGGTTCGTACCGCATCGTTGCCAAGGTGGGTCTGCGTCTCGAGGATGAGGGCAGGGGTATCACCGCCGCGTGGAATCTCAATCGCATTGTAAATCTCCGGCAGCTGGTCGGAGGGGAACTTGATATCGACCACCGGTCCGGTAATCTGAGTAATCTTGCCAGTCGCGGCCATAACCTACTCCTTCATCTGTTGTCTGGTGGCGTTCAGCCGCTGGCCGCCGCCCGCATACGCAGGTCGCTGTGCCTGCCTCTCGGTGGTTCACGCCGGTGTCTGTCCCGTCGAGCCGCGACCGGGCAGCAACGGTTCTCTAGCTGAGTGCGTTCGCTCCAGCCGCAATCTCCGAGACTTCCCGGGTGATCTGCGCCTGGCGGGCCTTGTTCAACGACAGAGTCAGGTCGGAGACCAGATCCTTGGCGTTTTGGGAGGCGTTCCGCATCGCGACCATCCGGGCCGAGTGTTCCGATGCGATCGACTCCAGCACCGCCTGATAGATCTGAACCTCGATAAACCGTGGCAGGAGGCTCTGCAGGACCACCGCCGGGTTCGGCTCGAAGATGTAATCGGTATAGGTCCCGGCACCCTCGGGGCGCGCGATCGGTAAGATCTGGCGCACCTCGGGTGTCTGAACGAGCGTATTGACGAACCGGGCGAAGACGATAAAGACGGCGTCGACCTTGCCAGAGATGAAGTCGTCGAGCGCCACCTGGGCGATGGGCCGGATGTCGTCGAGTCCGACGTTGTCGCCCATGCCGCTGAACTCGGCGACGACATCCTGGTTTGTCCGAATGAGGAAATCGCGGGCCTTCTTGCCAGCAGCGATCGTTTCGACCGGCACACCAGCATCGGTAAGGATGTACCGACTGGCGCGGCGAAGGATGTTCGAGTTCAGCGCCCCGGTCAGACCCTTGTCTGGAGTAATCACGATCGCCGCCGAGCGCCGCACCGCACGCTGCTCCAGCAAGGGGAACTCAGCGATGCTCTCGGCGTCGAGATTGAGCGCCGCGAGATCGGCGATGACTCCCTGGAGCCGCTCGCTGTAGGGACGGCTCGCCAGCACCCGCTGCTGAGCACGACGCAGCTTCGCGGCGGAGACCATCTCCATCGCGCGTGTGATCTGGGACATGTTGCGAACGCTGCGGATGCGCCGCCGAATCTCTCGTGGACTGGCCACCGTCGTCCTCTCTCAGGCCCGTGCGCTCGTGGCGGCGCCCAGGGCCACTCGCTAGTCGGCCGCCATCGCCGGCGCGGCAACCCCGGCCGGGGTTGCTTTGGTCGCAAACCGCGATCCGCCCTTGAACGTCTCGGTTGCCGCCTTCAAGGCCGCGGTCAAATCATCGTCTAGCGCCTTCGTGCTGGCGATGCGGCCAAGGATATCGGTCTGCGCCGTCCGCATGTACTCAAGATAGTCCTGCTCGAAGGCCCGGACCTGCTCCACCGGTACATCGGCCAGGAAGCCGTTCGACGCGGCCCAGAGGATGGCAACCTGCTCTTCAACAGGAAGAGGCTGGTACTGACCCTGCTTGAGCACCTCGGTCATCCGTTGTCCGGTCTCGATCTGGTTTCGCGTCGAGGCATCGAGGTCGCTCGTCCCGAATTGGGCAAAGGCGGCCAACGAGCGGTACTGCGCCAGGTCGAGACGGAGGCGGCCGGTCGTCTGCCGCATCGCCTTGATCTGCGCCGCGCCGCCGACGCGCGAGACCGAAATACCGACGTTGACCGCCGGCCGGATACCGGCGTAGAAGAGGTCCGGCTCAAGGAAGATCTGACCATCGGTGATCGAGATGACGTTGGTCGGGATGTAGGCCGAAACGTCACCGAGCTGTGTCTCAATCAGGGGCAGCGAGGTGAGCGACCCACCACCGAGCGCCTCGGAAAGGCGCGCCGAGCGCTCCAGGAGACGCGAGTGGAGGTAGAAGACGTCGCCGGGGTAGGCCTCGCGGCCCGGTGGACGCCGCACCAGCAGGGAAACCTCGCGGTACGACTGAGCGTGCTTGGAGAGATCGTCATAGACGATCAATGCATCCCGGCCGCTCTCCATGATCTCCTCACCCATCGAGGTGCCGGAGAAGGGAGCGATGTACTGCAGCGGCGCGGGGTCGGCGGCGGAGGCGACGACGACGATGGTGTGCTCAAGCGCGCCGCGCTCCTCCAGGATTCGTACCGCCTGCGCGACCTGGGCCTGCTTCTGCCCGATGGCGACATAGATGCAAACGACGTCGCCGCCCTTCTGGTTGATGATGGTGTCGAGCACGATCGCCGTCTTGCCGACCTGACGGTCGCCGATGATGAGCTCGCGCTGACCCCGACCGATCGGGATCATGGCGTCAATCGCCTTGATCCCTGTCTGGAGCGCGGTATCGACGTTTTGGCGCTTGATGACGCCGGGCGCGATCCGCTCGATCTCGCGGCGCTTCTCGGTCTGGATCGGGCCCTTGCCGTCGATCGGGAGTCCAAGAGCGTTGACGACACGCCCAATCAGGGCGTCCCCGACCGGCACCGAGGCGATCTGACCGGTCGAGCGGACCTCGTCCCCCTCCTCGATCTCGGTGTACTCGCCGAGGACGATGACCCCGACGGCATCTTCTTCGAGGTTGAAGGCGAGCCCGATCGTGTCTGACTTGGGGAAGTGAACTAGCTCGCTGGCCATCACATCGCTGAGGCCGTAGGCCGTCGCGATCCCGTCGCCGATGGTGACGACGGTCCCGACATTGGTCATCGTCATCTGATCCTGGAAGCCAGCGATCTGCTGGCGGAGAAGGTCGCCGATCTCAGTGGCGCGGACGGACATGGTGGTCTACCCCTCGTGGACCGGCCGGGGCTCGACCCGTGCCGGCGGACCATTCGTGATCGCGCTCAACGTTGAGCGCGGCCTGCCTTCAACTCGCTAGGCGGACGAGACCAGCCGGGCGCGTAGCCGGCTGAGCTGACCGGTCACACTTCCGTCGATCAACTGGTCGCCCACACGGGCGACGATGCCGCCGATGATCGACTCATCGACATGGAGGCGAAGCTCGATCGTCTTGCCAATGATCTGCCCGAGCTGCCGCCGAACCGCTTCCTGCTCCTCAAGACCGAGCGGTTCAGCCGTGGTGACATCGGCGATCGCGATTCCCCGCTCGGCAAGCAGAGCCTCATAGTAGAGACGGGCGATATCGGGAGCACTCGGCAGGCGATGGCGCTCAACCAGAAGCCGGGCCAGGTTCCGTGCTTCCGGCTGAGATTCCGCGAGAACCTGGTCGATCAGGGCGAGCTTCTTGTCGGCTGGAACAGCCGGGCTCGCGAAGAACGGTCCGGCCTGGGGATCGTTCATCAGATCGGCAAGGCGGCTGAGGTCGGCCTGCCAGGCGTCAAACGATCCTCGCTCTCGTGCGAGATCGAGCACCGCGACCGCGTATCGCTTCGCCGCGCCACTGGCCACCGCTGCTACTCCTCTACCGTCCTCGTGCCGGACGCCGGTATGGCGCCGGCGTCTCGGTCATTCTAGCCACATCGGCGCGTTCACGGGCGTTCCAGGCACCATACGTAGGTTGGCCGAAAGCACCCGTGCCGTCGCGGGCATGGGTCAGGCTTCGGGAGCCGGTGTCGGACCGGAGCCATTACCGGGCCGGACCACTGTTCCGGCCTCCGCCAGGGTCTCTTGAATCAGGCGAGACTGGGTCGCCGGATCGAGTTCCTTGCGAACGATCCGGCCCGCCGCCGTGACGGCGAGGTCCGCGACCTCTTGCCGAAGTTGCTGGCGAGCCTGCTCGGTTTCCTGGCGGAGCGTCGACTCAGCGCGGGTGAGGTATTCCTCCGCTTGCGCGCCAGCTTCCTCGCGGGCACGGGCGATCGCCGCATCACCAGCTTCGCGGGCGTTCGAGACGATCTGCTGCGCTTCACGTCGCGCCTCACCCAGCACCTCTTCGTTGCGGGCCGCCGTCGCCTGAAGCTCGGCCTGCATTCGCTGGGCAGCCTCCATGCCCTCGCGGATCCGGTCCGACCGCTGGTCGAGGACACCCACGATCGGGCCCAGCGCGTAGCGCCAGAGCAGGTAGATAAAGATCATAAAGGCCACGAGCTGGACAATAAGGTTCCAGCCGTTGATGCCGAGGCTGCCCATCCGGCGGACGCTCCTCTCCGCTGCCGCGAGGCTGCCTAACGCTGGGGGATGCTATCCCACCGGAGAAAGGCGGCCCACCTGCCGGCAGGTCGCTAGACGAACAGGATGATGATCGCGATGACGAAGGCGTAGATGGCGACGGCCTCGGCGAGCGCGGCGCCGATGATCATCGTCGTTCGGATGTCACCGGCCGCCTCCGGATTGCGGCCCAGCGCCTCCATCGCGCCACGGACAGCGAAACCGATGCCGATACCGGGGCCGATGGCACCGACCCCGATGGCGATCGCCGCGCCAATGTAGCGTGCGATATTCGGATCGTTGATCGCTGAAAACACGTTCGCTCCCTTCCTCTCGTCGCGAACCGGCTGTCACCGACCGCAACCCTCTTCCACCGTGAGAACCAGCGCCGTGCTGGCTCCAACCCTACCCCTATCCACGCACCTTCAAGCGCACATCCACCGAAACGCCACCGGCGCTCGATATCGTCGCCGCTCGCTCCCTAGTCCGCTGCACCAGCGGGCACGTTGCCGAGGCTATGGGCACCTTCAACGTGCGTCTCATGGTCATCGTGACCACCAGCCGTGGCGAGCGTAATGTAGATCAGCGTCAGGAGGGCAAAGACAAGTGCCTGGATCGCGCCGAAGAGAAGCTCGAGGCCCAGGAAGACCACCGGAACGGCGAATGGAATGATCGCCACGCGAATGGCGGCAGCCATCGCAAACATCACCGCCAGCAGCACCTCGCCGGCGAAGATGTTGCCGAAGAGCCGGGCCGTCAGAGAGACGATGCGCGACAACTCAGAGACGACTTCGATCGGGAAGAGAAACGGCGGATCGGCCATGTGCTTGAGCCGGCCGCGAACGCCGTGAGCCGAGATACCGGCAACCTGGACGACGGTAAAGGTCAGCAACGCCATCGCGAGCGTCATGTTCAGATCGGCATTGGGCGACCGGAAGTACGGAACGAGCACCCGCTCGTGCTCTGCAGCGGTGGTCTCGCCACCGGTGTCGACATTGATCGCCTCGGTGCCGGAGGTCGTCTCGTCCTTCGCCGCCTCGCCCCCCGTGCTCGACTGCGTTGTGCCCTCGCTCTGGGCCTGGGACGTCTCGGCGGCACTCTCCTCATGCCAGTAGCCGATGGTACCCACGCCAGGAAGTAGACCGGAATAGTTCGCGAAGATGATGAAGATGAAGATAGCGGCGATCAGTGGAAAGATGCGACGACCCGCACGCTTGCCGGCAGTTCCCTCGACAAGACCAAGCAGAAACTCAACGATCAACTCGAAGGAGCCCTGAGCGCGGCCCGGAATCTGCCTGGCGCCACGGGCCAGAAGTGAGCCCACGATCAGAATGAGCGCCATCACGATGAACATCGTGAGCATGGAGTTGGTGACGGGGATTGGGCCGAGATGGAACAGGGTTTCGGCCGCAAGCTCGACGTGAACTTCCATGCTGCGGGCCTACTCCTCCTGACCGGCGCGCCGCCCACCGCGGCGCCCTGGCAACTTCGAGATTTGCCGGCCCAGCGGGCCAGCGGCCCGGTCCTTACGACCGACTAGGGTCAACTCGTAGAGCTGGTACCCGGCCCCGATCAAGGCAAGGGCGAGACCAACAAAGGTCAGTAGCGGACTGGTATCGAAGAACTGATCGAGAAAGACCCCACCGCCAATAAAGACGAGCAACGTTGCGACGATCGAGCACCCGAGACCTGTCGCGGCCCCAACTGACTCCATCTGCGCACGTTGATCGGGGGTCGGACCATCCCGCACCAACTTCCTCTTTCCCAGCCCCGTTCGATTGCGAATCTTATCACAATCTCTCCAACCGTCGCAAAGGCACGAGGAGTGTACCGCCTTTTTCGGCGCCGCGATAGGGTGGACCGAACTTCGGTCAGTGGCTCCAGACGGAGTCGCTCCCTCCGACCGGGGAGGTATGTTCGCCGCGCGTCCGGTGCCGCAGTGTCAGGGTCGGGATCTGCTCCAGGTGTCCGTTCAACATCTCTCAAGATTCCCTCGCGTACGTACTTGACAACGGGACACACTCGTAGTAGAGTGTCCGTACTGGGATGAGGCAGCGCGATGAAAGTCGCCGCCGGGAGGATGAGTCACATCGAACTCCCCAATCCCACCGGTGATAAAGATCCCCACGGATCGAATCACCGGTCGGCCGCCGCCGCGACGCTTCGATCCTTCGGGGTCAGGTGGATGCGGATCGTCAGGTGACAGATCGGTCGGGCGGGGAGACCCGGACGACAGGAAAGGTCACTAGTCCGCTCGGCGACTTGCTCGCTGCCGGATGACGACGGGCCGCGAGGCCGCCCCTTCGGGGAGCGGCCACGCACCGAGAGCGGTGTCGAGGATCGAACGCATCTTCGGGTGCGACGACTCGGCGGTTGCCCCAGGTGAAGACGCCCATGGCCGCGTGAGCGGTTGTGGGCGTCTCTCATTTAAGCGGTTCTCTCCACTGATCTCCGTCACCGCACAAGAAAGCCGTCGCCCAGTGAATCGTCGGGATCGCGCAGGAACTGGTGAAAACCGGTGACGAACCCTCGACCGGCGATCTCAGTACGAACCGCGGGCAGCTCGCCGACGCGGCACTCACCGAGCACTCGACCGGTAAAGGTCGTGCCGATGACGCTCTGGTGGGTGTACGGCTCGTCGATCGCGATCCTGCCGGCGGCGTAGAGATTCGCGAGCTTCGCCGAGGTACCGGTGCCACACGGGGAACGGTCGACCGCACCATCAGCATAGATGGTGATGTTTTTCCCGTGGGCATCCGAGCCGCTCGGTGGCCCGGAGATAATGGTTCCGTAGACGCCAGCCAGCTCCGGCTCCTCGGGGTGCCGGACGTCGAGCGTGCGGTCGACGGCGCGTTTCACCTCCATGCCGATGGTGGTCAGCAGCTCGCTCTGCTCCGGACAGACATCGAGACCGAGATCGGCGGCGTCGACCAGGGCGTAGAAGGCGCCGCCGAACGCCACATCGACATGGACGTCACCCGGCGAGGTGGCAATCTGAAGTCCGGTTGCCAGCTGGAACGACGGGACATTCTCAAAGGCGACCGAACGGACCCGCTCCCCGTCGACCGACGCCCGCGCCCTGATCAGGCCGGCTGGCGCATCGTAGGTGACCAGCGTCTCCGGCTCCCGGCGGGGCAGAGCTCCGGTCACAAGGAGCGCGGTGGTCAGGGCAATCACGCCATGACCGCACATGGTGCTGTAGCCCTCATTGGTCATGAAGATCACCCCGAGGTCGGCGCCGGGCGTCACCGGGGGTGTGGTGATCGCCCCGTACATATCGGCATGACCGCGCGGCTCCCAGAGCAAGAACCGGCGCAGGTGGTCATACCGTTCCGCCATCACCCGCCGCCGCTCCAGAATGGTCGCCCCCGGCAGCGGAGGAACACCGGACGTCACGATCCGAAGCGGTTCCCCGGCGGCGTGCGCCTCGATGGTGGTAATCACCCGATCGAATCTCACTGCGCTTCCTCTCTCCCGCGACGGCCGCACGATGGTGAATGACGGATTAAGTCTCGGTAACCGACCGACGCTGGCCCGGCGACCAGCATCTTCGTCACGCTGATCACCGCCTCCCTCATCTCGATTCTCACCGATATGCCTCAAAGCGTCATCTGCACCCGGCGCGGGTCGGCTATACTTCGAGTCGAAACACCCGTTCTGTACGAACAGGAGCGATCGCGGTGAGCATGCCGCTCTCCAGCCTTCCCACGATTGACCTTCCTGGCACCGCGGTGGGGACGGTGAGACCCGATCGGGGCGTCGACGTCACGCGGCGGCTTGCCGAACACGGTCTCAACGAGGCATCCTGGCTGCCGGCGAAGCTGCAGTGGGCGCTCCTTGGATGGTATCGGTCGTCGGGCAGGCTGGAGCACGCCACACGCGTGCTCGACCTGATCGAGGAGCGCAAGGGCGCCACGGCCCGCAGCCTGGAGGAACGGGCCCGGATCGCCTTTACCGCGGGCCAGCCGGAGGATGCGCTGGCGCTCCTGCGCGAGCGGGCCGAGCGCGCCCCCTCGGCCACGGCAACGATCGCGATCGCCAGGATGCACCTGGCCGCCGGGCAACGTCCACAGGCGAAGGCGCTGAGCGTCGAGCTGCTGCGATCCCATCCCGGGTTGATGACCGTCGCGGCGCTCGGCGCTGAAATCGCGCGGCTGGAGGGTGACCCGGAGACGGCGCGAGGGCATTACGAGGGCGTCCTGGACGCGCATCCCGGCCATGTCACTACCATCCTCTCTCTGGCGCGGATCGCCCTGGATACCGGCAATCTGCCTGAAGCGACGCGTCTCGTCGAGCAGGCGCTCGATGGCGCTGATGACCAGATCGGATCTAGCCAACTCGGGACCGCCGCCGACATCGTCGAGGGGTGCAACCTCTCCGGCATGGCCGCGCAGCTCCGGCTTCGGGCATCGACGATCGACGCCGAGCGGGCCGCGGCGCTGGCCGATGCGATCGACGGCGCACTCGGTAACGCCGCTGTTGCGGAGGAGGGTGATCACCGCCCTCCCGAGCGGCTCGCACCCCGCGAAACAGCGGGACGCGCCCCGTCAAGCGCCCTCCCGTTACCAGATGACCTGCACCCGGTGACCGCGGAGTTGCCAGACACCGACCTGCCATTGGACGACCAGACCCAGACCGCCCTGCGGTCCCTGTTCGGGCATCCCGAGCTTCGGCCCGGGCAGGCGGCGGTCATCGCGAATGTCCGCGCCGGCAAAGACACGCTGGCCATCATGCCGACGGGCGCCGGAAAGTCGCTCACCTTTCAGCTGCCGGCGATGCTCGCCACGCGCACGACCCTCGTCATCTCCCCGTTGATCGCCTTGATGAAAGATCAGGTTGAATCACTACCGGCGTTGGTTCGTCAGCAGACCACTCTCGTCAATAGCACCCTCTCGCCGGACGAGCAGCGGCGGGTCCTCGACGACATCTCAGGTGGACATTACCGGCTGGTCTACGCGGCGCCGGAGCGACTCCGGCAGCATGCGTTCCTGCGGGCACTCCGTTCGGCCGGCGTCTCGCTGGTCGTCGTCGACGAGGCGCACTGCATCAGCATGTGGGGGCATGACTTCCGACCCGATTACCTCTCAATCCCGGTGGCGCTTCCGGAGCTCGGCGATCCGCCGGTGCTGGCGATCACGGCGACCGCAACGCCGCGGATGGTCGGGGGAATCGGCGCCGGCCTGGGTCGAAACCTTGAGCTGGTTCGGACGAGCGTCTTTCGGCCGAACCTCTTTCTCGCGGCCGAGCGCGTGCAGAACCGGGAAGCGAAGGTCCAGCGGGTCGTCGACCTCTGCCGGGCCGCGAAGGGCACGGGGATCGTCTATGTCTCGTCCCGCAAGGATGCCGAGCAGATCGCGGCGGTGCTGCGGGACCGGGGCGTTGGCGCCATCCCGTACCATGCCGGACTTGATCCCGGCGTCCGGGCGCGCAACCAGGAACGGTTCATGGCAGGCCAGGTCCGCGTGGTCGTCGCGACCGTCGCCTTCGGGATGGGCGTCGACAAGAAGGATGTCCGCTTCATCGTCCACATGAGCCCGCCGAAGTCACTGGAAGCGTACGCGCAGGAGTCAGGTCGCGCCGGTCGTGACGGCGAACCGGCGACCTGCACGCTGCTCGTGGGGCCGACCGACCAGTCCAGCCTGCTGCGTCTGGCGCAGCGGGATGAGATCGCGATTGAGGCGATCCGCCAGGTCTACGCCGGGGTGAAGCGTGGAGCGCGGGGGGTATGGGCGATCCTCGACCCGTCGACCCTCCTTCCGCCGCAGACCGACCCGGAGCGCGATCCACCCGATCCGCGGGTCGCGCTTGGACTCCTGCAACAGGCGAACCTCTTGCGACGGCACGCCGATACCCCAACGACCTACGCCATTCACCTCAATATGAGTGATCCGGGTCTGTCCGGCGCCGAGGACGACGGCGCGTGGCAACGGTTTATGCACTGGGCTGGAATCGACAACGGGCAACGCTCGGTCATCGTCCAGACGGCCGACGCCTGCGCGGCGTTGGAGCTGACCCCGGCCGATCTTGGGCGGCTGCTGGCCAGTCGCGACGATCTCGTTGTGCGGGAAGGGCAGCGTCTGGTCTGCCTTGAGATTCTGCCCGCCGGTCCCGATGCGGCGAACCGCCTGACCGACATCATGGCGCGGGCGCGGGACGAGGCGCGGATGCGGATCGCTCAGGTGATCCGGTACGCCGATGGCACCGAATGCCACCACGCCATGCTCGCGCATCATCTGGGTGAGGAACTTGCACCTTGCCGGACCGCCTGCGATGTCTGCCGACGAACGGGCGATGGGCGACATCCGGGCGCGGCAAACGCGACCACGCCCGTCCGCACCACGTCGGATGCGCCATCACGGGGACCGCTGACCGCGCGGGATGCCCTGGCCGCGATCGAGGCGGTGCGTACCCTTCCGTTCTCGATGGGAAAGACCGGCCTGATCAAGCTGCTGGCGGGGTCGATCGAGAGCCGGGTGCGAGCGGATCGTTCGGCGGCATTCGGGGCATTGAGCGGGCTGACACGGGGCAAGATCGACGCCTTGCTCGACCGGCTGATCGAGGACGGCTTCCTCCATCGAGATCTGGACCATGAGTACAAGCTGATCACGGTCACGGCCAAGGGAGCGCGGGCAACCCTTGAAGATCTCGCCAATTATGGCGTAGCGGCCCGAAGACCTTTGTCAAAGGGCGCCTCGGCAGCGGAGATGGCGGATGAGCAGCTCAGCCCGGACGATCTCGATCTACTGCAGCGTCTGGTTGACTGGCGGCGCGACCGTGCCTCTCGTGACGCCGTCCCGCCATACGTGGTCGCCCACAACTCGATGCTGCAGGCGATGGTGTTGGCGAGGCCGGCGACGCAAGCCGCGCTCGCGGAAATTCACGGGTTCGGTCCAAATCGGGCCGCCAAGTATGGCGACGAGGTTCTGGCAGTAATCGTCGACTCGCTCTAAGCGTGCAGACCGGCCGGCAGATCGCGCGACCGCGGCGAGCGAAAGATCGTCGCAACCCATGCTAGACTCGCGGTCGCCCGCATCGAGGTCGCGAACGATGGGGGCGGAAGGGGCCCGGTGGCCTCCCCGGTCTTCAAAACCGTGTGGGCGTTGGTGATCCCGGCGCCGGTGGGTTCGACTCCCATGCGCCCTCGCCACGGCGATACCCCGCTCCCCGGCAAACAGTCGACCGATGCCATCCCCTTCCATCAACGCTGACCACGCCGCCAGGGGTGTGATACGGCGAGTCCCTCTTGACCCCTTGATCATGGCGAGTCAGACAGTCACTCTCCCGCGCGCTACTCGGGTTGAAGCAGAGCGAGCCGGTCGACCGATACGTCCAGTCGAGTGGTTATCTGGTCAGCGTACGGTGCGCCGATCGCCCAGGACACCCGGTACACTGCTCGCTCACATTCACGGTGATCCTGGGCAGAGAGGCGGTGGGCCCGATGGGCTGCCGGAAGGAGTTGGAGCGCGGTGAGTATCGCGACGAATCGGGAGCGGCTGGTGAAGGTGGCCGTCGTAGGGCAGGTGGCGCCCCAGGAGTTCGAAAGCGGGTGGTCGACGCCCTACCTGATCTCGCACGACGGCACCCCGCGGATTGTGCCGGGGACCGGTGGCATTACCTACAACGTCCGCGTCGGCGACCGGATCGAGGGGCTCGTCGGCGACCATATCGAACCGGCCGTCTCGGCACGGAACCCCGATCCAAAGGCGAACGGTGGCTTCAATATCCTGTCATGCGTCGGGAACGAGGCGACGGTCGTCTCCGGGGAAGCTAAGGGCTCCAAAGGGGTCGTTACCGGGACGCACGGAGGGATCGAGCACGTCATGATCGATTTTCCCGACGATGCGCTGGCACGGATGGTCATCGGCGATCAGATTCAGGTGACGAGTTGGGGCGTCGGTCTCCAGATCGATGGGTTTCCGGAGATTCGCTGCACGGGACTCGATCCCGATCTCTTTGAAACGTGGATCACGAAGGTGACCGACGGCAAACTGGATGTGCCGGTGGCGAAGATGGCCCCCGCCGCGATCATGGGGTCCGGTCTGGGCCGGGATAATGTCTCCCGTGGCGACTACGACATCAACCTGTTCGATCCGACCATCATCGAGGAGTTCGGATTGAACGACCTTCGCTTCGGCGATCTCGTGGCGATTCTGGATGCGGACGCGAGCTTCGGCCGGCACTATTCCACCGGTGCGGTCTCAGTCGGGATCATCGTGCACGGCGACTCGTACATGGCGGGGCACGGTCCAGGCGTCACCGGTCTGTTGACGTCCCGGCTCGGCGAGATTCGCCCGGTCCTCGATCCGGGAGCGAACATCGCTGATCTGCTCGGCTTGCGGACGTGAAGGGCAAGCACGAGGGCCGACCAAGGGCGGACTATCGTTTCATCCAGGGATCGATCGCGTCCCGCAGACCGTCTCCGAGAAAGTTGAATGCGAGAACGGTCAGCGAGAGCGCCAGGGCCGGCGTGATCAGCATGTAGGGGTAGGAACGGAGGTTCGGAATCGCCTCCGAGATCATCAAACCCCAGCTCGGCATCGGGGGGCGGGCGCCGAGACCAAGGAAACTGATCCCGGCCTCGTAGATAATCGCCTGGGGGATGCCGAGCGTCGCCGTCACCACGATCGTGGCGACAACATTTGGTAGGAGATGGCTGAGGATGATCCTGCGGTCGGACGCTCCGCTCGCCCGGGCCGCCTCGACGAACTCCTTTTGCTGGAGGGAGACCGCCTGCGCGCGCACCAGTCGTGCCGCCGGCATCCAGTTGACGAGACCGATCCCGATAAAGATACCGATCAGCCCGCCGGTCCGACCGTCGAGTGAGGCGATCGCCCCCCCGACCCCACCGTGGGCGGTCGCCAGTTTGGCGCGCAGGAAGGTCATGATGACGATCACGAAAAGCAGGCTGGGAATCGAATAGAGGACATCGACGGACCGCATGATCGCGGTGTCGATTTTCCCGCCGTAGTAGCCGGCGATCAGACCGGCCGGCACCCCGATCAACAGGATCACCGCCTGGACGACAAGTCCGACCGTCAGCGAGATCCGCGCCCCAAAGATCAACCGGCTGAGGATGTCGCGTCCCAGGTCGTCGGTCCCGAGCCAGTAGGCGGTGCCTGGTGACTGGGTGACGGCGTCGTAGTTCTGCGCCGCGTACTCGTGAGGCGTGATCAGCGGCGCGAAGATCGTCAGCAGCGCCAGCAGCAGCAACAGGATTCCGGACGCGACCGCCAGGGGCGACCGGCGCAGGCGGCGAAAGGCGTCCCGCCAGAGCCCCTCCGGTGGTTTGGCCCGGACCGTCGCGTTCAACTGGGCACTGCTGAGCGTTGCGGTCGTTTGGGCCATGCGCCGGGAGCCTCCCGTGAATCCGTTGTGGGGTCGCCGCCGAGCGCGGTCGGTGGATTAGGGTGCGCCGATCCGGGGATCGAGCAGAGGATAGAGCAGATCGACAAGGAGGTTCATGGCTGACACCGTCGCGCCGAGCACCAGCACCGTCCCCAGAATGACAGGGTAATCTCGTCCGGTGATGCTTTGGACGAAATACCGCCCCTCGCCGGGAATCTGGTAGATCGTCTCGACGAAGAAGGACCCGGTCGCGATGTCGGCAACGACGATGCCGGCGATCGTCACGACCGGCAGGAGCGCGTTCTTCAGGCAGTGGCGGAAGAGCATGACACGTTCCGTGACCCCCTTGGAGCGGGCGGTCCGCACGTAATCCATGCGGAGCACGTCGAGCATGCTGGACCGCATGTAACGCGCGAGGACCGCCGCGGGATAGAGCGCCAGCGAGAGCCCGGGCACGATGATGCGGGTGCTCCAGACGCCGTCCCACCCCTGGGTCGGTACCCAATGGAACTTACTGGCCAGAATGAGGACGAGCAGCGAGGTGACGACGTAGGCCGGGGTCGATATCCCAATGACCGAGACAAAGGTTGCCAGATAATCGAGCCAGGAGTTGTGTTTCACCGCGCCGACGATCCCGAGCGGGATCCCGACCAGGACGGCGAACGCCATCGACACCCCGGCCAGTTTCAGCGAGATCGGAAAGGCGACCTTGAGAATGTCGGCAACCGTTCGCGATTGCTGCCCGTAGGACGGGCCGAGGTCGCCCTTGACCGCCCTGCCGAGATAGTCGGTGTACTGACGCCAGAGTGGCTTGTCGAGTCCGTAGGCTGCCTTCAGGTTGGCCTGGACTTCGTCGGAGAGCGGTTTTTCGCTCGTATCCCATGGTCCGCCGGGCGTGGAGTGCATCAGGAAGAAGGTCAGGGTATAGATCGCCAGCAAGGTCGGGATCAGGATCAAGATCCGGCGAACGACGTAGGCGCCTCGCATCACAAGCTCCGAGGGCGAGCGGCGAGTACACCTCGCCGCTCGCGATCACGTTGCGGACGTCTGGTCGGGGTTAGTGCTGCAGAATCGAGACGTACTTCAGCCAGGTCCGGCCAAGGATCGGGTAATGCACGATGCCTTTAACGTACGGTTTGATGACGTAGACGCGGTTGAGGTGGAAGAGCGGGATTAACGCCGCCTCCTGGTTGAGGATCTTTTCGGCCTGGGTGTATTGCTCGATCCGTTTGGTCGCGTCGGCCATCACCATCCCCGACCGGGCCAACTCGTCGAACTGATCGTTCTTCCAGTGGGAGTGGTAGTAATCGGCCTTGGAGTCGAAGAGCTGGTTGTGCCAGTTGGCCGGATCCCCCCAGTCGGAGCCCCACTGGCTGAGCATCAAGTTGAACGGCTGGTCCTTGCGCGCATTGAACCAGTCCTGGAACGCCTTGTCCTCCAGCGGATCGAGCTTGATCGTGATCCCGAGCGAATTTTTGAAGACGCTCTGCAGGTATTGGGCCGTCTTCGCTTCGTCTGACGCGGTAGAGATATAAGTCAGGGTCAGCTCCGGGAACCCCTGACCGTCGGGGAAGCCGGCGTCCGCCAGAAGCTGCTTCGCCTTGGCCACATCCTCTCCGAGGCCCGATGCGGGGTCGTTGCCGGGGATATCGGGCGGGAGCATCGTCGGCGCCGGGGTGAACTCCCCTTTCAGCACTTTGTTGGCAAGCGTGTCGCGGTTCATCACCATCGAGAGCGCCTGACGCACCTTGAGATCGCTGGTCGGTGCGTTGGTCGTATCGCAGGTCAGGAACTTGGTACCCGAGCGCGGAAAGACCTGCATCAGGGGGCTGAGATCCGGGTCACTCTTCACCCGCTCAAGGTCGGCGCCACTGACCTGCGCCTGGTCAAGCTCGTCGTTCTCGAACGGTACCAGGGCCTGAGAGACGTTGTCGGCAAAGAGGGTGTAGAGCGCCTTGGTGATTACCGGCTTGTCAGCGTAGTACGTCGGGTTGATCTCCAGCACCATCGCCTGCTCGTGGTCCCACTTCGTCAGGATGTAGGGACCGTTGGAGACCATCTTGCCGGCCTCGACCCAGGCCGCGCCTTCCTTGTCGACGACGTGTTTGGGAACCGGGTAGAAGGTCCATGTCGCCGCCAGCAGCGGGAAATAGGGCGTCGGTCCTTCGAGCGTGACCTGGAGGGTCTTGTCATCGACCGCCTTGACGCCGAGGTCGTCGAGCTTGGCGGTCCCCTTGTCGATCGCGGCGGCATTCTTGATCGGATAGAGCGCCGTCGTGTACTCCGATTTGGTCGCCGGGTCGAGCACCCGTTTCCAGCTCCACTCGAAATCGTGGGCGTTCAGTGGGGCGCCATCCGACCAGGTAAGTCCGTCCCGCAGCGTGAAGGTGTAGGCCGAAGTGTCGGCGTTCGGCTCCATCTTTGACGCCAGACCCATCTGGAGCGAGCCGTCACGTTGGTCGACCGTCACCAATCCCTCAAAGAGATTCTGAAGCTGCTCGATCCCTTTGCCGCCGGACGTGACACCGGGGTCGAATCGCACCGGCTCACCCTCGGGCAGACGAATCGTCTGCTCCGTCGCCAGCTGATCCTGCGCCATGGAATTGAGGAATCGCAGTCGGTTCAGCGGCTGAGCCGCGACACCCAATCGGTCGAGCAGGGTCATGCCGATCCCGCCAGCACCGATCGCGGTGGCGCGCCTCAGCACATCGCGTCGCGACCACCGCCCGGTGCGGGCGGCATCGTCCGTCTCCGGTGCCTGCGACGTGCGCGTCCAATCGTCCACCATGGCAGCCCTCCTTCTTTCGTGCACGCGACCGACATCGCGCCCAGACCGTTTGTGTGCAATGGCCGTGGAGTATAGCACCGGGGTTTGACGGCGCCGGCGGTACGGGAGCGTGAAGCATTCGCTCCTGAACCTGCGTTTCGCCCGATCACGTGAGCTCGTTTATCTCAGCAGCTCCTCGAAGTCAGCATTGCCGAATGACCAGCGCCGACACATGACCGTGCATGTCTTATCGGGTTTTCGCTCGACCGCGGCATCACCTCAACATCCCTTCAGACTTCGATCGATTTTTGCGATAGGATGCTTCAGTTCAGGCTGGGAGCGAATAACGGGGTTGATCCGTTGGGTGATTGACCGGGATCGCACCGCGCACGCTCGACCTCGACGATCTGGACGACCTGGTCGGAGGGAGTGCGATTGAGCCGAGCATCTAACGGTCGGCAGCATCGAGCTGGCGACCGTCGGGCCATCAACAAGGAGTGAGATGAGATGACGATGGATCGCCGCACGTTCCTCATTGTTTCCGCCGGGGTCGCCGCGTCGCCGGCATTGCGCTGGACCACCGCACTCGCCCAGGACGCGACGCCGGCCGCGGTGGGCTCTCCAGCCGCCGACCCGATAAACCAGTTCGGTCCTGTGCAGGGCGCGAAGCCGTACAAGCTGGCCTACATGCAGGTGTTCCCGGACAACCCGTTCTGGCAAACGATGAAGGAGGCAGTCGAGGCTCGGGCGAAGGAGGACGGCGTCACAGTCGACACCTTCTCACTGCCGACCGCCAGCGGCGTCGCCGACCAGGTCAGTCAGATGGAGAATGCCGTCACGCAGAAGTACGACGGCATCATCCTCGGGACGGTCGACGCGGCGGGCATCGTTCCCGGGATCGATGCGGCGAACAAGGCGAATATCCCGGTGCTCGCCGTTGACACCGCCCCAGCAGGCGGCACGATCATCAGCCTGGTTCAGACGGACAATGTCGCGGCCTCGGAGCTGGGGGGCAAATTCATCGCCGAGAAGATCGGCGGCAGTGGCAAGGTGCTCAACCTTCAGGGTGATATGGCGAACCAGACTGCCCAGGCCCGGAACGATGGGCTGCACAAGGCGCTTGATGCGTCGCCGGATATCACGGTGATCGACCAGAGCAGCCACTGGCTCCAGGACCAGGGGCTCACGATCACCGAGAACATTCTGACCTCCGACCCCGATGTCAAAGCGATCTTCGCGGCCAACGATCCGCCGGCCCTCGGCGCGCTTCAGGCGTTGAAGTCGGCCGGCAAGAGCGATGTCGTCATCGTTGGCTTCGACGGCACGAAGGATGGCCTGCAGGCAGTGAAGGATGGTGACTTCGCCGCCGATGTCCTGCAGTTCCCCGCCGCGATGGGGACGATCGGCGTCGATCTGCTGGTGCGGAGCCTCAATGGCGAGGATGTCCCGGCCAAGGTGGACTCGGGCTCCGGTCTTGCCACCGCCGAGAACATCGATCAGTACCTGAAGTAGCGGCATCTTCAGTAGCGGCATCTTCAACCGGCTGATGCGAGCGGAGGTGCGGGTTGCACCCCCGCTCGCCGGCCGACCATCGTCCGGGGTGCGCTGCCCATGAGCGAGCTGCCGCCCATTCTGGAGCTCCGCGGGGTTGGGAAACGCTTCCCGGGCGTTGTCGCGCTTGACGGTGTGAACTTCGACCTTCGGCCGGGTGAGGTCCATGTGCTGGTCGGAGAGAACGGAGCCGGGAAAAGCACCCTGGTCAAGATTTTGTCGGGGATCTATCAGCCTGACCAGGGAGCGATTCTGCTTGATGGGGCACCCGTCAGCCTCGCGGGCCCCCATGCGGCGCAGCAACTCGGCATCAGCACCGTCCACCAGGAGCTCAATCTCGTTCCGCATCTCGATGTGGGACGGAATATCTATCTCGGGCGGGAGCCGTTGCGGCGTCTCGGAGTGATCGACTTCGGGGCGCTGTATCGCGGCGCGTCCGCGCAACTGGCAACCCTCGGCATGACCTTCGACCCGCATACGCAGGTGCGGCGGCTCGGCGTGGCGCTCCAGCAGATGACCGAGATCGCCAAGGCGCTGGTCGCCAGGGCTCGCGTCCTGATCCTGGATGAGCCAACCGCCGCGATCACCGCCGAGGAATCGGAGCAGCTCTTTCGGATCGTCGACCGGTTGCGTGCGCAGGGTGCCGCGATCATCTTTATCTCCCATCATCTTGAAGATGCCAACCGTATCGGCGACCGTGTCACCGTGCTCCGCGACGGGAAGTACGTCACCACGTTGCCGATGACCGGCACGACACCTCGTGACCTCATTCGCTTGATGGTCGGGCGGGAGCTGACGCAGCAGTTCCCAAAGGAGCCACCTAGTCTCGGGGCGGTCGCGATGAAGGTGAGTGGCCTGCAGCGGCGAGGCGTCCTCCACGACATCTCGTTCGATGTCCGCCGCGGCGAGATTCTCGGAATAGCCGGTCTGGTCGGCGCGGGACGAACGGAGCTGGCCCGTGCGATCTTCGGGATCGATCGGATCGACGGTGGACAGATCGAAATTCACGGGATGCCCGTGGCGATCGCCAGTCCGGCCGAGGCCATCCGGCACCGAATTGCTCTCCTGCCGGAGGACCGCAAGCAGCAAGGGCTGGTCCTGCTCCTCTCGATCGCTGACAACATCGCGATGGCGGCACCAGACAAGCTGCCCGCGCCGCCGGGTCTCGTTCCACCGGTGCGACGCGCCCGCGCGGCGGCGCGATTCGTCGATTCCCTCCGCATCCGGACGCCGAGCGTGCGGCAGCGGGCGATGAATCTCTCCGGCGGGAACCAGCAAAAGGTCGTACTGGCCAAATGGCTGCTGACCGATGCGGACATCTTCTTCTTCGATGAGCCGACACGGGGAATCGACGTTGGCGCCAAGGTCGAGGTCTACCGGCTGATGAACGCCCTGCTGGCAGGCGGAGCGGCGATCGTCATGATCTCGTCCGAACTCCCCGAGGTGTTAGGGATGAGCGACCGGATCCTCGTCATGCGCGGTGGCCGACTGGTCGCCGAGCTCGATGGCCCGACCGCCACCCAGGAGCAGGTCATGACCCACGCGGCCGCGGCGGTGAAGGAGGTCGCATGAGCATGGGCGCCGGAGTCGAGGCGAAAGCCGGGGGTGACGGAGCACCCGGGACTGGGACGGCCGTGACCGGACGGGGCCGGTTCCGTGGCGTCCAGCTCGGCACGGTCTCGCAAACACTCGGCTCACTCGCCAGCTTGATCATCCTCTCGCTGTTGATCTGGAGCCAGCAGAGCGTTTTCATGTCCTCCGGTAACTGGCTCAACATCACCCGCCAGGCGTCGTTCAACGCCATCCTGGGCGTCGGGATGACCTTCGTGATCCTCACCGGCGGAGTCGACCTCTCCGTCGGCTCGATCGTCGCGGTCAGCTCGGTTGCCGGGGGGCTTCTGATCTTCGATCATGGCTGGTCGATGTGGCCAGCGGTCCTCATCATGGTCCTGGCGGGCGGAGCCTGCGGCCTGCTCAACGGTCTCGTCGTGACGCTGGGACGCATCCCGCCCTTCATCGTCACACTTGGGACGATGCAGATCTTTCGCGGCATCGCGCTCCAGTTGACCAACGGCAAGCCGATCTTCGACATCACGAAGAAGGAACCTGACTTCGACATCTGGGGAACGCGCAATTTCGGTGGAATTCCGTCGCCGGTGATCATCACTGCCGTGGTCTTCGTTATCGGCTTTCTCATTCTTCGTTACACGCGACTCGGGCTCTACACCTATGCGATCGGCGGCAATGAGCAGGCGACGCGGTTCTCTGGCGTCAAAATCGTCCGATACAAGCTTGGTGTGTATACCCTGATGGGGCTGGCCGCGGGGATCGCCGGAGTGATGCTCAGCTCGCGGCTCAACTCGGCCCAACCAAACGTCGCGAACGGCGCGGAGCTCGACGCGATTGCGGCGGTCGTCATCGGCGGCACGTCGCTTTTTGGCGGCGAGGGGACCATCGTCGGCACGATCATCGGGGCGTTGTTGATGGCGGTGATCCGGAACGGCCTGACCCTGATGCATGTCACCGCGTTCTACCAGCAGATCGTGATCGGCGCGGTCATCATTCTGGCGGTGCTGATCGATCGTCTACGCCGACGGACGTAGGACGGTACTCGGCCCAGTGGCAAATCCACCTGGCGGATACCGCTGGCGATGTCGTATGCCCGCTCGGGATCCCGCGGTTGGAGCGATAACGATTCGGCCGTGATCCCGAGCACGAGCGACCTTCCCCCACCGGTAACATCCTTTCCCGCTGATCCATAGAAGTCCGACGGCCCCTGTCCACCCGTAGGGCGACACGCCTATTCGCGGTCGATGCGGCCCATGCGCCGTTCTCTGGATGCTCGCACCTGCCACTCAGTGTGCCGCGATTGACACCCAGGCCGCCCCCAGGGTGACAGCTACTCCCCTCGTCGCGCTCTACCGTTGAGACAGACCCGAGCAGCGCCGAGAGGAGGATTCCAATGATCCGAGCTGGTTTCACCTACATCGCCCAGGGCACGAGCTGGATGGTCGTTGCCGTGGGTGCCGACGGGCTCTGCACGGTCGTCCCCAACGACCCGCTCCGGTCCGGTATGTTCGACGAGGAGGTGGATGTGGCGCGCGTCCCGGTCGCCCGGCTTGAGAACCGTCTCGCGGCCATGAGCCACGGCGCTGCAGCGACGGCTGGCTGAACCGCCATTCATCGGTTCTCCCTCATCACCGGTCCAAAACTGGATTGCCCCTGACCTCCGCCGCCTGCCCTACCATCGGCCACACGCTGTCTCTCCCAGTCCAGCGGCGATGCGCCTCATGCGCGATGGGATGACGGGAGCAGTCGGAAACCGCAACGGGCCCGGCGTCAGCGAACGCGCCGACGACATCGAGTCGGTGAGATTGGTCGACGGCAAGAGCCCGCGTGGCGACCATCGCCCGTGCTACTCGGCAAGGACCGTCGCCGACGACGGGGCAAAGGAGAGGCGCGCGCGATCACCGATTGCCGGAGCGCTGCCGGGGAACGCCCGATTCTGGCGGTGAACGACCAGCGACGCGCCACCCGGCAAACGAACGACATGGTGCGAATGGGTGCCGAGATAGACCGTCTCGACGATCTCGCCCTCGACGCTGTTCCAATCGGCATCCTCCGCGGATTCAGCCGCGAAAGCGATCTTCTCTGGCCGGATCGCGATGGTCACTGCGCCCGCGGGGACGGATGCGGCCGTCTCGACCGCGCGGATAACACCGACACCCGGGATGTCGACCGCCGCCGACTCTCCGTCCCTGCCAACAACCCGTCCTTCGAGGAAGTTCGTCTGACCGATGAAGTCGGCGACGAAGCGGTTACGGGGCCGCTCGTAGATCTCCTCCGGCGTGCCGAGCTGCAGCACGAGGCCGTCATTCATCACCGCGATCCGGTCGGACATCGTCAGTGCTTCTTCCTGGTCGTGGGTGACGTAGACGAACGTCGCGCCAACCTCCCGGTTGAGCCGCTTGAGCTCCAGCTGCATGGCCTTTCGCAGCTTCAAATCGAGCGCCCCGAGCGGTTCGTCGAGGAGCAGCACGGCGGGGCGATTAACCAGGGCACGAGCCAGCGCCACCCGTTGCTGCTGACCGCCGGACAGCTCGGCCGGTTTGCGGGCTTCGACATGGGGGAGTCGAACGAGATCGAGCACCTCGGCAACCCGCCGCGCCCGGTCGCGGCGCGGCACACCGCTCATCTCAAGTCCATAGCTGACATTTTTCCCGACGGAGAGGTGCGGGAAGAGGGCATAGCTTTGAAAGACCGTGTTAACCGGTCGCCGGTACGGCGGGCGATCGCCCATTGGCTCGCCGTCAATCAGGATCTCGCCGGTCGAGGGGAGCTCGAACCCGCCGATCATTCGCAGGGTGGTCGTCTTGCCGCACCCCGACGGTCCAAGCAAGGTCAGGAATTCGCCCCGCTCCACCGACAGGGAAACCTCATCAACGGCGACCACATCACCGAACGTCTTGCGGACCTCCCGCAACTCGATGCTCAGCGCGCTCGATTCGTCGCGGCGGGAAGCTGGAGCGATCACCATGAGACCTCGATCCATTGCGGCCCAATGGCGCCGGACCATGGGCATTACAGCATGCCACCGCCGGCGCGTCGCAGCAGCCGGTTCGACAGGAGTACCCCGGCCAGGGAAACGACGACGATGACCGTAGCGGCGGCATTGATCTCCGGCGAGATGCCCTGGCGGAGCCGTCCCCAGATCAGCAGCGGCAGTGTCTTGTCGCGACCGGTGAGAAAGAAGGTGACAACCACCTCATCGAAGGAGAGTGTGAACGCGAGGATCGCTCCGGCCGCGATCGCCGAGCGAATCAGGGGAAAGGTGACGCGCCAGAAGGTGCGCCACGGCGTGGCGCCGAGGTCGGCTGACGCCTCGTCGAGCTGCCGCGGCAACTGACCGAGACGCGCTACGACGTTGTTGAGGATCAAGGTGATGCAGAAGGTCGCGTGACCGATGATGATCGTCCAGCGCGAGAGGTCCCACCCAAGAAGCGTGAAGAAGGTCAACATCGCGACGCCGGTGACGATGCCGGGAAGGACGATCGGCAGGACGACGGCAAAGCGGATCGCCGGTTTGGCGCGGAACCGGTACCGGTCGATCGCGAGGGCGGTCAACGTGCCGAGCACCACGGCGATGGCGGCGGCGGTGAGACCGATCTGGACCGAGAGGCGAAGCGCCTGGTGAATCTCGGTGTCGTCGATCAGCTCGCGATACCAGGACCCGGTGTACCCCTTGACCGGCCAGGCATTGACCCGCGTCGCGCTGAAAGAATAGAGGATCACGACCAGCAGCGGCAGGTAGAGAAAGAGATAGACCGCGGTCGAAAACACCCCGAGCACTAGGTTACCCCGGGAGGGCCGCGACCGGCCACGGCGCGGGAGCGCGGCGACGGTGGTGCTGACGCTCATGGGGTCGCCCGGCCGAGAGCGCCGAAGCGATTGGCGACGAAGAGGAAGATCGAGATCAGGAGCAACACGGGGAGGACAAGCGTCGCGCCGAGCGGCCAGTTGTTCGCCACGCCGAACTGGTCCGCGACGATCCCACCGATCAACTCGGTCCCCGGTGCGCCGCCGATCAGACCCGGGGTGATGTAGTCGCCCATCGTCAGGCTGAACACGCTGAGACTGCCAGCGAGGAGGCCCGGTAAGGAGAGGGGGAGGACGACCCTCCGAAAGGTCTGCCAGCCGGGCGAGCCAAGGTCGGCGGCCGCTTCCAGCAGGCTGTCAGGTAACCGATCGAGGATGGTGTAGAGCGGCAGGATCATGAACGGCAACCAGACATGGCAGAAGGTGATGTACATGCCGGTCTTGGAATAGAGAAAAGCCGCGACCGGCTCGTTGACAACTCCGGTCCAGAGCAGGAAGGAGTTGAGGATACCGTTGGTGCCGAGAATCGTCTTCCAGGCGAACGCACGGACCAGGTAGGAGCTCCAGAGAGGAAAGACGACAAGCATGAGAAGCAGCTCTTTGTTGCGGCGAACACGCTTCGCCAGAAAGAACGCCACTGGGAAGGCGATCGCGATGTCGGTGATCGTCACCGCCGCGGCGAGCTGCACCGTCCGCCAAAAGACGCGCGGGTAGAGACTATTTGAGAAGAATGTCTGGATGTTGGCCAGCGTCGGCGTGTGATTGATGGTGAGGTAATCGACCGACCAGAAGGCATGGAGCAGCAACAACCCGAGCGGCAGGAGGTAGAAGACGGTCAGCCAGAGCAGCGGACCGGGCAGCAGCAACCACGGACTACCGCCTAACCGGCGCTCCGCACGGGCGGCCGGAGGGACGAGTTGACTGGCGGCGACGGTGGCCATCAGACCGCTACTCTGCCTTTTCGCACCACCGTCACCGGGCGGCAGTGCGGATAGGGATGGCCCAGGCTTGACGCATCAACCCATCTCGGGCGACCAGTGGCACATTCGACACGGTCAGGCGATGGGCAGCCGGTCGTTGGCCGGTAAGCCACCGGCCACCGCCGGTCAGCCAGCAGCGCCAGTGAGTACGCGGCGCCAGGGGAACGACTCAGCCGCCGGTCGCTTCCTCCCAGACCTGGACCCACTTGTCGTAGTTCGGGATGAAGCGCCACATGTGGATCTTGGCGTACTCCTGCTCCACGTTCTCGAGGCGAAGTTCCTTTTTCCGCTCCGGCGCCAGCTTGTCGATGACCGTCTTGTTGGTGATCGAGTAGTTGAGCACCTTCATCACCCCTTCCTGACCCTCGGGGCTGATCATGTAATCGGCCCACTTCAGCGCCAGCTCGGGATTCTTCGCGTTCTTGGAGATCAGCCATGAATCAGACCACCCGGTAACGCCTTCCGCCGGCGTCGCTTCCAGGACGGAACCCTGGGATCCCTTTATCTGAAGGGTGATCCAGGGCCAGCCATCGGCGACGACGACTTCCTTGTTGAGGAAGAGCTCGGCGACCTCGCCGCCAAGCTCCCAGTATTTGCGGACCAGGGGTCGTTGCTTGACCAGAATGTCTTTGACCTGAGCCAGCTGTTCGTCGGAAAGCTCGAACGGGTCCTCCGGTTTGGGATCGAGAAGCAGGGCGTACTGGGCGATCTGCAACGGGTAGTTCCAGGTCGTGACTTTGCCCTTGTATTGCTCGTCGAGCAGGGTGTTCCAGGATGTCGGAGCCGTCGTTACCTCGTCTGGGTTGTAGAGCAGGATGGTCGGACCCCAGGCGAAGTTGACCCCGTAGAGCTTGTCGTCGAAGGTGATGTAGGGCGGTTTCTGGAACTGCTGGTCGAGCTCCCCGAAGTGGGAGAGCTTGGCCGGGTCGATCTCCATGATCAGGTCAGCATCGTAGAGCCGGCGCGGCAGGTCGCTCGACGCCGAGACCAAATCGTAGGAACCGCCACCGCTCCCCTTCATCGCGGCGAACATCTCGTCGCCGGTGCTGGCGAAGGTAGCGCTGATCTTGGTGTCGTTCGCGTCCTCGAATGCTTTCGCGAAGTCCGGGTCGGCATAGCCTTCCCAGATGATCATGTTGAGGTCTTCTGCCGCTGATGCACCCAGACGAAAGAGCGGCGCCCCGGCCGCGGTGAGGCCGATCGCCGCGAAGAGCCTGGCGAGGTCACGCCGGCTGATGCGTTCCGTCCGGACGAGCTCGATGACTTCTGCCGGATCGAGTGCCATCAACTCGGAACGATCACTGGCTGTTTCAGTGTCACGGGGGGTGCGCTGCATCGCTTTGCTCCTCGCTGTCGACGTTGACCGGGACGCGCCGGGACGCGTCCTCCCGCGGGCGATCCCCGCGTCGGGGTCCGCTCGCGCCCGCTCTGGAACCGGTTCGACCGTGTGTCCGCACGGTAGCGGACCGGCCATGTGGCGTCAAGCGCCTACCGCACAGGGTGCGGACGGTGAGAGGCGGGTTTGAGAGGACGAGGCGGAGGGAAATGGATTGGGTCGCGAGGAGTCGGAAAGAGATCCCTCGACAGACTCGGAATGGCAGGGTAGGAGGGGGTGCTCGGTGTCACGCTGGGTCGATGCGAAGCCCGAACTGGCTCACCGCTGGGCGGCAGCGCGCGGGGAGATCGTCCAGGATAGGCTCGGAAAAACCGAGGGGGAAGCTGCCATCATACGGGACAGATACCGGCGAAGTAAGGTGCCATGATGTCGACCCGGACGTATTATGTCTACATCCTCAGCAGTTCGTCCCGAGCGCTATACATCGGCGTGACGAATGACCTTGAGCGACGCGTGTGGGAGCATCGAAATAAGGTCCGCGACAGCTTTACTCGCCGCTACAACATCACCATGCTCGTTCTCATGGAATCTTATCCAGATCCCCTGTCAGCGATCGCACGGGAGAAGCAACTCAAGGGCTGGTCTCGCGCCAAGAAAGTCGCGCTCATCGAGCAATCTAACCCTCAGTGGCTTAATCCTCAGTGCCGACTGGTCCGCGTCCTAGTCATTGGCACTGTCGAACGCTACGACCGCATCACTTGCCGCCCCTGTCATTCCGACCCGGTTGTTGTGGCTGGTCTCTCCGCCTGCTGCCACCCACCGGCGCGCCAGTTCCGTCCTCGCGTCGTCCGCGTGCGATGCCGTAGCACCCCCGATCCAACCTGTCATTCCGAGCGTGTCGAGGAATCTCTCCGACGTCTGTCACGCCTGGTGATACGCCGTGACTTCCGCCACGAGCCCATGACCGCCAGCGGCGGACGTTGAGCTCAGACGGATGGGCGACCTGAACGATGGGGGTAGAAGGCGGAAAGAGATTCCTCGACGAGCTCGGAATGACGGGGGAAGAGAGTGACAAGGGGGAGCGGGGTAGTGTGGGGAGTCCCGCGGGCGGGGGCGTGGTTTTTCGGTCGGGGGCGGGGGGCGGGCGGTAGGTTCGCCTGGATACGGCACGGCAATCGGATGCGAGGAGACGCGAGCACGAGTGACACCAGACGGCACGCCGGCCGTGGCGTCAGGGAGGTGGGTGCCCAGCGGAACTGGTTCGGTGGATCGACCGTGATGGGCCGACCTGCCTGGCGTGGCGACCGACCGGCGGGTCGTCGCGGTCGCCTGGAGGTCGCTGCCACACCGGGCGGTTGCCCTCTCCAATTGGCTCGCCCGCGCGCTAGACGATTCTGGTCGAGGGTGGACTAGTTCGAACTCGCGTCGCGTGGCGTTCCGTGGCGGCACGGGTGGCGTCGCCCAACCGGGCAGCGCCGGCGGTGATCTGTGATGGCGTCAGTGCTGAGAAGGCGAGGCGCATCGTGTGACGCCCTCCGCCGTCGGCATGGAAGAGATCGCCCGGAACGAATGCGGCGCCACGCGAGATTGACTCGGCAAGGACTTCTCGGGCGCGAAGACCGCTCGCCAGCCGGGCCCAGAGATAGAAGCCTCCCTCAGGAAGTCGCCAGTCGAGGAGGTCGCCCGCCCGGTCAGCAAGCGATGAAGCGAGAGCATCACGGCGCACGGGATAGACCTGCCGGACCCAGTCGAGGTGGGCGTCGAAGCCGCCCCGGTCGACGTACTCTGCCACCGCCCACTGCGCCAACGGATTCGAGTCGAGATCGACCAGCGATTTAACCCAGGCGAGACGCTCGATGACCGGTGGCGGAGCAACGACCCACCCGAGGCGAAACCCGGGAAAGAGGGTCTTCGAGAAGGTGGAGAGATAGATCACGCCGTCCCTGGCGGCCCGATCGATCCCGAGCAAGGACGGCAGTTCAGCACCGTCGTAGCGAAGCTCGCCGTAGGGGTCGTCTTCGACGATCACCACGCCGTACCGTCGCGCCACCCGCAAGAGGCGCTCGCGGCGATCGCGCGAGAGCGTTGCCCCGGTTGGGTTCTGAAAAGTCGGCAGCACGTAGAGAAGTTTGATCGTGCGCCGCGCGAGGAGATCGCCGATTCGATCCGGATCGATCCCCTCTCGATCCGCCGGTAGCGGGACGATTCGAGCGCCAACGGCACGGAACACCTGGAGCGCGCCGTGGTAGGTGGGCGACTCCACGGCCACCACATCACCCGGTTCAATGAGCGACCGGGCGAGCAGGTAGAGTCCCTGCTGGGATCCAGCGCAAACCAGGACTCGGTCGGGGTCGATGAGTGCCCCGCGTCCGGTCAGTCGAGCGGCGATCACCTCCCGCAGGGGGGCCAATCCCTCGGGAGGACAATACTGAAGCAAGCCTTCGCCGGCAGTACCGAGAGCCTCGTCGAGCAGCGCGCGGATCTCTGCGGTCGGATAGTGCTCGGGCGCCGGGATACCCGCCGCGAACGAGATGAAGTCGGCCCGGCCAGCCAGCTCCGCCAGCTGGTCGAGCACCGGGTCGTCATCGCGGACCGAGTGGGCGAACAGCTCTCCCCAGGCGATACCAGGAGCCGCGGCCGGCAGATCTGCGCGATCGCGAGTCGTCGCGGCGACCATCGTCCCGCGGCCGACGCGGGCATCGATCAGACCATCGGCGGCGAGCTCTCGATAGGCCGCGACAACCGTGGTTCGGTCGATGCCGAGCCGCGCGGCGAGCTGACGCTCGGGCGGCAACCGGGCGCCGACCGGGAGCAGTCCGCGGGTGATGCCGTCGCGAATACTCTGGGCAATCTGCGTGTAGAGCGGAGCCCGTGCGGCGCGATCAAGACGCAGCCCAAGGTCCGGCGCAGCCGGATCGACACCCGCTGCTACGGCTCGATGCTCGGCACTCACGGTCGTCATCTCCTCATCGCTCGGCGAGCCGTCCCCCCGGTCATCGCGATTGACGCTATCGCGCGATCTCAATGGTATCCCGATCCGAGCTGGTCGCAGCCGCGGGGTGCCTCCGATCATGCATCTGAGGCGGCGCGGCATCGCCTCCTTGTCCGGGTTATGAGTCAAACGCCAAACCGCAACAGTTCCTCCCTGGCATCCAGCGACGCCGTGGCGCAACGGGTGTCGTTTGATCTCTACCGGAGGGTGTTTTGCCTATTGACGGCTTCCAAGACCGGACCTATGATCCGGCACGCTCACGCGTCGGGCAACGACACGCGCACCGGTCGATGGGTCCGGTGCGTTGGCCCCGACCAGCGTGGCGTGGCAAGCAACGGCAAGGGGACACCAGGTGAGCGGCGCGAATCTCCGGTTGGGACGGCTCTTCAATCGCCAGAGTGGGCGATCGTTTATCACCGCGATCGACCATGGCGTCACCATCGGCGTGCCGCCCGGCGCCGAGGACGCGGTCGCTACGGTCGAACGGATCATTGCGGGCGAACCGGACGCGGTCCTGATCGCCCCCGGGCTTCTCGCCAAGACCGATCACCTCTTCGCCTTCCGGGGCGCTCCCGCGCCGATTCTGCGGGCCGACTGGATCATCAACGATCCCCGCCTCTCCAAGCTCGAGCAAGGAGAGCAGTACCGCGTGATCTGCTCGCCGAAGCACGCCGCGGAGCTTGGCGCCGACGCCTTCATTATGTTCTTGATCCTCGGCGTCCATGAGGGCTCGATGTTCGCCGACAATGCGCGCGCGATCGGCGCGGCATCTGAGGAAGCCCATCATGTCGGGCTCCCCCTTATCATTGAAGTCACGCTCTGGGGGTCGCGGATCAAGGATCCCAAGGATCCAGAGCTCCTTGCCTTTGGCTGCCGGATGGCGGTCGAGCTCGGCGCCGATGCGGTCAAGACAGAGTTCACCGGCGACGCGACGACGATGAGGCAGGTGATTGACGGCTGCCCGGCACCGGTGCTGGTGCTGGGCGGGGCGAAGACGAAGACTCCGGAGCCAACCCTCGCCGCGACGCGAACCGCCATGGAGGCGGGTGCGAAGGGCGTTGTCTACGGTCGCAATGTCTGGCAGGCCGACGACCCGGCCGCGATGGCGCGTCGACTCCGCGAGATCATCCACGGGGAGGCGCTCGTAGGGAGCAGCCAGTAGGCACACCGGCATCACTGCCAGAGTGGTCGCCGGGCACGGGTACGGCTGCGACCGTTCCATTGATTGCTGACGAACCGCGCTTCATCGAGGAGCGCAACCAGCCGTCCGACCCCGCAACAGGGTGCGCACTGTGGCATGGCTCGCGGACAGGAACCCGGAGTGCGCCGACCGTATGAAACCTACCGATAAGCAAGAGAGCCGGTCGGCGTCCGGAAGCGCCGCTCATCCAGCGGATGGCCCGTTGCTCGTTGGCCTCGATGTCGGCACGACCAACGTCAAGGCGGTGGTCCACGAGCGAGATGGCCGGGCAGTCTCCTCGGCCACGCTGTCGACCGTCACTCACCACCCGCGCCCCGGCTGGGCGTATTACCGGGCAGACGAGCTGTGGGACCAGGCGGCGACGGTGCTCCGCATGGCACTCGGAACGATCGACGACCCGCGCCGGATCGTCTCGATCTGTATCGCCAGCATGGCGGAGTCGGGTGTCCCGCTCGACGCCCGGGGTGCGCCAACCGCCGATGTGATCGCCTGGTACGACGCCCGCACGCAGCCGCAGGCCGAGCGTCTTGCCGCGGCCATCGGCACCGACGAGCTCTTTGCCCGCACCGGTCTCTCCGTTCAACCGATCTTCTCGCTGCCCAAGATGATGTGGCTCCGCGACCATGAGCCCGCGGCCTGGGAGCGCACGGTCCGCTGGTTGCATGTCTCCGATTACATCGCCTTCCGTCTCGGTGCGGCACATGCGACGGGTCACTCGATCGCCTCGCGGACGATGGCGCTCGATCTGCACCGGCGGCGATGGGACGCCGACATTCTCCGGGTCGCCGGTATAGGTGATTCGATCTTTGCACCTTTGCTCGCAGAGGGCACCACCGTCGGTCAGGTCTCATCCGACGCCGCTACCGCGACCAGCATGCCAGCGGGAGCCACGATCGCCGTCGGCGGGCACGACCATCTCTGCGGTGCGTTGGTCGCTGGTGTGACGGAAACCGGCACGATGCTTGAGTCTCTCGGCACGACCGACACGCTGCTGCTGCCGCTAGAGCGGCCCCTGACCGATCCTCAGCTCGGTCGTGAGGGGTATTCTCAGGGCGCCCACGTCGTCCCCGGCCGCTACTACGTCTTCGGCGGACAGTACACCCTGGGCGCCTGCGTCGAATGGTTCCGCGATGCCTTTGCCGGCCACGAGGAATACGCGACGCTGATCGCGGAAGCGGAGCGGGTCGCGCCCGGAAGCCTCGGTGTCTGCTTCCTGCCCCACCTTCGTCTCGCCAACCCCCCCTACGTCGACGCCCGCTCGCGGGGCGCCTTCGTCGGGCTGAGCACCGATGTGACCCGCGGCGCGCTCTTCCGCGCGCTCCTGGAAGGGCTCGCCATGGAAGCGCGAATCGTCGTCGAGCCGCTGCTCCGCTACGCGGGGCTGATCGGACCGGTCACGGCCAGGGCGATCGGCGGCCTGACGCACAACCTCCTCCTGATGGCGCTACGCACGACCGTTCGCAACCAGCCGATCGAGATCCATGATGTCCCGGAGTCAACGGCGCTCGGGGCGGCCCTGCTCGGTGGCATCGCGGCCGGCGTCTACGCCGATGCCGCTGACGCGGTGGCATCGCTCCATTTTCAGCGCACCACGATCATGCCAGAGCCAGAGCACGTCGCCTTCTACGACCGGCTCTATCATGATGTCTTCCGCGACCTTTACCCGACGTTGCGACCGATCAGCCACAAGCTGGCGGTCACCGGCGCATGACCGGGATGTTGCTCCATCGGACCCGCCCGAGCAGCGGATCGTGACACGGTCATGCCAAGGGGCGTTCCCGGCGACGCGAGCCCTCTCCACCATCCGTGCGTCGGAGCCGGCATGATCGAGGCATTCCTCGGCATCGATCTGGGAACGTCGTCGGTCAAGGCGCTGGTCATCGACACCAGCGGGTCCATTCGCGGTAGCGGCGCCGCGGGCTACCCGGTCCACCGGCCGGCCGCGGGTCACGCCGAGCAAGACCCGGAGGAGTGGTGGGGGGCCACGACGGTCGCGGTTCGAGCCGCTGTGGCGGCCGCCGGTGCTGACGTCGAGGTCGCCGCTATTGGCTTGTCAGGTCAGATGCACGGTACGGTCCTGCTCGATGCGACCGATCAGCCACTGGGACCGGTGATTATCTGGGAAGACCAACGAAGCGAGCGGGACGTCGCCGAGATCACCGCGTTGATCGGCGCCGCGCGATTGGTCGAGATCACCGGCAGCCCTGTGGCAACCGGATTTCAAGCCGCGACCATTCGCTGGCTGCAGCGGGAAGCCGCCGACCGCTGGGCTCGCGTGCGGTCGATCCTGGCGCCGAAAGACGAGCTGCGCCGTCGCCTGACCGGCGAGATTGCGACCGACCCAAGCGACGGCTCCGGAACCCTCCTCCTCGACGTGCGCACGCGATCCTGGTCGGACGACCTGCTCGCGGCGCTGCTGATCCCGGTCGAGCGGTTGCCGCCGCTGCTGCCGTCCACCGGACCGGCAGGAACGCTTCAACAGACCGCCGCGTCCGCGCTTGGTCTGCGGCCCGGTATCCCGGTGGCGACTGGCGCTGGCGACGCACCATGCGGCTTGATCGGCGCCGGCATCGTCGACCCCTCGACGATGCTGCTCTCCATCAGCACCGGCGCACAGGTGATGGTGCCGGCGGCCGAGGTCAGCGTCGATCGCGGCGGACGCGGACACACCTTTTGCTCGGGGCTCGAACCCGCGCCCGGTCACCCGGGGTGGTATCAGATGGGCGCCACCCTTGTCGCCGGGCGGGCGATGCGCTGGCTGCGAGACGATCTCTTCGGTCTGGTCGGGGAGGACGCGGATGCCATACTGGCGGGTCTCGCCGCGACAGTGCCGATTGGCGCCGAGGGGCTCATCTTTCTGCCTTACCTCGTCGGGGAGCGGTCCCCGCATATGGATACGCGAACCCGGGGCGCGTTCCTGGGCCTCACCGCTCGTCACGGCCGGGCTGAGCTGACCCGGGCGACGATGGAGGGCGTCACGATGGCGGCCTACGACGCCTTCACGGTGCTGGAATCACTTGGGGCGGCGCCGGAGGAGATCGTGCTCGCGGGTGGTGGCGCGCGTAGCGACGTCTGGCGGCAGCTTGCCGCCGATCTCTTTGGTCGCCCAATCCGTCTCCTCGCGACCGCCGACCAGGCGGCCGCTGGCGCCGCGGTGTTGGGGGCAACGGCCGCCGGGGCCGGCGATCCGGTCGCCATCGGACGCGCCTGGTCCCGATACGGGCCAGCGATCGACCCGAATCCGGAGCGGCACGGTCGCTACCAGGAGCTCTTCGCCATCTTTCAGGATGCGTATGCCGGCGCGACAGCGACGGCCCATCTGCTCGGAACCTTCGTCAGTCAATCGCCAGCCACGGGTTCGCGGCCCTAGCATAGTCCGCAGTCGCCGGACGGCTGGCCTCGATCAGGGCGCGCCGCCGGTCGAGGGCGAACGCTTGCCGCGCACCTGGACGTGGGGAGACCTCGGCCACCACATCGGGTCGCCACCGGGCGACGACATCGGCGACACGCTCGCCACGGACGATCGCAGCGGCCTGAATGGCGGCGCCGCGCGCCGCTTGCTCGCCACCTGCCCGGACGGTAGTCGGCAGCCCGGTCGCATCGGCGATCGCCTGCTGCCAGGTTGTGTGCGCCGCGCCACCTCCCGTCAGGGTCACCGCCGGCGCAGTGATGTCGAGCCGGTTCAGGGCTTCGACGCAGTAGGCGAGCCCGGCAGCCACGCCGTCAACGGCAGCCCGCAGCAGCGTGTCGGCGTTCATCGTGCTGGCACTCAGACCAAGCACCGTCCCGGTGGCCGTGGGTAGGTTCGGCGTGCGCTCGCCGGCCAGGTAGGGCAGCAGGAGCAACCCACCCGCTCCCGGCTCGACACTCCCGGCGCGGTTGAGCGCGTCGGTCCGGTCGACGCCGAGCATGCCAGCGACCGTGTCGACGACGCGCGTGCAGTTGAGCATGCACGCGAGCGGCAGGAAGTGACCGGTTGCGTCGGCAAAACCGGCGACCTCACCGGTTGGGTCGGCGGTGGCCTCTGAAGCCACGATAAAAGCCGTCCCACTCGTCCCCAGGCTGATCACCATCTCGCCGGGTCCCGTCCCGACACCGAGTGCCGCAGCCATGTTGTCGCCGGTTCCCGGGCCGATCGGAATACCGGCGGGCAGACCGAGCGAGGCAGCCGCGGCACCGGAAAGCACGCCCGCGGCCTCGTCCGGCTGTCGGACGGACGGCAAGGCCAGGCGTCCGGCAGCCTCATCCCCAACGGCAAGCGCCAGCAGGTCCCGCCGATCCTTGCCGTCGCGGGGAGACCACCAGCCCGACCCGGAAGCCTCCCCGCGGTCGGTTGTCAGGTCACCGGTCAGGCGCAGATTGAGCCAGTCGTGGGGCAGGCAGACCGCCGCGGTTCTGGCGAGGTCGTGCGGCGCGGTCCGGGCGAGATGGGCCAGCTTCGTGATGGTGAAGGATGCCACCAGCCGACTTCCGACCTCGCTCGCGAAGTCCGCGGCGGAATTCAGCCGCTCGGCATCGGGCGCCGAGGCGACGTTGTTCCAGAGAGGCGCTGGCCGGACCACCTTGCCGGCGGCGTCGAGCGTCACGCAGCCGTGCTGCTGACCACCAACGGCCAGACCGACCACGGTCGCATCCGGCAGCGCCAATGCCGCCACGGCGGTGGCGAGCGCGGTCCACCACTCGTCGGGATGCTGGGTGTCGCGACCGCTGTGTGGCGCCCGGGCATCGGCAACCACTTTCCCGGTTTCGGTGTCGACCGCGACGACCTTCGTCGATTGGGTGCTGGAGTCAACCCCGAGCACGACCGAGCGCGTCATGACCGTCCCCTCCGACCCGAACCATAGGTATCGGCTCGCGATTGTACGGCACGGCAGCGCCCGGTAGGCCCGATGACGACCCGTCCCACGCCAGCCGACCCAATGACATGGAGGGTGCCTCGTGGGTCGGCCGGCGTGGAAGCGCGAACCCTAGCTCTGCAGGTGCGCTTCCAGGAACCAGAGGTGTTTGTCGGCCAACCGTGAGACTTCAGTGAAGAGATCGGCGGTGTCCTGGTCGTCACATTGCTCGCCGTGGGCAATCGCCGCCCGGCTCGACGCGGCGTAGGCGCCGTAACGGTCGACCAACGCCTGAACGTGATCCATGCCTTCGGTGATGTCGACGGGATATTCGGGCAGTGTAGAGGCGGAGGCGGCCATGCGGACGGTGCCAGTCACCCGGCCACCGAGAGCCGTCGCCCGTTCCGCGATCTCGTCCGCGTACGGCAGGATCTGCTCGGCCAGATCGTCGAAGAGCTCGTGCAGCTGGAAGAAGTCTTTGCCCTTGACGTTCCAGTGCGCCTGCTTGAGCTGGCTGTAGAGGTCGGTCGTGTCGGCGAGCTGCTGATTGAGCAGATCGACCAGATCAGTCCGCTGCTTGACGGGCAGGTCATGGTGGGTCGAGAACATGCGGGTTTTTGGCACGGGAATCCTCCGCTACAGGGATAGATGAGTTACGTCGGGGAGCGGCGCAATGGGGGCCGCTCTCCGGGACGGTCAGCACGATCTGTGCCGCCTCAGGGACCTGCGAGCCAGCCAGGAATGACCTTCCGGGATAACCCGTCCGACCTGATACGATACCCGGGTTGACGGTCACGGGAAGAGCCGGGGAGCGCATCCATGCAGTGGTATCCGATCAAGCTCACCTACCACGTTCGCACCTATGCCTTCGGTGAGCGGCTGATCCCCGAGCGCCTCCACAAGGCCGATGCTCCGGCGGGAATCGTCTCGGAGACGTGGGAGGTGAGCGACCACCGCGACGCCCCAGCGGTGATCACGAATGGCGCGCTCGCCGGTCGGTCGCTCCATGAGGTGGTCGAGGAGTTTCCCGACGAGCTGGTCGGTGCAGGATGGACCGGGCCGCACTTCCCGATCCTTGATAAGTTCCTCGATGCGTCCCATCCGTTGCCGGTCCATCTCCACGCCGACGACGAGACGGCGCGGCGACTTCATGGCGAGCCACATGGGAAGACCGAGGCATGGCACATTCTGTGGTGCGCTCCCGACGCCTCGATTCTCGCCGGAATCACGCCCGGGTTCACCCACGACGACCTGCGTGCCGCCTTTAAAGCGGAGGACTATGACGCAGTGATGCCGAGCCATCCGATTCACTCTGGCGACACGGTTTATGTCCCGGGTGGCATTCTGCACGCCTTCGGTCCCGATACGCTGATCTTCGAGGTCCAGCAAACGTCGGATCTCGGCCAATCTGTGATGCCGGCCGATCTCTACGGCAAACGACTTCCCGAGGCGGCGTGGGACGCGAATATCACCGCAACACTCGCGGAACTAAAGACGCACACGCTCCCGAAACCACACCCCGGGTTACGTCGAACTGATGGGAGCGCCGCGAACACCTACACCATCGGCTGTGCCGGTCCCTATTTCGCGCTGGAACGCTGGACGCTCCATGAGCCGCACCGGGAGCCAGCGCATCCTTCCCGATTCATCACTCTCTCGAACGTCGGAGCCGGTCCGGTCGAGATTGCCTACCCCGGCGGCGTCGAATCCCTGGCCGCGGCCGAATCGTGCATCGTTCCGGCCGCGCTGGGCGAGATCGTGATGACGCCGTCTGGTGACCCACCAGCGAGTCTCGTCGTCTGCTACGTTCCTGACCTGGAGTGCGACATCGTCCAGCCGCTTCGCGCCGCGGGACACGACGCTGAGGCGATCGCGTCACTTGGACAGCTGAATCCGTAGCTCATTGGTCCTAGGACCTGCCCCGCGACGCGATCTATCCTGTAGAGTGGTGTCATCGTAGAAACAGTGTTCGGCGATGACCTGTGTGCCCGCGGCCGTGGCGCGGAGGGGATCGACGTTGGTACGTCTCCGCGTCGCTGGAGCCGGCGATGACGATCACGGACAGCAGCGGCACATCCTGGCGGGAGAGGACTCGCCGGTCATCCTGAATCTCTTCCGCGACATCCTGGAGGAGGAAGGGTACCGTGTCACGCTGTCGAGTTCGCCGCTCGACCTGGACACGGTGAAGCAGATCGATCCAGACCTCGTCATCATCAATCACATGCTCGATGAGGGCGAGGGATCGGGATGGGATCTCCTCCAGGCGCTCAAGGAGGATGACGCCACATCCGTCCTGCCGGTCGTCGTCTGCACGGGAGCGGTCCAGAAGGTGCAAGCGGGTCGGGCCCTACTTCGCGACCTAGGAGCGCTCCTCGTATTGAAGCCATTCAACATTGACGACCTGATCGGGACCATCAACACCGCCTGGCCCGCTCCTGCCGAGACCACCAGCCTGGACCAGGCGACGTGTCCTCAGAGGCCGTGATGCACCTTGGGGACGACTGGCGGCGCGGACTCCACCGCGAGGACCGGTAACGCGACGAGCGACCGCGTACACGCCACTTCCCCGCTCCCTTATCCACCGTCGAGTCGATCTCGGTTGTTCGCCAGCCGTCACGACCGGGCCGGGCACCAGGGCGCATGCCATGCGCCCCTACCACCGAGGTGTGATGAGCCAGGCTGTGGCCTATGGTGACGACGTGGTCGGGTGACCCGGGCGCAGCAGGCGGCGTCCCTGCGGAGCGTGCCGTGGCGGGCGCGACGCCCGATGCCTCGGTCGAATCACCCGCCCGAAGAACACACCATCGCTCGTCGGGGCGCCGCCTGCCGCGCCCCGACGAGCGATGGTGGTTCGCTCTCCAGGCGGTCATCGGACGACCGCACCGGTCACATCTCCGGACACCCTCGACCGGCACGCTCCGCTGTCGGGGCGGACGCCATGAGCCCGCTTGCCCGACCAGGTTGTGGAGGTTGGCACCCGCTGGGGGTTTGAAACGTTAGCGACGGGGGATCGGACCAGGAGGACTTCCCGTGACGGCTCGGCGCGACCGTGAGTGCCAGCCTTCGACGATCATCACGGGTCAATCGGGGTGGACACCGTCATCCGTGAGCCGGTCGTTCCGGCGAGACCGATCGTCGCGCTCCTCGTCCGGGGGGCGCTCCAGGAGATCCACGATGAGGCCGCCCAGGCGGGTAACAGCGTCATCGATGGCGGCGAGCCCCCCGGTGAGATGATTGACCGTCGTAGGAGCGCCAGCGTCGGCATCCCGCTGCACACGACGGAGCAGCAGCTGGGTTTGGCCCCGAATCTCGGCGAGAGGATTCCGTAGATCGTGAGCGGTCCGTGGGCAAAATGCCTCGTAGTCAGCCTCGACCGCCTGGAGCTGAGCGAGCGCCCGGTACCGAGGTTCGCCGGCTATCTCGCCAGCTACCGGGCCCGCCCTCAGATCGTCGATCGCGGCGGCCAGTGTCGCAAGGACCCTGTCTCGCTCGGTCCTGACGATGATGTTCCGGGGATGCTCATCCCTGTCGCCGGCGCGGGTCATGGGCGACGCTCTCTTCCCGGCGTCGTCCTGATGCGAGGGAGCAACGCAAGCCTTGGGAGAGGACATAGGTCTGGTCATCACGATCGACGCCTATCGCGGCCCGGGAAGCCCTTTTGAACGGTGCAACACGTCATCACCACGGGCTGGGTTGGAACGATGGTCGCCGGTATGGCGGTCACCTTTACCAGTGTGTCGCAATAAAGGTGCCTTCACCGGAACGATTCCCCGCGGCTACGATCAACCCCGGCGCCCATCGCCAATCACCGCGACTATCACGCCGAAGACGATCCCCGACCCCTCTCCGGGCGCTCAACGTCCTTGCACGGTCGCCAGCCGGAGCGATGATCCGCAACCTAACGCCAACCTACGACGAGAGGTCGGGTTGCGCTGCGAACCACCGGCCGTTCCACACTCGATCGCTCAAGGCGTTGAGCGGCGATGCCGCGATGGCCGCCTCGGGATAGAGGGCTCGCACCTCGTCACCGAAGGTTGTGCGGCCAGGCTCCAGGCCGTCGCGGCGCTCCAAATGCCACCACTCGACGTTCAGATAGTGCTCCAGCCACCCCGGTCGAGCCGGCACACGCGACCAGCCGCTGGCCTCAAAGCGCGCGGTCAGATCAAGCACGCTGACGTCTCGCGACTCCGTCGTCTGGTGACCGTCTATCCGCCAGAGCCGCGCCTCGATCGTGCGCGAGGACTCGGACGCCGATGGGACAACGCAGAAGACCCGCCAGAAGAGGCGATCCGCGGTGCCGGCATGATCGGGCACCACGATGTAGGGATCGTCAGCATGCTGCATCCCGCTCCAGATGCAGAGATCGATCGCCCGGCCCAGGTAGTGCAGGCTGACCGGGCTTCGCCCCGGCGTAACCTCGGCCGCGAGTGGGCGCAGGGCGCCACTTGACGTGATCACGCCACCGGCCGCGTGCACCTCGGCGGCGATCAGCTCCAGATCAGCCGCGAAGTCCTCCCGCAGGCGAAAACCAGTGCTCCGGCACTCGCCCCAGGCATCGGCCTCCACCCAGGCGAAGGGTCCCGGTGCTCCCGCAGCGTCACGGCCCGTCACACGCTACCCCCCAGCCGGGACAGCGCATGAAGATCATCGCGGATAGCCGGGTAGAGATGCCGGTAGACCTGGTAATACTTGCCATACCGTTGATGCTCTGCCGGACGAGGCTGCAGCGTCTCGCTGTTCCGGACCCAGTCGCGATCCAGGGCCCCGATGCCAGACACGTGGCCGGTCGCGAGACCGGCGAGAAAGGCGTCGCCATATGAGGCGCCGATGGTCCGCTCGGGCACCACTTGCGGCAGGCCGGTAACGTCGCAGACGATCTGCAACCAGAGACGGTTTTTGGCGCCGCCGCCAACCGCGACGAGGCGGTGCGGTGGCGCGCCCATCTCCGCCATGGTCTCCAGGTTATGGCGGACGCCATAGGCGGTCCCTTCCAGGCTGGCCCGGTACAGATGGGCGCGCGTATGCGAGAGGGTCAGCCCCGCGTAGACCCCGCGCGCCTCAGGGTCATTGATGGGCGTGCGTTCGCCGGCGAAGTAGGGCAGACAAAGCAGCCCCATCGACCCCGCAGGAATCGCCGCGGCCGATGCCGCCAGCGCCGCGTACGCGTTTGGCCCACCCGCGCGCTCAGCCGCGAGCTCGGAGGCCCCAAGCTGATCCCGGAGCCAACGGGTCAGCGCACCGGAGGTCGACATGCCACCGGCGATATCATAGAGACCCGGAAAGCAGAACCCGGTTGCCCACATCCGCGCGTCTGGCACGGGGCGGTCGGTCACGTGGATGAAGAACATGGTGGTGCCATACATCACCATCATGTCCCCCGGGTTTGCCACACCGACGCTGATTGCTTCCGCCGCCGCGTCGATCGTCCCGGCAGTGACGGGCGTGCCGGCTGCCAGTCCTGTCTCGGCGGCCGCCGCGGCGGTGATCTCCCCGGCGATCTCCGACGACCACAGGAGACGCGGTAGTTTCTCCGGCTCGACGATCGGCTCGGCAAATCGCGTATCCCACTCCAACGTGCGGATGTTGACGAGCGGGTTGTAATAGGAAGCGGTATGGCGATCCATGACCGCTTCACCGGTCAAGCGCAAGACGAGATAGGAGCTGGCCGACAATATTTTAACGGTCTGCTCCCAGACCTCCGGCTCGTGACGGCGCAACCACAGGATCTTCGGGCCAATCGCCTGCGACGTCAGCGCCATGCCCCCCAAGTCGAAGAGCTCCGCCTCGCCAAACCGCTCATTGAGCCAGGCGATCTCGGCCGTCGCTCGCGTATCGATGCCATAGAGGACGCCCGGCCGCAGCGGTCGGCCGCGCTGGTCGACCGGCAGCATGCAGGCGCCGATCGCGCTCACGGCCACCCCGGCCACGTCTTCGCCGCGATACGTTTCGCCCAGCAGGGCCCGGCAAAGGGCGACAAACTCACCCCACCAGATGGCGTCGGCGTCATGCTCGGCCCATCCGGGACGAGGCAAGCTCAATTCGTGCTCGATCGTGTGATTCGTGAGGATCCCTCCAGCAGGTGTGCAGAGGACCCCTTTCGAGCTGTAGGTGCCGATGTCGACACCGAGTAGCAGCTCAGCCGGCATGGTTGTCTCCTCCCCCCATTCATCCGTCCGAGCGTCCCGGCGGACGCCGCCGATCATAGCGCAGTAGGTCGCCCCCTCGAATAGCCGGACGACCGAGCCTCAGAAACCATGGCAGACTACCGTCGCGGCACAACATGATCTCTGGACGACGGGCAGAAGATGAGAGCACGCCTGGGGAGGACACATGGTGGAGGCGATGCACCAGCGAACGATCGAGCGCGTGGCGGTGATCGGTGCGGGTACGATGGGTTGGCAGATCGCCGCGCTCATCGCGGCCAGCGGTCGCGACGTACGTCTCTTTGACGCCGATCCGGCAGCGGCCATGCGCGGCATCGAACGGATGCGGACCGAGCTGCCTTCGGCGCGCTCCGAGAGCTTGCTGGGGATTCCCCTACCCGCCGACGTCGAGCAACTCGTCCAGAAGATCGACGTGGCACCGTCCCTCGCTGAGGCCGTCGGGGAAGCCGATCTTGTGATCGAGGCGGTGCGCGAGGAGATCGCGACCAAGCGCGCGGTCTTCGCCCAGGTCGCTCCCCTTGCGCCGGATGCAATTCTGGCCACCAACTCCTCCTCGCTCCCCTCGTCGGGGCTGGTTCCCGCCGTCACCGATCCGTCGCGGCTCCTCAATCTGCACTTCTTCTCCCCCATCTGGCGACGACCGATGCTGGAGGTGATGGGTTGCGGTCGGACCGCACCCGAGGTCATGGCCGCAGGTGTCGCCTTCGGTCGCTCGCTGGGGCTGGTAACCGCGGAGGTGCGCGGTGAAAGCAAGGGATTCATCATCAACCGCGTCTGGCGCGCGGTGAAGCGGGAAGCGCTGCGGGTGGTCGATGAGGGACATGCCGACCCGGAAGACGTCGACCGGCTCTGGATGCTCTTCTTCGGGACGCCAGCAGGACCGTTTGGCATCATGGACGGTGTTGGTCTCGATGTGGTCGCCGACATCGAAGCGTCCTACGCGGCAGTCTCGACGGACCCCGCTGACCAGCCATCGACCCACCTCCATCAGCTGATCGACGGCGGGAAGCTCGGCGAAAAGAGTGGTGAAGGCTTTTACCGTTATCCCGGTCCCGCCTACGCCCAGCCGGGCTGGCTCCGCGGCACGAATGAGCAAGGCCCCAACGTCGAATAGCGCCCGGCGATCGACCGGTCATGGGCGTGGTTCTACGACTCATGTGCGTAGTTCTACGGCCCCAATTGCAAGGAGAACCCATCGATGTTCAACGTCGTCTTTCTGGTGAAACGCCACCCCGCGATGAGTCAGGAGGAGTTCGCGCGCTACTGGATCGACGATCACACCCCACTGACCGCCAGCGTACCCGGCGTTCGCTCCTACCGCTGCTACCCGGCGATGGGGCCGCAGGACGGCGTGGCGCCCTTCGACGGTGTCGCCGTGCTCACCTTCGACGATGAGGCGGCGTATCGCGCCGCCCTCGCCGGACCGGCATTCACGGCAGCCCTGGCGGATGCCCCGACCTTCCAGGACATCGACGTGACGACCTCCTTCTTCGCCGCGGAGCATGTCATCGTCTGACCCCTGCCGGAGACAATTAACTCTCGCGCTCGTGTTGGGACGCCGGGATTCAGGCCGTCGATTGGGAGCCTTGGACGCGACGCGCGGGTGAAGCGGACGTGGCTCCCCACCGGGTCCGACCGCGTCTTTGCTGGTGCAAGCCACCGGCTGTGGTCTAGATTGAGAGCCGTAACACTCACTACGCGACCTCTGGCTGATGTGTCCATCCGGCGGCGTGCCCGGCATAGAAGTTGCACAGAGCGCGGCAAGCGGGACGATCGAATTCATCGTCGCCGAGGTGGATTGCGACCTCACGGGGCTCGCAGAGAGAAGGAGACGCATGTCTAACGTGCAGAATGACCGATTGATGAACGTGATGAGCGGGTGGGGACGGTCCTCGCGACGTGGCCTGCTCACCGGCGCGACCAGGGTGGCGGGGGGCGGCGCAGTGGCCCTTGCCATGGGTGGCATTGGACTCTCCCGAGCCCGCGGCGTTCTCGCGCAGGACGCGACACCAGGCGCTGACGGGACTCCGGAGACGGAGATGGCCGGTATCGATCCACAGATGCAGAAGATCATCAGCGCGCTTACCTCGTTCGACAACCCGCCGATCCCCGAGTTGAACCCATTCCAGGCGCGCCAGCTCCCCTCGTTCGCCAATGCCTACCAGTCGGTGCTGAGTGAGGAAGGCAAGCCCGCGATCGAGCCGGTCGCCAATGTCTCCCACACCGTGATCCCGGGTCCGGTCGATGGGATCGTCGCCCGGGTCTACACGCCGGAGGGAAGCGGACCGTTCCCCGTCCTTGTTTACTTCCATGGCGGTGGTTTCGTGATCGCCAACCTCGACACGTACGACGCCTCGTGCCGTGCCCTAGCGAATGCAGCGAGTTGTGTTGTCGTCTCGGTCGCCTATCGCCAGGCGCCGGAGAATCCATTCCCGGCCGCGGTGGACGACGCGTACGCGGCGACGCAGTACGTCATTGCGAACACTGCCGAGTTCGGCGGTAAGGCGGGAGTCGTCGCGGTCGGCGGCGAGAGCGCCGGTGGCAACCTGGCGACAGTCGTCTGCCTGCGGGCGCGCGACGAAGGCGCTGCCTTGCCAGTCCATCAATTGCTGGTCTATCCGCTCGTCACGCTCGCGCCGGAAGGTGAGGCGCTGGAGTCGGTGGCACAGTACGGGCAGGCGAAGCCGCTCAACGCCGATTTGCTCGATTGGTTTGGTTCTTTTTACGCGGCGGACCCATCCGCGCTCACGAATCCCTATGGCTCACCGCTCGCCGCGGCGGATCTGAGCGGAATTCCCCCAGCGACTGTGATCGCCGCCCAGATCGACCCGCTCCAGAGCCAGGGCAGCCTCTACGCCGACGCGCTCAAGGCCGCGGGTGTCGACGTGACGTACACCCTGTATGAGGGCGTGACCCACGAGTTCTTCGGGCTGACGATGGTGGTCGATAAGTCCAGGGACGCGGTCCAGGAAGCGGCCGATCGCCTGACGGCATCTTTCGACGCCGCGTCATAGCCTGAGCACACCGTCCAGGTGAAGCGTGCTGGCGGCCGGTAAGATACGGTGCCGGCAACCAACCGCTACGAGCTGAGCCCCTCCTCCCGAGTGGAGGAGGGGCTCAGCTCGCGTCAACGGTACATGTCAGCGGGCGATGTCGCGAAGGCGCCGCGGCAGGCGCCGTCGCCTGGACGAGGCGGGGGCTTGTTTCACCTGGGGCCGGTCGCAACCAGGCAGGAGATGGCCATTGACCATCGTTCCCAGGCGGCAATGCCGCACATAGGTCGCGTTGACATAGGCGCCGAACAGCAGGACGTGGGAGAGAAAGTAGAACCACGCGACCAGGAGCGAGACAAACCCAAACGCTTTGTCGTAGCGATCGATCGTCCCGAAGACACGGAAGTACAGCGGAAACATCTGGACGAGCACCACAAAGAGAAACGCGGCGGTCAGGGTGCCGGGCCAAACATTGCGCAGCCGCTGCCCGGCATTCGGCACCACCCGATAGAGAACCAGGAACAAACCCGCGGCGGCCAACAACGACACCCCGTAGGAGATAATCTGGTACTCGGTCGAGGCGATTCGCCAGCGCTCGAAGAACGCGTTGGAGCGGTGATTGACGAAGAGGGTCGGAACCGTCGATGCCACCGCAGCGGCCAGGAAGAGGACCGCGAAGATCGTAATCACGACGAAGTCACGAAGGCGCTGGCGGACGAAGCGGCGATTCCGCACGCCATAGACGCGATTGAGACTTCGGGCGAGGCAGCTGACGAAATTCGTCCCGACCCAGGCAAACCCGATCAGGCTGATGGCGCCATACCACCCGGTGTTGCGGCGCGCTTCGAGAATGGCAACGATCGCCTGGTGCGTGCGCTGTGGCGTAAACGCCCAGACGCTGGCATGCACCGCTTCCACGAGCACCTTGTCGTCACGAAGGAAGAGACCGGCAAGTGAGAAGAGCAGCAGGCTGATCGGGACGAGTGCGATGAGCGCATTGAACGCGATCGCCGAGGCCAGGTCACCCGCGTTGGAATCCTGATATCCACGATAAAACCACCGTGGCAGCGAGGTAACCGTTTGACGTGGTCGACCGGAGAGACTTAGACGGGCGACGCGCGGCGGACGCAGACGCGGATTGCTAATCCGGGGTTGCGTCACCAGGTGACCGGCTGGTTCCCGATCGATGCGCACGACCATGGCAAGCTCCTTCTATCGCCATTGTATTGCATAGCCTGTGCCGTGCAATACGGGTGCCCCCTCTGTGAAACATGCGACGCATGAGCGGGGTGCCCGCCATGGACATCGGGCGCGACCACCGCGTCGGACCATGGTGCGGCGACGAGCCCCCTGGAGAACGCGGTGACACCACTCCCGCCGCCTCTTCGGTGCAACGAGGCATGCCAGTCGTCACGCGACGCCCTGCCACACGGGCGAACACCGTGCGCCCCTACCGCAGAGCGCGGGAAGCGCCAAGGCCGGTCATCACGGCGCCTCAGTGCGGGCAGCCGGTAACCAGGCCATATTCGTGCGATGTCCCCCGATCCGTCAGCGGGCCGCATGCCGGGTCTGTGGACCGGCCCGCCATCCCGTGTAGCGGCGCATGGCATGCGTTCTCGTCCCCGATCGAATTGTCACCTGAGGCGCGGCGAGCGCCATCCCTAGCCGACCGCACCGTCCCGCCCGGCACCCCGATGGGCGCAGAGTCGTAACGACCAGACACTCTACCTTGCCACGACAGTAGCGGCACACGGGGTGCGCCCGTGGCGCCTGATCGCGCCGTGGCGATAGGTGCACGGGTGAAGTAAGGGCGACTGGGCGACCTGGGAGGCTGGGGCCAGGGAACGATTCCTGGCCATCCTCCGGCTCGTCCGCGATGAAATATACGTTGGATGATGTCTCGACGACTGATCTACAGCACCACCCGAGCTGGCGACGGCGAACCGCTCCGCCACCTGGACTCGCCAGGTGAGGAGCGATCCACCGCGAGGCTCGTCAGGCGTAGGTCGTCGAACGTGACCGACTTCGTCGTCTATGACTCGGGCCTCGTTGACCGCCCCGCCGCGCGATTGGTGACACGCTGGTGTCGGGGTAAACGCCGGCACCAGACTACACCGGCGACGCCGGCCGCGATCAGCGACCCAAAGAGCGCCGGATCGTTGCCGGCCTTCCCGTGTTCGGCAACGCCACTACGCCCGCCGGTATTCGGCAAACCCACCACCCGCGTTGCGCCGGCCTGTGAAGATGTCAGCTGCGTCGCCGCGGAGATCCTCCGGCACGTTGTACCAGTCGCAGCGCACATCGTCGGCGACCGTGAGGTCGAGAGCAATGCTGTTAGCGCCGGGGGTCTGGCCGACGGGAAAGGGCTGACCGGCAGCGGAACAGAGGACCATTGAATGGTTGAACTCGCCAGGAATGTCCTCGGTGATAAGGTAACGTCCGTTCGTTGCGATCCCGTCGAACGCGACAAACCCATCGCTGCCAGTGACGGCACTTACGCCAGTGGTTCCGCCCGCGGCCATCAAGGAAAAGCTCACGTCTGGTAGCGGCGTATCGTAGCAGTCACCGAAGAAGTCTTCGCCAGTATAGCCGGCGGGGCAGACCACGTTGTAGATCGTCACTGACGCCGCGTCGCCACGGGCATCGTCCGGGACGATGTACCAGTCGCAGACGATCGCCTCACCCGCCACCGCGAGATCGAGCTGCACGCCACCGGTGTTGGTATAGGCGAACGGAACCTCCGCTCCCGACTGGTCGGAACAATAGACTCGGTATTGCGCAAAGTCGCCCGGAACGCTCTCCTCGATCGCATAGGATCCGAAGGCCAGCCCATCGAAGAACAGGTTGCCGGTGTCGTCGGTCGTCGCCTCGCCAACGACCCCGCTGCCGAGCAGCGTGACGGTATAGGTGACGTCCGTTAGTGGAACGTCATGGCAGGCGCCGTAGTAATCGGGACCTTCAAAGTCAATCGGGCAATACCGGCCGTGAATCTCGATCGACCCGCCATTGGCCGCCATGGTCCGCGCCGCCCCACCAAGGAGCGAAACGGCCGCGATGAGTACCACGATCCACGCGAGAACCATCCATCGCACCCCAAGCAACGTCGCACGCATGGCCCACTCCTCGTAGCAGTCGGGGACGGGGCCACCCTGGCCTCCGTCCCGCGGCCCCGGGGTGCGACACGGTTGCCTCACCCCTCCGCTGCTCTGAAAACGAGCAGTGAACGTCGCTCGTTTCGCCATCAACGCCCCATGGCGGAAACGCCGCTGGGGCGCCGGGGTAGACACAGGCCGAGGACGTCCTCGTCGTCATCCTTGAACGAATGGGTCCAGATCACTGGTGATGATTACAGCGACGCGGTCACCAGCTTGCAGGCGGCTCGCAGTGTCTCGATCACACCGACGCCAGCGACCGCGGCCGCCTCATACCGTGGCGCCAGTGGGGCCGCAAGCAGCCGGTCGAGCTCCGACGCCGGGACGGCATCGGGCAGATCCATCTTGTTGTACTGCAGCACCAATGGGAACGTTTCAGCCAGCTTGCCCTGTCGCTCGAACTGCTGTCGCAGCTCGTCAAGACTCTGCTGGTTCTCCTCCAGCCGCTCGGTTCGAGCATCAGCGACGAAGACAACCCCATCCGCGCCATTCAGCACGGCCAGGCGGGTGCGCTCGTACGTTTCCTGGCCCGGGACGGTGTAAAGTTGAAACCGCAGGCGGAAACCCGCCACATCCTCGATATCGATCGGTAACGAGTCGAAGAAGAGGGTGCGCTCGGCAGTACCGACGATGGAGACCAGCGGCCCGGCACCGCCAAGCAGGCGATGAATCGTCCGCAGGTTCGTGGTCTTCCCACCCAGCCCAGGGCCGTAATAGACGATCTTCGCACGAATGATGCGCGCAGAGAGATCGATCGCCGCCACATGCTCTCTCCTCGGGTGCGTCACCGTACGGGGCCGGTGCATCCTGTGGGAATGAGCTAGGTCGCCCCGTCCATCACCGGCAGACCGCGGACAGTGCGACCGATGCCATTGTCAGTCACAACTTCACCGATGACGACCGCTGAAGCCCGCCCTGGCAGAGCACGAAGCTGCTGAAGCGCCCAATCGACGGTATCAGGCTCCACCGCGATCACGAACCCGATCCCCATATTGAACGCGCGGTATCGCTCGGCTGGCGACACGCCGCCGCGCTCCACGAGAAAGGAAAAGATGGGCGGCACCGTCCACGCGGTTGAATCGAGTTGGGCCGACACCCCTTGCGGCAGCATCCGCGGCAGGTTGTCGACGATACCACCGCCGGTGATATGAGCCATCCCACGAACGATCCCCCGATCGAGGAGAGGTCGCACGAGGGACTGGTAGGAAAGGTGAGGCTGCATCAACGCCTCACCGATGGAGACACCACCTCCGTCCGGCAGCGGCTGATCGAGGCGCGCCCTGTCCGCTCCGTCGCCCGTTAGACCAACGATCCGGCGCGCCAGGCTATAGCCGTTGGTGTGAAGACCGACACTTGGCAGACCGATCAACTGATCGCCCGCTTGAACCCGCGAGCCATCGACGATCGCGTCGGGATCGACCATGCCGACGATGAAGCCGGCGACATCGTATTCGCCGGCGGCATAGAACCCGGGCATCTCGGCGGTCTCACCGCCGATCAACGCCAGCTCGTTCTCCTGGCAGGTACGGGCCATCCCGCCGACGAGCAACTCGAAGACATCGGGGTCCAGATGTCCCGTTGAGACGTAATCGAGGAAAAAGAGCGGCCGGGCGCCGAGCGCCAGAATATCGTTGGCGCAATGGTTGACGAGGTCGCCGCCAACTCGAGCATGAGCGTCTCCTCCAAGGACAAAGGCCAGTTTGAGCTTGGTACCGACACCGTCCGCGCTGGCAACCAGCACCCGATCGGGCCCGGCAGGCAGGCGGTAGACGCCACCGAAGTGACCCATCGGCGGGGCACCCGCTCCGGCCTCTGCTGAGATGGTCGATTGAAGCAGCGACGTGACGCGGCTGAGCGCACTGGCGGCGGCATCGATATCGACACCAGCATCCCCATAGGTGAGACCAGTTTGCCGACCGGATATGGCGGGACCACCAGTGCGTCGCGTCCGTCCTATGGGCCCGCCACTGGTCGCGTCAGTCAACCGTCAGGCCGCGGTGTGGGCAGCGCCGCTCGATACCGGCATCGCCTGGTCAACACCCCCGCCGCGGACGGCGAGATATGGTGCAAAACGCCCGAGCTCCGCGGCCGGGAGCTGGCCATCGACTGTCGTCCCCGCCTCATCATGCCGCGTCGCCTCGACCCGGCCCGTCCGGTGGAATCGATCGACCAGGTCGCCCCGGTCATAAGGAACCGCGAGAGTGACCGGAACGAAATCAGCATCGGCATCGAGCGCCCGCTCGACTCGTTCCAGCAGACGCTGCAGGCCCCAACGTTTCTCGGCAGAGATGGGCACGACATCGTCGTCAAGGGACATCTCGCGGTCGACACGAATCTGGTCGATCAGACCAGCGAGTGCGGTCGCGTCTTCACAGCGATCAAAGCCGGGGATGGCATCGACTTTGTTGATTGCCGTCAGCATCGGTTTATCGTCGGCGCCGAGCTCTTCAAGTACCGAGGCAACCGTGGCCGCCTGCTCGCTCGCGTTCAGATGCGTTCCGTCGACCACCTGCAGGAGAACGGTTGCCTCGTTGATCTCCTCCAGGGTCGCCCGGAAGGCGGCAATCAGCAGCGTCGGCAGGTTGTTGATGAACCCGACCGTATCGGTGAAGAGCACTTCGCGGCCGGTCGGCAATGTCACCCGCCGCGTTGTCGGGTCGAGCGTGGCGAAGAGCTTGTCCTCGGCCAGTACACCGGCTCCGGTCAGGGCATTGAGCAGGGTGCTCTTCCCGGCGTTGGTATAGCCGACCAGCGCGACCACCGGCACCGGCGCACTCTTGCGGCGCTCCCGGTAGAGCTGCCGGTGGGTATGGACCTGACCGAGCTCGCGCTGAAGATGCACGATCCGCTTTCCAAGCTCCCGCCGGTCGCTTTCTAGCTGCGTCTCACCAGGACCACGCAGACCAACGCCGCCGACCCCCTGCCGTGAAAGGTGGGTCCACAGGCCGGTTAGCCGTGGTAGACGATATTGAAGCTGTGCGAGCTCGACCTGCAGGCGTCCCTCGTGGGTCCGGGCGCGGCGAGCGAAGACATCGAGGATCAGCGCGGTGCGATCGATGACCTTACAATCGAGCACCTTCTCCAGATTCCTCTGTTGGGCTGGCGACAGCTCGTCATCGATCAAGACGAGATCGTACTCGAGCGCCTCACGCCGCTCCTTGATCTCCTCCAGCTTGCCTTTCCCGACGTAGGTGCCGGCGAGCGGGTGTTTCAATCGCTGGCTGACCGAGCCGACGACCTCAACGTCAACCGTCTCCGCCAAGCGAGCAAGCTCCTCTAGCGAGTCGGCCGCCGACCAGGTCGAGTCAGGACGTTCTACCGCGACGAGGAGCGCATATTCGGTCGGAGTATTGGTGGGTGATGCTAGGCGGGTAATAGGAGACTCCTTACCAAGGCTGGGACGCGAACGACAGCGACAGAGCAGTCGTTCCAGCGTCGTCAATCATCTCATTATACCCTGCCACCAGTGGACGGCCGGCTCGAACTTAACCCCGATCCGCGCCCCCGCTCATTACCGACCGGTGTCACCCGCTCGATCTCTCTCACCGCCGCCTTGGATCGTGCGGTCACCCGACAACCTGTCCACGAGCACCGCTGTCCACGCGGTCGCCGCTCGCGGCACGCCGGGTCGGTGGCGCCGCGTGTTGCGTCAGCGACCCGGTGCACCGACGTGAGCTTAACAATAGCCCGCGTCCTGTCTCTCCCAGATGGCGACCTAGGGAAGCGCCTTCTGCGCCTGTGCCGCGAAAAGGAAGACCGGGCTTGGGCCCCTTAGCCCCGCCCATCCTTGCTCGGGCTGAGCTTGTCTTCCGGGAGGCCTTAACCCCGCCCGCAACGCAAATGACCCAGACCTGACCGTGCTTGCCTGCTTCTATCTTGGGCAGCTGGCCCGAGCGAGCGACGACCTCGCTACCGCGAGGTCCTTCCTCGAGCAGGCGCTCGCCGCGTGTCAGTCGGCTGGTAGCCAGGGAGGCGCAGGGTGCGCGCTTCGCGACCTTGCCCGCGTCACCGCTGAACGGGAGGACGCAGCTCAGGCAGCCGCCCAGTACGCTGACGTGCTTGCGATTCTCCATGCCCACCATGACTGGTCCGCGCTGGTCGAGTGCTTCGACGGTATCGCTGAGCTTGATATCGATCAGGGGAGAATCGACCGCGTGCGGCTCGTCGGCGTCACCGCGGCGATGGGGGACAGCATGGGCGCGCGTCGATCACCCTACGACGAGCCACGACTCGACAACCTGCTGACCAGGCTCCGTGGCAGCGCGGGAGGTCGGTTCGGCGCCGAATGGGAGATTGGAGGCGGTCTCTCGGTGGATGGGGCAGTCGAAACAGCGATGGTGATTGTGCGCAGCGCCGCCGGTGTCGACGCGGGTCCGCGGATCGGGCAAAGTAAGAGATCGCTGTCGGAGCCGTACGGCCTCAGCGGGCGCGAGCTTGAGGTGCTCAAGCTGGTAGCGGCTAGGCTGACCAATGCGGAGATCGCGGAGCGTCTGTATCTCAGCCCGCGTACGATCGATGCCCATCTCCGCCGTATCTATCCCAAAATGGAGGTGTCATCGCGTGGCGCGGCAATCCCGCGGGCCGTCGAAGATGGCCTGGTCTGACGTTGAGCTTCCCGAAGGGGCAGAACCAGTCAGGATACCTCGATTACCGCGCCGCCTCGACGATTGCCGCCGTCTCGCGACTCAGCATCGATGCCGTCTCCTCCAGCCGGGCGGTCTCGGTGGCGAGCCACCGGCGATCGTCGTCCAGGTGGGCTCGCTCGGCATCGAGGAACGCCCGAGTGGCCACCGGCGATGGCGACCCAGTCGCGGTCCGGCGCTCAAGCACCCGGCGGGGAGCCAGGTAGCGGCCTACGGCTTCAGCTTCAACCTTGAGCTCCCGGCCGATCACCAGCAGCGCGGAGGCGTCGATCAGATCCGGCGTCAGGGCGCTTGCCTCTAATCCCTGCTCGCGCGCGCGTCGCACCGTCATGGAGGTGATCGTGCGGGCGGCATCTGGGCTCAGCCCCTCCTCCGCCATCAAGAAATCAGTGAGCTCGCCCGAAGTCGTATGATCGCGACCCGCGCGGTTCGCGAGATAGGCACGATTGACCTCGATGGAGCCGGCGAAGCCGGCAACCTGGCCAGCGATGTCCGCCGTTTCGTCCAGGAGCCGCCGAAGCGGTCCCTCCAGCACATCCAGCAGCGTTGTCGAGGGGCCAAGCGGGGCACGACGGGCGGTGTGGACGATGGCTCCCGCCTCGGCTTCCAGCCGCGTCGCCTCTGTGGCGAGTCGAGCAACTTCTGTTGGGGGCCGAAAAGCGGGAATGGCAGGATCGACCTCCCCGGCGAGCCACCCCTCACCGAGGCGAAACGTTCCCGGCTCGGCGCGCAGCCAGCCCAGGAGATCGTCGATGAACCGCCGGAGGATCGACGCGACCATCGCACTGGCCTGAGCCGCCTCAATGAGCTCGTCCACCGCCACGATGGCGTCCAGTGTGTGAGCGATTGGACTCTCAAAGCCAAGGAGCTCGGCGATACGCTCGCGATCGACCGGCAGACCAGATGATGCGAGAGCGACGGCCCCCATGGGCGAGCGATTGACTGCCTGGTAGGTCAGGCGCAAACGTGGGGCAGTCCGGGCGAGTGGGGCGATCGAAGCGCCGAGGTGGTGACCGAGTGTCGTGACCGCAACGGCATGGCCGTCGGCGAAGGCGGGCATCAATGAGAAGACATGATCGCCGGCGAGGACGATCAGCGCGTCTCGGACGAGGTTCGCCGAGGCGCCGAGACGCAGGAGCGACGCGCGTATGATGAGGCGGAGCGTGGTCGCCGCCATCTCCGGTCGTCCCCGCCCGATGGCACCGGCGCCGACCACCGCCGGAGGTGTGAGAGCATCAACACGCGGATCGAACGCGGCGATGAGACCCGACAACGTTGCCACGTCGACTGGCGGTCCCGGAACGACTGCATCCACCGCTCCCAAGAGCACGGCGGCAACGTCGTCATCCAGGATCGCCACGTCGCGAAGCATGACGAGGTGCGCGCGCGTCACATGACCAATTACGGTCCAGGTCTCGGCGACGCCTGCCGCCAGGCGCGGTTCGCCCATCGCTCGATCAGTCCTTCCCTGTCATCACCCAGTGGGCCACTGTTCATCGCGCGCACCAGTGCGGACGCTCGTGCTACGCCCTGGCCACCTTGACCCTCGATCTTCGCCCGGCGTAGCATGACCGGCGGACGTTCTCGCGACAAGGCGGCAGCGTTTCGTCCTGGTCCCGACGTCCGACCGCACGATGAAAGGATACAAACGACCCATGATTCCCCAGAACTTTCCGGGTCGCGGCAAAGTCGCCGCGCTGAAGACCCGTCCCGAGACAGTGCTTGACGATGTCGGCGAAGTGATGAGGCTCGCAGGGTATCGGGACGCCCTGCCGATCGATCGCGAGACCGTCCTCAAGATCAACATCTCCTGGCAAACCTGGTATCCGGCCTGTTCGACGACCCCCTGGCAGTTAGAAGGGGTCATCCGCCAGCTGCAGGGGGATGGCTACGAGAACCTGATCGGCGCCCACAACAATACGGTTGTGGTCGACGCATATGTCGGCGAGCGAAACAACAAACATAAGTACGTGGTCGATAAGTACGGCGTGAAAAACGTCCATCTCTACGAGCCTGAGTTCGAGTGGGTTCGCTATCAGCCGAAGACGCCCTTTCTCGTCCTGGACGGCATCTTTCCCGACGGTGTGAAAATCCCGAAGCTCTTCTTCGATCGCAATATCATTCAGCTACCAACGATCAAGACCCATGTCTTTACCACTATTACCGGAGCGATGAAGAATGCGTTCGGCGGTCTGCTGTCCGAGCGCCGCCACTGGACGCACGCCGTCATCGACGAGACCCTGGTCGATCTGCTCCAGATTCAACAAGACGTTCACAGCGGCTTGTTCGCGGTGATGGACGGCACCTTCGCGGGTGATGGCGCCGGACCCCGCGCCATGCGGCCACATGAGAAGGACATCTTGCTGGCGAGTGCCGATCAGGTCGCCATCGACGCCATGAGTGCGAAGATGCAGGGCTTCGACCCGATGGAGCTGCCGTTCATTCGGATCGCTCATGAGAAGGGGATGGGGATCGGCGATCCGAAGGATATCGAGATCGTCGGCTACGATGTTTCACTGGAGGACTGGAAATTCGTCAAGGAGGACACCTTTGCCTCCAAGGGTCAGCACTTGATCTACCACGGCCCGTTCAAGCGATTTGAGCGAGCCTTGCTCCAGTCACCGATCGTGCCCTGGAGCTTCTTTGCCTCGAACTTCTATCACAACGTCTACTGGTACCCAGTCGTCGGGCGCAAACGTGTGAAGCAGGCGCTTGATACCAAGTGGGGCAAGCTGTTCGCCGGGTATGGCGATGGCAAAGTCGTGCTCCCCGGACCGGAGCCGAAGCCGACGGCGGTTGCCGTCGGCGGGGCGATCGGTCTGGTGGCCGCAACGATTCTCGCCGCCCGGGCGGTACGGCGGGACTAACCCACCGACCGCCACATAGTGGGCAGATGAAGGGGCGGTTCCATACGGAACCGCCCTTGTCGTTCCCGATGATTCGGCACCGTCGACTTCCTCGCGACCGTCGAGTCTGTTCATCGGGAGAACGGTCGGCCGAACAACAACAATCGCTTGAGGGCTGCGCGCCCTCCAGCCTTGAACCCTGAACCCGGTCTGCGCCTACCGGCGACGACGGACGTTACCGAGATTCCAGGTAGGCCCACCGACCGCGCATCAGTCGCAATCGGACCGTCATTCCTTCATCTCGCCGCGCCGAATCTCGTCGCGGCCGCATCACCTCGGCCGCATGGGTCAGGTGGCAACATGTCTCGCGTTGGTGTTCCGGGAAGGGTGTCGGGCACGACGGCTGGCGACATCGCGCATGGCGCCCGAATCGCACGATCACCGGAACAATGCCGATGTAGGGTTACTCATGCGATAAGCGCGATGGTTGACCTGGCCAGTGACGAATGAGGAGCATGGCCGCGCCGACCAGTACCAGTGCACCGCTGAACCAGTAGGCGGCTGGCAGCGGTCCGATGTAGAGACTGTCGGTCCTCACGCGCTCGATGAGGAAGCGAGCCACACCATAGAGCACGAAGTACATCCAGAGTGCATCTCCGGGTCGGAGGGCGCTGGAGCGGCGCATCCGGAGCACGATCCAGGCAAGGAAGAGGGCGTTGGCCAGATCGAAAAGCGACTCGTAGAGAAATGTCGGATGGAAATGGGTCGCGTCGAGATAATCGGGCGGGCGCCTTGAGGAGCTGATTGCGACGCCCCACGGGAGGTTCGTCGGTGTGCCGAACGCTTCCTGGTTCGCCCAGTTGCCCCACCGGCCGACGGACTGACCTACGGCGACGCCGACGATGAGGAGATCGGCCCAGACGAGAAACGGCTGCTTCGCTCGCCAGCAGAGGAGGAGGAGCACGGCGACTCCAGCCACCAACGCGCCGTGGATACTCAGTCCCCCCAGCCGGATATTCAGTGCCTGATCGGGATGCTCCGAGAAGTGACGCCACCGGAGGAGAACATAATAGACCCGCGCGCCGAGGACTCCCGACAGCACGATCCAGGGCGCAATGTCGAGGGGAAAATCGGGATTGAGCCCGCGGCGCCCGGCCAGGACTCGAATGACGATCACGGCCAACACAATGCCGGTCAGGATGAAGATGGCATACCATCGAACGCTCAACCCACCGATGGTGAAGGCAACGGGATCGGCGGGCGACGGCACACAAGTCTCCTTTCAACGGTACTGAACTCGACCGGAGTGTGGCATAGCGTCACGGCCCGTGCCGCATCCTTCCACGGTCGGGCAGATCATTGCCAGCGGCGAGTCGATGGTGGAAGCGCCCGGTTCTCGGTCGTTCCAATGGCGCCGGTGCGTCGTGTGTCAGCCCAAAGGGCTCCCAGGTCGGTTGCCTGGTGAGTTCACGGAGGGAGATCGGACCCTACCTGTGGATTGTGACGGCGACCGTTTCCAGATATGGCCCAAGAGCCAGCGGATTGATCATCCACCACGGGGCGAGCAGGTGGCGTGAGTCGCTTCGTCCACTGGGCTATGTCGGAAGTGGCAGGCGCACCGCCGCCCGCATCGAGCGCGGCGTGCTCCGAAGTTAACGTCCTGTCCATCGCCGGCCATAACCATGACGCCGACCGAGGGGTAACGTTGGCCCTCGCAGAGGTACAAGAGTGGAGACGTTCATCAACCGAATGGGCATGTGAGACCGTATTCTCGACGGTGCGCGTCTTTCGGAGCTCGCCAAGATGTGAGAAGGGCGGACTCCCGACAACTGGTAGCGAGTCTCGTTCGGCATGTCAGCGGTTAACAGAAAGGGACCCTGGCCAATTGGCCAGGGTCCCTTTTGCTTATCGGAGGAGATGAGGGACTGGGTTGTTACCAACCCAGTCCCAAGATCGCCTTAGATGAAGCGCTTGCGAAGGCCGAAGCCGACGCCCGCCAAGGCCAGGAGCGAGCCCAGGAGAAACAGAGAGGTGGTACCACTCTGACCCTGGATCATCGAGCCGGAGCCCGTGTTGGGAAGCGACGACACCGCAGCGGAGCCAGACGAAGCGGACGAGCCGCTGGCAGAGGAGCTGCTGCCACTGCCACTACCACTGCCGCCGCCGCTGCCGCCGCCACCCGTGTCGCCGGTGTCGCAACCGCAGTCGTCGCCACCATTGTCACAACCGCTGTCGCAGTCGTCACAGCCGCTGTCACAGCCATCGCCGCCATCGTCGGAGGAAGGGCAATCGGTCGCCCCGCCACCACAGGTGTCGCCGATGGTGATCACGTTGCCGGCGTTGCCGCCGGTGGTGATGTCGCCCAGCAGCACCGAGCCGCCCGACGCATCTGACGTTGCCGTGCCACCCTCACCGGCCGCAATCGTCACGTCCGAGATGCTGTGTCCGTAAACTCCGGTGTCGAGCGTGACGACGTTGAAGTCGCCACCGTCCGCGTAGGCGGTCGCAGTGCCGCCGTCCGCAGTGATCGATCCGGAGGTGTTCGAGACAACCGTGCCGCCGAAGACGGTGACGGAGGCGTTGCCACCATCGTCGCTGCCGCAGCCGCTGTCACAAGAGCCACCGTCGCTGCCGCAGCCGCTGTCACAAGAGCCAGCGTCGCTGCCGCAGCCGCTGTCACAAGAGCCAGCGTCGCCGCCGACCGTGTTGCCGACCGTGATCAGATTCCCGGCATTGTTGCCGGTGCTGATATTGCCGACTTCAACGGCGCCACCGAGGGCATTCGCTGTGGCCGTGCCGCCGTTGCCGACCGCCACGTCCACATTGGTGATCGTGGCGTCACCGCCACCCATGCCGCCAGCGCCGCCCGTGCCACCGGTGCCGCCCGTGCCACCAACGCCGCCCGTGCCACCGTTGCCACCGGTTCCACCGGTGCCGCCCGTGCCACCATCGCCGCCCGTGCCACCGTTGCTACCGTTGCCACCGTTGCCACCGTT